>Ga0179591_1255507_pt1 | contig 14492 bp, 16 predicted proteins | sample CZOMad2_1_08_16f_FD_182891 | JGI IMG/M metagenome (GOLD analysis project Ga0179591, IMG submission 182891) | Vadose zone soil fungal communities from Angelo Coast Range Reserve, California, USA - CZOMad2_1_08_16fungal (PacBio error correction) | ecosystem: Environmental > Terrestrial > Soil >...
TGGTCAACCTCGGCTGAGGGGATAAGCGTAAGAGCCGACGTATCGGGGGAAAAAAACACCCCCCCCCCCCACCCCCCCCCCCCCCCCAAAACCCCCCCAAAAAAAAAAAAACCAATACAGCTTTTTATCCCAAGGTCGACTGACGCCTCAATTCAAGTGGGAAGCATCCGTTCCTGCCTGGAACAAGAGGAAGGCCGTGGCCTATCAAGTCTCCGAGCATCCAAAAAAAAACTCAGAGATCAAAACATACCGAAAGCACTCCCCCCAAAGCAAAGAAACCCCTGAAAACAGAGTCGAAAAGGACGTAGTTTGGTCTACGAACGTGCACTTCGGTCCACTCAGGAGGAGAAACCAGTTATAGGGAGGTCTAGGAAGTTATGCTCTTAAAAGGAGGAATGGAATCTCGGAGACAAACAATAGGAAGGGTGTGCGACTAGGGTCTTCGGTCATACGACCGCTTTTCAAAAACTTCCCCGGAAAAGGCGGGCCGCAGCGGAAATTACTGAGCACACATATCCTGATCCGGGGTCATGGTGATCAAGGGGAAGGCCGTCAGTTGACAAGCTAAAAGGAAAAACCCTAGCCATATGCTCGGCGGGGCCGGAAGCAATGGAAAGGACAAAGGAAAGTGTGTGCAATCCCAGAAACCGGAATTACGTTTAGTTTGTGCCATGGACTCACAAAAGAAAACCAAGGCGCGGCCATTACGGAAGGATAGGACCAAGGCAGAAGCCGTGGGAAACCCGCTCGTCGAACTGTTACATTAATCGGGAGAAGTCCCACGGTGATGCATGAAGAACGGGAAAGATAGGGCTGGTTTTGTTTTCCTCCCAAAGGGGGAAAAGATTAGGCAGGAGGCCTGAAGCAAGCGACTGGCCCCAAACCAACAGGAAAAGAAAGTGGGGGGAAAAAAAAGTAACCGTGGAAGAAACATTTAGGAAGTACAATGGAGGAGTCGTCAACGAGGAGGCACCAAGGCATTACGATATTTTAAGAGAACCTTTCTGCGAAAACTAAACGCACAGGTCATCTCGGGGGCTGGGGGCCTTTTTAAAAGGAAACAAACATGACACGGAGGGAAGAAAAGGGGGGCTCGGGCATAATTTCTCAAAAAAAAAGAAAACCAGCGGGTTGACTCGCGAGGGGAGGCAGTTATCAGGGAAGAAAGGGGGGATGAGAGGTAGGGAGACAGATGGAGAACTCAGAGGATGGGATGTAGCACAAGGACTAATAGTCCCAACATTTTCCGCGGGAGGCTGGTTGAAATGGCCTGGGGAAAAAATTCACCCTTCTCGGGTCAGTTACACGAAAAGAAGCGTGAGAGATGTGTGAAATGACAGCGACGGTAGCGCCCTATTCAACCACGAAAAGCGAAGAGGTAGTGACTCTAACACAGGAAAAGGTAAACAGGAAACTCATCCCGGTCAGAGGAGGAAAAGAAGAAACAGGGCCCAGGAAGGAGGGCGAAAAGGACAACTCCTGTAGAGGAGGCGGCATGGCAACCTAGGCTAGGGTAAGGCCTCTATTGAAAACGGGAGGGAAAGGATGTGAAAAACCGACCGTCCTCGGAATCAAAAAAGGGCTTCGTGGACCCCGTGCGTGAAGTATGAGGGTAATGCGACAGCACGTCCGGTGGCTCGACGAAAAAACCGCGGACTTCAGGGAGTCATTCCCCAGCACTCCGTCAGACCGCGGAAGTCATTCTCATGAAAAAGGAAAGACACCAGGTTGCGTACGCAACAGTTGACTGCCGAAAAGGACTGTTTAAGAAAAGGCAAAGACCCGCGAGAAAAACTACGATTCCGAACTTGGGGGGAATGCCTAAATCGTCCGGTCCAATCAAGCAAAGGCAAGTTGCCTGAAGGGGGCAGGGGAAAAAGTCCAGTTTCAAGTCACGTTCTGACGTCCCAGGGATTTAAGGAGGGCCAAAGAACCTGAGTGGGGAAAAGAAACGTCCCGGGACCCAGAAACTCCACGGCCGAAACACGATTGGCTAATAGCCCCGACCGTGAAGCGGCAAAGGGGCCTGGTGGGCAGCAAGTGAAAGAGCCACTCGGTCCAGGGTGTTTAAGAAACAGCATGCTGTCCCATTCCATCCGAGAAAAAGTATGGGAGTCCGTGAATAAAAGAAGCGGTTTCGGGAAAAAAAATTATGAGGGGGTCTACTGATCCAGGGGTGCTAAGAGTTGACAAGAAACCGAAAGGACGAATTATCTCACTGTATGCAAACTAGCGGCGTAAGGCTTCACTGGAAAAGAATGCGGACCTCAAACCTCGCTTTCCGGGAAACATCGCCGTGTGAAAAGAAGGAACAACGAAAGGGCCTGGAACCACACGCGGGGGCGCTCCATGAAAGGAAAACACACGAAAGTAAAAAAAAAAAAAAACCATTTCCAGTCCACAGACCATAGGGGGCGCATGGGGTGCCCCGAAAGCGCAACAAAACACGGAGATTCGGCAAAAAGAAATGAGGCGGGATGGAAGGAGAAAAAACTTGGCTCGACGGGGAAGGAGGAAACCCGTCCTACTTTCTAGTCCGGAGAGGGACGACGCCTGTGATCACGCCATTGAGGGAGGAAGGGAGGTCACGATTGTGGCTTCAAAACCGGAAAAGGAGAGGGGGGCCGTCGCCCTTATCAAGAATCAGGAAACGACCGCATTTCATACTTTAGGGCATCGTCAGGAAACTGGTCACAGGGGCAAACAAAACGGATATCTGCCAGAAAACGACGAATGACTGTTCCGCACTCGAGCGCAACGTAATGCAAAAAAAAACAGGTGATCCGAACAGGAATTGCTGGAACAGGCTGTCTTCATAAACAAGAAACCCCGGTGGCGCTTTAAGGGGGACCAAACAAAACATCAGAGTGGCACGGTCGGTGTCGAAGGTCAGTAAATCGTGAAGACCGGGAGTTGAAAAGCTCCCAGTACTTCAAGGATCGATCAGTGTTCATGTCATACAGGGGAAACTGGAAGCCGTTCTGGAGCACTGGAAGAAAGAAGTTACAATTCACTTCTAAAAATATAAAAGATGCATGGGGGGAAGAAGAAGACAGGTCACATCAATCCGACTTATCTGCGTCGTAATCGCGGTGACTAAAGGAGGGGAAGAACAGTCCACGCCGCCGAAGATCAAGTGAAAAGTCCAACCATGTTACTCAAGAGAAGAAGGCGGAGGGTGCTTGGGGAACTGAAGGAGACGATATCGGTGGAAGGGGAGGAAACCCATACGCATGCAAGTCGAGGCCCTCAGTTTTTCCAAAGAGCTTCGATCAAAGTCAAAGCTAGGGAAAGGAGGGAAGTATGAATCTCGATTCCGGTTAAATAGAGAAAGCACACATCGCGCAGTCAAGTAGCCGTTTGTTTCCGATGCAAAGAGCAAGGAAAGGGGAAAGACCTGGCCGGTAGACAGGAAATGGCCCCAGGGGGAGATTTGGACAGAAAAGAGAAGCCGAACGTATCCTGTAAGCCTAGGGATGATTTGATTCTTTGCTGAGAGGAGGAATAAAAAATAGACAGAGGGAGTAATCTTGGTCCCAAAAACAATCAATTGAAGGTCTCCGGGACCCACCACAAGGGGCAACCAAAGGACGCTCAAGAAAGGAAGCCGACCCCAAGCCCTAGAGGGTGAGCAAAGAGTCCATCTGAATAGGGAAACTTACCCTCTAAGAACACAATAAGGAGGATAGCGGATGAAGGGGGGGTTGGACTGGTGTCTGTTCGAGAAAGCGGACTTGCCAAAGGGAGGAGGACCGGGCCCAATGGGCCGGGGGGGAAGAGGAAAGGATACACAGAGATGACAGGTCTCGGGGGGCCCGTTCTAGCTATGAAATCTCTGAAGGAATTTGGGTGCCGAGGGCCGCCTCGTAATCCATGGCAATATGGAAGGGTTGTACTTGACCCACGGTAAGGGAGAAACCCACGAAGGCTGCCAGGGGGGCTTGGTCGTTCCATTAGTGGAAACCGCAGAATAAAAAGGGAGGAAATCGGGAGGAGCAACCAGCAGATCTTTGGCAAAGGGAATATCACAAAATTCCGAAGGTCAGCTTCAGGAAGAGACCATTCCCGAGGGAAACCCTTTCTACTTGGTCAGAAGACGTCCTGGCCGCCCGCAACAGAGGGGAGAAAGGCGAGCCGTTCCCAACGAAAGAAAAGGGTGGCGGGTCACGTCCAGGAAAAAATTCTGACACACCCAGATTGCATAGGCAGAGAACACACAAGAGGCAGGGAAAAAGGGTCAAAAGGAACCTGGCGATTTCTAAAGTGGAAGGAAGGGAATCTTCAATGCCCGGATCCGGATCCAGGTCATTGACTGAAGGGTCCAAGGGCGGGAACGTAAGTGTGGACAGGGAACGAAGGGAGGAGACCGAAACGCCAGGCCGACCTGACTGGGGGGTCTAGCTCTGCGGACTACCATTTGAGAGAAGCAAACTCAACGATCAACGGACTACTCAGATTTAAAGGGGGCCATCCCTAACCTTCTAAAATCCGGACATAAATATAATGGAAGTGGTTCTATGGGAACCCTTTTTTGAGGGCCAAAGTGTTGGAGGTGAGAGAAGCCTCTTCTTTCAAAAAAAGGGCGCCGATCGGCAAAAGGGCAAATGTAAAAGAGGGGGACAAGTGCAAAAGGAGCCAGGCCGCCACAGGGGGATTCATGGAGAACCAGGATTTAGTTGTAACGGGTCGGCTCTTAACTAAAGTTAGTACCGCAAACCATCTCTCTAAAACAAACAAAAACGAAGAAATGGAGGGGGGGGGGAGAGGAAGGTTAGGTAATGATTATGGCGGTAAGAGCGAATATCATTCACAGCAAGCGGGTACCCTCCAGCCCTTGTTTAACAGAACGCACGCAGTCAACAGTGGGAGGGCACCGTCGGGGACGATGGACTACAACTTGAAGACCGATCGAGGCGCCGCGGCCTAAAAGGAAAAAAAGAATCGCTCACATAACAGACAATATGGGCCACGACCAAAGGTCCCAGAAAATGAAAGTCATAAAAGGATAATTTAGTACCTTGCGCCTACAGGTCGGGGAAAAGGAACAAACTCTGAGTGAGTACAGGGGAGGCTGTAGCTCCTGGTTGCAAGGTGCTACGGGTCGAATGGGCACGCTCATCAACAGGCCGTTTCGGCATGTCTGGGTCAGGGAGAAAGCGAACGGAAGGCAAGAGGATCCAAACTTGAACTGGCCCGCGTGGACGCATAGGGCTGACCTGGACTGAAGACAGATATGAGCCGGGAGGGAATTCAAAGCCAACTTTAAATGCACTAGCGTAAGGTTGAGAAAAAATAAAACCCGCAATATTCTCTAAAGGGGGAAGGGACGCAAAATCGGCCATATGCGAAGAGATCAACGTTGTACAGAAGGGAGCTGAAAACAACCAGAAGGGGAAGGGGTTGAACGGCGCGCCGGGCGCCAAAGAGCGTAAAAAATGCGCGCCAAAGGAACACGAAACTTGAATGTCGAGACCGGGTAGAGGGCCTGTCGCGAGAGATAGAGGATAGAAGAAAAAGTCTACGGTACCTCTAGGAATCTGCTGGGCCCTCCCGCTGTCTGCGAAAAGGAAGGAACGGAGGTGCGCTCATCTACCCCTGGAAAAGACACCCCTCCCTTCGTGTGGACATACCAGGGGGGGGGGAAAGGCCACCCGCCTTCTCTTGCTTACCGGGGATTACGATGAAACCGGAGAGGGAATCCGGGTTCATCGTGGACCCCTGAGACCCGGGACTAACGCACGTTAATCCGCTTTGTAAGAGGGTAAGTGAGCAACAAAAAAGGGCCATAAAGAAGGAAGTGCAGACTGGAGAAAAGAGTGAGTGTAACCGCCCTAAGAATTGAAATCTCGATTAAGGAAGCAAGTCTACTGGGGGAGTAAAGGGGGAATTTAAAACATAATGTAGAAAACCAAGGATGGCTAGGGTCGGAACTTTTGAAAAAGAGAAGTCACCTTTTCGGGGTGGCAAAAGGGGCAAAGCGAGACCTCACAGAAGAGGTGACAGGGAAACGTCCCAGAGACAAGGTGCTCAGGGGTGAAAAGGGCACCCAGCAACTTCATAAAAAACTAGGGGCGAAATACCCGTGGTAACGAAAAAGGGAGACTTCAAATCTCCCGGGGCGGGAAATAGACCCTTTGAGACTGGCCGAAGGGGTAGGAAAAACAGTAAAGACGGCAACCCACGTAAAAATTAAGTTCTACTCGTGTAGAAGGGAGGACTAAAAGATGTCAGAAACCCCGCCAGAAAACTCGAAGTGATGACTAGACAAAAACTCGAGTGCGGGCGGAACCATGCGGAGTCAACGTCTCCCGGGAAAACGGGGTCAAACGGCGGGAGGCGCGAGAAAATAAAAAATGCCGGAAGCGTCATGCCGGAAGGAAAACACAAAATCCTTCGGAGAAATTTCGTCGCTGCACGTCAAAAAAGGAAGGCAAGGACACGGGGTACTAGAAGTCGCGGGCTTTGAGGGGGTTTGGCTCATCCCCGCAAGTAGAAACAGATGCTACAAGGAGAAACGGGAGATCTTGGAGGTTTTCCAATCCAGCATCTAAAAAACAGGCCAGCAAGGGTCATAGGGCGTCCTTTTGTAATTGGCGCAATTTCTGACAAAGAAGGGGTTCAACCTTCTCAAAGGAAAAAGGGAGTATCAGGGAGTCCTGAATAGACAGGGGAGAAGACACAGTTCGCTATCCTTAAAACAGAAACTTTAAGGTACTTTTCGAGGGTGAGAAAGGGAACATCCAGCAATCCCACCCGGGTTAGGAGGGTCAGAATAAAACAAGTCAACTCAAAAGTAACAGAAGAACTCACCCGCTTTTCAGGGGGGAAACCACGTGAAGCCTTTCCTTAAAAAGCAGGGCTTCCTTGGACCACGTGCTTAGAGGTAGCAAGAAGGAAAAGGACTCCATTTCGAGAAGGTCCATTCCACAAGGCTTTTCCCGAAACCGGTCAAGGGGGATCAGGGTCAAACCGCGCCCATAACCTCGAGAACACGGACAAAGAAAGAAGAAGCATTGGAAAAAGCCAGAGCAAAAAAAAGAGCCAGGGGTGTTCCACCACCCGGGAAACTGGTCAACGAGCCCGTACGCACACACACTACATCAACCCCGGTCCAGTTGAACCCCGCGGTTCAATCCAGAGGGGAGCGGATGGAAAACCCATGACAATCTATCAAACCAAAGTGAAGTATTAGGAAAGAAGAGATATGAAACCATCTTCCCAGAGGGGACTAGGGATGTGGACCCGGCCCATGGGGGGGACTGAAGGGACGGTGAACCGTCTCTCCGAGTGTACAGAAATGACCTAGTGCTGCCGGGACTTTTAAACTTCGTTGAATAACGAAAGGGACGAATAAAACGCGAAAAAAGAACGGAAGAAGGACGCCTGGGGAGAGCAAATACCTGTCTGCGATCATGCGTCAGGGGAAGGGAACACGGGACCCCGCATCAGCGCAACTACCAACCTCCTTATACTTGGTACAAAGAAAGGAAAGTATTCCCTTACAAGGAAACAAAGATGTGTAAAAAAAAAAAAACGGGGGGTTGGAAAGTGATGGTATTATTGAAACCCCTACAAACCTTTTTCTTGAAAGAGGAAATACAACCACACTACCTTTGTGTAAGCTTCCCTTTCGGGGGGACCGCTGGAATAATCTGTTGAGGAGAAGGTTGGAGGGGGAAAACCCGGATCAGACGGAGGAGCGAAAAGTGTGATTTCCTACAAAAGGAAGTCTAACACGAATCCAAGGGGTATTAAGGCGAAGCACAAACTGTTTAAAAAGGGGAGGACGGTTGTAAACGGAGATTCCAGAAGGGACCCAAACAGACGGCTATCTAACGGGACCAGAAAAATTGGGCAGGAAAGTGAATAGAGGAAACAAGTTCCCTCCAAGCGAACACTTCCTAAAAAGTGTAAGTGGCAGCAACCTGGCCTCTGGGGGGGTAGAGCTCTATAAAAGGGGACCTGCTAAAGATGGTGGGAAGGGGAAAGAGCATAAACTGAGCGTGGAGGGTAGTCTCCAAAAAACGGGGCAGGCCGAACGCTACTGAACCGATTGTTTGAGCCAAAGAGGTCTGATCTTAAGAGACTGAGGACGGCAACGGGGCTTAAGATCGTTTCAAAGGGGACCCTTTCGTAGAGAATAAAAAATCTGGGGAAGCATCAGGCGGGGCCGTTGGGTGGGCAAGCCAGGGGGATCTAGAGCTTAGGACTAACCTAATCCTTTACAAAGTAGGAAGGGCTCACCTGTGAAAACGGGATATGTTGGAAAAAGAATCGCAAAAGGCGCCGGGTAGAGCTACCTCCCGGGGAAGGGGGCTGGGGCGGATATTGTCAAGGAAGGAGGGTGCAATTGCAAATAGAAAGGAGGAGGAAAGGTGGACCCTTAAAAACTGAAAGGGGTTGTCAGGTCTCGCCCAGCAACAGTGCACAAGCTTAAAAAAGGGGGAAAAGGAGAATGCGGCCGAAAACAGCCTAAGCGGATTATCTGGGTAGAAGAAGGAGTCTTAAAGGACCCTCATCATCCCCCATGGAATGAAACGGCCCTCATTCGAGAGAAAACATGTGGGGAGGTCGGTGACCCCTGTTTTCTCTATCATCTGACGGAAGAATAGGGATAGCGGGTGAAAATGGTGAGGAAAAAAAAGGTGATACACCGTATTACCCGGAACGCGTGGGGCAAATCTCAAGACCGGCAAAGATCGTTAATTCCGGATTGCCGAAGAGGCACGCCAGCTACGCCAGAAATGAAGAAAGAAGGGGAAATTTAACTAAAAATAAAGGCTGCCCGTGAAGGGGAGTTCAAAGGGAGGAGCCGCCCGCAAAAGACAAAAAGGGGAGGACCAGGAAAGCGTAAAAAAACCGCAAGATAAGAGCCGATAGGCATAACCTAGCCGTTTCAGAGAGCGAAGCAGCTTATTATATACAGGTACAACTAAAAGCAATGAAAACTTGGAAAAGACGAGTAAAAACCCTGGCGGCTCCCAGAGATAGGTTCTCAGTAGACGCGGTAAAAAGAAACTTACCCTTTGGCGGGTTCACGGGAACGTCTGCACACACCCGTTGAATCATGAAATAAGGGTTCCGGCGGGGGAAAAAAAAGCTAGAGCATATGGCTTCTGGGAAAAAGAAGCCAATAGCTTTTACACGACTACGGCAGAAAGATCAACGAACAAGGGGGGGGGGAAAGAAGAAAAGCGCGAAGTCCCATTGAAGAGGCGGCGTCCCAGGAAGGGGGGAGCTAGGGAACCAAGCTGGTTCAGAGGGGACGAAAAAACGCCAGGAAAAATGAAGGTGATCGGACGGACATGGAAAAAAAAGTAAGCAGCATAACAACTAGAACTAAACAAGACGAAGGTGTATCAGGAAAAAAGCCCGAAGGAGGAAAAGGGAAGAACCAGAAGCCGAATATTGCAAGGGAAGGTCAGGGGTACTATCTTCCCTGGGGGGCAAGAAGGGGACTGTTATGTGAGAGATGAGCACTTCGGAAGGAGGAAAAGAGGAAAAAAAAAGACGAAGACAGGTCGAAAAGGAAACAGAGAGAGGGGACGGGACACCATGAACTGCGGCTAAGGGACGGAAATTGTATTTTACCTGATACGTAGAAACATCAGGAAGGAAAGTAACCTTCAAGAAGCCGAGGAAAAAAATCCCTAAACCCACAAAAAGGTCGGGAGGAAAGAACCTAGGTGTAATGCAAGTAAGAGCCGACGGTAAAAGTAAATACAAGCTTGTAACCCTAATCCTGGGTAACCCTGAAACGAATTAAAACTGGGTGTGAGGAAGGGAAAGTCTGACAGGACAACAGGGAGAAACAGGGGCAAGCCCGATTAAGGGGCGCAGCAGCCATTCCCTAAGAGAAGGAGAAAAGAAGGAAAAAGGCACTCCCCCAAGAAAAAAAAACTTAAATGCAAAATATTCGATGGGGATAAGTTGAGACGACGGGCGTGGCACTGGCGGAAAGCGGGGGAGTCAAGGGGGGGAAAGCGGGGGGAGGGGGTATGCTTCTGGACCAGTTTAGTAGATGTCAGCGTCGATGAAAAAAAGTAAAAAGGGGGGGAAACTGGGGCTGAGGAGGACTGACTACCGCTTGAACTATAAAAACTTCCTGGGAAAAACTGAACTCATAGACTGACGGACTAGCTCAAACGGAGACTGGAAGAAAAGGGGGTAGCAAGTAGTTCACATTGAAAAGGAAATGCCCTGGCAAATTGGAACGCTCCCAATGCTGCCATATTCTTCGCTTGGGGGCAGTTAAGAAATCCGGCCCAGAGGGAGATAACGTGGGTTTGAAAGGAAGAAAACTGGGAAACGGAACCCCGATACGTGAGGAAAGGAGTGGCAGGTTCACGCACCTGTATCTTGCTAAAACAAAGGGCCGATCCGAAGAGGATATTACCAAAGAGGCGCAGGACCTAGATGTGACTGGGCTCATCGAAAAGGCTAAGGAATAGGAAAAAGTGGCGATCCCTACGAGTGCTTAAAGAAGGAGGTAGTGGACACGAGGAGGTGTCATTATTTCATCAACGACAAAACAGGAAATCCAGGACTTGTTGGAAACAGGCGAGAGGGAAAAAATTCTGGAAACTTAAAGGGGACTATTCTAAAAGGCGGAGGAAAAGCAGGAAATAGTTTCCTCGGGCCCTGGAATACACCCTTTACTACGCGCAACAGGGGAAAATCGGGTGTTTATGGTATGGAAAGCAAAACATAAATCCGTCACAAAAAAAAAGGGGACGTGAAGACAAAGCAGTCTAAAATGGGGTAAACCGCAAAGGAATTCATTTCCATACAGGGGAGGACTTGGGAGACGGCAGAAAGGGGGGTAGATTTTAATGTAAAATGAGGGAAGACAAACGAGAGGACTGGGAGGAAAGTTTACTAGCGAGTAGTACCCTTGTTGAAGGTTAAACCTTTTTCTGGGCCGAACCTTGAAACCAGGAGGAGAGACATGAAAAAAAGGACCGATAAGATCTATTTGGGAAAAAATTCCCGAGAAAAAAGAGGCGACCGAATTTCACCACTAAACGACAGAGAAAAAAGGGGGCTCGAAAGGAAAGAAGGTCTAAGAAAGGAACCTGTTCTCCAGGGGGACCCATGAAGAGGAAGGAGACGACGAGAAGGGTCTAAAAGGGATCTAAAACCCCCCAAAAGGAAATGCGAGCTGTTGTGTAGGCAAGAAGGAAAAAGATCTTAAAAATATGAAAAGAAAAGAAAACGCTTGTATGGCAATAGAAAGAGCTGGAGGGCGGACCAAACTGAAGGTGGAAGTCGGACTTACTGTAGACTGGGGGGGCGGATAACAAAGCAATCAGCTTGGGGATGAAACCACATAAGGGAGAAATGCAGTCGGAAGTCACATCAGTACCAGGGTGGAGAACGTCCACTGTTGGGTTAGAGGGGGGAGACGGCTGGGATGGATCTCCCACTAGCAAACAGGGAAAAAAGCCATACGACGTACTATCAAGAATGAAGGGCGGGAAAGCTTGACATCGTGGGCAAGGAAAAGAAAAAAAGGGGCAAAGTGTTCACTAATTCGTTCAAAGTGGAGGCACAGAAAAGGACTCCTGGGGGATGGCAAAGGACATTAGGAGAAGAACAGAAGGGAAGGAGATAACGCATCCTCCCGGCAGGGAGAGAAAGTACCCCACAAGGTTCGTGAAAAGAGGGGGCCGGGCAAAAAGACATGTTACAGACGAAAACGGGTTCGGCATTGGGTCAAGGGAATAAAAAGAAACGGGGACCAACTCCAATTCGAAGGAGAAAAGATGGGGGTGAGGTCCGGAAATCAGGCCGGGATCTGGGAACAGATCATTTAGGGTTCAGGGAACCGGTTTGCGAAAGTCCGCACCCAAACGAACGCATTGAATCGCGGAAAGTGGCAACTTCCCCGAGAGTCAAGTCGAGGTCCGGTGGGATAATGCCTAACCCGCTACACCGAAAGGAAAAGGGGGGAAACACAAAAGGGGAAAAACCCTAAGAAACAGGGGAAGGATGTATCAACCACACCGTCGCGTCCTCTAAGGAAACAGAACACCAAAAAAATCCCTTGAATCGGGAAAAAGACACAAAGGGGTAGGGAAATCGGGAGCAAGTCATTTCCCGGAATATCAAAAAAAAACGGAGGAGAAGTAAAATATATATAAAGGGAAAAACACGCTCCCGACGGGGTCTAACTGGAGGACGGAAAGGGACGGGTGGAAAAGGGAAGGTTGGTGCGGTCAACCGAAAACGAACGATTTTGTGATCCATCATTCCAGGAGGGTTTCAACGCGAATGTTGTACTTAAGACAAAGGAAAAAAGAGGGGTTGGCCGCTCCTGTTCAAAGGAAGGAGGAGTAAAGGAAAGTCTGAAGCTAATACGGGCCTGAGATCAAATGACGGAGGCCGGTCCCACGGGGGGAAGAAAAATCACTTGAAAAAAACGACCCAAAAAGAATCTGGGTCAGCCCCGAAAACGTTGGCCAAGCACACGGGTAGCCAGAGGGGAAGGGAGGAGCATGCTGGGGGAGGGCAAGTACCACTACGAACCAAAAGGGGGAGGGGAAAGGGAACTGCGGGAAAGCATCCAAGGGACGATAAAAGCATATCTAAATAGGGAATCCGTGAGTTTAAAAAGGGCCCAAACCGAAAAAAAGGGAACGAAAAGGTTAAAGGAAGGGCCCGGGGAAACCCTGGAGCAGGGGTCTGGAAATTAAAAATGGAAAGGAAATCAGGGACACATTGAACAGGGATGGCGACTCCTATGAGGAAGTCAGGCCCAAAGCAAAAAAAGAGACGGAATAGCGGGGGAGCCCGAAGGGGAAAGAAGTCCAAAGACAAGGACCGTCAAGGACAAAAGTGACCTGTACCCACACCGCATGTAAGGGTCGAGGGACAAAAAAAGGGAGAGCCAGGATGTTCTGTAAATGAAGAAGGCCGGTCACGGTTCAGAGTCGCAAAAAGAAAGGTACCCGGAGAGAAACGAGGTCAAAAAAAAGTTTTGGGGGCAACAAGAAAGAGCTTGCGGAAAGGAAAGAAAAGCATGACTTAAGGAAAAGAGGACAGAGGAAATATTATCCTACGGACCTCCCAAATCAAAAGCAAGGGGACTTTGCACAAGGGGGGAAAACCGCCTTGCGACTAAAGCTCCGGTCCAGAAATGTCAGCCATGGAGCACTCCACCGGGAAGATTTTCAAGGGAGAAGCTCAAGGAAGGAAGGTAGAGCCCTACCGCTTCGAGGAGGAGGGGGGGGGGAGGAAAACGTCAGCAGCCTGTCAAAATATGAAATGCGTCAGGATAGAACTGACAGAAGAGCAGTGGTGGGTGTAAGGTAAAAACAAAAAAGAACACCAGGAAAAGGAAGGTGACTAGATCAGAGGAAGGGCCAAAGCCACAGCTCGATGAGCTGATAAGCATGAAACAAGAGAAAAAATCCAGTAGAGGCAAGCAAAAAAGGAGGAGAATGAATGCATTCGGGAGGGGGGTAAAAGGGGGGTAGAAAGAGGCTGCAGGACCAGGCTGATAAGCAAGGGGAAAGGTGTAGGGTGCGACAAAGCCCCCTTATAAAAAAGGAGAGCGGTTTCTCGTGAAACACTTAGAAGAAAAAAAAAAAACGGATAAAGAAGGGTGAGGGCAAGGCCGCCTAGGACCCCTCAGGGGTACGTGAAGGTTTACTGATCCCCGTTACTTTCAAACGAAGGCCTGCCGGGCTGGGTCAGTCACCAATGGAGGAGCCGCACCTCCGCCTCAGCAGTAGGAAATAAAAAGAAGAAAAAAGGGCCTTTATTAACTACATAGAGAATAAAAAAGGACACTTTACGAGAGCGACGAAATCTCGGTCCTCAGACCTGCTGGTTCAGATCCTAGGGACATTGCTCGGAACCGCCATCTCGGTGAAAAACAGAACTCCGAAAGAAAGGAAGGGGTGGTTCAGGGGCACAAGGGACTAACACCCCTTTATAAGGGCAAAGATCGGACAAACCAGAATAAAAAAAGAAAGTGCGGGGCGCTACGCAAGGTACAGAAGAAAGTGACTACTAATTTACCGTCCAAAGGGAGAAACGGAAAATCCAGGAGCCAGTGGGCCATAAAGTTCGCTGCGGGACGCGGTACAAAAGAAAGGGGAGAACTTGCAAAATCAAGGTCAGAAAAATACGACCGACCAGGAAGAAAGACAAGGGGTTAGAGGAGGCCGACATAGATACCAGGAGAATCAGAAAGATTATAGACTGAACTACTCAAGAGTGTCGGAGTGAAAAAGTCTCGAAAAACATACAATCGAAGGGGCGTCACGAGTGGTTATAATCGGAAAAGGGGGGGGGAGGAACCATATTGGTATGGGAGGAATAGAGTCAGCTTTCTTTGGAAGGGGCGGCGCCTTCGATCTGTCAGTTCACTGGAGTCCACAGAAGCGCAGGCCGGCCACCTGAAACTTCTAAAGGGAGAAAAAAAGGGAATGGTATAAGGGGGGGACAGTGAAAGAGGGTGATCCTTACCTTAGTAATAGGAACGA
>Ga0179591_1266683_pt1 | contig 14491 bp, 8 predicted proteins | sample CZOMad2_1_08_16f_FD_182891 | JGI IMG/M metagenome (GOLD analysis project Ga0179591, IMG submission 182891) | Vadose zone soil fungal communities from Angelo Coast Range Reserve, California, USA - CZOMad2_1_08_16fungal (PacBio error correction) | ecosystem: Environmental > Terrestrial > Soil >...
CATGGGGGAAAGGCCGCGGGGTCAACTAACTCGTCCGAGGCCGGAACTAAAGCAGAGTCCTAAACGTTCACACAGGGAAAATGGGAACGAGTTCAAGTTGTGACTAAAAAGAAGTAAAAAACAAAGGAGGAGGAAAAGGGGAAAGAGCCGGACGAGGAACCCTATCGGTAACAGAGTACTTGACCGTGGAGGACACCACAGGTCGTCCGGAAACGAAGCTTCATAAGCAATTGGCTCCGCTGCGGCGTCCCATAAAAGAGACAGCGCTCCAAAGAAGGAGACGAATGACGGCAATCGTGAGCCCAGTTGAGAGGAATTGAACACAGATGGGAAAAAGGGAGCCACTCGAGCTAACAATCAGCGTTCGCCGGGGTCGACCAGAAAGGATGTTGAAGGGGAGGGGTAATCTCGAATACAAGACACCCGTACGCAGTAGGGACCTCGGGAGTATATTAAGAAATGTGCAAAAGGGATCGCAAAAATAAAGAACAATGCGTCTAACAATCAATAAAAACGGGGGGTCAGCGGACGGCGACAAGCCGTTCACGGATCGTCAAGCAGCAAGATACTACAAGAGCGCGTAAGGGGGGAACGAGACCGCTCTAGCAGTCTGCAAGAGAGCCTGCCTTCGGGAGAAGAAAGGGCTCAACGGTGGACACGAGCACAACAAAAGAAGCGAGCGGGGGCCCAATAAATCGTGTCGCGAAACGAAGCTTCCGTAACGGTCTACCGGGGAAGCGTCCCTTCACCGGAACAGCCCATCTGCGTCCGCAGTGCGGGGGGAAGCGAGAGATTCTTCGACCCGGATAAAGCTGCCGTCGATCAATTCTGGGGGGAGGGCGAAAACGGCTAAAAAAAGATGCGGAGACCGCGGAAACTGCAACGTGGAGCAGGTAAGCAGGCAATGCGTTTGACGACAAACGGGGAAACTCGATAAGAAAGGGTGAGCAAGGAAGACTAGCAGTGGTCAAGCACATTCGGGTCGGGGAAAACAGAATCAAGATGGAGCAAAAAAGGGGCCGTCGACTGACGGGAAAGCATAAAAACAGCGGGGGCGCGCCGGGATGGAAGACGGGAAAAGGACTCCACGGCCGTCCAATCTGAAAGGGGAAATCATATAACAGGTCCGGTCCCTACAGCAGACATAGAGCGGCCAGTGGCAGAAAAGGACTTGGGGTGCCAGGATCCGGATACATCAAAAATGAAGGTGAAGAAATTCGGTCTCACCGCCGCATTCGCCAAAGAGATAACATAAAAAGTTGTTACTCAGGACGCGGACTGTGCCATTTTGCCTTTCGGGGGAGCATCTGCGAGCGACGCACCATTGTGGAAAACGCTAAAGAACATCTTACAGTAAACCGCACCCCACTCGCACGTCTTGACATCGGCTGGACCGCGAACGAGAAGCAGAGGCGAGTCGTGTGGGGATGTCACCCGAGTCAGTCAGGAGGGGGTTCATTTCTCGGTCGGGGCAAGTCATATGGGCTGCGTAGGAGAAAGACAATGTGAACTATCGAGGTTTTAGGAACGTATGTCGTACCGGGTAGGTAGGTTCAGCTTATTCCGGTCGCTTGCGTGCTCACTCTTCAACGTCAAAAAATTCGAGCATTTTATTCGAAAAAACTTATAAAGGGGATTAGTTTTGAAACCTTCCTCAAAAGTAACGTAAATGCCTGATCGATGAGCACCTCGCTCCCGGGGGAGAATGAACTTAGCGGGTCCGGGATTACCTGGCAACTAAGTGGAGAAACAAATATCGAGGGCGGGGGGGTAGTAAGGTCAACGGTGTACCCTACGCCTGCTCTCCTCCTCAGAAAAAAACTGCATGAGCCTTTATTCCGACGATACCGCGCTGTTTGAAGATCAAGCCCTGCTCTTCAGGAAATCCTGGTGGGGAATAAGGACTACGAAGCTCGTCTTAACTTGGATGGCAAAACGAGGTAAAAGGTCCCTCGTATACCCGGGTAAGGCTCTGCTGGGCGGGGGGGGTGTAGAGACCTCTGGTATTCGGTTTTCTCAGCAGCAAGAGCTGGCGGGGGGCGAAAACCGTTGACGGAAGAAGCCAGGGAGCTTGCATGGGGAGACTGTGTCCCAGCTTGCTCTGGCAAAAAGATAAACGAGCGGGACCTCCTCGAGGTGGGTACTGAATGTAGGAAAGCGCCTCCACAGTGGGGTAAACGGCAGAAGGAAGGAGTTCGGAAAAAGGTTGTCCACACTTCCGGGTTTAAACGATGCCCGCAAAAAACTCAAACAGTCTCTTTCGAACACGCCCACGATAAACTCAATTTCCGGCGACTCGAATACAGGGGCAACAAAGGCGGGGGACCGGTGAAAAAATTGAACGGCCGCCGGGCAGTAAAGCCTGAGAGAAGGAGGTAAATGGGAGGGGATTCGTCACATGCGAGACTCTCAACAAACGAGAAGGGGGGGAGAAAGAAGATTCAGCAGGACGAAAATAAACAGCCGAATGCGCCGTGAGGTGAAACCGGGCCGAGGGTGCCTCCCTAAGGCACAAAACCCGCCGGCAAGGCGAGGCGCTGCAGAGAGGAACAGGCCGCGGCGGAGTTAAAAAAAAACCGGGATGGGCGGCCGTCCGTGTAAACGGCACTACCCCGGAAAAAAAAATTCGGGCGAGAGTCAACTCGCTACAGAAAAGCCACGGGACTGGAACAAAAATTCGACCGACCCAAAGAATGAAGGGGGCTCGGCTGACTTGCTGGCGAAATGAGCGACGGGACACCCGATCCCACCAGCCGAAAACTAGCCGGAAAGTGGCGGCCGGCCCGAAGGGCCAGGAAGAGGGGTGAAAAAGCAACTTGTTTAAAGACCAGAGACAAAAAAAAGTGATATTCAGCTTACAACCATCAAAAACTCTGAATTCGGTTAATGGCAGCAGGAAAAAACCAAAGCTCCCTCTGGCCCGCGAGCTAGATCCCCAAGACGGAAGATCGTGTCAGAGAACGGGGAACACGGCGTCTAGAGTCCAAGGAGGCCAGCAGGTCCGAGGCGCCGGCGGAGGAGCGACGTCAACGGGGCCTCCATGCATCACACTGATAGTACCCGAAAAAAAGCGGGTCGCCGCCCAAGAAAAAAAAAGAAAAAAAAAAAAACTAAACACTCTCCTCCTCCCGGGCTCGAGTTGAGAGACTAAAAAGTCTCAGGGGATTACGGAGTACCGTGGGTCATCTAGCACCTCCCTCTCTGGCCCAGAATTCCCTGTCCAACTTCGCTTGAGTTGAGATTGCGGTGGACCTTGCCCCTGTAAATCTCTTCGATTGGGGGCCCCACTAAACCAGGGATCCAACCGATCAACCACGACCCACCGGACTAACTGCAGCTGCCAGGACCCCACCTCAGAGGGATTACTGGGATCCGACCCGAGCCGAGCGAGGCTTGTGCAAACCGACGACAAGAGGGAAAACGGCACTTGACCAAGCACCGAGATGGAAAACGACTAAGAGGCCGGTTGAGCGGGGACCATCTGGTCAAGAAAAGCGTAGGGGTGGGCGCGACGACGGCATCGCCATCAATGCGGTAAAAGGACCGGCGACGCCGCCTGGCAGCGCGTCACACATAGCTCCCGCTGGGTAGGTCGCCTATTTTCCTGGGGTAAAAGAAGTGGGGGCTGCCGGTCACCTGCACCAAAAATGGAATCAAAAACATGAATGAGACCCGGTGGGGGGAGCGGGCAAAGGACAACGAGGACCGTGCCGATCGACGGTAAAGGGCAACGAGGCGATCGGGAGCATCGGCTGGCGTGGCGCGGCTGGGCGCAATGGAAAGAGAGACCCGGGCAGGGCGTTCAACGAACATCGATCCCGGTTCCCCGCGCGCACGAGCGGAAGGCGTCCAAAATGGAGACGCTCACCTTAATCCTCCCTACCAGGAAACATCTGGGAAACGGAAAAAACTCATCGCATCGACGAACGGAAGGTCACTACTCACCGTGGAACGCGTGCAACCCGGAAGTGAAATGCCGACGCGCCTCGTTGCCGCGACCAGAAGTGCTCGAGAACACGCGCTCCGGTCCTGAAAAAAAAACACATCGGGGATCCGCAGAGAAACGGGCGTCGCCGTGGCCGGGCGGAGAACCAGGGACAAAGGCTTGGGCGCAAAAAAGTGCTCGTCACTAGCTCCCCCAACCGTCCTTCGAACGCCGAAGTTGCGCGGCCGTTCCCACACCGAAACCGCGAACCGAGGAACATCTCGGGTTGCAGATCGACGCCACCAAGAACCGGCTTGGCGCATCCGCATCCGCGTTAATGTCGAAAGAGACGGAGAGTACAGGCGACGCCAAGGGAAAAAACGGCTTCACCGCACCTAAAAGCACAGAGGGATCACTGTGGTGGCGGGATAAGCCGACTCACGACCCGAAAGACCAGGGGGGAACACGGGCGAGCGGGTGGCAGGCGCGCGGTGCGACATAAAAAAGGTTTGTAAACACGCGCCCTCAAAACACGGCGCGCACTCCAATCGCGCAAGCACCAGGCGGGCGCGAACGTGCTTGAAGTAGAACGACCGAGCACGCAAAAAACGGGTCTCGCGCAAGCCGGACGAAAGTGCGTGTCCTCACCGTTCACGGCAAGGCCAGTGACGCCGCGCATATCTCGCCAACACGGAAGGGATACGGCGAAGGAAAATCGTGACTGCTGCCGTTCGGTGAACACCACTGCGGAGGGTCGACCGGGAACGAGACGTTACCAAGGGCCTTGAAACCCTGAGTCGCGAACCAAAGCCCTCGAGCTGCGAACCGCCTGCGTCTGTGACGCCTGCAGGCAATCGGGCGAAGGTGGAGGAGGAGGCTGAGTGCGAAACAAGGGAAAAGGACGCCCGCTCGGCATGACCCCTCAGAACCGCAGGTTGTCTAAGTGGGGAGTCAGAAGGAAAATACCGCGGAAAACCCATTGACGGCGCTGAGTGCAACGAGGGGGGGAGAAACGACCTGGGACCCTTCGCTCGAACAAGTAAAATGACGAACGAATGGCGGAGCGCGCAGACCAAGCTCACTGATCGGGGGGAAGAGCAATTTTGAAAAGAGGGAGCATTGGTGGGCGCAAGGAGTAATGGAGAAAGCGCTGAGTAGAAAGTAAGGAAGCGGATTGAGCTCGGGCAGAAAAGTTCGTATGAAACTAACGGTAGTTCAAAAGTTGGGAAATAATATCTGTTCGCGAAGTCGCGAGGTCCCGGGCCCGGAATGCACGAAGAACTAGGCGACCAGCGCCGAGCTCGTCGCGGCTAGTGACCCTGGAAAGTACTGGAATTCGGGGGGGGGGGGGGGGAGCACGACAAACAACAGGCTTGCTGATCCGCGGAAAAACGCAGGCCTGTGGGGGTGCAAGGGCCGCTCGTCATAAAAAGTGAAGCGCAAGTCGTGCAAACTAGGGGGGTCGGGAGGGATGAAACGGTATGCCGGAAGCACTCTAAATTCGATCGGTAGGGAAATACTGACCTGCCAAGCAGTGCGGGGGACGTCGGTAGATCGAGAAAGGCCGACGAACGCGAGGAGTGACCAGCGAAGAGACGCCACGGAAGATAGCATGCAAGAAAAATGCAGCGGGTCGAAGAAAAACGTCGCAGCACCGGGTGATGCCAGTTGGGGGGGGGGGGGGGCGGCGAAAAAGGGTACGTAAAACGAGTCAGCGGGAATGAAACAGAGTCGGAGCGCAAATCCACCCGGCCGAATACCAACACGGACGAGAGCAGGAGAGAGAGGGGTGAACCGTTGGACGCGTCGTGCAATCAACGCAGCATTGTGGGAGGGGGGGGATCTCAAAAGTCCTAAACGCCCCCTGAGCTGAATGTCAGCGGTACCGCAGCGAAAGATCTGGCGCGCAGTGACACGAGGTCGCAAACAAGCGCTCGTGGGTAGGGCTCTGTGGCATGAGGCAAAGAACACGCGGTTATTTTCATCTTGATCGGAGAGTAGGGGGTGAATCATAATCTTCACACCTCGGGTCACGGTCAGGTTTATCCTTTAGGCGGACTTGAATAAAAGGCAGAAAGAATTATGCTTCAATTATTCTAGTCGTCGTCTTTTTCCCTGCTCTTTACATCTAGAGGACTTTGCTCATTTATCTTCTCTCACCAATGCCAGTGGGGATTTGATCGGAGTTGCTAAAACCGCTTTCTTAATGTCAACAGGGAGGGCGAGATCGCTCGTCGTCGCAAGCGCCCGGGGGGGCGGCAAGGCCCGACTACGAAAAGCGAGCAGCTCGACGGTGATCCTTGGACTGCTCGCAGGGGGAACGGGACCACCCCTCTCGGGATCATGGATTGACACGCGCTCTGACACCGGGGGTCTTCCGTGGCCGCCCGCATGGGGCCAGCTACGGCAAAATCCGTCCGGTAGGGGGGGGGCCCGAACGATGTTCCTCGGTTTTGCTCATCCCTCCCCGAGGGCAAAGCGCCGGCGACAAAAGATCAGAACCCAGAGGAAAGGGGTTCGGCGCCGTGCCGGACAACGAGCGCTCACCCGGAAGCAAGCAATCGAGCCGCGATCGGTTCCTGCGCTGGGGGTCGTCGAAAAAAACGCGCCGAGTCGAGTCGAAGACCGCACAATCTAGTTGACGTGTCCGTTGTATTTAAAGCGGAAAAAATCGGGGAAACGACCTTCTATTCGGAAACCTCCTCGCGTCTCCTATCGCCCTTGCCTGACTACGTTCCCTATTCCTGCTCGAACAAACCCCACTGGCCCGGAGGTACGCCTTCTAGGAGGGGAGGGAAGATACAGGCTATCTTGGGATCTACATATATCTCTCTCTCAACCGAAACTGAGAGGAAATATTGCCAAATAAATCCGCTACATGCGATCTAGACGTAGAAATCAGTTAGGGCCGAGCGTTAAGTACTACTGCACACCTAACAACAGTATCTGAGCGGGCTCGAGAAAAGACACCGCGCGCGCCAGGTGCTCCGCCAGTGCAGGTGCGGTCGCAAAAGGGGTCCCAGCCGACCCGTCAGGGGAACATTAAGTCAACTCAGTAGGCAGGCTCACCTTTCACCCGACAGGGAAGAGAGCAACTAGAATAACCCCACGTTTGAAAGTCGCTGGAATGCTGGAGAACATAGCGGGCATAACCCTTCGAACACGAACAGAGAAGGCGGTCTCTCGAGGAAGGAGGCTCGCAGGGCCGAGGAGAACAGCATCCCGAGTTCGTGCCGACGAAACAGGCGCGCGCAGCACGAAAGAAACTCAAAGTACTTCGTTGAGCGCGGCGGCAAGACCCACGAGCTCGTCGAGCGGTAGCAAAGACACGATCCCAGGCCGAATCACGGGGTTGTCACACCCGCGGCTAGAGACTGATCCCAGCTGGAGGAAAAGCTGATCGCGCGGAGCGCAAAAGAGCCCGTACCCCCGGGCGCCCGCGAGGACAAAGCATAGAAACTTCAACAGTGGAAACGCAAACGCGGCACCCGCGCGATAAAGCGGCCCTCGCGGAACGACCAAGTCCGTCTCAGTGAAAGACGTGACGCAGGACTCTTCCGAACGTCCCTTAACGTCCCGCGACGCGCCGACTGGTATAAAAAAACCTCATAGCGGACCTTCGCTAACACCGACAAACCACTAAACTTGTTTCCCTCGAGAAATAAAGCTATGTCATCACAAACATCTGGATCTCCAGTCGATTTAAGAGGGAAAACCTAACAATTAGCTTTGTCACCCTGTACAAGATGGCCCAAGAGATAACCAATCTGTCAAGCGCCTCCTCAAAATGGCCAACGACTAGCAGGGCTCATCGCAAGTTCGTGGACAACTGAGTGAAATCCATCTCGGCGGACTACTAGCTGTATCCACAATGGAGTAAACGCCACGAAGTACCATGGCGCGCAACTTCACCCAGAAAAGGCCGCAAACGCGATCGGGACCTTAGGGAAAGACAAGGGGGGATTTCGGACGAGGGTCCCCAACCCCTGCTGCTACCGAACACGGGCGCCAAGCAGGAAATGGGAGCGTGTTCGATTTCCATCCTAAGGTGGCTGCGCTCGACGAGTTAGACGCATCGTAGGGAAGCTGCAAACATCAGCACTTTGCACGGGCTCGCCAAAGAGGACAAGGGCGGAGTCACCCAGGGACGCTTTGTGCGTCTAGGGAACGAGCAGTAAAGAGCGGTCGTCCACGGCCCCGACAAAGACTGTACCAAGTCGACACACCAAATGTTATAAGTCCCGGAAAAGGAAACCCGAACGTCATCTGGGAACGGCGAGGCCAACGCTGACAGACGGGCCTGCAGGTCGCTACTCCGGGGAAGAGTTACGCCCCAGGGAAAAGGCTGAATCGGCGGGTGCCGGAACACAAAGTCGTCTAGTCATAGGACCACGGCCGGAAACCGCAATAACGACCGCGGGTTCAAAAACCGTACAAAGTGAGCCAAGAGGGAGAGCCCCTCTAAGCGACCACGACGATACGGAAAAGAACGCAGAAAGGCAGGGTGCTGACCGCCGGTGCTGCCAAAGACTCGAAAACGAAAAAAGGAAGCGAAAAGGTGCGTCAGACCAATCAGGCGAAAAAACCTCGGTCGATCCTCGGCAGCCGGATCCGCCGACGAGTCAGTGTCCGGAACGCCGCCGCCGTTCGGAAAACTGTTGAGCGCGACTGGTACGAAAGCCACGGGCAAGGGGAAAGAGTAACCGCACTCCTCCGAGGCAAGCGCAACAGTAGGCTCAGGGGGAAGAACTCCCTGCACGGCACTGGATACCCAGCGGACAACGTAGAGAAGGAGGGCAAAATTGCGACCGGGACCGACGCCGACCACAGACTCCGGGGGCTGCGCTCGAGAGGACTATAAGCTAGCATGAGGGAGGAGTCTAAAAAAAAGGAACAGAAAGCGAGGCAACGAGGAAAGCTGAGACGCAGGGGACGTGCACCTCACAGGCACAAGGTCTTCCGATTGACACCTCTCTCCACAAAGGATGAAATACGGACCGTCGAGACATACGGTAACCACCCTTGCGCCGTGAACGGTACAAGAACTGCGTCTTGTCAAAAAAACAAAATCCCGGGACGAAAGACGGACCCCAGCCATCCGTCGAAAACATAGAAAAACTCGAGGAATAAACCCTGTCGTGCATCGGCGGAAGCGCAGGCCCAGTGTGGAGGCAGCGCCAACTCAAAATGTGAACGCAGGATCGCATGACACCGAAAGTTTCCGCCGGTTCTTAACAGCGTGATGGGGGGTCGATACAGGCGCCAAAAGTGGGGTACCAGGGACGGGGGCGAACACCACTTCCCGGTGGCGGTCGCTAGAATCCGGGCCATAGAATCACGTGCTCGAGAGGCGACAAACCGGGATGTCGGCCGTCCTTCCCCAGATCGACTGCGCATTACGGGTGAGAAAAGGAGGCGACGAGAAGCGGGAACGACAATATAGGAGGCTTCATCAGGGCAGCGCACGCGGGAACTAGCAACGTCCAGACGAGAGGGAACGGACCAAACCCTAACTCGCGTCACGATTCCGTCGCAGCTCAATGGCTCGACTTACAGCCAGCCCTCGTGGGGCCGAGCCAGACGTAGATTCAAAAAGACAAGGGAAGCAGTGAGGCCGCGCGTTGGAGTGCGGAGCACCGAGGATGGGAGCCTTGAGGATCGCGGAAAAAGGTAGGAAGAGCCTAAACGCCGTACGTCTTCGGAGCGCGCCAAAACGAGCGGCTCCCACGAGGGTCGGGTCGGAACCGGAACTCCTCGGTGAAAACGATGAAAAAACTTGTTAGGTGTCAAAGAAGAAACCTACAGCGGATGTCTGGGCGGAACAGGATTAACCTTCGGGTAGCCTATAAATAGCAATCGCGCGGCGACCGATGTATTTCCGGTTCGTGTATAAGGGGGCCCCTCCGTTGAGCGCGATAGAAGAGCGGGTCAGGGGGAACTTTACGAAAGAAGCCAATCAAACGGATTCTGCTGCGGACGAACCGACCTGGTCCCTTTGGTAAGTATCAATTGAACCCGCTTGATCCGGACGTCCCCAAACGAGAAGCGTCCAAGTCTCAACTCCAAAATGCTCTCCCCGTTAGCGGGGGAGTGCGTGAAGTTACCGTAATATGGAGCATTAATCAGGGTCTGTTGGGCGGAATTATGTCCTCCTTGATGAACTTCGCCAAGCTCGGCCGTTCTAATTCATAAGACACCTGGAAAGAAAGGGGAAGCCGAGGGCCATCGGTCGGCGACGCCGAGATCTGCTAGTGCGGGAAATTGCGTCCAAGGTCGGGAAGGCTCGGGGAAATGGAGATAGCCGCGAGGGGAAGGGGCGGAGGGCCTTCAAAAGGGTGCTTCTGCATCAGGTGGGATCCACGGAGAGCTGGCTCGAGGAGCGTAGGGACGCAGAGGAGCACAGCCGGCACAAAGCTGGTAAAGGCGCTCCAAAAACGAACGACTCAGATCGGAAGCCCGAATACAGCGACTTCGAGGCGGGGCAAACGCAAGATGCAATGGGCAGAACGAGTTGGGGTCGAAGATGAGGGGGGGCGCGTCGAGGCATGAGCCCAGGTAGGGCCAGTCACTCGGCACGGGAGAGGCCTCAAAGCTCTCGTGCAAACGCTCCTAGCTCCCCGCGCCGGGTTGGAAGAACCCCTATCGGTCATGGTCTCGTCGAGGTGACGACGCGCGTCAGGGGCAGTAAAGGGGCGCCCCCAATCCGGGGATTGGGGGGGATTGGCTCCCTTGAATCTTCTCCGGATACTGGTATCTCCCCACTACCCTATTGTTTAATCCCTCCAGCTCAAGCTCGCTCGGCGGTATACAACCGTCACCCAACGGCGCTGGGCCGACGGCAATGGGGGGCAACGGTGTCCCCGCTTGCTTCGCAACGGTAACCAGCAAGCGGAAAGAACAGATTGGGGAGCTTGGCGCGAAGGAAGCTCCCGGCAGGTGGAGAATCATAAAAACTCAGGAGTTGAATGGGGGCTCCTTCAAAGGGGCCGGAAGCTCTTCACCTGCGACGGGTCCGTGAGATCGCTCCCTAAGGTCTGGCAATATAGAGGCTCGCTATGCGGGCTTCTGGGGGTTTTGCCAGTAACGTCAAAGTCTATCCTTACATCCTTCCACTATGCGTAATGCGAGAGGATCTACGCCCCTGCATCATCTCAAAACAACTAGGGGTAGGAAAACGTTCTGCAAATCCTTGACGCCTCGCAGCCGAGGCGTTCCCGCTGCCACTGGCCGAAAAAGCAATGGAAAAAGCGTCGGGAAAGAAGCGAGCGGGCGCGAGGTGTCTCAAGAACGTCGGACGGTACCTTTCAGAACCCCGAGCCCCAGCTACTCATTCGAAGGCAACGGGGAAAAATCGACCAAACACGACTGACCCGGGAGCGAGAGCGAGCCCCCCCGACTGGAGAGGTCGTCCGCTGCGGGACTCGAGCCTGGAGCGAAGCGGAGAGAAAAACGACTAACCATCGGTCAAAAACGGTGGTCAAAAGAGGGTTAGACGCGGATCCGACGGGGGCCGGCCGAACATGCAGACCGGAGGAACAGGGGACACCCTCACTGTCGTTGGGCGGGACTCAAACCCAATCTAACGAGCGAGTGACCACCACGAGGATATCGGGGGACGGGAAAAAAGCGAAAAAGCGAGGCGAACGCCGGGTCGCTCGAGCGGCCGAGCGCGAAAGGGACACAAAGGCGCCCTCGCAAAAAAGATCATAGAAAAAAAAACACGAATTTCGGGGCCAGCACCTCAGGACACGCGGACGAGCCGTTCGGCTCGAGGGATCTCCAGGAGTCCACAAGTTAAAAAGGGATGTGAGCGACATGACAATCTGAGAAGCCCGACTCCCTGCAGTACCGGTTAGCCAAAACGAAGCCCAACCGCTAACCGCCCCGGAAATCAACGAGCAAAAAGGCCGGAACCGAGCGGGGGGTAGCTAGGGTCCCAGACCTCGCAGTGGCTCAGGCACCGCAACCATGCGGAAAAGGGGTAACCGACCCTACGAAAAAAAGTCGACACCCTTGACGAGCTCGGGCGGGCGCCTAAACGCTGGCAGAGCTAAACTAGAGGGCAGAACTGCTCGGTAGCGGCACCGCATGAACACGAAAAGGGGGGCGAAAAAGACGGGGGAGCGAAAAAAGCTGAACGGAAAAAAAAGGCAGCAACCATCAGGGGCCAAAAAACGGCCCCAACCCACGGAGCATAAAAAACTGCATCGCGGGTAGTGGGAGCGGGTGGGTCGGACGACGCTCAACGGCAAAAGCTACGCTTACGGGCGAAAAACCCTGCTTACAAAAAATCTTTGCGGCGCTTGTCCCACCCCTTTCTCTAGGAGAAATGTCCAGTAAAAAAACCTCTAAAGTAGATGGCTCCGAAGACGGGTTTGGCGGCGTACTTGCGGAGCAGAGACGAGGAAAACAGAGGCAGGTCGCGCACCCAAGCGCGGCTACCGGTTTCCCACCTCAGTAGGCTACACCCTCCGAAATGTGAATCGCTCACGGGGAGACAACTCACCTACATCGAGTGTACGAGACGCTCAGGAGCGATCTCGAGGAAAAACGGCCGGAACTACAGGAAACTGGCGCACGCAATGCCTGGAGGGGGTCACTGGTGTGTTCAAGGGCAACCAAGAAAACAGCGACCACTGGGCAAATCCGAGCTACCAGGGATCAAAAAAGCGTCCCTAGGGAAGGAATAGTGAATAGCCGGAGCCCGGCTCGAAGCGCTCAAGCGCGACCACGACACCGGGACCGCCGAGGTCGGTGACCCGACAAAACAGCTTAAGACGACCGCCTTCGAAGACCGACGTGCTAAACGCATCGGAGCATGGTTCCCACAGGCAGGGGGGCCGCGACCGAGTCTAAAGCTTCGTCGGGGGCCGACGAGAATAACCTGCTTTTCAGGGAAAGCGCCGCACGGGTTAAAAAACGGAAAAAAAACACCAACAAAACACAACACACCCCACCCCAACCCAAGAGAAAGAAAACCAAAAAACCGAAAACGGCCCGCAAAGAGAGGAAACGCCCGACGAGTACGCACGCCCACGGCGGGTGCGACCGCAATCCTCACGGGCACTCAAGCGTAAAAGTTTGGTGGGAAGCGGGGCCGGCCGAGGAGCCACACGTCTGGTAACCCGCGGACAACGGGGGAAGGGGGGTCTGCGCGCTGAGTCAAATCTTGGGACCGAGAGAACCAATCGACGGCTGCACGAGACGCATGCTTCGGGAGCCTGTCCGTCGGATGCGACGGGGGGAGCGAGGAAATCCGTACCGGAGTCCGACGCAACAGTCAGCCGGTCGGCCAAAAACGATCAAAAAGATCGTGTTCCTAACGCCGGATTCACAGGGGGAGTGAAAGGAGAGAAAGAGGGAACAAAGAACGTCGGACCGAATGGTAGGGAAACGCATCGGGCCGGCAAAAGCAAGGGCGACGGAGTTACCGCGCACCGAGTCGTCGAGCCCCCGAAGCCACGCAAAAAAAAGCCGCCATATGTGCAGGAGGATTCAGGGCTCAGCCAGCTAAAAGTTGGTCGCGGCGCGAACACCGAAGTTTGACAACGCCCGCAACGGCAACCCCAAGACCGTCTAACAGTGCTGTCGTGTCCGAAGTCGAAGCCTGTGAGCGGCAGGGGAAGTGAAGGGGCGAAGAGACTTGGACCTGGCTCCCGTACTCTAACATGGGGGTCAGAGGACCGGATGAGAGCGCGGCTCAACTGGATCGGATTGGAGAGGGTTAGAAGCTCCTGGGTCTACAATTTTGCGGGAGTTGACGACCTTGCTCATTCGGAAGCGCGACGGAGGCTACTACGCTGAAAATCGGGCAAAACAGTGAGTTAAAAGTGGGACGACACCGACGTCCGCGAAGCAACGAGGAACGGCTGGTAGCGTCAGCAAACTATCAGCGGGAATCACGGGTATACCGCAGCTAAAACCTGGAAACCCCGCAGGCGCGGGGAGCTAAGCTTCTCGGCAGGTCGCTGAGCGAGGATCGACTGCGCAGGCAAACATGAAAGGACTGCGTATACGCAGGGGGGGACGTAACTGAGGTGAGTAGCGACCTGCAGCCGCCCAAAGTGAGGAGAAACCCGTAACGGTAATCCACACGATGACCCGCGAGTGAGGAGCAAACCACTCAAGGAGGGGGAAAAGCCTGGACGTGCAATCGAGGGTAGGGGCGGAACCGTAGATCGCCTCGGGCAGCACGAACGGAAAAGAGGTACCATGCTGAAGGCAAGTGAGAACTGCCAAAGCGTCCCGAAACCATGTCGGCATCTCAATGAAAGAGTCGACATCTACCCGGAGTTCGGCGGAAAACTCACACGTGACGTCAAACGCAGGGTACTATGACCAAACAGGGCGTGGGAAACCTACTTTCGACCTACGCCGCAGACCTAACAAGCGCGCGAAGGAATCGCGGGCTGGAAGTTGGCAAATGGGGGCGGCTCGATCGCGGGCGCCAGGATGGGCACAATTCGACGTCCGCCCTGTCCTTCTTGCGCATAAATGATGACCGCTCCAGGAAGAAGCGCAAGAAGCGGCTCTGGCTTACAGCGCCGCTCGAAAGCGAGTGGGAAC
>Ga0179591_1280116_pt1 | contig 14491 bp, 16 predicted proteins | sample CZOMad2_1_08_16f_FD_182891 | JGI IMG/M metagenome (GOLD analysis project Ga0179591, IMG submission 182891) | Vadose zone soil fungal communities from Angelo Coast Range Reserve, California, USA - CZOMad2_1_08_16fungal (PacBio error correction) | ecosystem: Environmental > Terrestrial > Soil >...
ACAACAGGTTTTGGTCGACATCAGGAAGGAACTTACCTACCACACGATGAGAGTCTCTCACGGGTGGGCCTCGAGTCAAAGCCTCGAAGAGATCAGCCATCTACCAAAAAGAAGAAACCAGGGCAACCGAAGCCAGAGGGCGGCTCAGAGGCATCTTTCCGCCGCAGGTTGAAACCTTGAAGGGGTTCTCTAGACTGGGATAGGGGAGCAAACAACTGTGGTACAGCCAACGTTCTCCCGAACCGTCACCGTTTGCACACAGTCTATGGCTTTTGCTGTCGAAAGACCGACATCTGAGCAGCCCGGTGAACGCCCCAAAAAAAGCGAGCAATGATGACGCGTCTGCCACGTGCTACCGACCACCCTTGAGGACCTGCCAACGGCCAAATGAGCAGTTCTGCTCGGCGTCATGTGCTACGCCGAAGCTTCCATGGTGAGTGCCGACGGGGAATTACCGCGACGCCTCCCAACGAGGTAAAAAGCCAGTAAAAATTGGGAGTCAGGCGCTAGCAAAGACGTTAATCAACTTTATTAGTCTTCGTCGGCCAAAAGGGCCTCACAAGGGTTAAAAAATCTTGTTCATGGGCTGGGTACACCCTAACCACACGCCTTCCCTTCCCGGGATAGCGCCATAGACTGGAACACGATTGCGGAAAACGGGGGCCTACCAAACAAAACACCCCTACAAAAAACTTTTTCTCGTGACCGCAAACCAGGGGGGAGACGGAGTCTTGTCAGCAAAACTTCAAAACTCTTAGCCCTCCGCCCTGGGAGGACGCAAAAACTCGGCCGCGAGAAGTCCAACCGGGACGGCAAAGAGAGACAAACGGCAGCGACTTAATCATGACCTCCCCGGGGGGGCGGGGGGAGTGGACCCCGAAAGGCCCGGTGATGGAGACACTATTCACAGGGGCTCACTATTAACGCCACCACGCGTTCCCTCTACAGCTGGAAGCAGGCCGAAAACGCACCAGCCGGATCTCACCACCGCTACAACAAACCCATGTTGGATCGCGAGGTCAAAAAGGAAGCCTAACGTAACAGGACTGGACCCCGCCGCTTCAATGATCATAAACACGAACACGACCAGCCTTCTCCTTCAGGGCGAAAGGGCGACCCGAAAACCCCGGTGTCCACGTTGGGTAAAAGTTCACGGTATAAGCAAATCGAACCAACCTAGGGATACACAGCCGTCTTGCATAGGCACAAAAAAGACCGCGCTGTCATGGCCAGAATCCATGCGGGGAACCGGGTAAGGGGGGGCAAGACAATATCGTCTCACGTCTAACGTAGCCTCCCCGAACGCTCAGCTGGAACTTACTCTGGGCGTTCCTTTACAGTGTCCTTGGGGGCTCAGACGTCAGAAGACGTCCTCCCCGCGGCATTCGCATCTACCCACTAAACGGGGGTTTAATCCCCCCTGGTCACCAGACAACGAAAGGGGGTGGTCCTCAAACCCCTGTACGATTTACCCTAAATAAGAACTACACCGAGAATGACCCGCGCATTCGACAGGAGCAGAGCGGTTATTTCGCCGGACCGGGATCGGAGGGGGGCTCCTTTAGCGACCTGGGGGAATGCTGCCTGCAAAACGCACGATCCTCGCTGAACCCGATTGAAGTACTAGGAGACTAAACACTAGCAACCTACCGCGGTCTTCTTCGGGCGCGGATTACCTGGGGGGTCCTTGCAATCGTCCAGAAAAACAGGAAATGGGTACGTGTATCTTTGATGGTGACGGGCAACGGAACATACTACGAGTCCTACTTAAGGGCCAGAAATCTCTTGTTTTAATGAGCTTCGGGCCCTAGCTCGCAGTGGGGGGTAAGGGTTAACTTTTCCCTGGATCGCAATAAGTTAGCCCAGAAAAGATCTGATTCATTAGATCATGCAGGATGGGGAAAGACCGGATATTTCGTGAGATTTTGAAGTACTGACTTCAGATAAGTGGCTCAGGGAAATTCTTAGAGGCGGTGATCTGGGGCAAAAGGATGGAAAGAGACCCGTCCGCACTGCGTGCATGTGGCTGAGGGTGTAGGTTCTCTGAGAAAGTTGTGTTTGGAAGGGCATGGAGACGGGTTGAAAGAGTAGAGGACGGACGTTGAGGGACGACATGTGACCAATCAGGGACTCGCAGCATGGTAAAGTTGAAAAACTCTTTTCCACGGGGAGGAGAAGAGGTTCGTAAAACCTGATAAATGGTGGCGGAGGTCAGATTCAAAGATAGGAGGCTCCAATTCGTGGGTGTCCGGAGGAACTAGTCTTATCGGATAGCTCGAGGGCGGGGGGTTAAGAACCAGTCATGATCTCATTATTGCGAAATATGGAAGGGTATGGTGGTGTCCCGCCGTCTTCAGAATTAGGAAAGGGGGCCTCTAAGGTCTTGGACCGCTCAAGCTAAGCCCTCGCCCGATCTACAAAGAGAGGAAGGCGGAGAACGTCCGAGGGGAACGGTAAAGGGGAATGAGGGGGAGTGCGGGGGATTCCAAGTAATTTGAGGCGAGGGTGGTGGTGACCTTGACTTGGACTATGTCAACCGCTGGGAGCCTCAACAAGAAAAGATATAGTGGAGCCCAGCCGCCGGTGACTGACCATCAGACAAAAAAAAACGAAGAGCCGGAAAAAACCTTTATCCAAAAACAAAATGTCTCCACCAATAGCAAAGCAAAACGTACCCATCTGACGCGGGAAAGGGAGAGGGGTGACGTGGGTTGCTATGGGGGGAGGGGCGTTTCCAAGAAAGGGAGGTGGCTACATCGGGAAACTTCAATTGCGGGCGGCCCACCATACATAAGAAATGAAAACCCCATCGATAGGAGGGGCACCCAGTGGGGCAACGGCATCAGAAAACCCCGCAAGCTCCTATGCGACTCCGGGCCGCATAATCAACGAAAAAGAAAGCATTGCCTACGAGAGCCGTAGGAGAAAACTTACCAACGCGAAGCCATTCTCTTGCACACCTCTCCGTTAGATGGAAACATACTTGCACAAGGCCTGCTTGCAATTGGAAAAGTGGTCCCGCAAAAGAAGGGGGTGTTTCATCTACGCGCTCATAAGACAACCACGTACCATTCTCCAGCGAGGGCCGTCTACACAGAAAGGGATAGGCTTCCCCAGAAAAACAAGCCGCGTTAACGGCTGGAGTTCGCCGGGATCTACAATATGTATCTGGAAAACCCAATCTCCCGGCAGTGGACCGGCCTACAAAACATTTTATCGACGGAAATGAATGGGTTAGAGCTGACCTCGATTGAAACCAACCCCCCCCAAAACGCGAGGAAAGAATCCGCGTCTTCCTCAGCAAGAGGCAGATCTACAAAGAAGATCATGGATGGCCAGGAGGGTGGAGGGGACATTACTCCTTTCCAACATGAAGAGAAGCCGGGACCAAAGAGCTCACGAAGAATTTCGTCTGTGTAAGGAGGGACTTTAGGATTCACTTTTGGGAACGACCAGCTCAAAGACCCAGGAGATTTGGGGAGATGGACGGTTTGCGTCCGTACAAACAAGGGCGAGCCTCTAGGCTCCGCCAGAGCAAGGGTTCGGGAGTTGGATTTTTATTCGGGAGCCAAGAGCGGGTCATCTTGAGGCATCAGCCTGTCCGTGTTCGGACCGGTCAAAAGTCTATTCGGGGAGGTGGGGTGCGCCGGTTCTCGAAGAAAGGTCGGGCCTGCTGTAAAAGGAAAATCGGTACTTATTCGCGTCCGAAGGCGAGGTCGTACGGGGTGCGGAAAAAACCTACATTTGCAGTGACACGGGGTTGGGGGGATTAAGACACGACTTCGTAAAATGTTTAGATGAGTTAATGAACAGCTCTTCCTTCAGGGTTCGACGTCTTGTTGGGCACTAGTCCAGGAACGCGTCTCCAGATGAATGATGCGCTGTTATGGGGGGAAAAGTTCTCTTCAGAATACGATTTCGGCGACTTGAAAGGTTCGTGTGAAGGGTGTTGAAACTCACCCGAGGGAAAAATGAGACAGCGGCATCCTTTCATAATATCAGAAGTTTGAGACGGGTCAACAGGTTGGAAAAAAAGGGTCCACACTGGGTAAAAGGAAGAAGGAATGAGAGGGGAAGCGCCGTCTTGGCAGGCATCAACTAGTGGGTTCCGAAGGTCGTAGTTTATAGAGGGACCATACCGTTCTTGATGATCGACCAAACGGGGGGAGAATGTCGGAAAAGTGGAAGGAGGATAAATGGTAAGGGTTTGGAAGGGGTGGTAGGAGAAGCCTTTCGGGGGAGATGTCAGACGTTAGCCTTGGGACAGTTAGAGGAATACGGGGAGGGGACTGGGAAAAAGGTTAGACACCGCACGGCGCTGCTGTCTATGAGGTCGCTGCGGCTTCTCAAAGCGCAAGGGGTCACTATGGCGAGGAAAGTAGTACTGTCGATGTAGTGCGGATTTAGCGTAAAACACGGGTGAAAACACGAAGCATGTCTCGGTGCCGGCGGAAGCGGGGGGGTGTTGGGGGGGTGGGGGGGGGAAGGAAAAGACCAGACGTTTTTCATCAAAGGCAGAAATCTGACCGTGAGTCTGCGGCAAAACGAAGGGAACTGCGGAAGCGGGGAGACTCCCATCTGTGGAATTGGGAGGGGAACAAGGTGGGACCTAGCCGCTCAGAATCCGTTGGAGTCCCGGCTTGGGGGTGACCTATCTTCCGTGACAATTTTGTCTGAGGGAGACCATGCAGTTTTGGGGAACACCACACTTGGCGTTCAGAAGAAAAGAGGCCAACCCATTTAGACTCTCAGCACCCAGGAGTCTGATATAAGATTAAGGAGTTTACCCGTTAAATATCAGTTCCTCCTGGTAGGGTGGAGCCTGTACATCCTCGCATATAGTGGAGAGGGTTGGGGTCGAAATTGATGACGGGGAAGATGTTCATAAGGGGACGATGATCTCAAAGACCATCAAGGGGTGAACGAGGCAACTCCGTATTTGGGTTTAACTGGCCAAAGGGTTTTCTTTTCGGGGCACTGTAACGAGCGGAGCCAAAAGGTGATCTCCATTAAAAGCTTCTGGGAATGATGTTAAGGGGAAAATGGGGGGAGTTCTTTCTGGTCTTTAGGTGATAGCTGCGATTAAGGTGATCTTAGTTCTGAGGGGTACATTCCTATATGGTATGGACGAAGTGCTTCTGGGAGACAAACACAAAGGGTGAGCTCAACAACAACAACTTAAAGAAGAGTAAGCCGGCAGCAACAGTTTTTGGGGTCGCATCTATAGTCAACAGTCTGCGCGGGCGCTCACTGTTGATTTAAAAAGATCCGAACTAGCATCGAATACAATACAAGAGAATACCCCCAGCACGAAGAAATCAGACAAGCGCCATCTTTCCAGGGGGGCACTTCTGTCCTGTATAAGGACGGGCTAAAGGGATAGACTGGGACGTGTCTCGGGGAAAAAAAATCTGGGAATATCCCCCTCCGGGTGCCTGCGCGCAAGGTGCGAGAGGGGGGGTGGAATTCTTAGGGAGGGGGGTTGAGGAGAAAATATCTGGAAAGAGATTCTTACTTGACCTGGTTGTGCGAAGAAGCGCGCTCGGAGTCGGTGATAGGGGGTGTGTGTGTGGACGACACCCGGCGGCGCTGTGTCGTCTGTGCGCAGTGGGAAGAGGTCGCGTCATCCCGCCGCGTGAGAGCGTGGGGAATGACGTGGGAAAGGAATCTCCTACTCTCACCGATGCGGGGTGGGAAACGCGGTTGTGCTGCTGATTTGGCCCTTTTGCTTGGGTAAGGGGGCACTCATTGGGTGGCTGCGTCGAACAAGGAAACGTTAGCCGACAGGTGCACTGCGGGCGTGTGAAAAAGACTTTAATCAGGGAGTCGTGGTGCTGCGTAGGGAAGCGTGTGTGTATGGAAGGCTGGTTGTGCAAAAGCTGGTAAAAGTCAAAAAAAAAAAGTGAAGAGGGGTCGAAAAGCGTGGGGAACCCGTGCTGGGAAGAGAAAAAGGAGTGGGGAATGTGAGAAGGGGTGTCAAGTCGCTGAAAACCGCCAAAGAACGTGGGCGTGTGTCGCCCAGTGCCGATCGCCGGCAAAAAGAGATGAAAAAACTTCCCCAAACTCCCTCAAAAGGGACGGGCCCAGACGCACAGACGAAACGTCGAACGTGAAACCCCACCGACGAAAAGGCAACAACGGCTCGAGAAACGGAACGTCAGTCCCAAAGCTGGTGAAACGACGCAAAAAAAGGATCAAAGTCAGAGAACTAAAGGAAACGGCCCGCCTGCATCCGCCAACCAAAAATTTAAAAGACAGGAGTAACTGATGGCGACCATCCGCCGTAAAGGATTCAAAGTCAACAAGCGCCACCGAAAATGAGAAAGACGCAGGGAGAAATCACTCTCAGGACTGGACCCAGTCCGAGAGAGCTACACATTCGACACGAGAAAGGCGCTCCTGCTCGACAAGTTAGGAAACAGCCGCCTGTGGTGTGGAAAAATTTCTACCGATAGAGACCCAAAAGTAGCGGCTGCGCTCACGTGTAACAGACAAAAGACCTCATGAGCTGTTGCTGGAAACAAACAAATCATCAAGGACGTCTCCTGAGTTCGAGTCCCCGACAGATCAAACGGGACAAAGCCGCCAGCAACAATCACCAGTTCCTCTACGCCAGTCGGGGAGCCCCCGCCGCGTCCAAAAGGAGAAAGATCTCATCTAAATTCTAAACCAAGTACTCCTACTTTACTTTGGGAGCACCTCACACATGGAGAAAATGTCGGTTGGGGGGCCGGAAAAGGCTGCTCGCGCGGACGAGTAATATCAAGCAGCGATCGGATCGCGCTAGAACATAGGTAAAAAAAACGTCGGAACCCTCTACCGCATCGCATTCGACCTGCCACCGACTTCTTCCCTGAACTGGGCTGGGGGAGCTGGGTGCAGAATAGATCAAATCAAACGAATCACCGCCGCTCTTCAGTTCGTCAAAGTTTTTCTTCCTTCCGGGAACGGGGGACAACGAAACACCCTCAATTCTGGGGTAGGGAATCACGGTTCGTGACATAAAAGACGAACAACTCCGATAACTACTCCACATCCCGGGAAGATGGGGAGAGGGGGGAACGTGAGGATGAACCCTGGAGTTGTGTAAAGTGTACGGAAACTTAGCATATCCACATGCGCGATGAGCTTATAGTAGTAGGCAAGAACCGGAGAAAAGTGACGCGGTGGACATAGAGGCAAGCTACTTCTACAACACGGTTCAGGACTGTGCGTTCCTCTTGCCTTCCGGAGTGTGGGGGTCAAAGAATAGATTCGGTCTATACCTGGAGCAGGCAGACGTTCATCGGTGGCGGGGGTTCTTCGACCGGAAGGTTTTATGTGGGATACGGATGAACATGGAGATTGTGGATAGAGAACTCTTTCGAGCAGGAAAATTTATCCGTTTAACATCCCTTGAGAGCAGCAGCCTATGGTGAAGCGGCCAAAGGATGCTGATATTTCTTTGAAAGAGCATTCTAAGGCGGAGGGGAGGAGAGAAGAGTCACGGTCGACAATTCTTTGCGTTAAAATTGCGACTGATGCTTGCGGGGATGACATCTGCGAGGTTGTGTGTTTTTTTTTGGTGGTGGGGTTGGGTTGGGGGTTTTGGGGGGGGTTTGTTTGGTTTTGGACCAGGGGGGGCCGTGAAATGTCCGACGATCATTGGGCATGACCTGATTTGTTAGATTTCTGGGGGGGGCGGAACCGCCGTCTTAAAGTGAAGTTCCTATGGTCGCCTAGTGACCGCTCCCGCGCCGCAGAGGGACCTATCAGGACGATTCGGAACTTCCTATTCCTTGGGTTCGCTGGTTCAGGGGGGGGGGCTGCCCAGGGAGCGCCGTCGTGGAGGGGGTTCGATGGTGCTATTTTCAACGGCGGGGGATGCCATCGAGATACTGATAGGAAAAAGAAGAGATGGTACCCAGCCGCAGTTTACCTCTCACTACTACATCTAAAACAAAAACAGGGGGGGGCGATACCCCTAAGGGGGCATCCACCAGAAATAACATCTTATCTCCACACCCCTATCTTTAATTTCTAAAGTACTTTTAAAGATTTGGGGAGGGGGAGGGGGGTAGGGCCTCGTCTTTATCGGTCAAACCGGACTCTTTAACGGAAAACTTGACATGAGCTCCTCCAAATAACCCTTAGACTCAGACAGGATAAAAGGAAAAAACATGGGTCACTCGGGGGGGGAAGATCGGAAAAAACAACCCCCACAGTACGACATCAGTCTCGACCTTTTTTCAAAAAGAATTTGCAAAAGAGAAAGGGAGAGAAGGCCAAGGAGCCACGTCTACATGGTCAAAGAAGCTCCTCAGCCGTGGAGAGGTAACAGTTCAGGCCACATAAGAAGGTCTTGCGCTATGTTATTGGAAAGGGCAAACGGACAAAAGCGTCATCTAAGCGCTCGCGAACACGTAAGAAACGTCTGACGAGTCTACACCTCTGAACACCTCGGAGGGGCAGGGCCCCTCCCGAAACTGGCTGCCGGGACGGTAGGCCCGAAAGCTTATCTACAAGAGGGGGAGCACAGCTAACGGCAGGTCGAATCGGAACCAACCACGGGTTAGAAAGGGTAAGGGTTGTTGAAGGTCGGGGGACACTCGCGGTCACGCAAAAAACGGCTGTCGTGTTACAGAAATCTCGATCAGAATCATACACGAGGGTCAAATCATGCTGGGAGCTAAAAACGACCCCTGGCCAAAAAACTACAGGAGTCAAATGCGATAAAATTGAAGGGGCTGCAGTTGGCGTATTAATGGGGAGTAGTCTGGTTGTCGTCAATGAACCCATCTTACACCCCAAGAAACGGGGGGGCTTTTGAAAGGTTGCGTCAACAACCTGGAACCGCAAGCCTGCTCCAACGCATCCGTCACGGGTTTACTTTTAGGGTAGGGCGTAGCCAATAGGAGGGTAAGGGGGGGAGGGAGCGTTCTGTGATTCAGTACGTGATGGCGGCATGGGGGGTGTGTCAAGGAAACCCGATGTGGCGGGAGACTTCGACTATGCTCGCGAAGCAGCTCCCCGGGAGTGCTCGTCTCCTGCAAGTGCACAACACACGAAGTTGTGCCGAAAGTTGGCGGGAAACCACCGGCCCGCCAGCGGTCAAGTGTAGCTGTAAAAAGGGAATTTAACCGCTCGGAAATTGTGACGCTCGGGGTGCAACCACGAAAGGGAGGAGTGAGTAAGGACCAGGTTATGCGCGGGGCTTCTTTGGTTCTCGTCGGAGATGGCGGTCCTCGAACTTCCACCGGAATGGACGTGTGCAGGGAAGCACGCAGCTATTGGGGTCTTGGGGGGGACTTCCAGGGGAGTCTCAGCCAAACCTCGTCATAGGCTGGTTCTACTTGAATGTCTACGGCTGGTTAAATGGGGAAAGGAAACAGCCGGGCTTGGTGCTGACGGGGGCGTAGTCTATCATGAGCAGCACTTCGTCGGGGGTCGATATGTATGAGCGGCTGGGACACAGTCCCGGTCAGAGGATACAGGCGGAAAATGGGGGGGGGGCGCATGTAGGTTGGCGTGACGTGCAGAAGCTGGTCCGTTTTGACGGGGGGATAAAGGCTGTCGGCTGAAGGCGTGGTTTTGCGGGATTTCCGTGAAAACAGTGAGTGGACGCTGACGGAAATCATCGAGTTCCTGTAGAACTTAACCAGCACGAACGCAGAGGTGTCCGCTATGGGGCGGTGGTTACTAGAGTGACGTGCGACACGGGGGGGGTTGAAAGAAATTATTCTATGCGACCGGTCCATTTCTTCCGCGGGACACGCGTTTTTTGGGGTGTTGAGGGCAACGATTTTCGTGAAGGTCCCTCGCCAAAGCATGTCGCGTGAGGCACGCAAAGGTGGTTTTGTCTGTGGCAGGGGGGGGGCAAAGAAGAGTGGAATCATGTCATAAATCTTACGGGAACGTTATTAGGCGGGACCTTCTTGCTGGCCATTCGTTTTGGGGTTAGGCCCTAAAAATGCTTTTTGGCCCCGGGGGTAAGGGGCAGCGCCGGACGAAGACCAGTTTATTCCCGCGGGGGGAAGGCCTGCTGAACCATTGGTAAGTCGGGGCGTTGCGAGAACACTGAGGTCAGCGGTAGGACACACAGAAGAGGTCACGCCATGGAAGCGAGTCGTTCGATAGAATACTTGTCCGCCTACACGCTCCGTGAGAAAAGATGATCGGTCAGGACCAGAGGCTTCACGGGTATGGGAAAGGGGAAGCGAATTCTCTATGGGGGGGGTTCGACTCGTGCAACTAGAATATGTCGGGCGAGGGGTTCGACAGCGCAAAAACAATCGAATGGGCACAGGTACCGTTTGACTGCTTTCCTCGGGTGTGCGTTTATTTGGATTCATCATCAGGTCACCATTAGGGAGCAGTCGAGATCGGAGAAGAAAGTTGCGGACTGAATCTTTCGGGGGGGGGGTGCTGGTGCAATTTGGGCGTTGTTGGCCCATGGGGTTCTTCGTTTGTTATGGGAAAATCTTCTTAGAGGTGCCTTTTGGAGAGTTCGGCACCGAAGCGTCCGACACGGGGTTGTATTTGGCCTACACGGAGGGAAACAAAACTTTTTTGGGGGGCGCCGTAATTCATCAGAACTCCACCACGTTATTATTAGGAAAAGGAGAGTAGATGAGGCGCAAATGTGGGGTTCGGACATCTAAGCTTGTAGGCCCATACCACACGCTCTGCGCTCACTTTGTTGAGGGAACCCGCTCGAAAGAGGGAAAAGCAGGCCTCGAGAAATAACGACAATAACTAATAAAAAATGTCACAAGTACGAATCAGTCCAAAAGCTTGTCCGCCCTCACCTACCTGGAGATTTCTGGTTCGTACGCCAATCATGGCGTCTGACCTCAACACTCGGGAAGGAAAAATCAAAACGCCCTTCACCCCTTTACAGGTCACAAACGTCTCGGTTGTCTATGACGTCGAAAACCTTAATTCTAATGAAAGACTGTCTAAAACTCGAATTCGAGAGAGAATGTAGGTCAAAGGGTCAACTGGGGGAAAGCACAGGTCCTGACGCTTCGATCATACCGCCCCGGCTGCTCGGCAAGCGTCATTCTTCTCGCCGCTAGAGGGAAAGAAGGGAGACAGGGGGAAGGACCTTCTACTCCGGTGTGGGGGAAAGAACACATTGCTCCCGATGAACAACTTTTTCTCCTGAAAAAACAGCGCGGAATAAACGGTATTCTCTCTCTTCGGAGTACCAACGGGGAACAAAAGGGAAAAAATCCACATCATGCGGGGGGCCGGCTACAGCTAAGCCCTTTTGGCACCCGAGTCGTCCGCCCGAAATCGAAGATTTATTCCTGAGAGGAAGAAAAGCCTGAAAAAAAAAGAACACCATTTGGCGCTTCCGATCGAGCCGGACCTTGGACCATGCGCTTGGGGCACCCTCAAACAACCCGCAATCGCTTTGTGCCCCAACAGGGGAAGCAGAGGGGGGGGGCATAGTGACACTGACGTCGCACACAGAGGGGGGGTCCTTGACACTCGGAATCGAAGTATCGCAAGAGGGTCCGTGAGGGTGGCAGTTCGTCATGCAGAATTGAGGAAGAAGAACTCACTCCGGGATCCTCCTTACATCAATAAAACTTCCCCGACGATTAACTGTATTTCTACTAAGCCTGGAATTCAAGTCCCAGACCCACACCTGCGCCACCAATTATCTGAGAAAAGTGAGGGGAGAATCACAGACATTTACTGACCTGGCTCTAACCTAAGCTAACACTACGAAGGGCTATACCTACCTGGTTAGCCCGCAAGAAAAGATCCCTGCTTGTCCCTTGGAAATGGACAAACTCTCTGGGGTGCCCGTCGCAAAAATAAGTAAAGATATGGGGTCCTCGTTCTTCTCCAACTCAACAAAGACCTCAACGCTGTTCGGGAAAGGCAAGAAAGACATGCCGACTGCAGACAGTTCGAGGGCACAGTCGCCCGACTAGAAAAAAGCCTCCCGCCCGCATAAGAACACGACTCGCCAAGGGACAGTGGCAGTCGTGGTCGCACGCCCGCTCCGCGACAGACGGGGGTCCGGACCGCGCTGTCAGTCCCCGTCCCAAATGACCGACGGGAAACGGTTGGGACCCAAGGGAAAACATGGTCGCCACATCTGGGTACCACCCCTGAAAGTTTCCGCCTGACGGAGCTTCTCAAAATCACGGGGGGAGGACGAAGCTCCGAGAACATCTTGGGGAGAAACAGCTACGAGGCAGGGCGCCCGGTCCTAACGCAAGTTGCGTCGAATATCCGGCTGAACTGCAAAAAAGTAATGGGCGAAATCACACTCAAAGAAGGATAAATCAACAGATGCCCTGTGGAGGGGGGGACGAGTACTTGGTCCCAGTTTTACCGGAACTCAGTACCTACACCACAGTCTAGTGTATGTAGCTGGAGTGGGAAAACATTTAGAACGACATAACTAACACCACTTCAATCCCCACTCTCTAGCCTGGTCGGCTTCTTCCTTCGGGGGTGGAAAGGGGGGAACGGGTCCAAGAGCTCCACCCTTAATCCTGAGGAAAAACCCAGAATGATCTTATGGTAGAGCTACCTCGGCAGCCGTATTTTCTTTAGGGGGGGGGGAGCAAGTATCAACACCCCATATCATTGGCTACATGAGGTGGCCACGCGTCGCATGGGACTCGGGGCGATTGCACATAAGATGCGTAACGCCGAACCTAAGGATGGTGGCGGAATTCGTTCCATCCGAGCCCGGGGGGGGTTACGATGCCGACGAGGAATTGCACTTGTTGGGGCTCGTGGCTAGGGGGGGATCGGGGGGGCTCCGGTGCTCCAGTGCTCTCAAGCTGTCTACCGGGGGGTGGGGGGGGGGGTTTTTGTGCCCGGGTCCCCCCGTGGGTTTTCTTTGTCTTAGTAACTGTTTTATACACGAGTACTTTTCAAGCTTGGAGGTCGTTGAAGCATGCGCCTTGCGAAGGGGAATCGCAGAGGTCGTCCTATGGCTTGGGATTGTTCGCTTCTAATGATTGCGAGTCGGCGGAGGACTGCTCTGGGAGGGGGTGTCTCTAGGTGACCCAAACGGGGTGCATCCTATCTCAGGATTTGCATGAATGGGAATGTAATTGTTGGAGGTGTTCCCTCCCTCTAAAATGAAATTGGTTTCCGAACGGTTCGGGACCGCAGACCGCCCTCTCCCCGACGCCAATGAAAACGTCCGTCGCCCTTCCAGGGGTCCGGTGGGGGGGTCTGGGGCTTATTTCGTGCTTGGTTGGAGGCCCAGTTCGGCCGTCGTGGGGGGGGGGGTCGCTTTAGGATTGATATGTCCGACCTTCTTGTTAGCCCCTCCTAAGGGAAAAAACGGAGAGAAAAGGGAGAGATGGATCTCGCGGAGAAGGGGAAAGCTACATAGAACACCAAACAGAACACGCCTCGAATCCCCCGACTTGGACAAAACCCCTCACTAAGAACTTTCCCACGCCGAACAAAGGGGACAGGTAATAGAGACGGAATTGAACTCATTTTGGTTTACGGACTGGAGTCGGGGAGCTGGCAAAGAACGTTTTCTACAAGGGTAACGTAAAGCGGGAACACAAGGCCACCAAAAGAATATGTCACACATCTTCATTAGTAGCCAGGCGGCATCTATTGCAAAAAAAACCGCCCGAAGAAGTCGAATCATTCGCGAGAAACTCCTACAGAAAAAGGATGTCATCCTTACCCGGGAGCCATGAGGTCAACTAACTCGAAGCAATCCGAGAAAACAGTCCATTGTCTATCGAGGGGGGGGGGGGGGGGGGGGTAAACTTTACCCAAGGCAATCCAATATAATCTCTCTCGAAAAATAAACAAGGAGAGGAAGCTTCTAACCCCACGAAAAATCGTGAGCGGCAGTCAAAGAAGAAAACCCTCGAAACCGCCTGAACTCTTCCGCGCGTGATCCAAGGGGCACCCAATGACCCTCTATTACACACGGCAGGGGACGATAAGTCCAACAAGGGAAGACGGGAATGTTTGTTTGAAAAAAAAGAAAGGGAATTACCTCTGGTCCACCTCTGAAATATCTTTATCTGGCTCCTACATAAATCATTCATAGAGGCCAAGGGGGGAGTCAGGTGAGGAGTAAGGGGACCCTTACCACAAAAAACAGGGAGCGGGCAAAGGTTACAACTCGCACTAGATCGGGCAGCATTGGGAGTAGGTAAGGCACTGGGGGAGTCACTTACCATAGCCAAAGCCCACCCCGACTGGTTGGCTCTTGAAAACAGTTGCTGCGAGACAAACGTGACCTTCAATCATAGACCACCGAAGAATCCAACTACGGGTATTCGTACGGTGAGTGGTGACGTTTCAGACGGGGGGAAACAAGCTATCTTATCGCACGGGAGATCACCTTCGGTTCAGGAAAGAATTCCGAATGCGGTCGAGTGTTGTTGAAACCAGGGGCGTCGGATGCAGGAGATGCTTGAGACATACTAGGTTCTCTTCTCCGCTCTACTTACCCCGACTTTCGTCCGTTGGTTGTTTCAGGAAGACCCACACACTACCA
>Ga0179591_1267408_pt1 | contig 14490 bp, 9 predicted proteins | sample CZOMad2_1_08_16f_FD_182891 | JGI IMG/M metagenome (GOLD analysis project Ga0179591, IMG submission 182891) | Vadose zone soil fungal communities from Angelo Coast Range Reserve, California, USA - CZOMad2_1_08_16fungal (PacBio error correction) | ecosystem: Environmental > Terrestrial > Soil >...
TGGGTCTCAAAAAGGGAGGGGATATTTCTTAGAGGATCCAAAAGGAGGGACAGGAGCTTATTTCACCTTAGTCAAGTCTTTACGACGGGGAGATACAGTTCTAGGAGCTCTTAGAAACTCAGTCGATATCAATTGGTCATCAGTTTATTCTTCTTATCATAATGGTCCCGAGGGAAGCAACGGCTTGAACTCCGACGGACGGAATGTTTAGCATCACTACTGTCCAGAAGTGGCAGGGAGCTCATCGGGGGGCCGGAGCAAAAAGGATCCGTGCCGGAGCAAAGAAGAGGGGCGCCCCTCGGCGGAAAAAAAAAAAAAAAGAATGTCTACGGGTTGTTCAGGAATCAACTTATAAGAGGATAGGGATCGAAAGGAAGGTAGCGCGGAAGGAGGAGTACATTCCGAGACGAGCGACCCTCTAAAAGATCGGGCGCGGTTAGGGAAGACCAAGGGCGCGGCGAACGCGCCAGCGCACTAAGGTTCAACTCAACTAAGAACTCCAACAGATTCTCGAGGTGGATTGACGTCATCGAGTACGAAGAAAAAAAAATATATAATCTATCTAGAGGAAAAGGTCTTGGGCATTTCAAGGAGTTTAGGGACACTACATCTCTCAGCAAAAGAGAAATCCAATCCGAAGTCGTCACCCGAGGATCAAAACATCCCAGAACGCGGTAGGGACGCTGGATCGAGAAAGCAACAACAAACAACGTAGCCCGCGCCTTCTTGGGTTCTCTAGAGGGGGGGGGGAATCACGAGATGTGACTGGTGAGAAAGGAAAGGAAGTCGTCCGAGGATGGATTACTACCGGCGAGCTAAGAGAGGCGCCGACTATTCCCGAGGACGGATCAAAAAAAAGATTTGGAGTTGAAACGCGAGTTCGGCTATCCGTGTTCAGGGGGCCAGCCGATCTACGCCTCGACTGGGGGTTCTCGAGGGGGAGACGGACTGCGAGCGGTAACTGGCCTAAGGGAAGAGGAGGCGGAGATACTCTTAAAACGGGGATGACTTTCAGGTGATACGGCGATCGACGTGGTGGAAAAGAGGGCCAAGGCGGACTCTAATTGAATCGCGCTATTTTGACTTGTAAGCGAGAGATGGCATCCATGGATCACAGGAGATCAGGGGGGGAGGAGCGCAGACCGTAAGTATCGAACAAAAAAGGGAATGAAGCGCGGAGAAGGCTGCGGAAAGCCTCCACGAAAATGGTAGGAGCAGTAAAAGCGATCGACGGGGGCAGACTCTCGACTAAAAAAAAAGAAAAAAACGTAAAGCTCCGGGGCGTGAAAGGGACGTGAAAAAAACTCTCCTAGCAAAAACAGAGAGGGGGGGCGCCAACCACGATCCTTTGTAATGTAGATCTAGACTTAAAGGGGGGACCGTCGTGCGAAGACCTAGAGGGGGGGGTGGAGGGAGGTAAAGAGGGAGACCGTCTTCAACGGGATAAAAGAGGCTCCATACTGTGAAAGAAAAAAAAAGAACCGGAGGGGAGAGACGGTTGGTCTAAGGGGCCTCTCTTAGGGGGAGGAAAGAAGAATTCGGACCAGAGAGGGCTAAAAGTGATCGGGGGGAGATCCTCCAGAAACGAGGCTAATTCAGATATAGTGAATAAGAGAACTAAAAGGCCACTGCGGTAGGACATGCGGTTAAATTAACTCGCACGGTAAAAAACGCAGCTCGCGACGAGCAGGAAGAGAAGGGGGGTACCTTATCATAAGGAAAAGTAGGAAGAGACCGATCTGAGATAGGGGAAAAAAAAAATCAGTCCAGCTTTCAGTCTAAGGGAAAGGAAGAAGGGACGTCTGCGTCTCAAAAAAGATCCTCACCAACGCCTAAACTGAGAACTGGGATTACTCGAGCCACTCCGGTCCGATCTCCAAAACGGCAAAAAGCCTTCGAACTAGAAGGGGACGGACGATACGACCACCTTCCTTGTCAACTTCGTAAAGAAGAAAGCTATAAGAAGTCAAAAGGCATGCTAAGGGACTCACAACTCCGAATACCTTCCGGAGTCTACATCCGCCATCGCTCCGGATTGAGACAGATCTAGAGATTCGACGTTGTGCTACTAGAGAGGAGAAATCGGACCGGCCGAACGTAAGAGGTCTAAAGAAGCGAGGGATACTTGGGATTCGGGAAAAACACTAAACCCGACCTCTCATGTTCTCTCCTGGAAAAGGTTATAGAACGCGGACGGCGCAAGAAAAGTCTCCACCTATCGGCTGCTCGCGAATAAGAAGGGCGGCACCGAGGAAGAGGAAGGGCGTCCCACTCGACTCTAAGAGATTTGAAATCGACTGAGGCCCATCAGCCTTAGGTCTTCCTATTCAAAGGAAGGGAGACTGTAATAAGTCAGGGACAACGGACCTCTATCAAAGGGAGAAAAAGGGAGCTTTGTCGCTTGAAAGCCTTCCTCTAAATATCTCGGTCCTAGGGAGAGATACATCCCGTCCCGAGCGGTTAGTCGAGACGTGGTAAAACAGAAACTCGGGGGCGAAGCGGCATGATCGCTGAAGAAGACCTTTGATAACACACGCGATTAATCCCGTCAGGATTCCAAGCACGAGGGAGACCCCATGCGGCCCCTCTACTGGTGTGTGGATAATAGTTTATCCAGCTCGTCGCAGATAACTAAAGCTCGCTGAGGAGAGGGTTCCCGCACGCTCTAACCGGAGAGAAGAAGGCGACGGCGCTAAAAAAAGATTAAGAAGCGTCGAACTATTAACACCCGTCACTGATGCGACAGGATGGCTTCCGCTCTGACGAGGGAAGGGTAACTGCCCTGGAACTATAGCGCCAAGGCAGGGAAGGGGGGCATCAAAAAAAGCGATTCTCTGCAAGTGAAGGAAGATTCACGTCCTTAGTAATAAACTGCCGATAACAGACTATTCAGAAAAGCCAAGCGTTGCAAGTGTCCGAGATTGCGCTTCTCTTCGAGAGGGGCCGGGGGAGAGGCCCAAAGTAGATCGATTGTGGAGAGAGAAGACAAAAAATAAGCTCGGGCGAGACGTTCGTGGAGTAGCGTCAGAGGAGGGAAGAGGGATCACATTGCGTGCGCAATTTCATAAGTAGGGGGAAAGGGGGGGTCGATAATCAACTGTAGCCTTGGGGGGACGACTTTCTAAAAGAATCCCCGAATAGGGGCGTAGAAAGCGAGGGGGGGAGAGTTGAAGCTTTACTAAAAAGGGGATAAAATCGAGAGGGCTAACTCTTTACGCGAAGACGAGTCGAAGGATTCGTGACATCTCAAGGAGGCGAGAGAGCGATGTGCAGAATCGTGCGAGGGAATGTTCGAGTTGTGCAGGAGAGGAGGAACGGGAGAAAAAAAGAAGAGGACTTAGAGGAGCAGGCGCGAGCAATTCGACAGGGTTATCTCAATCAACAACGGAGTGAGGGAAACCTCGTTAGTAAAAAAAAAGAACGCATCTGCCTACTACGTCGGGTTTCTACCGGGAAGAGAGCGCACACCGACATCTGGCGACCGAAGGGGCAAGATATGTCACCGACGCGCAAAACTAGCGCTTCTAAAGGGGAGGAGGAGGACTCTGGGATATGATTGAGGACGAAGCTTGAGCCAGATTCCGGGGGGGGGAGAGATTACAAATCTCCACAGAGCAAAGAAAAAAGCCTTACGAAATCCATCCATCATAAAATGCGAAGGGCTGCTCAAACTTAAAAAAAATCGATTCTCGATAATTCCAAGACACGGCAAAAACATGGCGCGTGGCTCCTAGCATGAGATAGAGGAGCAATGTAGAAGATCTCGGGGAAAATCGGCGACGTAAGACTATAGGAAGGAGGGGAAAGTGATCCGCGATCAAGTGCGAGAGGTAGAAGAAATCTACCAAGCTCGTTGTCGGCACGTGAAAATCTTTGGGCGAAGAAGGGGACGGTGGATCGGCGACGGTGAGGATTCTTCTACTTATAGGGGGGGAACGAAAAGGTTCACGGAAGAGAAATTTGAGCGGACGGACCGGATCGTCCGAGAGAGATCAAAGGACTGGTCCTCTGACGCACTATGCCTCTCTTAGACGGATCTGAGAAACGTGACGTTAAAAGGTTTACTCGTGAGTCTGAAGAGCATAGGGGGAGAAGCCTTCAAGAGGTTCACGCGCTAGATAGGGGGGGAAGGTCGTCTCTTTCTCGTGACCAGGGGAAAGCGCCCACGCGAGCGTCGGTAATCAGGCCAAGGGAGAACCGGCCCCGGTGTCGGGGTCTGCAAAGCTGGGGGAGAGTTAGGGAATGATTCCAGTCGCGTTGTCTCCACGATAGGTCTTCTGCACAGCCGAGACCATCTCAAGCGGGGTTCACAAGGGACGACTTACAAGAGGAAACTTCTTAGAGGGGGGTCCTCAAAAAGATAAAATCTCGTGAGGGGGTCTTAGAAAGGGGAGATCATCGCGTCGCAAACGCGAGTCCGCGCGATCTGGAGAAGGAGCTGCTTTAGACACGAAGAATAACGGGAGTACTGGAGTAAGAAGAGGAAAGGATCTCGATTCGGACAAAAATTCGAGCTAGAGCTAGCTGGGAAGGGGACCGCAGGGAGATCGGGGCGCGGACTGTGCACGTCAACTCAGAAACTACTTGGGTAAACGACCGCCTGAGCCGCGTGATTAAGGGTGAAAGGCGAAAGGTCTAGTTCGAAAGTAGGGGAAAGAGGGGACTAGCAGCTCGGCGCGAAAAAAAAGTTCTCATATATTCGGGACAAGATGGAGAGTCGAATCGGCAACGATTGATAAAGGAGAGCTGGCAAAGGAAGGTGACTTCTATCAAGTCGGGAAAAAGTCAGGGATCGGGATTTTGGCTTGCTGGATCCTCTACGCAGGCTAAACACCTGGTCGATTTGATCGTGGGCAGAGAGGAAAGAAAAAAAGGGGGTTAAAAGAGAACGGGCTCCTTCAGAGGAGAGATTCCGTAACCTCTGATCTGGAACTTAGGGTAGCCGAGTCAAGCAACAATCGGTTGGGTCTTATCGAGGAGCCTAACTGAACGGCGAATCGGCCTCCTCAAACGACAAGGCGGCGCCTCGCGAGAGAACGGGATAGGATCTGTTTTCGCTAAGTCCGCTAAGGCGAGGACCGACGATAACGCCGTCGAGCGGCGAGGTATTGCTGAAGGGAGAAAAAAAAAAGGAAAACGGAAATGCAGGCCTAAAGAACGCACGTCCAGAGGGGGGGATGGGAAGGGAGAAGGGATATCGAAAATTGTCTGCTCTCTATAGAACGTAAGTCGAAGAATACGGTCGCATCCTTCCGCGGGTCCTCAGGACGAGCGATACTCTTTCTGGAGAAGCCCTATCCTGCCCCTCTCCTTATAGTGCTCCAATTCTTAGGTTCTCATATCTGAGTTTAATAAGGAGAGGGGTCCTTTCATGTTTACCCATCGGGACATTTCTAAGCTCGGTACAGTATTCATGAGTAATAACGGAAAAGATTACGAGGAGAGGAAGTAGAACGGACTCGCGTTGTCGGGGAAGAGCGGTGAGAGGGTCTTCGACCGTTTCATAGGTTACGAGGTAACAGGGATGGAAAAGTACGCCGAATGAAAACTAAAAAGAGGAGTAATTGGAAAGGTGCGTTGGGCTCGCCTTCCACTCAACTGCGAAGGAAGGGGGGCTGGTCTTTATGGTGAGGAGGAATGCAAAACCATCCGATAAAGCTAATGGGTGCCAGAAAGAAAGAAGGGGGGATTGGTCTCGACCCTAACTCTGAGGGGATACAACCTTCAGCGAGAGAAACGGATTCCGCTGCTCCAGCATACCTAAGAACTCTCCTTCTATCAGGGGGAGGAGGAGAAAGAGTTTTCCCCTCCAGCGAAGAAAAGGAACGAGGTCTCACTTAGGGAAGGGAGAAAGACCATATCCGACAGGACCCTGCGAAAAGCGGCGGAAAGCAGTCTGGCTTCAGAGGGAAACCTGGAGAGGAGAAAGAGCGCCCTGCCATTCGGTCTGCAGGAGGAGGTTAGAGGCACTTCTTCAAAGAAAAGTAAGAAGGAGGGAAAAAAAGGAAAGGTTCAACGAAATATCTCAAATCCCCTAAAAAGTATGTGGGTCAAAAAGCGATATTTAACTGGAAATCGGGCAAGATTCGGGGACTTATCGACAGAGGGCGGATCCAGTCATCGGCTACCTCGCGTGGAAGGGAGAACAGAACCTTTCATCTCTTAAAAACTTTAAAGAATTGGCGTGCCAGACCTCATCGGACGAAAAAAAGAGGGGGAAGAGATGGAAAATAAAAAACCCCTTTTATTAAAAGATATGCCGTCCTTCTCGTTTCTGGACGTTCTAAAAGGGGGGAGAACATGTGACTGGTTCGCGTCATGAAAGGGGGAAGGAGAAAAGTGGGATGTGGTCACCACTAAAGGAAACCTTCTGAGATAAATACTTCCGATGGCAAAGATAAAGAGAAGAGAAAAAGTTGGCGTGGGGAGGAGGGGCGATCGAAAAGGGTAGGAGCTGGGTCCCCGCGGAACGTTATCGCCTCTAAGAAAAAAAGAGGGGCGCGGGTCTCTCTCGTCTCGACGTTAAAAGAAAGAAAATGAATCGCAGACGTCGGAAAAAGGGCTCTCCTTGAAAGGGGGGAGGGCCGAAGCGCGATCGACGATCGGGAGGCGACACTTTTTACCTCGAAGGGAATCCTTAGGCGAGGTTCTGTACTCGCGAGAGCGGACAGATCAGTCGAAGAGGAATCGCGGAAGTGAGGGAGAGGGGTAACTCGCGACGCTTGAGGAGAACATCTCGGTTAAGGGGAAAGAGACTAGGAAAGAACGCCGGCTGCACTACTCCTCCTCAACGAAATGAGAGAGCTGCGGGACACGAGAGGCAAGAGATACGCCTCTCACCCGGAAAGTGCGGGAGGCGTATCGGGGAGCTTAAGATAAGAGGTATCTCTAAGGAGGCAACAAGCCGCGGGCCCTACACGCGATGTCTGAAGTAAAGAAAGAAAAATCTGAAAAATTTTCCGTCCGTTCTCAGTGAGGGAAAAAAAGAGAGAGAACGCCGGTCAAGAGGGAGCTCGAAAAAAAGAAGGCCCTGGAAAACGAGCCGGGAAACGGAAAAGGAAAGGGGGGGTCCTCCTACGGCAGTGGGGGTCTAGGGGGAGTTTCGTCTCCGGCCGCTCGAAGAGAAAGGGGAAGGATTCCAGAGAGGGAAGCGGAGAAGGAAGAAGAGCCACACCTCAGACGAAATCGTAGATCTATCGTAAAAAAGAAGAGGACCCTCAAGGAAGGACGGTGACACGATGCAGCCGCGCACGGGGGGGCGGAGGAGAGGGAGGAAGAATGCTCGCCGCTCGGTACGGATCTGGAGTGTCTTGGAAAGAGGGACGGATAGAAAATAACACGATCGGCATCGGGAAAGAGCAACATTTCGTATAGGGGCTGGTCTGGGAGAAAACTGCGTTGCTTTCGATCGGATTCTAACAAAAAAGGATCGGATGATTGGGATTAAGGGACAAGGGGAGACGCCTCCTGATCTACGTACCCCGAGGCTCCGAGCTGAGAGAAGATTCTGCTGGACACTTAAAGGGAAAATCTGGGCAAGGATCCAATCAAGTAGACTCTTGGAAAAATCTCGAGGGTGGGGGGGGGCATACATCACGCACAACATAAAGGCGCTTCAGTAAATACCTCGGGCATAACAATGCTCAGGATGAAATAAACGCGAACCTTCTTAAAAGGGGTGGTGAGGGAGGGATTCTCAACACTTCCGTAAGGGTTGGAAAGAGCTCTCTTGTCGACATCAGAGAGGAGAGTGTACAGCTTCGGGGGAACTAAAACGATCGAACTAACTATTGCTCGGGGCACCGGATCACGCGGAAAGTAAACTAGGGAGGGGGAAGGGGGGAATCGGTCCACCGGAGGAGGGCGGGGAGAAACAAGACAGTCCCGCGATAGTCATCAAAAAAGATATCGGGGGGGAGATCGGGGGGGACCTGGTCCTAACGGACGTCCCATGCTCCGTAGGACGGAGACCACGACGCGATCGACGAGGTCAGCCGAATCGTGAAAAAAAGCGCAAAAGTTACTTCTAAGTAAGGGGGGAAGATCTTGGCGGATCAGTCCGAATCGCGCAGTATCCTTAGATATCCTACGATCCGATGACGTCTACGTGGAACACCGCGATCTCCGAGAGAGAGAAAAATTTTTCAAGCGACAGCTCTGTGTGCGCGAACTGGGGGGGTCCGTCAATAATTACAGAGAAAGTCTGGAGAGGAAGAATCCAAGAAGGGGGGGAGGCAGCGTGGGGATCAGGCCGTATCAAGAGAGAAGGAAAGGAGATACCGACGATCGCGGAAAGGAGGAAGGAAAGATAAGGTTAGACTACGCCGGGGAAGATAGAGAGAACATTCACTGGGGCAAGATTATTTCGCACGGAAGTAACTCGAAGCTGGAGGCCTCTTATTCCCTAAAATTGCATATTCACGGCCCTGAAGCCGCGGAGGAAAGGAAATCGCGGCCTTCCGAATCCCTGAAGCCTAAAAAAGGACTTAAAAGTAGAGAGAGGGGGGGGGGGAAAAGATGTTCACCTGTCCTAGCAAAGGGAGAAAAGAGGGGCCAACTTTCTGGGGCGGGAAAAGAAGACGACTTGCCTTCAAGGAGAAAGAAAACAAGAGATGCCTCGGCGACTAAATTCGATTGTGCTTATCTCGACAGAACAGAAAAAGAAAAGAGGGCCACGTTCTCCGAGGCGTCTCGAGTTCCTCGAAGAAAAGGGGGGAAAGGCGCCGGTCCAAATGGTATTTACGAGCAAAAGGGGGGGGTCTATCCTGGAACCTTCGGGCGGTTACCGCGACATCTTATCCAGTCCGGGGGAATCGGGGAGGAGGAAGTGATCGTTGAAGCCGATGACTCCACTGAAAGGGGATGAAAGGAGAGAATAGCTCCGCTCGTGCAGGCTCCGCATCGGGAGAAGGCCCGATTATGCAGACGCCGCGTCACTATGGGGAAAAGAAGAGTGACGTATGTCGAGTTTTTGCAGCTCAGGAAGGAAAAACGGGTAGAACACAAAGTCTTCGAGATGGATCTGCGCTCGGAAAGGAAGGAGAACCGAGGGGTAAGATCTCTCAACAAAAGAGGAGAAGGAAGGACCTCTCTTCTAATTGCTCTCCATCTCCAACTTCGGTAGAAAGTTTCAGAATGAGCCTTCACCTCGACATCGTGCGCCCCTCTTGAGGGAAGAGGGGGGAAAATCGAGACGCGCCTCGAGAGCAACATCGTGGGGGGGAAAGGGAGACCTGCCTGGGGTTGAAGGATCTCTATCTTTGAAGAGGCATTTCCAGAACGAAACCAACTCGCTCAAAACGAAGAGATCGACCGATCCGAGGGAATAACTCGAAGAAAAAGGGAAAAAAGGGGGGGATCGACGGAGGGTATAGAGAACACGAAATTCCTACCCGGCTTCCCGTTAAAGGTAGAGTACCAGAGGATCGGACGAGACGATCCTCGCGAAAAGGGGGGGGGCAAGATGCTTCTTCTGAGTAGGCGACGAAAAAAGAGATGTCGCAAAACGGAGACTCGAACGACTTTCAAAGGCTAAGAGCGCCCAAGCTCGTCGTACAACTTGGAGGGGGGGGGAAAAGGGGCGATCACTCGTTGCGCCTTGATGGAAAGGGGGTGAATCGGGATATATCGGAGCTCGAAAAGCTCACGTAGAGAATTCGAGGAAAAAAAGGAACCGATCAGAGGCCGTCGGAAAGGGAGGGCCATTGGAGTTCCGGAGCACTCCGCGGGAAACAACCCTTTCTCGGGAAGTACTCTTGAGAGAAGCGATGGGGGATCCGTAAAGGGGTCACGCTCTCGAGGGGAAGTATAGAGTTTAGAAAAGGAAAAAAAAACGATCATACAAAAACTGTTCTACTGAGAAGCGGTGTCCAAGGGAAAAAAGATTCAGAGAATCTGGTGGGCGAGGGGGGAAGGGACGAATAGGAGGGAAAAACTTAAAAAAGGGTAGTCGTCTTTGGTACCACTCAGCTTTCGTCTTCTGCAATCGAGGACAAAAGCGGGGGTACACTTAAAGCCTTCCACGATCAGGGAGGATAGGTCTATCCTGATTAAAATCAGAGGGGAAAAAAAGATCTTTGGTCTCCAAAGAGAAGAACGCGTCGCCAGAGGGACGCGGTCGCTCGCAGGGAAAATTTTAGTCTCTTCCCCTCAAAACGTAGACGGGGAAGAAGGCGACAGGAGGAACTGGGACTAAGGGAGAATCGGCTAGACTGATACGGGGCGTTGCTAGAGGGTCTCAGGAAAGGGGAGGTACTATTCCTCAAGACTATTAATAGAGCAGAGCAATTAATCTTATGAAGGGAAGGGAGCAAAGCTCTATTTCGGCTGAAGGAGTGCCCGAGCTGGAAGGAGGAAGGAGGACTCACCATCCTCTTCTAAAAGAGGGTCCCTTATCCACTTGGGGAAGAGTAAACAGCAAGGAATTTAAACGTGCATGCTAATCCTTGAGAGGGGAAATCGGACGTCCGAACGAAAGGAGGTCTGGAGTTTTTCGTTCTATTGAAAAGAGAGCGCAAAGAAAAGGCTAGGGGGAAGTCTGGTTGACAATGATGTGGATCGTACCGATCCCTGAGCTGGAGGAGGATCTGTAACCTTATCGGTGAAAAGGAGCCCTATTATCCAAAGAAAAGAGGGGGAGGGGGGGAGATTGCGCAAAAAACTCATAGCATTAGCTCGCGAAAGGGAGCAATGTTTGCGCCTAGCATCCTTATCGGGCAAAAAAGAGGGGGTTGGAGATCTCTCGGAAAAAATCAATCGAAACGGGATCGGGGGAGTCTCTTTTGCCTTAGAGGGAAAAGAAACGGCTCGGCCACGGGCTCGGCAAAAATCCATCAAAGGGTTGGAAGTCTGTCTAGACGAACTTCAAAACGCGAGCGCTTATAATTAGGTAGAAGAACGTCAAGGAATAAAAGGAGTGTCGAAAGAAGTAAGGGAAGCGGATCGAAACGGAGGGCCGGAGAATCCGTGAGTAGGGATCGCAATTTGGGGGGAGAATATAGTTTAAGATGCGCTGTCCGGGAACGGGAAGGATAACCTCTGTACCGGCAAACTCCGTTAGGAGAGGGATAGTCAAAAAAATAAGGGAGAAGGTCCGGAAGATCGGAGGGAGCCGGCCTCTTGAAGAAGGATTAGGCGCTTGCCTGAGGCTACCGGAGAAGATGAATGCGTAAAATTTCACTGGGAAGAAAATGCGGCCCTGAGAATAAAAAAAATCCTGAGAGAGATTCCTTAATGATGCTATGCTGGAGGTGGGGGACTTCTGAAATGGAAGGCAGCTCCGAGGAGGTCGCAGCGGGGTTAGAAGAAAGGAATCTTCTCGGGATCACTCCAGAGGGGGTCCCGCTCTTAACGTCGATTCTCCGAGGCTAAAAATCGGCTCCACTACTCCTGATTCACGAAGGGAAAAGTGCTCCACTGGAGGGGATAGCACTTCTCTCAGCGGTGGGAAGAGCAGATAAAGACCTTCAGGCCGCATGAATTAGATACGTCGCACTTAAGCTTCGTACGTCTGGACTAGACGATCTCTATATCGAGAAAGGAGGTATGGCGCAGGACTGACGAAGTAGTCTCGGGAAGGCGAACCGCGCTGTGAAGGGAAGCGAGAGTAAACGCTCAAGAAGAACTCTATAGGGGGGGAGAGGGGGTTAATAATCTGTCAGGAAAGGCTGTATGAAGGGGGGGGGGAGGAAAATGTGCCTCTTCGGTTATTACGACAGAAGTCTCGGGAAGAGAAAGGACAGATACCCTTCATCATCTTCTTTATAAGGAAAAAACTCGACGGAAAGGAAGGACCGGGATCGCGAAAAAAACTAGTTATAATAGAAGATATAAAAAAAAAGTCAACGTTCTGTACGCGTTCTCCGACGGGTATAAAAGGAAAGAAGAAAGGGGAGAGGGCATGGAGAAAGGCCGCTGAGAGTCTTGGGAAAGACCGATGAAGAGGACGACCTCTCGGATCAAAGGAGAGGCTATTACGTTAACAGCACCTCGAGAAAAAGTTGAGGGGGGGGAGGGGCTGACATCGTCGGGAGAAAGATTTTAAGAGGGTGAGGCTATCTAACGCGCGGGCACCGAAAGGAGCAGGTCTAGCTCTCAGAGAGGGGAAGTAAACGTACTAGGCTTCCTCACTTAGGAAAGGGAAGGGGTTATGAAGGTGTCTTAACTAGACTGAGAGGGAGAATTGACGTCAAGAAGGGAGGGGAGCCATGTGAAAGGAACAGGGCGTGTCTCTGCTCTATAGGATAAAAAGACGTCTCCAGAGGAGTCGAAGAAGAGGAGAGGCCGAAAAACATGCTGTAGGAGAACATCCGGGAAGATAGCTTGGTGGAAGTCAGCTCTACGCTCTCACGAAGGAAATGAAAAATGAAAAAAGAAGGCATTAATGCAGAGCTCATCAAACTCACGTAGGGGAAGAAAAGCCGATTAACCCGTCAGGAGAGTCGACGGGCTTCCAGCAGCTTAGTCTCCGCAACTCGAGTCAAGCGCGTAGAAGTCACGAGGGGGAAAGACATTTATCTACGGGAGGAGGGAAATTTTGGCCTGACGATGAAAGAAGCCGCCCGATCTAAAGAGGAGGGTCCATATTTATCTAGAAAGGAAACCAAGGCAGGAAGATCGGGAGACTCAGCTCCAGAAAAACTTTTGGCTCCGCTGGAAATTAGAAAAGTTGTAGGTACCGGCCTCTCGATCGGCTAAGGGGTACATAGTCTCCATTGAAGGGAAAGTCTGAAAAAAAGGGATTCTCTATCAGATCCCTCTGAAGAGGAGACGGGGGACTACTCTGATCCATGTCTGGAGGAGGAGGGGCACAGGCTGGCCGAGCACGTCATCTAGGGAGAAAAAACACAAGAACCTCCTCTCGGATTATTAAGGGAAAGGCTCTTCATAATCGTAAGACCGAGGGTCGAGCGCGAGCGACAAGCCTGGGGAGTCAAATCTTGCTGCGCTCCTTCGTCTGCGGAAAAGGGGAAAAGAGAGAAACTAACCCAAACGTAGGATTTCTGGGGTGAAAGAAACAATCGATCGCCGGGGAACGAGAGCACTCTCATTATCGCCGCGGAAGAGCTGGCCCTTCATCCAGGACAATCGGAAATACGTCATCTCGACGTACTCACAGAAAAGACACCTGCCTAGTAAGGGTTGAACTTCCGTCAGCTACCAGAGGCGAAAACGGCATCTATCTCCGTCTTCAGATGTGGGCTGACACGGGGGGGGAGAGAAATCAGGGACGCCTCATCGAGACAGAGAGGGAAACATCGCGCATACAGGGGACTTTCTAAGAAAAAGGGGCTGAACTAGAGACAGTTCGCGAAGAAAAAGGGAAGCAAGGGACTGCGCGGCGGAAGATCCGCCACCTTAGTCTTGGGAGACGTGGGAGAAAAGAAACGACCCGCTAGCAGCGATTAAAAAGACAGCAGGGCTGATTCGACGAGAAGTCCAGAGGGGGGAACGTTCTCCAGGCTCCTTAGAAGGAAAATTGACGTCCAGATAGTGAAAAAGGGTACCTTGAGAAAAAAGAGCGACACTACTTCGCGTAGGGATACGAGGGAAGAGGGGGACAGCTTCCTCCCCTCGGGCAGTTTAGCTCGAGAAATAAAAATTCCGAGCGTGGAGGGAAGTTAAGGCCTCAAGAAAAAAGGTTAGTTCTGGGTGCACAGGGGAAAGAGGGAAGGAAACCTCTCTGGGAACGGGAAAGAAGGGGAAGGACCTCCCCGTCGTCCGGAGGAAAGAGGGATACAGGTTGTGATTCACGAAAGAGGAGTCTGGACCGTACGCTCTCTTTCGGAAGCTTCTGAAAAGAAAGGAGACTGACCGTCCTCTCGAGAGCGAAATAAGGGAGAAGAATCTCTGAAGAAAAAACGCCGTGCAAAGAGTGAGGCAGGAGAAACTTTCTCTTACTCTGAAGAGAAGGGGAAAATGGAATCGCTGCCTGCCGCGATCGCTGACGTCCGAATCCTCGCCCTTCGCTGACGGAGAAATCGGCATTCCGTAGCACGCGCAATAGGGAGTAGTTGAGTTGCCGACGTAGCTTTGAAAGGGGAGAGGCTAACCTCAAAACTCGGAGCCCGAGGGCGTAGATCGGGACTTAGAAGAAAAAGGGGAAGAATCTCTTCTCGCCACTCGTGGAACGTCTGGATGACAGAGCACGCGCCATTGGGAAAAGGGCAGGGGAAAGGGGGAGAACAAGGAGGTGGTCAAAATGAAAATGTCCTTCCGACTAGAAAAGACTCTACTGTCGGGGTAGAAAAGAGGAGACCATAAGGAGATCGGCGCGGAGCGCTGGGGGGAGGGGGGAAGAAAGGAACTCACACGGCCTCGTCACCTCAGGGAGTGCCTCAAAAAAGAGAAGGTTCGCTATCCCTAGGAGGAAAAGGGGGACGTGGCATAGCGTGGCAAAGACACGAGCGGTCTCAATATTGGAATGGGGGACAACTCGTAGGAGAACGGTCTAACACTCTTCGGAGAGGGGAAAAAATCAAGAAGAGTGTC
>Ga0179591_1303103_pt1 | contig 14489 bp, 8 predicted proteins | sample CZOMad2_1_08_16f_FD_182891 | JGI IMG/M metagenome (GOLD analysis project Ga0179591, IMG submission 182891) | Vadose zone soil fungal communities from Angelo Coast Range Reserve, California, USA - CZOMad2_1_08_16fungal (PacBio error correction) | ecosystem: Environmental > Terrestrial > Soil >...
CGGAACAAAAATGGGAAGATACTCTCAATAAAGAGAGAAAAAGAGCAAAGACCGGGAGGAGAACGTCAGCAGGACGTTTGACTTTATTGGCGAAAAGCCGAGTCCAGAAGGCCTCAGCACTCAAAAGCTAAGGGCGGACCCTTATCGAATGGCCTTCCGTGAGGCTAGAGTGAAGGGGGAAAGGGTACCAGTCTAGGAGTGTTACGGGGATAGGGAGAACCCTGCTCAAGAAGAGTAAAGCTAGGACGAAGGATGGTGCCTTTCTGGGGGGAGCTACCTCAACGTGGAATTACGGTGTGTTCAGAAGGAAAGGAGCCGTTCGCCCCGAAGGGGAGAATGAATAACAAATACCTCACTAACTTGGCCGATAAATGTGTCGGGGGAAAGGGGTCCGCTCAATCTACTCAACTATATAAAGAAGTCAGAGACCCCATCCATCGCCGCGCACAGCAGAAGGAATAACAGGAGTTCTCGCCCGGACTAATTCGATAAGTCTTCTGATGAAAACAAATCTGCGATTCTTTGGTAAGAAAGATGAAAAAGCTTTACGATGCAAGGCGTGGAGCGCCGTCCCTCACAAACTATGGCCGAAACCTTGCCAAGAATGGAGTATTAAGTTACCTGTCCCTGAAAGAATTGGCTAAAGTGCAGTGGGGAGGAATCACTTCCTCTTACATTGCAAAGATGTATAAAAGAGCTACTAAGCTACGAAGATGAAGAGTGGGTGCAAACACAGAGTTGACAAGGATCAGGGGACTTCCACGACAAAAGGGGGGGGAAGAAAAACTGACGGATTTCGAAAAACGGACCCGGGGACCGTCCGCCCATGAGGAGTTTCCGACGACGAAAGGGACATCCCCTCTGAGTAGAGAAAAGAGGGAGGGCAAAGTCTTTGTCGGGGAATAAGAAGGTGGGTCCAGTCCACTCAGCCGGAGAGAAAGAAACGATTTCCGTAAGAAAAGGGGAGAGACCCTCCCATTGCCTGTGTGAGAGGCTGGCATAAATTCAGAGGATGGAATCAAAGTCTAGTGGGGAACCCTCGGTCAAGAAAAAAACAGTATGGCTTAAGAGAAGAAGAATAACTTAAAGAAGTAGCTGCACATGTCAAAAGTCTGAGAATAACCAGAAAAGGGGAAGGGGGAGATTCATACCGGTAGGTAAGAGGGTAGAGCAAAGAGACCGAGGGAAAGGGTAAACCCCATTCCGCGGAAAAACTCAGGCTCTCGAAAGGAGAAGTAGAGTTTCGGGAAACTAGAGGAGGAAAGTATTCGAAAGGGGGGAAGGCTGACAGAAAAGGGTCTCTGTTAGAAAGCAGCAACAAAGGTTCCCCGGGGACCAGTGAGTGGGGCGGGTGTCCCGGTATGAGCACCCGCGAAACTTTTCTGGGATCGGGGGTCCGTAATCGAACACTAAAAAGCGGACGGATCCACTGGCACAAAGCGAACAGGACGGCGGGAGAAGGGGAAGTGGGGCCTGATGGGGTCGAGCCCTACGTGCCTCTGGTCAAGGAAGAGGACGTCATTCTAACTCTTAAAGAGGGAGATTTCTTAAAACTAATAGAAGATTTGAGACCTGTCAGGACTGAAGACCTTCTCTAAGGGAGGAGAAAACAAGTCATGGTTTGGTGGTGGGACCGTGCGCAACGGGGGTTGATAGGGACTTATGTGGTTTGGTTTTGAGCTTTTCTTGGATCAGAAAAGGTTGGATATCTTGCCAGCGAACTGCACCAAGGACGAACTCTAAGAATCAAGATGGTCGTGGTTCCTTCACATGCAAGAGCCCATAGGTTAGCCAGTCGATAAACATATATAAACACGTAAAGGCATGGGGCGTGTCTACCTCAGAAACTTCAACATAACGCGCGTCATGACAGGAACTCCAATGCTCGGGGAAAGAAACGACGAAATACGAGTCGAGTCCAAGACAGCAAAAACTCAGTTGCTTCCCAATTCGACGACGTCCAAGACATTATCCTCATTGCTTCTGTAGTTGAAGAATTGTCGAAGCTTGGAAGAAACGAACTAAAACAACCAAACAAGTCATCCAAGGTAAGTCCCTTCTGGAGGGGGGATCAAAAGACTAGTTCTTCTAGGGGAGTAAAAAGAAGGGAGGGGTGTTCTCTACCATTCCTGATTCTGGGCCACCCATAAAACCGGGACAGGAGGGTTGACGGGGAGATGATGCCAACTTTCGGAAAAAATGAGTTAATTCAAGCAAAAAAAACCGTCTCTCTCCTATGAGATACTAGACCCATAAGAAAAAGAGAGGGGGGTCTCGACAGGTAGATTTATAAAAAAAAGGAAGTAAGGATATCATTCCTTTAATATGTTAGATCGAAAAGAATCCCGGTATATCTCTTAAAAATCCTCAGGGGGGAGGGAGGGAGGATCTACTCTTTCACTCCGATGTATGAAGGTGGAGTATGAGGGAGCAAACGCGACTGCCTTTAGAGGAGAAGAGACCCAGCCAGCTCGCAAGCAAATCTTAGGGCAAGGGTAGAGACGAATTCCGATCCCAAGAGACCTTCCGATCGTCGAACGAGTGTTTGCCTCGGAGGAGGAAAACAACTGACATTAACTCGCCTCCGGGCAGGGGTAACGACGTAGCTACTCGAGAAACGAGCGAACGAGGCGCACACGGGAAAAGCCAGGGTTTATCATTCCAGCAGGAAAGAGATAAAGAAAAGAGAGAAGAATGACTCGAACCAGATTAAATTAGAGGGTTAGGAGAGGGACAGGGAAGTGCAAATCACCGGAAAAGGACTCTCTACTTACAGGGGAACCAATAGGGAGGGGGAGGCGACTTTCTCTGACACCAAAAATAAAGGAGGGAATTCCCTCCTCCATCAGAAAAAGATGAAGAGGAGCATGAGGAAAACTCACCCCAAATGCTCCTCTCGAACGAAAGGGTTGAGCCAAGAGGACTATGAAAGATCAGAGCGTGGGGGGGGAATTAAGGGGGTTATTATATATTATAAAGAGGACAGGCAGGAGGAATTCCTCTTATCTTCCGAAGAAAGTGAAATTACCTATCTCCCCAGAAGTCAGAAGCGATTTTGAGTGGGTTTCTGCTGGGATGAGGGGGAGTGTGGTTGGTCAAAACTTCGGATCAAAAAAGAGCGGAGTGGCCGAAGAATCATCTTTTTCTCGCTAAGGGAGAGTGGCGTCTTGATAGGAGGGACTTGGGGGCATAAACTCTCCAAGCGGAGAAAGAGGTAAGGGGGACAAAACTAGAACATTGGTAAGATTGTAAAGCAAAAAAACTCACCGGGAAGAAAGCCTGTTCCTGGGAGGTAGCGTAGGGAAGTGGGACTCAAGCACAGAGAGACAGGACGTACCAGTTGAGGTCTTTCTTTGAAGGAGACGAGGAAGCATGGGTGATCTGACGTTGGAGGTCGGGCCAACCTTCTTCTGGGCCGCCACCCGGTAGGGGCGAGCTACACTCTACCGGGGGGAGGGAAGCGTGGGCTAGGCGGAAGAAGGCGATAGAGCAGGAGACTTGACCTCTCGATGAGAAGGAGACACTTCCCGACTTCAGACAGAGTAAGGGAGGGGGGCTAAACTTTTCGATGGATCACACTTTGGTAGGAGAGAAAATAGAATTAAGGGTCATCCTTCCAGTGGTGAAAGCTAAAGTTCGGGGGCCCTAAAGCACAAAGAAGGCGACGCGAATCTAAAAGGGTCGAAGGAGGGGCACCCAGCTCTCTCAGGAGAAGAGTTAGCCTAACCTACTTGAGAGAATAAAAGAGCGCTCACAAATCGGTGGGGGAATTCTCGTTGATACTATCTAGAAGCCAGGGAGGTAAAACGGGACGGTTTTAGGGGGACAGCAACAAAGAATAGGATCGCGGCATGTAGTAAGGATCGCGAAGATACAGGCGGCAAATACTGACCCTTGAGAAATAAGGGAGATTGCCGCGCGAAAAGAGCACTCCTTCTCCCTTTCTCCTACGCGGAAGCCAGATGACATGTCAGGCTCTCCAGGGCAAGATTAAAGATCGAACCTTCTAAGGAATCAAAGTCCACGTCCCATGGGGGACCCGGCTAGCGCAAAAGGGGGGGGTCTTGTCTTAAACCATCCCTCTATTACTTTTTGAGCAGGTAGTAATGAAATACAATGGTCAGCCTTCCGAAGTGAGAGAGGAAAAGGAAATAAGGTAACTGTCCGTAGTCCTTTTTCCCACGGGTTCAGCGAGCTTGTGGCGGAAAAAGGAAAGTGAAAATTGTCCCCTACATCTTCTCATGAAAAAGAAAAGAGATAACTCGGGCTTACCATCAAAAAAAAAGCTTAGCTGAAAATTAGCGATACAACCAGGGGAAGGTGGAAGGTGTTCAACTCTAGAACAAAAGGTACAAGAGGAGAGATAGTTTAACCCAACAAGGGGATCGGGGGCGATAAAACTTCCTCTCCTAAGAGTATGTATAGAGACCGTAGGGGAATGACGAGCCCAAAACAGGAGTCGGACAAGTCCCGGAGCACACCAAGAAGGGAGCGGGCTAATCCTTGCGGGAAACGGCGAGTAGACAGGTCATTTATCCTTAATTTAAGGGCAGAGCGCAAGGGTAGAAGTACGGTCACGATAGGAAAGCGTAGGACGGAGAAGATAACCTCGAAAAAGCAGCGGCATATACGAATCAAACAGGTCAATCTCAGACGGGCCGGATGTTGTAGCGTTTAGGGAGCACACGAATCTGAAGAGGTGAGGGTGTCCCCTCTAGCATACTGCACTCCAGGCCCGTGAGTTCCTGAAGGGAAGGGGGAACTTTATACTTACAAATCCTCTAAGAAGAAGATGACAAGATCCTGCCAATCGCATTGTAGAACTGGTGAGAAAAAAAAGCAAGGGAGGGCTATCATACTAAGTGACGCGAATCAGTGGGGTAGGTAAAAAACCGGGACTAGAACTTTTATCAGGACTAGTACGAAAAAGAACTAAGTCATCCTCGAATCTCGCTTGGTTATAGCTGGGTGAAGAATTAGGAAGGCAATCAATGACTCAAAATAGCCTCAGAAACGGGTGAGGCTCAAGGAAGTACTGGACAAATAGGATTAGGAACTGGAGGGGAGCCCCATTTATTCTCTCCACAGGAGGAATCTATCGGCGCCTAGAAGTAGGAGGAAAAAGAACCCTTTATTTAATAGAAGAGAAACAAACATAGATAAAAATGCCCGTAATTTGATGCAGGGAGAAGGTGCAATGAAACGCGCAGAGCGAGATGGGGGCCAGCAGGGCACAATGACAAGTAGAGTGTCAGTGCGAATTAACGGGTGGGCTGAAGAAGAAGATGAAGAGCCACAAGAGAGTTCCTTACCATCTTCAAGCGGCAAAAAATCCGAACCTCTAACGGTTGCCGGAAAGGTATAAGGGGGATGGAAGGACCAATGAGAAGAATTACTTACCACTTCACCACCTATTAAAAATCGGACCTTTGGTTTTTTGGACTGGAAAGAGAAAAAATGGCTGGTCTTTTCCCGGCGATAGTGGCTAATGGATGAAAAAATAAATAGAGAAAGAAAGAACAGGACGCATCACAGCTATTATTATCTGTCAGAAAGCCAAGGGGTGTCCGCAGTTAGAAACAGAAAAACAAAAAACCACCCCCGCTCAGGTCGCAACAAAAAGTAGAAAAGAGTGACTATTAACAATTGTCTCCTCTTGAATGGTCAAGGTACAATTTCTTTTTAAGAGCCGAATCTCAAGCCGGACTGAATGTCAAAGAGAGGACTACACGGCATGACCAGCAAAACGACGCACTCGTGGCCTCACGATAAGAGCACCGCGTGACGGCATGTATCTGAGCCGGGGGGGGGAAATAAATTCCGCTTCTCCTCGTAAAGAGGGGAGGGGAGAAATGGGCGGACGCCGGATTACTGCTGATGGTGGGGGGATCCGCATACCGTAAGAGAAAGTGGGAAATGGACTCTCCATAGGAGAGGGACTGATCTGCAGTTTCTTAAGGAAGGTCACACACGAACAGAGACCGTCAAAGGGAAAGAGAGCCTCGTTAGGAGAGGGCCGAGGCCTGCTCATATGGCAGGGACGGGGGGGCCATCTTCTAGTCTTCGGTGAGAGAGAGGAAGACGAAGTCTGAAACGTCAATAAATCGAAAGGAGTCTAATTTATGGCCGTGTCAAAACGACGGTACCGACGAGAGGTCCACCTTTCCTGCAGGAAAAGATATGGACGGAGGGAAAATGGAAGGGGAGAGGAATAAATGATCTACCGGGGGGGAAAGAAGAGATCTGAAAGGTGTGGCCGTTCAAAAGTGGAAACAAGGAGGAAGTCCGCTTGGCCGGCTGGTAATCCACGGCGAACTTACGGGACTAGGATCTCCGAGTGAAACATAGAAAGATAACTACCATAATCTGAGAGCTTCAAGAGCCGATAATTAATCAAGAAGAGAAGCTCGCTTCCTTAATAGGGTGAAAAAGTGGGACTTCTCATCCAAATATACCTGGGGAAAAAGATCACCAAGAACATGCGCCAGGGGGAGCGGAAAGGGGGGTCATCGAAAGAAGAAAGAGGCGGCTTCTCTAGACTTAACTTTCCTGGGAAACGAGGCTCAATCAGCTCTGAAACATCTGGAGCAGGAGGGAGGAGACAGCATTTAAGATTTCTAAGCAAGGGGGCATTGTGGTACTAAATCGACCCTGCTGGAAGAAAAGAAGAACGTATTATTCTACGGGACCGGGAACTGTACTTGAGGTAGGGGGGTTCTGACGAGGCAGCCAATAACATGCCAAAATACCACCGAGAAGCCTGGCAAGTTCTCCTGACGTGGGACGAAGTAGGCATGTTCCTCCTAAGGGGACCGACGGGATGCTCGAAAAACGCGATCTGGAAGAGGGTAAGTGCGATGTCCGGCAAAAAGCCATTAACGCAGAGGTGGTTGACGTTGGGTGTCTAAAACCTGGCCTTGAATTTTTAACCGGCTTCGTGATGCTCCGCTACCCCAAATTCTCTCACTGTAGCTGAAACACGACCAATATGAAGCGCTCCTGAAGGTTACGGACTGGTCGAGTTGAGAGCAAAAAGAAACGAACACGAAATCATACCCTACAAACCCAAACAAACCCACTCTCCGCAGAAAAGCGTGGCTAAAGGAAGACGGAGATACTACTTTCTTTTAGTGAACAGTGGGAAAACGGTCGAGGAGGGGGGGGCGAACTAACTATAACCTACGTGGAAGAGTGTCGCGCAAGGTGAGAAATCCGTCACACGATGAACAAGAGGGGGGGGGGTCCACGGCGACCTGCACTTCACATACGAGCAAAGGAAAGGGGAACTCTACGGACTTCATGTTCTGAGGGGCGTATATACTACGCCTTCCGAGACGGAAAGAGCTGTATAGAGCCGCAGATGAATTTTCTGCAGAAAAAGACGTGTACAACTCTCAGACAAAAAACAATCTGGCCGGTATACACGGATTCTACCCTCCCAGGAACAGACCTGAGAGGGCTGGCCACACGGCAAAACTAAAAGCGGAGCAAAGGCTAAACGCGGTTCTTAAGAGCGTGAGACAAAGGGGGGAAGGGCCTGGTGGGCATTACGATCGTTCAGAAGTATCAACAACGGAGGCCAGAGTCTGGACAAAACGGCCCACATGGTCAGGAGGTCGTGATCGAACGCCGGCAGAGGCGGGCCATTAAGTGAAGGTATATCGAAAAACACAAAGGGGAGGGGGGAGGGAAAAAGATGTAAAGTCTTCTCTTACGTATGAAAGAGCTAGGACGGCAGCTAACTGAAAAAATAAAAAACTTTTGCGGGTAGATCTTCTACCTTGATATTGGTAGACTGAACGAGGCTGAAAGTTTCCAGCGGGCCTCAAAGGCTGAAGGACTGAGAAATCATCTGTCCACTAACCTTGTAGAGGAATCCGGTCAAAGTGATGGGCCTTTAAACTACGTATCACGCCTAGTACTTTCACCTGGAAGGGCAGCCAAACTGAAAGGCTTTAACAAAAAAGCTTTCTTTTAGTCGATCGAGGGGGTCAAAAGATTATGGAGTCACAGCTTCATATTTCGGGTAGAGATGACCGTAGAAATGCAGGAAACAGGCAGGCGCTAGAGGTCACAGCCCGACTACAGGAAGAGGGGGGATTGGGGACTTACATATTACTTCTTGAAGGGAGACCGGGGAAAGGTTGTTTTGGCATCTTATGAGAGAGAAAACAGCTCTCGACCACGAGGTTCTATGGGAGGCAACCGACTGACGTGGCTTCTGGGAACTCCTGGGGAGAAGTAGACCTCGCGCAAGGGGGGAGGCCATTGGCTAAATGACTCTTATATCTTGGAGGGGGTGAGAGGGTTATTGATCAGTTGGCTCGCTTGACTCTGAGGGACATACGCCCCAAGCAGCCACTTGGCGATAAAGGGAGGTTAGGGCATACTGAAGCACGATTCTTGGTCTCAAAGGAGCGAACGGATCTTCAACTCAAAAGGTCACGTAAGGTGGGGGGGATTAGAAAAAGGCCCAAGACCGTAAGTCACTGGCTATTCAGCGGCAATGAGATACAAAGAAAGATAGCGTCTCTTACCCCTGGCAAGGGGGCGGCCGCAAATGAGGAGTGCCAAATGAAGATGGAGTCAACTTACCGGTAAGCCGCAGGCTCCAAGCGTTACTGGTGATGGGGGAGATGATTCTACAAAGAACGCCTCACACCGTCTCAGGAACGTCTCAGAAACCGGCGTCGGTTACTCCTCTCGGGGTTAGGAGGGGTCAACCGAGGATGTCGAATCATGGAAAAGAGGGACAGGCTGTGTTAATGAGAGAGAGATCCCCAAAACCCTGGTTGAAAGCCCTAGAAGGGAATGACATGACGCGCAACTGCTCAGGTCCGGAGGACTCTAACCGACCAGTGAATGAATGGGAGTGTATAACGGGATTAAGTATATCCAACCTGGGGCCGAAACAGGATAGCAGGGGACTGAAAATAGGTATAAATGCAAGAAAGAAAATTGAAATCGGACTTGAAGACTCTCAGCCGGAGTGGGTCGTAGCTCTTTAACCTAGACGGCCGCTGCCGCTGCCACTAAACTACCCGAGAGGGAAGATATACTGACCCGCTTACAGGACGTTGGACACGCTCACGTCAAGGACCAAATACAGATCTTAACAGCGTAGCAAGGGAGATGCGTATCCTCTAAAGCCAGGGTCCTCATATAGTCGCCGGAAATGTTGGGAATCCCGTGCAGGAGGAAAACAGTGTTGACCACGGAAGGGGGAAGAGGACGCCGGAGTAGCACTTTCCAGCGTAGGAGGCTTCAGACTTCGACCCGCAGATAGAAGAAGGATCACCAACGTCCTTGCCGGTTTAGCAGGCCGCAGTGCCAGCGACATATCCGCAGCGGCGTGAACTCCCGAGGGATTTCAGCGTCGTGGACGGAAGGAAATAACTGGATACGAGAGGATAAGCAGAGAACACTTGGGAAGCGATCGACGGTTGTCATTATGTAAGGGGAGGAAGTTAAAAACCACCACACATGAAGGCCGCCATTAGAAAAATTCCGAAGGGGCGCAGAATAAGCTCTCTCCCAAACAAAAGGCTCCGCTAAAGGAAGAAAAGCTCCGAGTGGGTCCGAGGAATGATGAGGAGACAAGGATCTTCAGGGAAGGTGAGTCCGTATAGGAGAACCTATGGGGCGAAAAAAATCAGTCGAGAAGTCGGCTCTTCCTAAAACATGGCAACGAGGACAGAACCGAGGAGCCAAAAGTCCTTTCATCACACGAGGGGAGCGGGGGTTTAGGAATTGGTGAGCAAACTGTGCGTGTGGGGTATCTGAGGCCCCCGAGGTACGTGGCGCGCTAAATACGGTCGCGGAGAGGGGATCACGCTTTAGATAGGAGGGGGGGGCATCCGTCAACGCATCTTCTTGAGACAGAGGGCAATACGGAAAGGGAAACAAAATTTGGATCTTTGCCAGCCACACCCCAAGGAAACTTGACCCTCAGGGACGTTAAGTCTAGGCAGGGACAAACAGAGATAAAGGAAGGGAAACTTGAAACTAGTTATTTTTCTAGCCATGAATGCTTAGGTTGTCAAGAAAGTCGAAGGGGGGGGGGTCGTCACAGGCCACGCGGCAGGTGCCGCAACCTGTACTCGCGAGAAAAGATAACTTCGGCATCTTTTTAGCCGGCGAAATAGTCCTCAAGCGACCGGAAAGATGAGTCCTGGCCGCGGAAAGCGAGGGAATGGGTGTCAACGCTTCTATTAAAAAGAAAGGGGGGAGGTCCAGACCCTAAATACCTAAGAGGGCAATCCAAGTTTGCTTACTCAAAAGTTCGTTGGATCGGAAAGACGGAACTTCCACGACGAAGGGAGACTCGGGAGCTCTACTTGCAGGAAAGGTAAAAAAAACTTTCTAGAGTGCAAGCGAGGTTAACCCAGGAAGGACGAAAAAAGGGTAACAAGGCGCTCAGAGACCGACGAGATGGCATGAGAGTCATAAACTGAAGAGGGGGAATCCCCTTCTCTGCGGTGGACTTGTACCGTCACCACGAGAAGCAGCGTACTGGCGCGGAAGAAGCGAAGCTCACTGGGAGAATAAGGGCGATAACTTCTGGGCTGAAGGGGAAGGGGGAACGCCTCGCTTCTGTCTCCTAGCCGTCAAGAAGTAAGGTCTTCCCAGCCCGAAGTGCAGGGAAGTGGACTCTCGGGACACCCGTCAACTATATGGAAGTTGCGGCGCCGCGACACGTCACGCCCCCTGAGCGCGAAAAAGGAGGGCTGATCCTTACCTCTTGAGGGGGAAGGGACTTAACTTAACTTCCGCCGCAGAGAAAGGGTTCGAAATCCTTACAGGGAACCTGCTCTCTTGAAAAGAGAAAAGACACTCTCCTTCAGGAGCAGGTTCCCGAAGGAGTAAAGAAATGCAACGCAGGGGGGGGGTTGACTTAGTCCCTATCCTGGAACGTCCCCGACCCCGGCTAGGAATGAAACACGAACAAGGATCTAGGAGCGGACCGAAAACGCTGGGAGCGGGCGTTGACCCTAGCGATCAAAAAAATTTGGGGTAGGACTTTCAACCTATAAAAAAAAAAAAAGGGGGGGGGAGGGGGAAATTAAGAGAGAGATAAAGTTAAAAGGTCATAAAAAGCCAGGTGATCGCTAGGACAATAATCGTCCGGCAGCGGGATGGGATGGGGGTCAAGAAAAGATACTCCCTTCAGTGGGGTCTACCGGCAGGAAGTTCAGGTGGGCAAGTAAAGCAGGGAGCCTGAAAAAACCGAGGAGGGAGGGCGGGAACTGGCGGGGGAAAAGGGGGGAGAAGGGAAGACAGAGGGATCGGAGGTTCTGCCTAGTCTGAAATGTCGCGCAGGAGTGTCACCGGAGGCTTCTTCTCATTACGAGCAAGGAATAACATGAATCAGGGTATTTATTTTCCGACCAGCCACAGGGAGAGCTCCTTTCCTCTTCGGGGACGTGAGCAGGCGAAGCAACCCAGATGCTCAGCCTGGTTAGGGTTTGAGAAGGGGACGGGAGAGTACGCCGAATAAGGGGGGGGGAAGAAATCTGGGACGGGCACTTAAAGTCGGGAAAGAGACATCTCGAAAAGGACTGGCCCCGCGGATTGGGAAAGGCGATTGCCTCACTTGTATCTTCGCGATCACCTCAGCAGGACGCGCTACTCGGGTGGAACACCCCCATGAAGTACTGAAGCAGGCCGTCCTAAGCGAGGGCCATCCTCTTGATGAAGAGCGGGTTCTCTTTCGATGCAGTCAATGTATGCACTATACGCCGTCGAGCTCGAAAAGCCGGCGACAGGCCAAGGGAAAGAGGGGCTAGCGTCGTACAGTCTCGGGACGGTAGGGGAGGGGTAGAGTGCGGACCCAGAAAAGGATTTCTCGCCAAATGGCGCGACTTTTGGAATGCGAGTGAGCGTCAATACCAACCTGGATGGAGTCGGAAAGCTATACCTCGACAAATAGATGGGGGACCTTCTTTATGGAGAAGGGCAAGGTCCTCTGGGCTCTATCTCAGATCCTCGCCCCAAGATGAAGATTGTCAGATGGTCAGAGAGAAAGGGGGGAAGTGGGGGGCGAAACGCAGAAGGGAAGGAAGCAGCCCCCCATTCTAATTAGGAAACAAAAAATCTGTTGGCCTCTTATAGTAAAAAAGGTAATGGGTGGAAGTGGGGATCTCTTTTATGGAAGTCCAAATCGCCCTCCTACTTACCACGGCACCAAGAGGCGGGCGGGGAATTGGTGGGGGGTGCAGGGACAGCAAACTATTTTTAGTGCGTGAAAAAAAGGGTCTCTGCCTAATAGGCGGAACACTCATCGCGCACTAAGAAGACTCAGCCCTCGATCGGAGAAAAGCGAAAAAATAACGCCGAGATCGTGTCAAAGAACGAGGTGGTAAAGGATTAGAAAAAACCCAGAATAAGAAGGAACTCACAACGCTCCCCTCTGATGCTAAGTTTTGGAGATCTCGGTGGCATGGTAATACTTCATGGGATGTTGTCGTATAGCGCGACTTTAGCACCGGAATAGGGAATCGAATCCGATCCTAAAAAGGGAAGGAAAACATAATCAAGACTCCTTCTCTTTCTCAAATCAAGTAATCGGGAAAATAGGGCGAGGGATCATATAGGCCGGGGGGAAAGATGACGAGGGTGTCACCGGGCTGGTATTCATTGTGTGTGAGGGTCTCATGGCGGAGAGGTTCAGTGGGGGTGGGCCGATACCTCAATACATCAGACCGTTGGAAACGTGAAGGGGGGGAGGGGGAAAGGTGGGAACCTCGACTTCTCTCAGGTGATGGGGGGGAGGCCCAATAATGATAACCTCGAACGCAGCACGCGAGACGTCTCTCAGGTAGGGGGATTGGAGAAATTAGCGATCCATAGCCTCAGTTTGCGCACGCGTCGGCAATCGTGAAGGTTAGATCTCTCAGATAGAAGGAGGTCTGAAAGACTAACGGGATGCGATGTCCTGGCCGGGGAGACTTCCAAAGGAGGCCACCCGGGGTCTAACTTGCCTATCTAAGGGGCTATCTTAATAAGGAAGATACCGGTGACCTAATCTCAGTGAGATCTGGCCCTTTGGGACGTGCCGTGAGGAGCTCTTGGGAAACGGGACGTCAAATCTCCTCAAAGGCCTAAATTTCGGAGGAACATCGAGAGGTGGACAAACGATAAGAGATACCGCAATTCTTATATCTTAGGAGACGTCCGTCGCTAATCTCCGATCTACCGAAGGACCTGGACCTGAAAAGGCCCCTCGGCGGGAGGTAACTGGGGCCTTCTAACCTGGCCAACCACTCCACGCCCCCTCCCTTGTCGAGGGGGGGGCAGAAGAGAGGCCAATGGAAGTCAGAAACGGCGGCGTTCGCGGTACGAATGAAAGGTACATAAGTGAAATACTAAATCAAATAGCCCGGTCATCCATTTCAACACCATGTCTGAGGAGGCCCTTACGAGTCGAGGAAACGCGAGGACGAACTCTCAGAACGGGAGCCTGGAGAAGCCTCAGAGGGGTAGAAAATTTTAAAATTGAGGGGGATGTTGACTAATCCTATTCCGAAAAAGATCAGAATAGCTCACGAAGCCGCCATGTATTGATACGGGACCAGGTATAAGCATTGTCCCTCATTGAGTAAGATATGAATGGTTACTCTACTGAGGATAGTCGGTCGATTTCAACGCCTGCACTACTTCGCTGCAATCGACAGGAAAGAAGTTGGGAAATTGAAGGAATTTTCTGAGAACCGACACCTGGCCGTGCTGTGCGCTTCATGGGAGGCCTACCGAAAGCCGGGTGAATCGACGGTGACTACCCAAGGAAAAGCAAATAGCGAGCAGAAGTGGGAGGCAGGGGGGGCAGAGCGCTAGCTCTCCAAGAGGATCAGAGACAAAAACTCCCAGAAAAGAGAGCCAAGGCTAAAGTGGAGGGCAAGGACTAAACTGAAAAGGATATCCCAGAAATTCTATAATGTTTCTGAAAAGGATGCAAAGCAAATCATGGACGATGAGGAAGGAATCACAGAGTGGACGTAGGATCGCGGTGGCGGCGCGACTGCCCGCCGGCAAAACTCGGGGACCGTCGAACGTCACTACGTAATAGGAAGGCAAAGTCCCAACTACGACGGCACTGGAGGGTGCTTTGACCGGCGCACGGATTTCAAAGGACGGCAGGTGATTCTAAGTGATACATCCAAACGATGGCGTCTCAACTCGTGGGACAACTCTCTAAAAAACGAACAGAGGGGCAACAGTTTCACGATCGTACGACGGAGTCGGCGAGCGCCCAGGGGACGGAATGAAGATGACAGTGGCCCGACTACGGGCAAAAAGCACCGAGGAGAAGCGACGATCTGTGCAGGCTGGAGCTATTTGAAGAAAAAAAAGCGGGGAGCGAAATTGGCTGGCCATCGGAGACCGGAGTTGGATCAACCAAAGGCGGGCAGGAAAAAAGGGAGAAAGCAAACCCCAAGACGAGGGTAATGGATCTTCTTCAATCTTGCAGGACCCCGGAAGATTATGAGTGG
>Ga0179591_1313643_pt1 | contig 14489 bp, 14 predicted proteins | sample CZOMad2_1_08_16f_FD_182891 | JGI IMG/M metagenome (GOLD analysis project Ga0179591, IMG submission 182891) | Vadose zone soil fungal communities from Angelo Coast Range Reserve, California, USA - CZOMad2_1_08_16fungal (PacBio error correction) | ecosystem: Environmental > Terrestrial > Soil >...
AAAAAAAAAGTCTTCCGGGTCAAATTGGGGCATGCCTAACAACGTTGACCCTGCTCGCTGGAGAGCACCACGCCGGGTATCCGAAATGGGGCCAAGCGGACCGTTCCTGGAAAGAAAAAAGCTGTCCTACTAGATACACACCCGGAACGTAAAGGATAGTAAACCTTCGGAAACAAAAATGCAAGTACCAAAGCCAGGGGGGCAGAGAAAGGAAGGTTGACGGCCCCACATTGGTCCTCCTGGCCTGAGGCGCTTGTGGCAATAGAGGGGTGAGTTCGGGGAACACTTTGGGCGGGCGTCGCGAGCCGAGGGCAAACCGGAATCATGGAACAAAAAGGCAATACCAAAAGAGGAGGGCTTGGCTACTCTGCAGAAAAAAAACTTACTCAAAGGCAGAGCGGTTGGAAACGAAAGTCGGAAACGCAATTGGAGGCGAACGTCTCAACCAGCGGTTTCTCAAGGCCTGGGGGGATTCCACCAAAGAGGTAAGAGCGGGATCTATTTGATCAGGGAAAGAAGGTGAACTAACCATCACGATGGGACGCGCGTCTGCACAGTAAGAACGGGCCTTTCAGAGCCAGCGCTCCGCTTGTATTGATAATGTGTGGGTACCACAGCTAAAGCCATTCAAAAGAATTCACTGCTAAAGGCGACCGGAAAGCAAATGGAACAGCGGTTCAAAAAAACCCATTGGGAAAGATTGGAGTTACGCACACAATAAACACTGCAGCCTCGGGTTGGCTGATGTGAGCCACATATAAAGCGGGGGGGGGAGTCCTTCAACACGTTACGCGAGCTGCTGCAAGAGAGGAACTGTGAACCCTAGTCAGCAATCTGACGCATGCGCCCGCAGGCGGGTCAATTACAAGCTAACACTTGATCAGAGGAACGAGTTTTGGGCGAGGCGCGAAAACCGGACTGTCCCAAGGGAAATTACTTGATCATGGGGGGGGTAGAAGGAGAAAAAGGAGGAAACAGAGAAAGAATAGTGGGGATCATGTAGCTATTGACGCCCCGAGGGATGGGGTGTTTTGGGTGGTCTTATCAATGAAGTACTCTGATATCCTGCCAACGGGTGGGGGGGGGAAACTCGCCCGGTTCAGTTTCGCAGTCATGCGGGGGGAGACCTCCAAAAATAAAAAACAACACTTCATCGAAAAATCTTACCACCGCTGCAAGCTCGCGTGGGGAAAGGGAACAAAAATGTAAAAGCTGGGGGGGGGGGGGTAAAAAAAAAAGCTGGCAGCATAATCTGCAATCAATCCGAGTGGGTAAGAATGAAATTCCGATCTGTGGTGTGTTTCGAATATGAAGAAAAAAAGAAAACAAACAAAGGATAAAAGAGATCGATAGAAAAAACAATCAACAGAGGAGGCTAAATAGCCGGAAAAATAGAAAAAGAGAGAGATTACCAAAGGTATGCTATTTTGTCCCAAGCTGTGAACGGTGGGGGAGGGGGAGACAGTGCGCTCCTTTCACTACCCAAACCCACCCTCTCGAGCGCCTGAAGCGATGGGTGAGATTTGGGCTTTGAAGCTGGTGTTGCGTGGGTGGGGGAGATAGAGAACAGGAAGCGACACATAAAATTTAAAGAAGGGACAAACCAATCGGGGAGTGGGGTTCAAAACGTATTAATTGGGGGCTCACCCGTCAGCGAATTCAGATTCCCAAAAGTGGTAAGGGGGGGGAAGGGGAGAGAGGGTATTTTTCTATAACCTAGACAAACACCAAGCCAAAGTGCCAGAGGACCAGGAAGCGCAATTAGCGTCAGCGATACAAAGGTAAGAGGGGAAGAAAATGGGACAGGGACAGGGAGGCGAAAAATGTTCTTACTAGGTCGTGGTGTTGCGGGATTCAAAGATGAATGGGGGGGGCACGCCGTCAAAGAGTGTTGAGGAGCACAAGTGATCATATGAAACTCAAAGCAAATTTAACAGAGCCAAACCGAGGGGATTGGGTGACAAAGTATCGCCAAGCCCCAGCGGGGGAAACTTGAAAGGGTCAATTTTAATTCCGTGAAAAACCAGTTGAGCAGGAATGGTATTTTAAGGGGGAGGTGATTAAGGAAAGCGACTTAAGGGTATCAGTGATCGCGGAGGCAAAAAAGAGGCGGGCAGACGGGGAGTCAGCTATTAAAAGCCAAGGTCACCGTAAGAAGGAATTCAAGCGGAAAAGGGGGGGTTTAAAAGAGGGCGGGCAAAAGCAGGCTAGTTATACAGAGCGATCCATACAAACGGCTACTACGAGGTGATAAAAAGTGATCGCGTGCTGCATGCGATTTAGAGGTAGTTGGGGTTTGTCAAGATCAGCCTCGGCTCGCTGAGGGCGAAACAATGGTAGAGAAAAACCTTAAAGAAAGACTCAACGAGACGACAGCAAGGAGTCTTGAAAGGCAATGGCATTGAGAAAGGGCCAAAAAAAAAAAGGTGAAACTTATGGGGGGGGGTCTAAGTTCACCAGGCAATCGGAGCGGCGGGAAAGGGGATCTTTCGGAACAGGGAATGGAGGCACGGGGTCATGAAGCCAATTTCTGATTATAAAAAAGGCATTGTATATAACGCAGTGGTTCGTATAAAAGGGGGGGGGAAGGACAAGTGGCAGTAAGGGTGTATCTCCTCAACACAAAGGAGAGAAAGAGACTACAAAAAAAATTAAATCCACTATGGCCCGTCAAAAAGGAGACGACACGGCGTCGCTTTATCATCACGCAAGGTGAAGAAACTAAATGGCCCTAGAAGGGGTCCGGATAAATTCCTCTGTCAAGGGAGTACCGCAAAGACGTTTGGGATGAGTGAAAACAGACGCATCCATGCAAGTAACCAAGTGTGTGGTCAAAAAGAGATTTGGGGAAAGTCCACGATTTGTCTGCGAGCCACTAGTTTCGCGCAGTCGGAAAAGGAGGGGAGACCACTTCCGCCTTATCAGCAAAAAACGGATCTTTAAACATCACCGAAAGGCAAGAAACTCGGGAAATGCTTGCTAATTAGGCGACAGACAATCAAGACCATAGTCGCAGGGGGGGCAAAACAGAGGAAAATGCGCCATTTCTCGAACCCACTCCCAGGCTTTGGCTCAAAAAATTGTCGTCCACAAAGAGCACGCAGGAGAGGAAGATTGGAATTCAAAGAGGATACGTGGAAAAAAAAACTAAAATTGCAGATGGCTGGGCCCAGGAAGGAACGGAGAGGCAGCGCAAGCGCAATAAATCAATAAATTGGTGGAAGGTAACAAGGGAGAGAAATTACCGGAAGGGGGAAGGACTGAAATAGGCAAAAAAGCAATTGAAAGGGCAAAGGAGTGTACAGCCTAGGAGCGTTGGAGTCCTCAAAGGTCAACCTCAGGGGCATCTTGGAAAAACGACTTTTGTCACTTCCAGAAGAAAACCTTTGGGAGAGAGTGAATCACCAGCAGGAGGGGATGAGCTTTGAAAGCACAGGCAGGGAAGATAAAGTTGAAAAACGAGTAAAATAGGGGGCGCGGGAAAAAACTAAAAACGAGTCACCAGCTAACCCGGGGTTCGAGTTGTACGCGGGAAAAAGCTGAAGGAACCGAAGTCTAGGAAAAGAGGGAAACAAAATGAGTGTTCGCCGCGAGAATCGCAATAGTACTGATAGGAAGGACGAAAACGGAAAAATCGGGGTGGGGGGTTAGGAAAAAAAAAATAACAAAGAAAAAAATCCCTCGGGGTTTGGCAGAGCTTCGGAGTCGCCGCAATGGTTGATCCGAAGAAGACAAAAAATCCAAAAATCGAAAAAAGAGAATTAACAACCTCGCTGCATCGCGCTGAAGCTGGGAACGGCGAAAACAGGTTCAATTTGTGTTACAACAGCGAACCCCTTGGGGAAAAGGCGGTGCTATTACTAAAGAGAAAAAAGCAGGAGTAAAGAGGGAAAAAGTCTGATTTGACTTTCGTTGGCGTGGACGAGGAGCAAACAAAAAAGGGAGAAAAAGAGAAGAGGAATAGGCCGAGGCAACAGCGGTGCTATTCATACGGATTTTAGATATCACATAAGGAAGATACAAGGGGGGCTCGCAGAAAAAAAAAAAGCTGGGCAACTTTTGGTGCAAAACAGGAGCAGGGCGCCGGGTTCAAACGCGAAGAGCGAGTGGGAGATTGGTGTGGTCGATTGAAGTTGTGGGCGTGGTTTCATCAGATAAATGGAAGGAAAAAAAGAACGAGAAAGTCAAAACACCCCAAGACAGTGAAAAAAACGGAGAGGAAGCGGGAAATGGGGCTTAACCAACCCGAGGCGGGGGGAGGTGAGGGTCATTCCCTGATTCGACCCAGTTTACTATTGTCGAAATTCTCGAGGGAGAGACGGGCAGCTATCCACTCAAAAAACAGCAACCTGCCGAAGCGGAGAGAAAACTTGCCAGGAAAGAATGGTTCGGGTATGAACGGCGCAGGCACGTTGCATGACAGGCGTTGGTGGCGAGTGACCCGATCCTGGCCGAGAGCGCTGACAATCCGCGTGGTAGGAACGTTACAAAAACGGGGAGAAAACAACTTGATACAAGAGGAAAAGGAAGGTTATGTAAAAAGGCAGACTAAGGGGCAATGCCCCTGAATTGGAAGGGTACGGGAGAACAGAAAGTGGGAAAAAGGAAAGGGGGAGGGAATGTCTTAGCAGGGTGGATTACGATTCCTTACAAGAAGTAACGATGGAAGGGCTGAGAGCGGCGTAACGTCAGGAATCGGACCTCCGACGAACCCTCTTGGGGGGGGAAGGGGAGGACACCTTATCTAGAAGAAAGGAAAATATAAAACCGAGCAAGGAAACAGGAAAGGGGAGGAAAAATAAGGGATCTCGCTCCAAAAATGGCCTGTTGGACCACTGAAAAGGGGAAATGATCGTGAGGATGGGCGCGGATTCTCCGCAGGAGGTTCGTTGGTAGGAGAAGCAAGAAATAAGGTCGTCCCCGGAAGGTTTAGCACAGCCGAACGACAAGAAAACACAAACGCGACAACCATTAATCAAAGATGGGAAAAAAATCTCATGATCGGGGGCGGGCTAACGCATGGCGGGGGAGGAAAAAAAGGGGCACTCGAAGTTAATCGTGGGGGGAAAATCTTTAGGGAAGATAAAGTCACGGTGGAACTAAAAGGAAGTACCAGGCGGTGATATAACCAGAAGAACGTGTCTGGACAAGGATTGGGAAGGCACGCCAAAAGGGGGCATACGATTCATGGGGGGGGACGAAAAGGGGAAGAGAGACAACCCCTGAATCATGCGGCGTGCAGTTCAAAACCGAGGGAAGACTAAAAGGAGAAGGGTTGAGGAACGAAAAACTTGAGAAGAAGGGACAGGTAAACAGGGATAAATTCAAAAAAAGATGACGAAAAAATCCAAACGGTGGCCTGCGGAATTGGAGACGACCAGCCAATGAAAAGGAAGGGAACGTTGTGCCATATCAAAGGGGGGGTGCAATTCCCGAGTTGAAGCGCGTAGGTGGGCTTCATCTAGGTGACACTTAACGGCTGGCGCGAGGTCCGCGGCCCTCGTCCAGTAAGAGAAAAGCACTTCAAAGACTCTCTAGAAAAAACAGCGGGCTGGGGGCTTTCGAAATCGGAAAAGAGTTAATCCCAAGGGAGAGGGGGGGGGAAAACAAGGGCACCAGTGATGCGCGAACAAAAAAAAAGCGAGGCTTTGGAAAGGAAAAAAGCACACTTGGTCAGTCCACCCATCTCGAGAGACGTATCGGTTGGGAAAAGGAAGAGAGCGGTGCCCTCCCGGGAAAAAAAGGGAAACTAATGCGGACCACGCGTTCAAGCGCCGCGCCAATAAGCAGAATCAGATGGAAAGTGGAAGGAAGGGTACGTAAGAAAACTCCAAAAGACCAACAGGGAACACTCGGAGGAAAGGGGCGCAAAGCAGGGTCACCCCCAAAAAAAAAAAACAAAAAAAAAACACACACAAAAGCTTGGGAGCGTTGCGGGAAGAACCAAAACCTAGGGGCTTTTACGGGACAAGGATCAAGCTTGGGGGGGGAACGTCAGTCAACGTAGAAACCGGTGTCTGTGCAGACAAGCATAGGACTTAGGGTTAAACCCTCAGATGTGACTGCAGCGCTTCAAAGGCTAACCACGGAGCAGCTGACAGAGGGGGAAGGAGCCTCGAACCGACTACTGCCATGAGTGGGGGCTTGGATAGCCGAGAGAAAGCAGGAAATGGGAAAAAAGGGAAAGATGAACCCTCGAAGGGGTTTTTCTGACATAGAAATGACGCGAGATTCCAGGTGACCCAAAGACGGGGGAGGGGGGGTGGGGGGGGACTCGCTCGTCTGTTGGCAGAACATAGTTTAGGGAGAACAGAAAAGAAAAAAACGGAAAAAGCTAAAAAAAAAGAGGAAAAGCACTCGATTCAGACGAACGAGTGAAACGGCGCCAGGGAGGACAACCGGTTTAAGTTTTGGGTGGACAAAAAAAAGGGGAAAAATACTTCAACCAGGGAGGTAAAACTATTCTAATAATGGAGGAAGGGGAAACGAGGAAATTAGTTGGGAAAACAGAAAAAACAAACAACAACTGGAAGATGTGAACAAAAAAGCAAACAGGTGAGAATTTTCAGCGGCACGTCTACGAGGTGAGAGAAGCCGGGAGGGATTAACAATGTTGATGCAAGGTTTACCCAAAAGGTTGAAAAAAGGGGCGGAAAGCCGGTTGACATAAACATCGCGAACGACGATGGAAAGAGGTGTTAATGAGAGGGGGGAGGGGGTGGAAAGACTTTTGGGGGAATGGGGTTTGGTCGGAGAAGACTAGCTTGTCCGCCAGACAAAGCGGGAAAACGGGGGAGGGTAGGATATCAAAAGAGGGGTAAGGGGGCTCGGCAATAAACACCCGAGCGAGGGCGATTCAAACCATTTAAAGTGGCTATGAAATTCAGAAGATCCCCGAAAGAGAAGGACAAAAATGGCCATTATGTACAAGCGATAACTTCGAGGAGAAGAAAGTTAATTGAAAGCGCAGCGGGCCAGGATGAGGAGAAGGCAGTTTGCAGAAGGAGGGCCCTTCCCTTTGAGAAAGAATCAGCGTAAAAATCGACGTGAACGAAAAAAAAACGTGAGGGAAGCTGCCGTCCGCGTGAGCACGCCCTAGTGGAGGGGTGCGGAAACAGCTCAAGAAGGGGGACAAACCCGGACACAGGGGGAAATTGGGAAAGGGGGGTCAGTCAAGACCCGAAGGAGCAGGACGGGGGGAAGCTGGTGACTACATTTCCTTAAATCGATTTACGCGATTCGGAAAACGAGTGCAGAATTCAGCAGCGGGGGGTAAAACCCATATGGGTGAAAAGGAAGTTATAAAAAGGGGAGGGACTCGCGATGGGACGACAAGGAAGAGCAATGAGAAACTTGAAGAAGGGACTCGGGATCCACATTTTCGAAGGAAAGCGTTTCCAAACGAGGTTGGTAAAAAGGGGAAGCTGAGAAAGGCTCCATTCTACGAGTTGGTATTGGAATTGAAGGGTAGAATTCAAAAGTACGCGGACGCAGGGCCAAAGAAGGAAAATTGGGTTCGGGCCACCATGAAAGACGAGACCAAAGACGCCATGAAGAAAAGGGGACGGCACGTGGCGCTGCACCCGAACTTAATGGATTGCAGTCGTCCGGGGAAGGGGGAACGCCAGTCAACCATGGGAGTCTACTTTTCTTGTATAGCGGGAGGAGGATGGTTACGGAAAGGTTAAGAGCCATTTCGGATTATACACCGGAAAGTAAACAGAAAAAAAAGGAGGGGAGACATCGGGGTTTGAAGAAACCCAAAATTGTCATAGGTTGAAGAGACAAAACAACCAACGAAGAGAGAGATACAATTGAAGGCTGGGCACTATTGCGTGAAGTCCAAACTATTGTATCCAACAGCTAAAAAGGGAAGATCCACGTATAAAGAAGAAAGTGCCCTAACCGCCGTTACAATTCCCTGTAAAAAAAAGAAACCAGCCCAGCACAAAGAAAAGTAAATTGGGTGCATGCGTTAAAAAAAAGGGAAAGACAAAATGCGGTAACCGGCCAGGTTGGGCCAAGAGACAGTGAGGCCGTGAAAACGATTTGCAAAGCGACGTCTCTGGTGGGGGAAAAGGATCTGAGGGAGGCTGGAGAAAGGGGGAAACCACTTCCTAAAGCCGCGTAAGCGGATAAGAGGGAAAAGCACATTCAAAACGAGAAATAGGAAGGCCGGCGCCAGCGTCACTCTGTAATCACGCAATCGGAAGGGGGGTTTGGGCAACAACTCTTCTAGAAGTGTGAAAAAAAACGGAAACTCGACTTGCTAAAAAGAGAAGTGATCCACCTCAGAGTCTATTTTATGATAACAATCCCAGACAGAGGGGACGCTGGGAAAAGGGCCACCTTAACGCCTTTGAAAAAAACGCGACCAAGCGGAAATCAAAACGGTGGATAACGCGCCATTACCCCAGTTCCTGCTGCAAGCACTAAAAAAGTGAAAAAATTTGCAGGGCGGTTGGACAAGGGGGGGATTGAAGACGCACAAATCACCTGGCGCGTTGGGAAAGCTGAGGTTGTCTTAAAAAGACATTTTTGCGGGGCCAAGAAAGGGTGAAGCGAAGTGGGAAAAAAGAGGAACTCGGTAAGTTTAAAACTTCAAGGAGGAAAACAAAAAGGACAATCCGGAGGGGAATTAAGCGCTAAAGGAGATTCCGAATTGCGAATGCGACGCCCGGACTACTGTGACTTGGCTTGAGTGGGGAATCAGAACTACAGCTAAAAGGTGACGGTTTGAATCATTTAAGAATTAACCGCGAACAGGGGGGCTGAGGAAGCATTAAAGAAAGAGGAAGTGGACCCTCCGCTTGGGTTGTGCGCTCGGTCGGGGCCAATAGTAAATTGAAGCCGCAAAACCACTCAAAACAAAAGACGGACAAAAAAAAAAGCAAAGCGCTTAGCTCAGGTCAGCGAGGTGAGAGCAGAAGTCACACAGTTGACAACGTGTGTTACAACAGCGCAGGCCCCTTGGCCGGCTGTGTGCTATGTCGAAAAAAAAGGAAGGCGAAGGGAAAAACATTAGCCCACTAGACTGGGGGGATGTTATTTTTTCACTAAGGCGAAAGGGGAGGAGGGAATAATCAAAAAAGACGAGCGGTGGATAATTTACGACATCATTCTCCGGGGGAAGAAAAGATCACAGCCTTAAAAAGTGGGAATTCGCTTTTTGGAAACAAAAAACAGGAGCACCTGTTGTACACTGAAGCCACCTCAAAAAAGGAGAGGACGATTGGTAATTGTTGCGATTTTGAAGAGTTTTGGTGTTGGGGGTGAGTAAGAAGAAGAAAGGGACGTGCAACCCGAGCTATAAAAAAACAAGGCGGATGTTCAAAGTGAACCGATGGGCTGCATAAAAAAAACAAAAAATCGAGGGGGGCGTCCATTCACGATGTTCCCATGTTGAAAGAAAAGAGTCAAAAACGGGGTCTTGGGGAAATCTCTCTAGAAAAAATCAATCGAGGCAAAAAGTGGGCCAGTCCGGCAAGGGATGTAGAGAGGTACGGGAGGGAGGGGGGGGTGGAGAGGTGGGGGGGGGGAGGGTGGGGGGGAGGGGGGTTAGGTGGGGAGGGCAGGAGAAAGGAGGGCAGAGGTGAGAGGAGAGGAAGGCGGGGGGGGGGTGAAAGCGGGGGAGTGGGGGGGGGGGGGGAAGAGAGACATGCAGACGGGGGTGACGAATTCCAAACTGGAAGAGGATCAAGTTAGCGTGGAATTTAAAAAGGGCAGGCGTCAGCCGATTTGGATGACTGCGTATAGCGTTTGAAGGGGGGGGAGGGAAAAGAGGTCAGACGTACAAAAAAAGGGGAAGTACTTACAGATCATAAACTTTAAAAGGCATAAAAAAGTCAAAGCAAGTATAGCTGCCCTCGGGTTTGTGGGGGAGGAAGCCAAGAAGGCTCAATGGGAAACGCCCTGCCAATTCCGGTCAGTAGCCAGGCAAGAACGGAAATGGTAATTTCAGCTTTGGTTACTGAAAAGTCAAGGACAATACTTAATGGGAAGCCGCGGGGAGGCGAGGAAGGACATTCAGGCTCAGCGATCCACATCGTCAGGGAAAGGATCGGAAGAGGAAAAATGAAATCCATCTCGAACTATTGTTGACCAAGGGCACAGCAGAGGAGACTTCGAGCAGAGGGAACAGCGGAAACTCTGTGATTAATCGGTTGGAAAGCATGGCAAATTCGCCAACAGAAGAGGTGATGATAGGGTGGAGTATGGCGTTCAGAGGACAAGGGGCGGGAAAAAAGGGTTCCTTAAGCCGCACAAAAGAGAACGACGAACAAAAGGGAGACAAATCCGGAGCATCGATGGGGTCCGGGTTATGGCAGGGAGGGAGGAAACGATTACCAGGAGTTACCGGCTTTTCTTTAGATTTCTTACAGCGTAATTTGAGAAAAAGCCGTAAGGGGGAGGGATGAGAAACAAGTGACAGCCGAGCGTATACAATAAGGTTGGAAAATCCAATAGAAGAAGGGAAGTGTGTTCTCGAAAAGACAACAACAAACGGAGGGGACAAACCAAAACGGCCCTATTCGGCGGAATCAACCCGATTGTTACCAAGGAAAAAGGGGTGTAAGAATCCTTTGGAAGAATCCGAAGGGCCAGAGGAACCTTTCCTGTTAGCAATGCGATGTCCGAAGTCCTACGGCAAAGCATAAATAGTGGGGACCTCTGAACCTACCAGAACCCGCCGCGGTTGGGAAAGCAGTGGAGGTGTCCGGCAAAGCATGGTGAGAAGGGGATAATGCTTTGCTTCGGAAGGGATCGAACCACTTTCCGTCCGCGAAGAGAACGCTCAGAAGGAATCTGGACCATCACAGGTCAATACCAGAGAAAAATCTGAGGCGAAAAATCAACGGGATTGCAAAGAAAAGGGAATGTTGCTGCGCATTGGGAAGGGACAACGTAAAAAGAAAGCAGCAAGGCGGGGGAAATCCAAGCCCGTGCGTAACACCAAAAGTCAGAGGAAAAATCTATTTTGAAAGTCATCAACACTCCAGGAAAGAGACGAGCAACCAGCGCCGTTCGCAAGCGCAAGAGGGCTTAATGGGGGGGGTTTACGGAATAAGCGCCGCCATTACCCCCAGGTGCGCTTGTGACACGTTGAAAGGAACGAAATTGCAGGGGAAGGCGTTTTCAAAGCGTTTGTGGGCAGAACGAAAAAACAATAACTCTTAGAGGGGGGATAAGCGACTTTTGCGTTTCAGAAGGCACGTAAGTCCAGGATTTGACGAGCTCAGAAAGATCGGTATCCGTAGTCAGCATAGAACCAAAACGGGTACAATTAACAATCGAAAGGGGATCCTCTGGGTACGCTATTGGATGGCTCCTCAATGCCAAGGAGAGCTTGAGGGGGGAAGCGCGACGGGGCATACGCGTCGCATAGTAAAGAGCAGCGGAGAGGCCCAAAAGGGTGGGGTTTTCGAGAAAAAGAAACGGAGATGGAAAACTTTACCCACTAAAGGGGGGTTGGTTGCTCTCTCAGGGGACTGTGGTAAAGCCGGGTGTCACAACCAACGCCAAAAATAAAAATCGAAAATCTCAAATAAAAACATAATAGGGGGAGGAAAGAGGGAAGCGGGGGTAAACGTGCGCCAAGGATAGCACAGTTCCAGTGGGGGGGGGGACCCCAGAAAAGACTTCTGGCTATCCGAAGGAACGAAATTACCACAGACTCTTTTGGTTCGGTGGGGGGGTACTGGAATAGATCAAGAAAAACACACGTAGTATGGTAAGAGAGGCTGAGGGGTCGAAAAATAAGCCTGGGGCTTTCAGCGACATCTCCGGGGAAAAAATAGCACAGGTAAGATTAATGCGTGTGGGGAACCAAGCTGGACCTGTTGTTCGATCAGACCTAAAACAAGGGAAAAAGAAGGGGAGAAGCGAACACGGGGTTCATTCTCAAGGGGGTTTATGGTTTAATATGTGGTGGTTGGCGTAGGGGCATAGAATGGAGCGGACGAGCGAAGCAAACCCAGAAAGTGGGCATATAGACCGCTTTAGGATAAGGATGCATAAAAAAAGAAAGGAGGAGGGGGGAGGGGTGGGACCAATTCACCCTGCCCAGTGGTCTAGGAGATCGAGCTGTGGTCAGCTACCAAGCTCAGTCAAACCGGTGGCAAGTAGAAAAAAGGAGGGCGCCATGCAAAAAAACTTCGCGTAAAGGGGGGGGGAACCTTTTTTATCTTGAAGTAACGCGCAGGGCGCACGCAAACGCCTTTTGTAACGACTACGGAAGTTTGGGGGGCATTACCCGTCTCCAAGCTCGATGAAGAGAGGTGTGGGAGGGCCTTTCCCGGTGGTCAAAACTTGAGTGCAGGCTGAAACGCAAAAGAGACTGGACGAGGGGGGGGTGGACGCCAATCGCAGCGGGGAAAAAAGGAATTCAAGGGAAAGTTTAAGTCGAAGGTCAAAAGAACTATTGGCAGCAGGCAGGGGAGGAGCGGGACGTACGTTACAAAATGATTTACGAGGAGGAGAAAGAATCGTTCCTCCAGAAACAGGATGGACAGATTGTAACTGTTCGTAAAACGTAGGGCTCGATAATTCAAATAGAGTGTATCAGAGGTTGTGGACGAGGGGGGCAAAGCCGCGAGTGGACTGTGAGGAAAGACCAAGGGGGGGGAGAAAACGCGGGTTGACACCCGGCGAAAAGGTCTGTACGTTGAACTTAACAGTTGAAACCTCTCCAGAAGGGCAACGGTATGGATGGAGATTTCCGCGGAGCTGACGCGGGAGATGCGGGAAAAAGGGGTAATTTGGTGTAGAGAACAGAAAAATTCCCCGAGCCGCCCAACGCGGAGCGCCAGGCAATCAATAGGAGGGGCCGGCAATACTAACGAATGACCGGGGTGACCTGGGCCGTGGATGAGAATTTTCACAGGCAGACACATTGCTATCGGAACTTGGCGGTAGAGACAGCAATTTGAAGCCGGGTACAAAAAGGCAAGTGGAGGGAATTTATACCCGAGGAGGGGAACATCCGATCCGTGGAGGGAAAGGCTGGGTGACCAGGTTGGCTAACGATTAGGGGCTCTCCACAAGGAGGGGGAGAGAAAAGAGAGGAAATACCAAAAGGATCGTAAAGGGCCCCTTTGGGAGGCCTGGTCAAACCGATTTATAACGACCAGGGGGTATCAAAAGTTGCCTACGCGTACGTACGTCCGCTGTCCCGACAGAGAAAAAAAAGGAATATAAATTAAATTTTAAAGAGTTGGAAAACCTTTAGAAAAAAAAAAAACCCTTCAAGTTAACCCGGGACCGAGCAAGTGAGATTGAAGGGCAAAAAAGTTTGATCTCGCCGAGTTTGGCTTCTCGGAGTAGTCTTGAAGAGGGGGGGGGGGAAAAAGGAAAAGCTGCCTCTTATCAGGAAAGCGTCTGGAATAGGTGAAAAATATCAAATACAAGAAAGTGGGATGGATAAGGGCGCCACTTTCAACGATTAATCAAGTCGCCGTGTTGCAAAAGATTGGAAGGTTGAGAGGAAGAGACAATCACGCGGCTTTTTAGAAAAACTGTCTTCCACCAGCCGCGCTCGGATCGTTGAATTCACAGTGCGGCACGCCACGAATTCTCAGATTCTGGCCAAAAGTCCAGGAAAGAAGGGAACAAGCGAAATCCAGCGAAAATCGTAAGGGGGGAAGTATAAGATCCGAAAGCCCAGGTTTTGGGTTTTGTTTTTTTGGGGGGGGTTACTAGGACACTCGGAAAACAGGAAAATTTAACCAGTGAACAGCTTGTAAGGGGGAGCGATGGTGCGTCCAGAAACCAACACCTCGGGCAGAATCAAGGTGGACGTGTCAGCAGGGAACAGGGTTCCAGGTCAAGTCCTCAAACGAGGGGAAGCTTGCGCCAGGGGGAGAATTTGAAAAAGAAAAATAGTCAGCCAGGCGATGCGATGCAGCGGTCAATTCAAAACGCTAACGGATAGGCTTGACGAGGAAAGGGGAGGAAAAGACCGCCCGGACTACCTGGCAAAGGGACTTGAGCTTGAGTGAGAGATAACAGGAGAATAATGAAAAGGGAAGAAGCGAAACGATTCAAGGGGGTTTGGGTTGGCGGATCATATCAGGAAAATCTTGAGATATCCTTGAAAAAAAAAAAAGCAAGTGTGGGGTTTGGACAGGGTAAGGAAAGTCAATTGCTATTGGGGATAAAACTCAACGCCAACAAATACTTCAAATCGAAAAAAATCTGAAAGGACACCTCGCGAAGGACGGAGCTCAAAGCGAGGGAACGGCTGCCAAAATCTACAACAAGGGGAAAATTGGTGAAAAAACGCGGGAGGAACCCAGGGGCCTGCTGGTAAATAAAAAGAAGAAATGGAAGGCTGAATAGCCCCGCCTCGTTGATTTGTTCTGCGATCTCCGAAAAAAAACAACAAAAAAAAAAGAGAGTAGAGAGTGAAGGGAAACAGAGCGGTGGATAATTTCATCTCGTCATTCTCCGAAATAGAAAGCCGGGGGAAGAGGAAGACGTGTTTGTAAACG
>Ga0179591_1279358_pt1 | contig 14488 bp, 9 predicted proteins | sample CZOMad2_1_08_16f_FD_182891 | JGI IMG/M metagenome (GOLD analysis project Ga0179591, IMG submission 182891) | Vadose zone soil fungal communities from Angelo Coast Range Reserve, California, USA - CZOMad2_1_08_16fungal (PacBio error correction) | ecosystem: Environmental > Terrestrial > Soil >...
TGTTTGGCTGGTCGTTAACCTACCAGAGAGGCAACCGTCGCATTCCAAAGGGGTGAGGAAGCAAGCCGGCGGTACAACCACTCTCTAATTAAGGGAAACTCGTTCACAAAGATAACCTTTCGTGCTAAGCAACCTGGGACGAGCCCTTCGAATTTCATCTTAGGGGGAAGGCTCAGGAAAGTGAAAGGGACGTGAAGGTGAAAGGACTAACGTCTCCTGGAAAGTCTCATGCAAATCCCTGGAGGCCTCGTTTGAAACCTTCAACACAAAAGTCGTCCGGGGACAGAGGAGTTAGCAAAATTCTTATGACAAGGCACGTCTTTCTCATAGCAAGGCCGGGAACTTGCAAGGGGAGAGCGGGACAACGGCACATCTAAGAATCTAGGAACGCAGCCTCTTTGGCGCGTTCCTGAGAACCTCTAGAAAACGCACAGAACGTGCAAACGACACCGTATCTCGTGCATCTTTCCTTCTCCCCTCTTACTCTCTCTTCGGGTCAGAAGCTAGACGAAAGAGACGGGGACGCCTCCTAGCGGACTTTCGTCTTCTAGGGGAAGATCCAAAAACTACCGGCAGCTCGACGTCCACAAATTCGTCGAGGATAAAGAATACCCTTTAAAATGAAGAGACAGCGTCTTCGACACTAGGCTCCCTACGACTTCCTCAACTGCGAGAGGGGGGGGAAAAACCGAAAAAGATCATCTCACAAGCAGAGGAAGTACAAGATAGCGGCTTCGTGGTGTCTCGCTTGCCTGGCGGGGAAGCAGGGGATAAGGACAGGAGTCGCTTCTAAAGCCAGATCGTTTAGGAAAGGCGATCGAGATCTTATCGCTGATGGCAGCGCTTGCGCCGGGGGCTGGAGGGCACTCGCACACTCGACTCGTTACTGGCCTAAATATACGGAAGCAGTAACAGCAAGACCTCCTCTACAGGGGAAAAAAAAATGTACTTAAACTCACCGCAGCGAGGAAACGCGTACTCTGGCATGATCAACATGTCTGTCCGACCATCTGCTGCAACTAGAAGAAAAAAATTCCTCTGTAACACCAGGCAAGCAGGGGAATCGAAGGACGCCGCATAATCAACTTATTTAAACTCAGCATTATCACATCCACTTCTGCAAAAAGGAAGGGAGACATACTACCTCTCAGACAGACCCTCGGGGGACTTCAAACGGGACTTCGCAAGGACAACAGAGGAAGTTGTCTACAGAAAGACGGCTTCTCTATCAACTGGCCCCACATGGGGAAGAAGCAGAAGACACAGAACGGAAACTAAAAGTGAGAACCGGAGCAGAAGGGATCGATTAGTGTCGCACGCCCATCTGGGTAAGGCAACGGCAAAGGCGGGAAACTAAAGAAGCCGAGCTGGGTAAGACGATCGGTATAAGAAATAATCGGCGTATCTCTTAGATTCATCGCGCTGAATCAACCGAAAGACAGCATCGCAAAAGAGGAAGATAACGTCCGTGAAACGTAGCAGGAGATCCATTCGTTGACACCGAATGACAACGAAAACCCGTGGGAGGGGTCAGAACCAGGACAAATTTCAGGGAAAGTGGACGGGCTCAAATGCAACCCGCATGGGGGAACTCGGCGGAACTGAAAACCATCGAGTCCCGAACCTTCAACGAGTAAAAGCGATAGTTCCAAGGAGGGATGATACGAAGCGAAACCGTGCACGTGCTCAAAGTAATGTTCGTCTACACAAGAGCTCATAAACTGCAGTTCGATGGGCAAAAGTTAATGAACGGGAGAGATAGAACGGCGACGGGGGGAACGTCAACCTCTTAATCAAATCGAGCTGCGCACAAGGGAACATCGTAAATCGGGGACAGACGTTCGAAGACTAAGTTCCGCCCTGGAAGCCCGGATCAATCGCCTGGAGGTGTCGAAGTTGGATCGAAGGGTAAGAACTTGTCACGCGGGACAGCTTCACGAGCAGCATACGAAGACCACGGCGAAAAACGTCGGGGGGGGGAACAGATACAAAAAACCCTTTCAAAACGGGACGATCTCAGGGCACGGAAGGGGAGAGACAGGGAACGTGTACCCCCAACCAGGAGGCAATCTCAGTCGAACTCGCACAGCCACACGACTAAAACAACAGCATAGGAGGTCGCTGTCCACAACTGGTGGGGAAAGAAGCTCAAGGCCGATGGGAAGTGGCAGCAGAAGCAGGTAGAGCAGCACCCAAGCGCACTCCAGATCAGGTCCTACCACTGATCACACTTCACGTGAAAGAAATCAAAAAGATCGCTTCGCCTAGGGGGCCGAAGGGCTGTCCATCTCTGGTTAAACTCTTCGTAAACGAGGGGCAGGACATCCCAGATCTCCCACAAACACTGGAGGAAAGAAAAAAGATACTTCTACTCCACGGTCTCTCACTATATTTTTCACAAACAGGAACCCCGCCGCGGGGGAAGGGACCAAGATCGCCAGTAGACGTATCGAATCGGGATCCGCTCTTTCATGGGGACGAGTTTCGACTAAAAAGGGTTGGACGAGGAAAGGGGAGAGCGATCGCATGGGCCACGTCGAAGACTTTCCTCTAACAAATTAAAAAGGGGCCGCCTCACGCACGTCTAAGGCGTTCTCCACACCGATTTGAATAAAAGTAAATTGGGGTGGGATATTGAGCCTGGGACGAGTAACGAGTTAACCGATAGAGAAGTTACCGTGATTAAGACAACCTATCCTACCGGGGGTCGAGTGAGCTGGAGAAGCTTAAACGGAACGCGACAGCTCTGTAAAAAGGTTGCTAGCATAAGGCTCCAGGAGGGCTAGAAAAGGGCCAAAAGGTGCGGGTTGGCGAGGCGGCCAGCTGTCACGGTCTGAAGACCAGTGACGGGGACGGCGTTACAGTAGGGACAAGCCAAGGAAGAAAGAATTAGGAAAAACTTGTGCGGAGAGTCGGTGACACAGGAGATGGTGCAACGTTCGAGCGATTCGTCCGCGCACGGAGGCATCGGGTCAAACCTTCTCAAGAACGTCTTAGGAAACTCGCCGATCGTAAAGAGGTGTAAAGGTCACCTGAGGACAGCCGCAAGGACGCGACTCTAGAGGACATTCGGGAAAAATATTCACCGGCTCCAAGGGGGAACGAGGGGGACGGGGCATGTGTGGCACAAAGTCGTGAGCCTTGCCTGTAACTTAAGTTCATACGGATCGCGGACTTCACCACATGAGCGTCCTAAAACCTGGAAGTCTTTACGATCACGAGATGGCGGACGGAGTTACATTCTAGAAGCAGAGAGGGGAACGCCGACTTACTATCAAGTCTCTTCAAAAAAAGATTTCAGGTTCGGGCCTCTAGGGGTGAAAAAAACACGGGACTTCCATTAGGGGGGGGTAACCAGTATGGGGCCCGGTAACGCACCCGAAGCGAAGAGGCAACTGAGGAAGAAAGTGAGCACGGAAGTAAGGATCGGGGGGGTAAGCACTGCGCGGGGGCACTCTGATTAACGAGGGAAAGAAAAAGCAAGGTAAGGCGTAGATGGGAAGGCCGAAAAGTACTCGAAGCGAAGGTCCCGATGTCATGCAAATACCGGAAGGGCACCGTCGGCGAGATGAAGGGATGGCTAAAAGTTGAGCCCGGGAGGGAATCTAAAATAAGTTTTTCAGTTCACAAAGAGGGATAAAGGCCGCGCCAATGTCGAAGGAAGGTGGAGCCGACCAGAGAAAACGTGAAAAGCTCTCGCGGAAGCAGAGACGTAGGGAATTAGGCAGTCGCGTTGACGAAAGGCGAAGGCCAAAGACGAAGAGTTTTAGCTTCCTTACCGCACACCAGTACGAAGCATGCAGAAGGGTCGAGGTCACTGATCTCGCTCTGGAAAACAAACCGAACGTTGAAGAAGTGAAGCTGCACCACGGCCGTGCTCACCTTACGAAATCTATACGCTTCCTGCTCTCCCAGAAGGAGGAGGGCAAAAGGGAGGGGGGGAGAAATGGGTGGATGAGAAATGGAAGAGAGGGGCGAGGAGTAAATGGAAATCATAGAAGATAAAACCGGGGGGAGGGAGTGAGGGAGGAATAGGAGGGGGGTAGAGGGGGGGGAGGAGGGAGAGGGTCGGGGGAGAGAGGGAAAGAGGGGGTGCCGAGGGAATACAGGGAAGGGGGACACGGAGATTGGGAGGGGTAAGTGCAGGAGAAGGAGGGGGGGCGTGGTGAGAGTGGGTGAGCTGGGGAGAATGGGGGAGAGTGGGAGGGGGGGCAGAGGGAAGGGGAGGAAAGGGGAGAAGTTTGTGGTAGGGTGGCAGAACGAGGGGGGGATCGTTCAGCAGAGAAGAGGAGGATAGGTGCGCCGTCTCCAGGGTCAGGGGGGGGTGCGGTCCTTACTGGTCAGCTCAATGGACTCGGGACTTCCCGAATGCAGGGGGAGTCCGGGCCGGTTCCACTACGCGATCAGCCCGAGTTCAGAATCGGCGAAAGAGCGCGTAAAAACATTTCTTTCACACAAGAGAGTCGATAATGGCTAAAAAACACGCCAGCCTTGGTCTAGTAGCGTGTCGTGTGCCCAGAGACTCAAGAACGTAATCTGGGGGGGCGGGGAGAAGCAGTCGGTGACAAGGTACTCAGGCGTGATTTAAAAAGACGACAGAAACGGTCCGTTTTGACACGGGAGTGGTGGGGGGGGGTCCAGGCTCCGCTACTAAGACCCATATACGCAGTTATGAATTTATAGATAAGAGACAGGGGGGCAATCCTGTAAGGACCGCCATCCCCAAAAAGTGAATTGAGGCGACGGGAAAAAAAGCGAAAATGAGCAACTTGCCTACTAAACTGGGGCTCTAGCGTGGAGGACTACGACTAAAGGTCTCAAGAAAGGTAGTTTGAAACCTAGACCGCTACGGTAGAGGGGGCCGCAGCAACATCAAAGTGCAAAAAATAAAAGGTCTCACGAAACGTACGGGGGACCGAACTGGGTCCAAAAGGCGAGGCGATCAGCCACATTGGGAAAGCTTGTTTGCTCAGGTGCAACCATTTTTACGGGGCTAATCTTAGTTTCTGGCAAGGGCTCGTATAATCTTTAATTCTCCGTAAGATTGTTTCAGCAGTTAACACTTCCACCATACCGCCACGAGAACTCTCCACAAACCAAGTATCGGAATCGAGAGATTGATTGATTCGAGCTCCTCCGAAAATCTGCTAACCCGGCCGAATACGTTCAGTCTGAATCCCCCGTCGTCAAGACTGAAAAGTCCGTCGTCCCCACTCAAATCTGCGAATGCCAAAAGTCTGGGAACACCCGTCTCTAATTGGTAGGAAAAAAATAAGTCGTACTCAAGGATATCAAGCGAGTGTCACCGAAGGTAGGAACAAGGGCGACGGGCACGAAGCCAGACCCCTCTCAGACTTGAAAGGGGTGAAGTTGTGGACAACCTAGACTGACACGACTACACGTGCCTCACGCTAAAAGGACCTCGACGTAAAAGCAACACGTCCGGAGTGAAGATAAGAGAGAAATGAACTCCGCAGAACCGTTCAATTTAACGGGAAGGAGAACGGTGGAACACCTAGGAGCAAGTCGTCAGGGCGAAACCGGTCAAAATCTGGAAGGCAAGTGAATCTAGCGACCGACCAAGCACGTGAAAACAAGGAAAACGTCGAGGCGGCAAGTCCAAAGCGGCTTACGGAATACCGCGGGCTAACCGAAAACCGGGGAATCCACTGACTTTCGCCGCGAACTCGCCCAGGAAGGAAACACGCAAGATAACACCGCAATGAGTTCTTAGAAAACAATTTGCAAATGACCCTTGACAGAAAGGGGGGACCTCGAAACGAAAGTGTCAAAAGAGTCTTGACTCATAACGACTTCTCCGATTCCTTCGTCGGACGCTCAAATTCAAGCTCGGGACATGTGGCGGGAGCGGCCATCTTAGGCACGAATACGCTTCAGAGGTCGGATCGACGCAAGACAAAAACAGAGGATCTAATCGGAATGCGGAATTCTTCTCAAGGACTTGGTCTTCTGTATCCTAATATCTGATGAAAGGGCCTCAAGCAAGTCATCTTCCTCGAGGGAATCAAAGGACTTACTTCTGAGGATTGGACTGGAAAGATCAGGTTAGGAACAAGATTCGGGGGTAACACGGAAAAAGCTCAATCTGTTAAAGAAGGACCCGGAAGAGAGGAGATCAAGAACACTGGACGATCAACTCACCTGGAAAAAGCTTCTGAAATAATGCTAGACTCAGATCCCTTCAGAAAAAAATACCTCGCACCCGGCCGCTTCATAGTCACCAACGGGGAAGAAACACTAAATCTCTATCTTGAGAAAAAATACATCATCGCAGGAGTTCCCGAGCACCGTGGGGCGAATAACGGTAAAGCGGAACTACAAAAACACCCCTCAGTGGCTCACTAGGCGGGGCAAAAAGCGGCTGAGGGTTCAGTGCTGATAAAGATAAACACAACGTGGTCAAAAATAGACTACTGAAACATTGGCGTTGGAAACAAGAACGAGCCAAAAAAGACTGGGGAAAAGCTCTTTTATCGGTCGAGAGTAGACAATCTCGGTCTGTCTGTACAAGTCCTACAGAAGTCTGAAAAGGGGCGAATCTACTCTTATAACTATAACTTCGGGGGGGAGTCAGATGAAAAGGGTTCGGGGCCTCGAGGAGCGCAAGCTCCCGGAATAAGTATCAACTTGAAACCAAACTGATCAATGACACAAATTTGAACTCTCGAAGCCTGCGGAAAGCATAAAGCTAGGGGGGACAAAGATGATCGAAGGGGAACGCTAGATGATAAAAAAAAACTCTAAATTACACTCTGCGTCACGAGACTTTCATACAGGGCCAAAGGGCGGCTTCATTACATTCGATTGACGAAACGCGTTCTGCGCGGACGGACGCCGACTTTACCTCGCGGGAAGAAGATCGGCGCCATGCACGGCAGATCACTGAAACGAAAAGGAAGGGCACTGGGAGAACACGGAAGCGCTATCGGCGAGAAAAGAAAGGGGTACGGGACTTTCGCATCATTGTGAGGACCAGTGGTAGCGGCAACGCGTACAGCGCAGCTGATACGCGCTCAAGAGTCGGATCGAGCAGTGCACCGTACGGACACTACTCGTGTCGGGTCAACAGAGCAACGATCAACTCTGGCAATCTCTCCGACTCTCACACATCAGGGGACGAAAGCGACACCGACAAATCGATATCTTCTGCTCATCAGGGGTGGGGACACTGAGAATCGAAGGCGACGGGAAAAGGACGGATCGGGGCAGATATCAAAAACTGAGGGAGTGGAACGCTACCGGAGCAAGAAAGGAAGAGAAGTATGAAATATCACTAGGATCACGAATCTCATCTACGTCGAAAAAAGGGGAGGGGACACGGGTGAGAGCACCGCTTGAGACGAGGGCTCGCCGAGCGGAAAAAAAACAAACACGAAAGGAGGAGCAACGAGCGAAGTACGGAGACAAACTCGGCCGCGACAAGATGTTTTACCACCGCCGATGGGGAGAACGCTCGCAACTTCCCCAGGGGGAGAGTATAGGGATCATCAATCAGGGATGCGAGTGTTCGAATCTGAAGGAGAGGGGGTGTGGGAGCGAACCGAAAGTGGCCACTTCGCCTTAGTAGGAGGGGAACAAATGTCCTACCCTTTTGGGAGAGGAAGCAGAGGGGCAGGTAACAAAAACTCAGAAACGGGGGGATGGGGAGCAATCAGAAAATGGGGGAACGAAAAAGTGTGGGGAGTTGAGGGTTTGACCTCGAGCAAAAGTCGGAGGCGGCATTGAACGGTTAAAACGATAACGACCGTCGACGTGAGCGCGTAGTGGAGAGGAGCGTGGACCTGCGGACCGAGAGAGGAAAAAATCACAAGAAGAACGGGAAGTCACACCGGAAGGGAGTCCGAATGAGAGGCGGACCTCGGGGAATGAACCGGGCCTTCAGGTTCAATAGAGGGGGAGATTCCTGCCGGCACGTGTGCCACCGAGCTTGGGAAAGAAAAGGAGGAAAAGTCGGGAGAGCCTTCGTCGAAGCTAATTACGTAAGGGTCCCCTCCTAGGGCGAGGCCGATGTAGAAGAGGAAGATATGATGGGAACGTCCCCGAGATCAAGCACAGCCATGGATAGGAAATTAAGACAGGGCGGGAAGACGCTGACAAGCCGGCGAGAAGAAAACTAATGAATTTGACTACGTTTGGGGAAATTAAGCTGCCCGGGAAACTGGATCAGGCAAAGTTCTTGAAAAAGGGGAAGTCGCCGAAACCAAGCCTTAAGCACAGCCCCCGAACGACGTAGAAGAAAAAGACCGGCGAATGCTGCGGGGGGGGGGGGGGGGCGATTGTAGCGAGGCGGCGATCAGGGATAGCGAAAGCCCGACGCTCCCCCATGCCCTCGGCGCCACCGAATGCTAGATTCGTGGACCAGTAAGGGGCGTAAGCGGGGGGGGAGCAAGGCGTTGCTGAGGGAGTCCGACGGCTTGGGAAGGTCCCATTCGTTCGCGCAGGAAGGCGCGGGGTGGGAAAGTCTTAGAGGATCCTCCGAGCATGTGGGTAGCTAATCTCGAGATTCTTGGGCGCAAGAAATTCGAGAACTGAAGGTACTCCGAGGAGATGTACGACCGTTCATTTCCACCCTCGTGACAAATGATGCCGAGAGGCAAATATAAGGTTGATCTCCGTCGAGGAAAAAGCACGCTTGAAGGGGAACGGCCAGCGTCTTGCCGAGGGAAAAAAGGCCGGGTGATAAATACCAGAAAAGGGCGCCTCTAAGTACGGGTGGTGCCGGGCTGGGAGTTAACGATGCTAAGCTGGCAAACGATAAAGTGAAGTTACAAAAACGTACAGAAAAAAGGAAAACTGAAAGAGCAGAACCGATCGGGCGATAAGGGAAGATCCGGAACATACCGGGCAAAATGTTCCTACAACGACGTCACCATAGTCTAAGAGTGAACTAAACTGACGATCTCCAACGACATGGCTGGGGCTGATAGTCCTCCTACTAAAAGGTCGTCACCATAAAGTATGGGGGACCGAATCGAAGGGAATTTAGGCGGTAAGGAAAAAGACCGAGGCTTCGCATCCAGGGGGCTTCAACTGGTGGATCAAAGATCCAGGGGGGGGAAGGGATGAGCTGAGCTATGCAAACGAAGTAAAAAAATGGGGAGGAGAGTAGGAAGGTTCCACTGTCGGGGGGAGCGGTCGGACAAAAAATTACTACGGGAGGACGAAAGGGGACGGGGTGCAGGGGCCAAGCTTGTCGGGCCGCTGCATCTAGAGGCTTCGATAAAAACCCCGAGGTCATAATGTAGTACCGGAGGGTCGAGACTGTTCCGACGGAGGTTCCGGCGCCGCGGCAAGTGCCGGTCGGGCTCAAAGCAGAACGGGGCAGCTCGCGGGCACAGAAACCTGGCAAAATCATTCCGATGGAAGGCTTGGGATGGTACGAGCCCAGGGTGTTAAAGATCAGTCCCGGGCAAATAACGAGCGGGTCGTCACCGGGAAGCCCTTCGCAATTGGGTCAATACATCGTATAGGATAAGAGAGAAGCGATTATGCACGGGGGAATAGTCTCGCTGCACACTCCCCCGGAGAATCTAGACACGGGACTCTTGAGGCCCCTCTTGGATTGCGCAGAGCTGAAGGGTGAAATTAGCAATACTTTTATCAGCGGTTGATCTCAAGAAGAAATAGTAGACTAAAACCAAATATCAGCCACCAAAAGAAGTGTGATTAAGGATGGTATCGTCGCGGAGAAACGACTTCTCAAACCCTTCAAGGACAAAAAGTAGTCACTCCAAAGGCAGGGAAACCTCACTCAACAGTGCACTGGCAGCAAAAAAACTACACAGTCATCTGGATCACTGGAGAGAGACATCGCTCGGAGTCATACAGAGGAAGAAACTCTACGTGTCAAAATCGTACTAAGTGAAAGGCAAAAACCACGGGGGGGGAGGCTACACAGGTCGCAGTTCATGGCCCGCGGTTGTCACCATTGAACAAACAGAAAGTGGAAAGCCACGGGCCTCGGAATACTTAACAAACGCTTCGAACGATCAAGTTAACCACTGACGCAAACAAGGGAAAAAACGGTTCACTTACGGGCAAAGGGGGTTTCCCAGAAACTCATGAAACGCCGATCTTGGGAGGATCTGGCTAAAACGCAGAGGACCACCCACAGAACGAAACCGGGGGGGAGAAGGGAGGCAGCGACAAGCGTCAACTGACATAAGACAGGGAACCATCTAAGAACAGCTAACAGCTCCAAGAAGGGGCGCCTTGGGGCGATCCTCAGAAGGGGCATACCGGAAGAAGGAACGAGTCACCAAAACCGAGCTTTGCGAAATACAACAGACGAAAAAAACAGTCGCTGGGCAGCTCACAGGAGGCGCAAAATAAAATGAGCCTCAACGAATAGGGGCGACCTTAAATAGCAAGCTCGCGTCCCGCGAGTCGTCTTCAGGGTTTGGTAGCGGCAGAGACGGGAGGGGGAAATGAACGTGAGTTGACTCCTGTCCGAGCTAAAAAATTTTGGTCACGAGCTCTAGTACTATAGAGGCATCCTAGGTGTCGGTCGGAAGGAGCCGAACTCGCAGCCTCATTTCAAGGGCTCACGGAAAAGAACACGAACCGCCACTGCACAAAAAGGAAAGAACAACGTCCCGGCACCGGGCGTCGGGGGAGTCAAAAGTCGACATCTGGCGAAACGTGACTATTTGGAAGAGACTGGAGCGACAGACGGCGCACGTTATGGCAACTCAAAGGCAAGCCCTCCTTGCTCAGAAAAAAGGGAGCACGGGTCGCCAAACCTCGGCAAGAAAAAAATTCCGAGCTGCACCGTGACGGGGAGGGGGAAACCCTGACAAAATCGATGAGGACCTAAAACATCAAGAAGCTTGACAAGAGCAGAAAGTAAAAGACTCAAAGGACTTTAACAAACCACGAACCGGAAGGACGTGTCAGGAGCAGCACAACGGAGTTTCGTACGGACGCGAAAACGGGGGGGACCATACAGGGCCGATCCCGACGGCAAGTGTAAAACCGGCTGAAAAAAAGCGGGTGGCGAGCTCGGGAGAGGCGGGATCAGTTCGTCACCTCAGCGTTTCGAGGCAGAAACACGCCCAGCAAGAGGAAGGGTCCATACGCGGAATAAGCTAATCGCGCGAAAAACGGGGCTTCGGGAACACTTCAATCTGGGCGGCCTCGAAAACGCAACGTTCAAGATGAGATCCACAAACTGGGAAGATCGTAAATGGTACAAAGAGTCAACTCAAATAGGAAGCTGCTGAACTCGTCGCATACCGCACCGATCTTCTTCAAATGGACAGAATAAAATGCGGGGGGAGGTGAAAAAAAACGTAAGGGGCAAAGAACGACAGACGATCGGCGAGTAAGACAGAAATCAAGCAGTCGGAGGTAAGCCCCTATGACGCGTCTCGCGAAAACCGGCGCTAGCAAGTCAACGCCTCGGGTTAAAAAAGATCACGCAACAAATGTTCAAATCTATGCGTATACTGTACCGGACGGACGGTTTCATAAGGGAAACGGCGAGAGGACTCGAAAAAAACTCGGATGTCGGTCCACATTAGGAAGCACCTGGGGTTCAAAGAGCGGGCAGCTACCGCTCACAAGATCAATCTACTGGGTCGACGGGGTCAAATGAATCAAAACGTTCAACGTTAAGATCATGCCCTTAAGAAAATCAATGTAACTGGGTCACGGCTCCCCCTTCCCAACCTTGCTCCCTGTCACTCTCACAGCTCCCCATCAAAAATTGCAAGATCACATAAAAAATCTATCTGGGTCTGATTGGGTCAATAAAGGGGACAATTCATTCACATAGGGAGACGGGCCGGCTCCGAGGGGTGAACTCAAACTGAGCCCATCCTTGAGGGACGTAGCAACATAAAACATACCTCGTAGAAGTCTACGAATAAGATACCCCTAGAGGGACTTCCTCGGAACTTCACTCACATAAGAGAGAAAGCTTTCGTGTAGCGGAACTAGGGGTCTTCTCCTCAACGCTTCTATAACAACAAGTTGTAGAGATATAGGGGGGAAAAGCAACGCGTAGAAAAAAATTTTCGCGCAAAAAACGGGTGTGGCGCCATAAGCCGGGGCGTCGAAGCTGATTTCGTAGAGCGGAAAACGCTCGTCATTTGGAGGGAGAAAAGAGACGCAGAGAAATTGCGACGACAGGGGGGGAAAGAGAGGAAACGCGCCGAGGGGATGCGACCATCGTCTGGGGCAAAAAATAAAGTGTGCGCAGACACACGAGCGAGGTCGGAGCCGGAGGACCTTGATGGTGAAGAGTCGAGAGATACGACATGGGGGAATTCTTTGGAGAAATGTTTCCCTCGCTCAGTGTCCGCACTGAAAAGCTCCCATGTTGGGTCAGTGGATTAAGAAAATACGAACGTTCGCTGTCTAGAGGGATAGCGGGGTTCCGTAGGGGGCCCAGAGAAGACAACGGGTTCACAATAAACACAGTGAAAGGCAAAAAAAACGGGGGGGAGTGCTTAAGGCGCGGGATAAGGACAAATAAAGTCGGAACGCGTTCCAGTTGACGCCAAAAAGAGCGGCAAGGGGTTAAAAACACGACGATCACCAGGATGTTCCTTGTCGGCGCGTCAGTTACGCAGGAATTCTGATCTTGCCCCGCTATCATGTACGAAGGGGACCGCTGGGAGCGGGAGCAACGATAACGTCTTTGACGGCGCTCTTGCGGCTCGATCCTCCCTCATAAGGGAAAGGTGCCAAAGCGAAAATCTCTGGCCCGGGGACGATAATAGTCCAGTCGTCGGGGAAGAGCTGACTGGTCAAAAAACGAAAAAACACCGGAAAGTTCTTGGAAGGGAAACGTCCCCCCGACTAGCCAAGTGGGAACTTGATCTTCATGTTCCTTAAGCACAGGGAGCGAGGCCTAAAATTACGCAGAAAAGCAACCGAGGCGTAGTAACTCGCAGTCAGGGGGAAAATGAGGTGCGTCGCCGATACACAAAGAACACGAGGATCGCGAGTCACCTAAGGACGCAACCGCTAACCAGTCGGGTCATGGCTAACGGCCCTTGGCACTTCGGGGGGGCTATGTACCCAGGGGCTGGGACAATGTCTGCAGCACGAAAAGCCTTGAGTATACTGAAGTGAGGTCCCTTTCCGGAAATGTCTCGATGTTGGGGATGAGCGTCAAAGTCCTGCGATGAGGAAAGAGGTATAGGAAAATCCTGACTGTACGGATAACACGGAGGAAGGCGCACAACCATGTGATAAATGTAGGGGGCCGGGATGCGGACATAGGGGCAGAAAGTCGGGATGTCGAGCAAAGGGAATTAAAGAGAAGTTTATGAAAAACTGAAAAATCTCCGAAAGCTCTGTCTTTGGAATCCCCGCGTAAATCTTGTCGGTAACGAAGCAGAGGTGAGCCCAACAGCACTGACGGGTTCCGGGAAGCCTCGGAAATACGTGTACGGAGCCAAAAACACCGGCGGGGGAGGGTGTACGATAAAACGCCGGACCGGGAGGCCCAGCAAGAAGCCGAGTGCGGCAGGACTAAGCCGAAAACAAAAGCAGGCCGCCTTAAATTGCCTGAGTAGGGGAACCTTTAACAAACCCCAGGGAAGGGTCAGGGGGCAAATCCTCAAAATCATGTCACCTGCAGCAAGGCTCAATTCGTGAACATAAAGAGACGGCGCGCCAAAAACACTAAAGGGAGAAGACTACGCCGGCACCCCCCGGGGGGGGGCCCGAAAGCTGATCGGCGGACATGCGGGCAATTTATGGGGCCAATAACCCCCGGTGAAACTTCCGTCTATCAATGAGCGGCGTCCGCTTAAGGAACCGGGGGGTTGGATCCAAAAATCAGTGTTCCGTATCTAGCGACGTGTCAGTATGAAAGTCGTATAATAAAAAACGCAGGGAAACGTAAAGAGTAATCTTGGTAACTTCTATCTCACGAGGTCTTGACGGGGATAAAGAGAGGGGGAAGAAAAACGAGGTGGCCGATGGGATCGGGCCGTTGGGAACGGGCTTTGGAGGTCATTCGATTAGGGTTATTCACTCAGCTCATGCAACCAAACGAGGTCGCGTTCAGCCGGCTTAAGCGTTCATCTGAAATTTGCCGCGCCGGACCGGTTCCCGCTCTGAGTCCGTGACAAAGTCCCTGGGAAGTTCGGGCGGCGGTTCTGCCCTAGAAAGAAACTCAGCATTGCCTAAAAGCCGTGCGACCGTAAGGAGGCAGTGGCCGCTCAACGGCTCGGCGAATAGCACTAGGGTTCCACCAGGGGGGCAACCCGTCACGGGCGACAAGTCAGAGGGCGCCCGTTAAAAAGACATTCAAACATTCAAAATCACGTAGGTCCTACCCTTATCGGCACACGGGGCTGATTTCTCTCGAAAACTCAAGTGGAAGCAGGTGAGACAGCTAGGGGACGAAAAAGGGTAAAAAAAAAGTTACAAATTATTCGCGGCCGCGGGACTGCGCCCAGGTCCTGGGGAGGGGGTTAGAGGACGAAAAAAGTTACCGAGCCGCCAAAAA
>Ga0179591_1277874_pt1 | contig 14487 bp, 10 predicted proteins | sample CZOMad2_1_08_16f_FD_182891 | JGI IMG/M metagenome (GOLD analysis project Ga0179591, IMG submission 182891) | Vadose zone soil fungal communities from Angelo Coast Range Reserve, California, USA - CZOMad2_1_08_16fungal (PacBio error correction) | ecosystem: Environmental > Terrestrial > Soil >...
CACCTTACCGACTCAGGGGCATGATACGTCGAGATTCTTCCACCCCTGAGAGTCAGGGAGAGAACAGGGATCCCCGGACGAGGCTCATCTAATTCTAAACTTGACTTCTCTTCATGTCAGGGGGGTGTACCGCATTAATCAGAAGAATCTCATAGCCCTCTCCGTTCTTCCTAAGGGAGTCGGTCTCACCTGTGGCCCTTGAGTCCAGTTTTCTAAATGAGTAGAGAGATAGTTGTCGCTACTATGAACTCTTCTTGCTAAGGCTCACCTAGGCACGTCTCGTCTTCCCCGAGTCACAGATTATGGAAACAAAATCGGGAAGACTTCGAGATCGAACCGGAAGCCCTGGATCGTAGCCAAACAGGAAAATCCGTCCAGACGTGGCCTAACAGCAAGTCTCTTAGAGGGCGGGGATTACGAATAAACTTCGAGGATATCGGCTTTGGTACAGATTGACTTGACCCTACGACCTGGAAGAACGTTGGATCCCTTGATCGGGAGGTGTATTAGAGGTCTTCCTCTGGCCAGGAATGAAGATCTTACGGAAACATAGAGAAGATCTATTCTGCTTCCCGTGGATAAATAAAGGCATGCCAGCATGTGGTGGGTTCGCAATATAGGGGGAACCTGTTCTCTGGGCATCCTGAAATCGCTTGCTCTAAAGAGACCGCAATAGGGCTCTTCCTTTATAAATGGAGGGAGGGTCACCTTACCCTGAAATGGGGAGGGATTTAGTGTTCTCGCCTCGGCCGGGAAGTCGAAAGGGTGGGCGGGAATAGGGTGAAAAGCCAGTGGAAGGGGTTCCTCATCTAGAACGACTCTATGGAGAAGTAAACTGAAAGTCTGGGTACCACGATTCCGCGCTTACAAGGCTTGGGCGGGAAAAAATTCGGGGTGAAACATTTACTTGTGGGGGTCACAACGCAAGTTCAATATTTTGTTAGGTCTTCAGGGGGGAGTAAACCAACTTGATGACTTCATAATGACGTACCCTATGAAGCTAAGTCGATTGTCATACCTTCCCATCTTGGATTCCAAGCAAGTAGGTGATAACTACTTATGAGTCTAACCACACCCCGAGCCGGACTGCTTTCTTCGATTATCTGGGGATGACTTTCGGATCATGAAGAGCAAATTTTCCATAGACACTGACAGAACAGACCCGACCCTCAAGTATCTAACGACGGGAAGGTGCGGGGGGTTAGAATACTAGGCCCTGGAAATCGAGCGGATGAATGTTTTAGCGTCTCTCCCAATCCTAGACGAAGCAGACGGGAATGAGGCTTTTTTTTGACTGGACTAGGACTACGGCTATCAGGACTTGGAGGGGGGGGGAATTGGGGTCAGGCGCAGATATGTCTGAGGGGGGGATCAGAAGAAAAACGGCCATTGCTATACCGGTAAAGAATAGGGGAGAAAAAGGGGGTCTCAAAGCGAAAACCAGGAAAGGAGCGGTGGGGGGTCTGAGTCCATCTGGTAAGGGCATGGGGGTAAAGCACAGGAGGGGGCCGTAACTAGCAAACGAGCGCACAGGGAAGGAGAAGAAAAGAGGCGCTTGGATCGGCGCTGACCGAACGGGAGGGCGAACGGGCCGGACCGCGGGCAGTACCCGACAGTGCCAAGCTGGTAGCAACACAGAGGAAAACAGCGAAAGCTGCAAGGCCGGGCCTCACACCCTCCTCACGTCCGGCAGATTCGGGGCAGGAGAGAATACGAGGGGCTTTTACCGTACAAGTTTCGCGAAATTCTGTCAGAACCTAAGACAATGCTCGTCTCTCGACTTGAGATAAAGCGATACAAAAAACTGGTTGTAGGTGGCAGACCAGATCGGGACGGAAGGTATTAGTTCAGGTTTCAACAAACCTGTCAGATATCTCTAGAAGAGCCTCGCTCGTATACCTGAAAACGGGGGTTACGTTCGATAAAGAAAGGCGGCAAAAGGCGAGGGGACGAGCTCATCCTAGAGACATGAGATGAAGTCGGGGCCGCGGCTGAGACCTATTAAGGAACTAGGAATACAAAATTTGAGCACCAAGATATGCACCTGACGGGGAAAATCTCAGGACGATTCCTACTCCCGGGAAGACGACTCGGGAAGCTAGTTCTGCACCTGCCAGAAAGCCCGAGAATAGCCTAGATCAACGAAGTCATCGGAGATCAAAAAGAGGGTACAAACTCATCCTTGAAACGCTCATCTGTTGGTGGTGGGGAGGTGCAAGGGTCGCAAGAGAGCTTGCGCCGGGGGGGGCAGAGAGGGCCTGGAAGGCCTGAAAGACGGGCGAGGCATCGGTGCGGCCTACACATTATCGTTCGACGAGAAAAAGGAGGACCACGGAACCCTTTTGAAGAGGAGGGCATCTCTGCCAGTAGGATGGAAAAGGGGTACCTAAAGGACGAGGCCGTCGAAGGAAGGAAAAATCTCAGACGAAACGACCACTCTCGATCTATTAAAAAAACAGACGGAGCCGAGTACTGGAGATACGATAGGCATCGATCGATCGTTCATGACTAGCCAATGTGCTTCTAATGCAGCAGCTCCGAGCGAGATAAGGGACGAAGGGGGGGGAGCGAGCACCTCCCTTTCATAGCCTGCGCAGTCGCGCCAGTGTTGGGAAGGGAAGGTTTGGACAGAGCTGCACCCGAAAGTTCGTCGCCTAAACCCGGAAACCACGTCCCCACAGCCCTCGCCCATCCTATCAAAAAAAAGGGGGGGGCAGGAATGAAATTATTTGGGGCGTATGTTGCGGGGGGGAAGATGGGCTGAGGCGGCGTTTTCCGCGGGTTGATCATTTAGCTTCCTGAAAGGCGAACACAACGCATATAGCGCAAAGTGCGAAAGAAGGACCGTGTTCCCGAGCCCGGCGCTATCGATTCAACGGGGGAGCATCAGTAAGACAGAAACAAAACTGTAGTCAGAAAACTCGAGCTGCGTTCTATCTCGAGACATACTAGGAGGGGAGAAGGGGGGCAATGGTCAAGATATCTCGGTGAGCTTTTTCTGGTCGGACTAGCAGGGAAGAAGGATACACACAGGGGCTCGTCGCGGAATCAGAACAAAATGGTGTGTGAAAAAAGGCCAGGCAGGGGAAGGGGCTCCTGGGCATGAAGGGGAGGTTCTAAAGGGGTTGTAAGAAGAGAAATAAAGAGCCCGCGCTCAGGATTCCGCTTGCTGCCGGCTCATCTCGAGGAAAAAGAGGACCAAAAAGCGCGAAGGGATGCGGCTGACCTGATCAACTCCGTATCAAAAAAAAAAGAAGGAGCTCGGGGAGTCGTGTCCCTCTAGCGAGTCAGAGGATTTCGCGGAGCGGATCGGGAGCACCTTGAGCGCGACCAGAAAAAAAGTTGTCAACTCGGTGGTCGGTAGCCCAGTTTGGAAGGGACGATCGTCAGGCGAGGGATCGCCGGGCCGAAGACTCAAGAGAGGATCTGCAAGGTGGACGCGCCCGGGCACAGCAGCGAAAGCTGATGTTCGAGGTCGACCACCGTACCCTTTGACAAATCCGGAGGGGGGAGCGGAGGGAAGGGGGGGGGAGGTATGGCGCTGCTACGGTTGCTTGACTCAGCACGAATCTCAGAAGCCCAGTGGACGCGCACGACAAGTTTGTCGCTCAGGAGAACGCGTCTGCCTACGCAGTGGGGGGGGGGTCAGGCACTTCTTAGTAACGCTACGCGCCAAATGTTAGTTAGGAAAAGCTGGAGGGCCTCTGTCACCAAGAAGAGGAAAACGGCATGTATGATGTAGGAGGTAAAGTTACCGGCCCCTCGTGGGGGGGGGGGCTAGCGGTGGGACCAGCTGCGGGTCTGCGACGAAAATCAACGGTAGTCACGGCAGACCAACCTTAACGCGAAGAACAAGGAACCTCCATAAGGAGGGGGAGAAGAAAATAGGTAAAAAAAAGTTTAGCGGGCCACAACCTCCCTTTCTGAATTCCTACGGAACTCGAGTGGGCCGGGAATGAAAACCGAAACCCCCAGATAGGCAGTAAAAAGAGGAAAGGGTCATGGTTAGGGCTTCCATTCGAATTCCTACGGAGTAGGAGGAGGGAGTAAAACTAAGAAGGGGCCGAAACATGAACTTCAGATCAGAATGCATCGTCACTTTGCCTATTACACAAAGAACACCTCCGAGGATTCGGAAGAGGTGGGGGCACGCCATAAACGCTAGAATAGCTAAGCCGGGGGAGAAACGGGAAGATCAGAATCTACATCCACTCAGGAGGTCTCTCGACCTTCGAGATAGACGGGGGCTGGTGGGCACTATTCCATGTCTCAGGGGGGAAAAAAATTTAGTTGCGGAATCGGAGATACACCCGGTCAGTGACTACCCAAAACTATAAACCCTTCCTCTCTTTGGGGGGAGTGAAGAAAGGAGCCACTAACTAGAAGGAAAATAAAGGAAACTTCTAATACTACTTATCTTAAGGGTTTGCAGTCTCATTGTCGACCTTCCCTGAACCAGACAGAAGAAAGAACACACTATACACTTGGGAGGGGCTGAAAAAAGAAAGGCAGGCATACGCGCACTCCTTCAAAGGAGGAAGGCTATTAAGAAATTGGGGAAGTACGGGGAAGGCCGCCATCGAGGGAGGATCGGGGAATTTACATCGGAAAAACGAATTTGACCCCGAGGCAGGGGGGGGGGGAAATGCCTACTCGCGAAGTAGGTAGAAGGAATCGAAACAAGGCTAGTCAGGCGTCAAGAGGCAAAAGGGATAAGACTCACACAGCCAAGGCGCGGAGCGCTCTGAACGCACCACTTCTAATGCACTAGCAGGGTAGATCCTGACAAATGGCAGGAAGACCTGGAGAAAAGAGTTCCCTCGCATAATCGCAGAACTACGGGATTGGGCGGAAGCGCGGCTAAAATTCAATGACGAGCCTCCTAACCGTTAAAACACCGGACCTGGTCCTTGAAAGGGGGAGGGAGGTGAATGCAGAGAAAATTCGGATAAGATCATGAAGGAGGATGGAAGTCAGAAACCGTCTGAAAGAGATTCCGCATGATAGCCGGGTCGCAGGGCAAGGAAGGGGATTGGTTCGAAGGCGGCGTGGGCACTGAAAGATCTTCTATTTGGTGGAGCGGGGTGTGGGAGACTAAACGTCTGGACTAATCTGAGTGGCTTACAGGGAATTTTAAGCATGTCTTAGGGAGAGCGGGTAACATCTTCTCCTCCTCAATCGATCAAAGGCGTTCAGGGACGAGAAGTCCCGTAGGTCGAGGCTCCTGAGCGTCGGGGGAAGCAAAAAGCTTTTCAGGAAAGACTATGCAGTACCTTTCCACCGAGAAGCTCCGAAGAAGGGGGACAAAACTCAATGCAAGGGGGCTTCGGGATTCGCCTGGGCGAGAGGAACGCCTTTGTGGCAGACTCGACCGTACATAACAGCCTATATTCAAGGCGGCAATATCGAGAAAAAAAAACGGATATTATTCAGAAATAGATGGGAACATCCATCTCGGCGGAAGGCGCCGAAGATTAGGTGAGTACTAGAACGCGAGACCTGGGAAAATCCCAAGAAGAGCCTTCCCGCGGACGAGGGCTAGAAGTCGAGGAAAGTACCCAGGGTCGCCGGAGAAACATCTGCCACTCTCAGATCGAAGAAGCAGAAATTTGTGTTTCTCCTTATAGTGAACGGGGGGGGGAAAGCACACCAGCGAGAGGTAGGAGTCTCTAGCTAACCTCTGCTCTACGTCGCCCGTAGGATCAATAGGGAGACCTCGGCTGGACTTATACTATCTATTAATCACCCCACTAGGAGAGCAAGTCTAGCTTACTTCACTTAACGCCAAGGACCCAACGAACCGGATCATCTAGTTACTAGATGCCGGGAGAGGAGCTCGACAAATTCTCCAGAACTAGGTGTCAGGGGGAGCGAGCAAATACTCTATTACTCCAAAAGGACTTTATACATTTCAGAAAAGGGATCTGATTTAGTACGATTACTGGGGAAATGTAAGATAGAAGTCCTCCACGATCATGAAGAAGTTAGGGAGAGAGGAAGAAGCAATTTCATAAAGTACCATGGGGGGGGGGGGTGGTCTTAAAATGCAAAAAAAAGACAGGTCAATTCCCAATCTTGCGGAAATCCAGAAAAGGTCGGAGGGGGGGCACAGGTAGGGTCCAGAACACGGAACGAAGAGGGGTGGGCTGCGGGGATCACTCGTCCGTATTAATGTGCTGGATCTGTTCCACCCGACCGCGTGGGCAAAGGGGAGTTGGGACTGCTTAAAAAAACGATCAGACTAAAAAACATGGGACCGAAAACGTACTCCATGGATGTTCCTCGTGGGTCAAAGAGCTACGAAGGGAAGGTGAAAGGGGGAGGGCACAGCCGATTGTCTTCGGGTTGCAGCATACAACAGGAGCAGGGGGCGGCGCGAAGGCCCTTGTAAGTAAATCCCAGACTTCCCGACAGAAGGAAAGACTCAAACGTCTATGGACAACAAAGGGGAGAGAATAGGACCGGGGGAAAAAATAGACGCGACCCCCCAATCCTACCTCGGAGTAGTGGCGGATGGAGACTAATTAGTCCCGTCTTCTCTCCTGAGAAGAACGTTAAAACGAAAAAGAAGGGCCCAAATAATCCGGCAACCTCAGAGAGACGGGAACACTGGGTGCTTGGTAGTAAAGAGGAAAAAACCGGAACAGCGTAGGAGAGCGCGCTGGATCTGCCAAAACCACCTAATCAAGACGCCGGCGGGACGTAGGGGCATGGACTCTGACTCGGAGACGATGAGAAGAAAGGAACTGTAAGGGGACATGTGGGCAGTCCTCAGTCTGTCGGACGATTCTCTACAAAGCAGACTATACAGGAATGAAAACGGAAAAAAATGGACCTCTCTTCGGGAAAGGGGAAACAAGAGGGACCGGCAAGCGCGGTTGGGGGGGAGGCCTTTAACAGGACCAAAGGCAGAAGAATGGAAAAAACTACCGTCGGGGGCGAATTCTGAAAAGAGAAACTCGTATATATACAGAAGAGGAATGCGCAGGGGGGGACGGCTATAAATTTACCGTTCTTCGAAGTGCCGACAGATAAAGCTCGTCGACCTAGGGCTTCAGTCGGGACACCATTAAGGAAATCAGGCTACTCTTTCAAGTAACGAGAAGAGACAACAGAAAAAGCTTCCTCTGATACTAAGGGAAAAGGAGCGGGGTAAATCCACAAGGGACTAAGCACTCGTCCTCAATGAAAGTAAAAGCTCTGCTATATTAGCGAGGAAAGGCGAGAAAAAGTGTAAGTGTTAGAGGGCCCGAGAGCTTCAGGGGGAGAAGCTGGACAACAACAAAGTAAGTCGACTCGAAAACCCGGGGAAGCTCGCATAAAAAACTACATGATTGTGGTACTCGGGGCGGGATCGACGAGAAAAAGGAACGGGGAGCTAATGGCCGTTAGAATAGAGAATATAGGGTTCGCAAATAGACCGTTAAGACGCTCGCACACCAGTTATCCTACTACCCTGAGATTCACCGGCGTACGAGGAATGGTAGTCGGGTGAAAAGGCGCCACGGAGAAGTATCATCGATAAATGGACTGGGAACTTCGCTTCTCCAGAGAAGCACTACAATAATCTCATAGTCTGCGTAATCGAGGAGGGTACAGAATGACGCGGTGTTTCAGCTGCAAGACGGGATTCAACCGGAAGGAAGGGGGAATGGGCCGCCTGATAAAAGTCTGGCATTGCAGATCGCTCGAAGAACTGCGCGGAGAAGTATTCCATGGACCGAGGAGCAGTTCCATGGAAGAAAGGGAAGCTGAAAAAACGAGGGACAAGACCCGGCTGAGCCTTGGGGAGACCGGCGAGCTCGACTCACTAAAAAAACGCTCTAGCTCTGGAAACTCTACCGTGGTGGGAAAAGGGAGAGGGAGAAGACTAGGCTGCAATCATCGCGGGGGAACGTAAGCATTTGCTAGCTATCTCCGAGAGAAACTGAAACCTGGCGCTATTGCAAGGTGGGGGGGGGGGGGGGGGGTCAAGGGGAGGGCTTTTCGACAATGAGAATCTCTCGCTTGGGGTCCGTCTCAGGGACTGTACCAAGATAAAACCTCGCAGAACCGAATTCCGCCATTAGCCGAACCAAAATAGCTAAACCTACCCAGACTCGCTCAAAAAAAAAGGGGGATGATTGAAGGTTGAAGAGGGTACTTGTATGGGGGGGGGGCGGACGGAACTGTAAGCGGCCGGAGGGTTTCAAAGTCCGGGTGCATCTCAGTGGGCATTACCTTTACGGTCGGACAAAAGCTCTCTGGAACGGCAGACAGGAGAAAAGAAAGAGGACAGCCTCACTCCAACAGAGCGATCTCGGAGAGGTATGACATTCCGCAAACCAGGCGGAGAACGAGAAAAAGGTGTCTGAGAGATCCGTACGGTAGCCCGTTCTGTGGAAATCTTATCGAGCAAGGGGGAGGGGTTAGTCAAAAAGGCTACGCGCAGCCTTTCACGTCGCGCTAAAAGGCGCGAGCAGGGACGTAGTGCTCCTCGGTATTTTAAAATCGGCGAAGCGAATTGGCGAGCCCGGAGAACGAGCGGAAGAGGAAGGGTAACCGAGCACCAAAGCCAAGGAGGGTCTCAGATTTCCACAGACAGAATGCAAGGACCGCATATTCTAAAACCGATTCACTCTCGATCGAGGTTATGAAATTAGTGCGAGGAGAGACGCAAGGGGGTGAAGAGAGGCTTTAAAAGGAGAACTTCAATTAAACTTGGCTCTCGGGGACATCGGGGAAGAGGGGGCGAAGGAAGCGCGGGTGGGGGTCGGCGCCGTTGCGATCGTCGTTCCCGGAGGGTCACGCAGGGGGCCGCAAAAGAAGAGGAGAGGGGTCGTAGTCTCCGAAAATAAAACGCTCAGCGAAAGGTCGAGAGGATCAAAAAACCCGTAAAATCCTTCTTTTCTTCAAAAACGAGAAAGAAGGGGGAAGGTCGCGTCTCGAAGGAGAGAAGAGGGTGAAAGGGACCCGCATAACTGAACGCTAAGGATCCAAGGGGAACGCTCAGCCGACCAAACTTGGGGGTAAAAAGCGCGGAAAAAAAAATCTCTCAACTAGAAAGGGTAGAAATGGGAGAGAGCGGAGCGCCAGGGGGGGGGGGGGGTGAGGACTCGAGGTAAGCCCGAATGTCCGAAGTAGGAGGGGCCGGAAGGGGAGCGGCACGGGACTCGTATCGGCAAGGGCATCTTTTTGAAACAATTCATCATGGCTGCAGAAAAAGGAGTTCTTCTTCGGAACTTGACAAAAAAAGGAAGACAGCCGTCCAACAACCTGCTATAGCAAAACTCTCTCCGGGAGGGTGAGCAAGGGGAACAAACAATGTCGTGAAAATGCATGAGATGGGGACCTTTAAAGCAACCCCAACCAAAGCTCTAGAAAGAAGGTTTACTTGTCCCGACGAGCGGGAAATCGTCAAATTCTACTCACCTGGCAGAGAGTCGGACAGGAGGAGGAGCTACAAGAATCTACTTGAGTCCCCCGAGGTACCCTCAGTCCGAATCGTGAGAAAGTCGCCGAGTCACGATTCCACCACCACTCAAGAAACCGCTTGGTGGCGTCGAGGAAGGGGGGGGGGTGAGCGAAGAAGCCTCTCTAGCTCATACCAGGCGAAGGGAACTATAAATTATACACGCCCTCGGAAGCAAGCTCCGGTGCGGGACCGGATTTTCACTATTAAGTGGACCGGCCAGGAGGGCGATACGATCGCCCTTAAGAACAGATAAAACAGCACTAGAAGCCGGCTACAGGGGGTGACTGGAAGACCTAAAGCTCCACAGAGCAGGGGACTCCCTCGTTTAAGTAGCACTCGAGAAAAGGGAGGGGGAGATGCAAAAGAAAAAAGTCAAGGTCCCTCAGCCAAAACAAAAACGTGTCTTCGGAGCAAATTTCAATCGGCGTGCAAGGAAAAAAATAAGCTCACGCGTGGCTTTACTTATTACCAAAAGTATTACTTAAGACAGCGAGGGGGAGCGAAGTTACATGAGACCTCAGTTGGAAACGAGTCGTTTCACTAATGTACCACGCCACTGAGGGGATTAAAGAACTCCCCGCAGCCGCGTCGCAAGGATAACGCTCGAAACAAAATCCAAGGGGCTTTCGGCGCTTCGACTGCACAATTCGATTAAAAGGGAGGAACGAGAATGGTGGGAGGAGATTCTTACTAACCATTCAGTACTCGACTTGGGAATCACGAATGAGAGAGCATATAGCGCCATCGGCTGTTCGGGGAAAGCTAGTCAAAGAAAAGGGAAGAAGAGCCTCTCACACCTGAACATATCACCGGGCATAGGGAAAAGGTATGGCTTGGGAGTGAGGGTAAAACAATCGTGCTAGGATTAGTTCTCTAATCTTCTAGCCTGGGAAGGCGGAAAGAATGAATGAGGAGAGGACAACAAGGCCCCTCTCAGGTGGGGAGGAATCAGCGCTGTGGAAGGACGATCTTTAAAGTGGTTCGGAGGTGTTCGAAAACGATCGGAGCGGTGCGTTACCGAGGCGGGTGCTTTTTCAGGGAGTCGGTCCTAAGAGGAAATCGTCCAGACCTCAGCTGCTGAGGGGGGACACAAAACTCCGACGTCCGATCTCTCTTGAAGGCAAATACTGCGGGCTCCTTCTAGTCTCTTTTCCGATGAGGGAGGTATTCAGAGACTGGGGCAGTCACGCAAGAGACAGAGTGGGGCCGGGAGAACCAGGGGGAGGTCTACAATCGGGTACTTCGGGGGGGGACTTTGAGCCTTTCGTCAAATTCTCTCTCGGGGAGAAGTCGAGCATGAATGAACTCTGACTATGTGTCAGGGGGTGCAAGGGGGAGGGGTGGATAAAAAACAAAACGGTATGAACAGGAGATATTACCGGACCTCTTGCTAAAGGATTACTTCAATTCTGGGAAAAGGAGAATACAGCTCCCAAGATCACCGGGCCTCGAGACAGGAAAAGATTATCAGAGAGAAAATCATTTTAAGGCAAAAGCAAGCGCCCTCAAGAAACTAAAGGAAAGCTGCTCCGTCTGTACTAACGACCGTGAGGGCACGAAAAAAGAGGACGGGAGACGAACGAAAGAGGCTAAATTAGGGGTAGTCGAAAAGAAAGCGTCGCGCGTCAAGCTCCAGTAACGCGCCGTACCAATCCGACTGCGAAAGCGGGATAAACAAAGAGACCAATGCCCCGTTTCCATCACTAACGCGAGCCGCCCAATCAAGGGAGAAAGCGAACGTGGAAACCGGTCTCGGAGAGCCGGACCTCTCAAACAACGACTTCGGAGCTCTCATTTAATAGAGGGAAGGTTACAAAAGATAAAAAGTGAAGAAGTCCTTTATCTTGTGGATCGAAAAAAGATGGGACGGTGAAACGGGGGAGGGGAGGGCAAGCCCCGCGAATGGCGACTGAAACCTGGGGACATCGTGGAGACAGCCCCGGTCGAGAGGTGGTTCGGAAGAATTCGGATCACCATTCTCTTTAGCATGGCCTCTACGGCTGGAGCGCCGAAAAGCGGGGGGGGGGGTGGGGGGGGGGGGGGGGGGGGGGGGGGTGGGTGGGGGTGGTTGAAGGGGGAAAGCTCTTTTTGTGTGGTGGGTTGGGGGGGGGGGGGGGGGGGGGGGGGGGTTGGGGGTTGGGGTTGGGGGTTTGGGGTGGGGGGTGCTTTGGGGTTTGGGGGGGTTTTCGGGGGGTGGATGGGTGTTTTGTTTTGGGGGGGGTGTGTGTTTGTGGGGTGTTGGGGGGGGGGTTTTTTGTTTGTTTTTGTTGGTTGGGGGTTTGTGGTTTTTGTTTTTCTTGTTGTTTATGGGATAGGTCAGACCGAACAGGTGGACGCTACGATTTGGACAATGGGCGAAAGTCGCCGGGCAGGAAACGTGGAACTTAGACTTGGCATCGGTCAAACTATACAGGGGAGGGAGTTCTCGGAAATTAGGGGGGCCTCTGTCAACTTACTCTGTGACGGGAAAAAAAGGAAGGTACCAGAGAAAGTCGCGGGGGCGTTCGGTCCAGCAGATTTCCATTTGTTTGGGAAAAGACCAGGGGGGTAAGGGGGTTCGAATGCGAAAGGAATGGAAGGGATAACACAGGTCTGACACCTGGGGGGGGGGGGGGGGTTGGAAACGCAAGGACGCGAGCGGGAGGATGAAATGCCCCTAGTCGTACAAGAGACTTTCGTGAAGTCGCTTCTCTGAAGACAGACATTCGCAGCTAAGCGCCATGAGGGGCGGGCAGAGTCTAGGGCTCTTCAAAACTGGGGAGGAATTCCCTTGCGGGACAGCGCCGGAGGAAACATAAAAAAATAGACGCGGCTCCTTTGGGCGGCGGCGGTGCCAGTCTTGCCCCTTCGACTCAGGAGACTATGCTTCTCGCACTTCAGGAGTTTTGGGAGCTATCGACGGACTTCCCATGAGGGCCAGATAGGGAGGCGCAAGGATCTTCAGGGGGACACCACCTCCTCAGACTCCTCTGTGCTGTTCGTGCGTTGTGGAAAAAGATTCTCTATGGACGTTGCATACCGAGTTGGAAGTTGCATTGTTGGACGGCAGACCGAGCTGTAGTTCTATATAGGAAGATTCCATTTGAGACGGAACTACTGGAAGGGATATCGGAACCCGCAGTGCTTTAAGGGAAGTTTTTTAGAAGGGAAGGCAATCGTAGGAAAGAGCATTGGAAATCCAGTCTAGCTCGCGAGAAGAAGACGACCGCGTAAACTGTGGGAGGCGGGTCTTCATGGCGCCTTTGTTAGGTCACCGGTTCGCCCAGAGGCTCGTCAATGCAAAAAAAGGCACAAGGGGCGGGTCCAAAGATCGGGGCCGCAAGGCTACTCTTGCAGGCCGAAAAGGGGGAAAAGAAGCGAAGAAAGCCTCTCTCTTCGGCGAGAATTCCCGAGGGGCAAGTAAGACCGAAACAAGGGAAGTACTAGAGAGGCCACTCCTCCTCCAGTCCAGAGAAAGGAGCGAGGAATTAGTCTACCACACGGGTTAGGGTCGTCCACGAAAGAGGTCTCATTGGGGGAATTGCATTCGGGGGGAAAACCGCACCGGTCGGCGAGATAGAAAAAACGGTCCGCTCAAAAGGAACCCGCAAGAAGGGGTTCCTACCGGGTCGTAGACGCGAGAAAAAGGGAGTCATCGCCTGATTGCGTGCGCGAATAAACGCGCCATCGATCGAGTGGGCCTCTGCTAGAAAAGGGATGACCAGGAAAAAGCATCAAAGACGAAAAAGTTAAAGACGACCGATCTGAGACAAAAAAAAGTGGAGAGGCTACTGGTCAAAGAGAGGAAACCCATAAAGCCATTCCTGACCGGACTCGAAAAGCTACGTGAAACCTTCTCTTCTCCGGAGCCCGGCGCGAAGGAAAATAGAGAGTCATGGACGCTCATATTCAGTGACCGCATCCGAAAAGAGGAGGGGAAAGCCCCTTCAGAACTCGAGGAACATGATCTTACTGGTAAAAGGAACGCTACTGGAGCTTGAAGAGCCTCTCTCTGACTACAAGGCCGCGTACGCCGGAAACAATGCAACTTGAGCAAAGGGGGATAACTAGTGAACTGAGCGCCTCGGAATACTTGCTAACAGAAGTCAACTGATCCTTCTCAGGAGAAAGCGAGGGAAAGAAGAAAACCCCGAGATTCAGGATACCCTCGCCGTCGGCATCAAAAGTGGGAGGCTCGGAAGGGATCGCGCAGGATCAGAGAAAATCCAGTGGGCTTAGACTGGGATTTCTCCGATGGGGGCGAATCTGAGCCGGGGGGAGAGGAAAAAGTCACAAAAGGCCCCTCTTCTGGCGCCCCGGTGCCGACAGCGGGAGAGGGAAAGAATCGGATGGAAACATCGTCACCCACTCCTTGCAGGGATCGGCGAAATCAGGACGTCGGAAGAACATCCCCCCATATCCCGCTTAAAACCAACAACAGGGGAGTAATAGGGGGAGGTTATTTTGCGGGGTCTTCAACTAAAGTTCGATCTTCTGGAAGGGAAGACTAGGGTAGAAATACCGGTCTAATACTTAAGAACAAGCGCTCTACTGGCAAACCTGGTCTCCCATCAAGACAGTTAAAGAGAACCGCAGAGAAGAAGAGAGAAGCTCGTACCAGAAGGGCTAAACTCTAGTGCTGCGAGGTCAAAAGGGGGAAAAGGAGCATCAAGGAAGAGACCCGGTCTATTGGCCGAGGAGCGTGCTTTGTCTATGCTCCCGTCACGTCTACGAGAACAGGTAGGCCGAGAGGGGGGATGATGAGCTCACTTAAATTGACGGGACAAGGGGAATAAAAGCGAAGCTAGAGTGTCGTCCGCACGATGGCAGGCAAAGAAAGACGTCCTGCAAAAAAGTAAAGTCTTGGGGGAAGGTGAACTCTATCGAAGTGCCCATCAGCAAAATAATGGCGGGGAAAAGGCATATGCAGACTCCGGGTTTCTCAGAATGCTGTCGGGGAAAAGGATCCCGAAATCGAATACTGGGGTAGGGGAGCACCGTATTCATCACTCTCTGTCGCTGGAGAGTAGGGCGAAAAGGGGAGAAACTCAAGC
>Ga0179591_1370123_pt1 | contig 14486 bp, 30 predicted proteins | sample CZOMad2_1_08_16f_FD_182891 | JGI IMG/M metagenome (GOLD analysis project Ga0179591, IMG submission 182891) | Vadose zone soil fungal communities from Angelo Coast Range Reserve, California, USA - CZOMad2_1_08_16fungal (PacBio error correction) | ecosystem: Environmental > Terrestrial > Soil >...
AAACTTCAGCCCCACTGGATCAGGGGGGGCCTAAAACACAAATTACCTATCATTAGTCAAAGGGGGGGGGAGGGACGATAACGAACAAATTTGTGGTTCGATAAATTAGCCTTTTCTGGGAATAAGAACAACACAAAGGACCAGATCGACTCAAGGGACTTTCATTCGAGCAAAGAAGGGGTGCTCGAAGTTAATCTAGTGGTTAAAGAGAGGGGGGGGAAAAAAGAAGGCAAAAGGGGGGCAGCAATTTCTCAAAAGTTGGGAAAGGGACTCACAAAGGGGGGGGTCGATTGAGACGGAGAGTCCATTCAGCAACCCGGAGACCACATGCTCAAAATGTTCTCTCTTGGAGGGACAAAGGAAAAAACAGAAAGTATGGCGGGGGGGACGCAGGGGGGGAACGCGAAGAAAAAAATCAAAGAGCCGGGGTCCTCTCCAAACGGAGAAAGAAAACTATAAGATAGGGGTATGTGCCAAGGCAAGAATTTGACTGGGGGACGGAGGAGGGGAAGGGACAGACTAGGGTTGAGAGGGACCACCAATCCATAACTTTCTCCATAGAAACATAAAGGCCCATGGCACACAGGGTTTTTCCAAAAGTTAAGAGTTACTGAAACGATCCGGGCATGCAAGAGAAACGTTGGAAAAAAAGGCAAACTGAGAAAAGGGGACCCAAAGAGACGAAGCATCAATTACACATGCTCCCCTCAAGCAAAAAAAATACGACCTTTTAAAGGGAAAAAAGAAAAAGGAGAGGGGGTCTCGACAAGAAAAGGGTCAAGTTTGAAGGTTGAAAAGGGAAACCTGGGGTCAAAACCCTATTCTTTTTATTGAAAGGGATCAAAAAGAATGCTAAATGTGCGACGAAAATTTCCTTGGACGTGAGAGGGGAAAAAAAAAATAATCCCACGACCGTCCTCCCGGTGAAGTGCCCGACCCAAAAGAAAGAGGGGGGAAGAAAAAGGGTTGCTTGTGCAATTGACCCCAGTACTTGGGAAAGTTAGCACGCAATTAGAAAAAAGGAGGGAAAAAATGATGGGGGGATTCCAGGAGAATCTGAAAAACTGGGGGGGTTCAGTTTGGAATCTACATGAATTGGGATTAACGAATGACCTGGCCAGCCTTAAGGGGGAAGACGTGGGGGGATTACAAATCACGGATCAGTTGGGGTAAAATCTCCCTTTGTCGAAAAGGGGGATGTTGACAAAAACCCGGGCTAGATCCTTGTCAAAGAAGGAGTGTGTTACCGGAAGGGTTGAAAGTTGTGGACGGAAGGGACCCGGGTGCCTCATGCATGTAGGGGGTGAAGGAAATTGGGGATCGTAGGAAAGGTGGGGGAGGGGGGTATTTGAAACAATAAAGTTTTCTGAGGTGGAAAAGAAGGGAAGGCCCTCCGGAGGAAAAGGGATAAAGACAGATCATTGAAGAAGAAAAGGCCACTGAATAAAGGGTTGGGGGGGGTCATTGGGAAATAGGGGAAAAGGAAAGCTCGTGACAAGGGGGGCCCACGAAGGAAAAAAAAAAGAAGGGGACATGGGCCGGCCGGAGGAAGAACTGCATGGTGAATAAAAAGTAGGTCAGGGGTAATTTAAGGAAGACCCAGAGAGACTTTGTGAAGCAACCGATGGGCGGACGCTCCAGGTGGGAAAAAAGTAATGGGAGACGTTGTGGCATTTCGTCAATAACATGGGAAGCCAAAACTGAAAAACAGGTCATGCCTGGTACAAAAAAAAAAGGGTAAAGAAAGAGGGGACCTATTCACTCGCTTAAACCAAAAATGATGATTAAAACTGACAGACGTCCGAAGGAAGGAGGGGGGGTTGTTACGCTCAGTTGCTCCATATTTGTCGGGGGGGGGGTCCATTGAAAGAAACAAGAGGAAAAAACAACTGGGTAAACGCGTGTCGCCGGTGGGCAAAAAGAAAAAGATTGGGGGGGGAAAACACTGTGGGTATGGGGAGGAAGGTGGCTGATACGGGGGGGGAAAAAGGCTCAAGCAAAGTGGTCGAGCTTGGGGGAAATGCACACGGTTTAACTACTTACTTTGAAAAACGGAACTTGATGTGGGGAGGATGCAAAAACAGATCAATTAAAAGGTTCCGAGGGGGGGGGCCGGTGAAAGAGGTCGAGCGAGGCCGAGAAAAAGGGGAGAAAAGGAAGGGGCGAGACCCCTGGGCTTTGGAGAGACCCCTTGTCGTTAGGAGAGGTGGGCTGACACTCAAACAATCCGGCGGGAAAGTGGGATGAAGGAAAAACAACAATTCTTAACGGTGGTAAGAAGAGGGGATCCAATATGGGCTCATGGCTTTGATTTGCCCAATATGGGTGAAGAGGGAAGGAAATAGGGGGGGGGAAAATAGAAAAAAGACATACTCTTTTTGTTGGTGAACAGAATCCCCTCTAAGAAGAAAAAAAAAAAGCAAAATCGAAGGGGTGCGGGTGTCTAAGAAAGGAGTACGACCCAAATAAAGGATTTATTAGCAAAAAGGTGGAGTTGGGGGGGGGGTCATGGAAAAAAGGAAGTGTTGGGACAAGGGGTCCACGGTGTCAGGCAAAAAGCAATACCAGTGGGAAACCCTTCTTTGGGGTTTACCCAAACCACAAAAAGAGTTGGGGAAAAAAAGAAAAAAAAAGAATGACGCCTCTTGGTACCTACGGCCCTTTTAAGCAGCAGGGGGGGAGGGGCAAAAACAATAAGAGGGAAAAAGGAGCGACAAACAAGTGAAACAGAAGCAAATGCAGCCTTGAAAAGGGGGGTTTTGGGTTGTGGGTGGGGGGGGGGGGGGGGGAAAATAAAAGCTCCACCGGGGGAAAAGGTATTGGGGACGTCTACAAACTGGAACCCTAATGGCCAAAAAGCAATGGGGGGGGGGGAAGAGGCAACTGGGTCCCAAGGAGAAATCCCATTTAAATGGTGGGGGAGGAAGAAAAGGAAAACAAGGTCCTGCTTACTGGGGACAGTATACAGGGGGGGAGAAAAAAAGAAAGATGGACAAAAAAAGGAGAAAATCGTATATCACCAGAACAGGTTTAAAGTGGGGGAAGGGGTCGGGACCTTGGGGAAGGACGGATCCAACCAAAAGGAAAAAAGACTAGGAAAAAAAAAAGGGCGTACATGTAAAAAAAAAAAAAAAGTTTATCTCACTTGGCCGAAGAAAAAAAAGCGGGGGGGGGAAGAGGAAAAGAGCTGGTGATAAGAACTCAGGTTGAACCCCCAGGCTAAGGTCGTTGGAGGAACAAAGGGAGGGGACGTGGCAAGAAGGAAAACGACAAAGGGAAAGGGTGTGAAAACACGAGATAAAAAGAGGGACTTGAATGGGTGGGTCGGTCGCAAACGGGGACAAGGGGGGTCAAGCGAAAATATGTTGGTGTCCCCACATTGGGGCAAAAAAGGACAGTTGGTGGGGAAACTGGGTTTGAACGGGGAGTGGGGGGGGGGGGGTGGGGGGAATTTATAACTTGGGACAAACAGGGAAGGGTCGTTCCCCGGGGAAACCATGGTTCATCGTCTACCAATAATCCAAAAGAGAGAGAGTTTTGGGGGAGGGAAGCCGAGAAGGTGAAATGGCGCTAGGACTTGCAGGTTAAAAAGAGTTTGAAAGGTTGGGGGAAGGGCATGAGGAAGGTTCACACAGAAAACGGGAAGTTTGCCGGTGTGCTAGGATATGAAGGGGGTTGGTTCGGGTGGGAAAGAAAAAAAACAAGGGAAAAAATGCAGGTTGGATTCAACAGTGGGGGTTGAATCCACTGTGAAAACGAATCGGGGGCCAAAAGGGTTGGTCAACTTAACCATCAAAAAAAACTTTCGACAAAAAAAAAAACCGCGGGTTCAGGGGGCTATGAAAAATGTTGGGTGAAAGTTGACCACCATTGGGTGGGGGCAGCTGTCAAGGAGGCCAAGAGCAGAAGGGGGGGAAAATGAAAAAAGGAAAGGGGGGTTGGTTATGGGGGGTGGGGACCTGAGAAAAAAAGCGTGGGGGGTTTAACCAAAATTTTGATTTGGGGTGCCTTAAAAAACGGAAGGCGCGAAGGGCCCGAGTCAGGGATTAGGGGAAAGTAAAGAAAAATGGGTCAAAGTTGGAACAAAAAACACGCTGGAAAAGATCAAAACAAGGATGCAGGGGGGGGAGGACGATCGAATTTGCGTTGTAACCATGGTGGGGAGTATTTTCGTAGTGTTCTTTGGGGGTCAAAAATGGGTGCTTTGAATATTGGGAGCGGGGAAAAGTCATCTAAAAAAAACGAAAAACACATTAGGAGTAAGACAAGGATCCAAGTACAAAGTGGGGGGTTGGGTTGCCTGGCAACGCTAACAAATCAAAGATAAGAAAATGGGGAGGGAAAAAGAAAACCAAAAAGCAAAACGGCAATGCAAAAAAGGGGCAGATCAGAGAAAAAGGTGCCTTGTGTGGACAGATTTTCGTAAGGCGGCGGGGTTTTCAAAATGAACAAGGGGGGGATGGATAATAGGGGGGACGCACCAAAAAGTTCAGAAAAAAAAAAAATCGAAGGGAAACCAGGCCAAAAAATGAAAAAATTCTTGTTGCCTCAACACAAAAACCTAACTTACTCAAGAAAGGGGGGAAGGGCAGAACCATGACCGAAAGCTCTGGGGGACAATACGGGGGAGCTTGCACATTTGGAAAAAAAAAAAATGAACCGATCAAGAAGGGGGGTAATGCGTTTGGAAAAGAGTGAAAAAGGACCTTGGCTCGGGCAATCATGGTTAGGTTCATACATCGTGCAAAAAGGGAGGGGGGGGTAAATACCAAAGAAGTCAAAAAAGTTAGCCGAACATTATGACCTGACAGACACGGATCTCGGTGAAAAATTCCGGAATCGGGACAATGGGGAAAAGTACCAGAAAAAAACAGAAAACAACATAGGCGAAAGCAAAGGCAGGGTAGGGTAAAACGATGGGGCAAGACGGAGTAACGAGAGCGGAGAGGGGGAAGGAGATCGAGGCTGATACTTGCTGGTTGGGGGGAGGAGGAGTAGAGAACGGGGAGGTGACGCGGTGGAAGGCCTGTCTGGGCGGTAGGGGGGGTAGCTACGGGGGGGGAGGGAGTAGGATAAGGAGGCGGGAAGTGCGTAGAAGAGGGGGAGGATGGAGAGAAGGGTGTAGGGCTAGTGGTGGGAGGGAGGTAAATAGAGAAAGTGCTGGGAGGAGGCGAGAAGTAGGGGGGGAGGGGCGAGGGCGGGGGGGAGGGGGGGGAGGCGGAGGAGGGGAAGGAGGGGGGCGGGTAACGGGGGGCGTGGAGTGAGGAGGTGGGGGGTGGGAGGTGGGTAATAGGGAGTAGGGGCGGAGGAGGAGGTGTAGGGGCGCCGGGGGGGGGGGAGGGCTGGAATGGGGGAAGGGGAGTAAGCGAGGAAAGGGGGGGGAAGGCAGGTAGCAAGGAAGTATCATTGGGGGGGGCGAGAGCGAGAGGGGGAGGAGGACGGAAACGGAAGAAGAGAGGGGGTGGAGTACTTGCACCAAGGGAGAAAGTGGATAGCACGAGGGGGAGAGTAATGCGGGCCGAAGGGGATACGGGGGAGGGGGGACGGAGGGACGTAAGGCAGTGGGTAAAAGAGGGAGTGGAACTTCAACGAGGAGGGTGGGGTAGGATATGGAGGATGTAGAGAGAGGGGGGGGGAGGGGAAGGGTAGGGGGAGGCGGGAAGGAGGGGGGGCAATATGGCTGGCGGGGTGGAGGGGGCGGGGGGGGGGGGGGGAAGGGGGGGTAGTGCAGAGGGAAAGGGACAGGGGAGTTAGAGGGGGGAGGTGGCGTGGGGGGCTAGGGGGGTTAGGGTGGATGATGAGAGGGGGGAAACACGAGGGTAGAGGTACGATCGGGGCTAGGGTGGAGTGGGGGGTCGGAAAGGGAGGAGTGGTAGAGAAGTGTGCAGGGGGCTGCAGAGGGTGGTAAGTGGAGGGGGCCATGTAGTTGCAGCAGAAAGAAGGGGAGGGCAGGTAAAGTAGGGGAACTGAGGGGTGTAGTGCAGCTGGAGAGGCGGGTAGTGCGGGGGGGGGGGGGGCAGGATTGGGGGCGAGAGCACGCGGGGGATAACACAGGATGGCGAGGAGAGGCGGGGGGAGGGGAGCGGTAGGGGGCGGGGGTGGGGTGGGTTGGGGGGGCGGGTGGTGCGGGGAGGTCGGAGGGAGTCGGAGCGGGGGGGTGGTAGAGAGAGGTGGCGGGAGGTGAAGGTGGGCGGGGCGAAAGGCGGGAGAAAGCGACAGAGAGCAAAGGGGAGCTGAAGGTGGCGAAAGGGGCTGTGAAGGGGGGCGAGAGTAGGGGGGGGGGCTTGTGAGGGTGAGGAACGGGTGGGTGTGGGAATGAAGGGGGTTACAGGGTGCTAGGGGGGAGATGGCGGGCGTTAGTTAGGGGGCGTCGGTAGGGAGGGAGTTAGGGGGGGAGGGCAAAATGGCAGGGGGCACGGGCGCGGGCAGGGGAGTGGAGGGAAGACGGGTAACAACGGGACAGGGGAGGTGAACGCAAAGGTCTGGGGGGGGGGAGGGGAGTGGATGAGGGGGAGGGGGGAAGGGTGGGGAAAGGGGGAGGAGGTATGTGCGAGGGGGGAGGTGGGGAAGGAGAGGGGAGATAAAGAGTAGGGGGGGGAAGAGGGGCGGTGGAGTGGGGTGGGCCGGGAGGATGTGGAGAGGTGGAGTGTAAGGAAGGGGGGTGGGGGTGTAGGGCCGAGGCATGGGGGACACGGATGGACAGGCGGGATGGTCGGGCGGAGAGGGGTAGCGGGGTGCTGAGAGGGGGGGTACGCATGTAGGTGAGAGTGGTTAGTATGGAGGGGGGAGGAAAGATTGAAGGTGTAGACGCGGGAATGGATTTCGCCGGGACTTGGGGGCATAGTGAACGGGGGGGAGAACATATGGGGAAGGATAGGGGAGATGGCAGAGGAGGGGGGTCGAGAGGGATTCGTCGCGGCGAGGGGGGGAATGGCAGGTGGATAGGGGGGGAGAGAGGAAGGTGGATGGGAAAAGGGGGGGCAGGAGTAATGGGGGGGAGCCGGGGGTGGGGGTGGGGGGGGGAGAGGAGATGGAATGGAGGAGGGGGGGGTCGGAGAGGTGAGGGGGCAGGTGAGGGGGTGTGGAATTGGGCGTAGGGGGAGGTGAGGAAGGAGTGATGCTGAGGAACGAGAGGGAAGAGAAGAACGAGGATTGCAACTGAGGGGTGATGCCCAAGTCCGGAGGGAATCATCAGAAAACCATGCAAAAATCGAAGAAGGGGGAAGAAGATTTGCCGAAAAGCGGGGGGGGAGCAAAGGGGATCCAAATAAGTTGGCATTGTTCAAAGAAAAGAACCAAATGAGGAAACCACCTCCAAAAACTCCCCCTCACACATGCAAAAAAAAAGGAAGTTGAGGGTTCTTGACAAATCAGCTGCCGGCCTTTCACATATATGCTGAACGTTTAAGTTTTGGAAAAAAAAACACAATCGTGGTGAAGGGGTTTGGGGGGGGAAATTGGGACTACGGCACTTCAGGTCCACAAAGAGAAACTCAAAGCAACCACGCACATCTAGGGGTAGTCTCCTCACCGGCCACTACTCTGGCAAAAAAGAGGTAAAGAGTGACGGCGGGAAATCCTGGTGCTCGAAGAAAAGGTATGACTTCCTTCAATTCAGATGCAAGGGGGAAAAAGGGAAATCCAAAACCAGTAAAGGGGGGGAAGGGAGAAATGACTCCGTGACTGGGTGATATCACAACATCCCGAAGTCATAGGGAGGGTCAAGCCTGAGGAACGGGCGAAAATCCAGACTGGGGTGTCGTAGGTCGACGGAATTTGTACAACGGAAACCTGGCCCCGGGGGCATCAAGAAACGGATAAGGGTAGCCAAAATGGGGGAGAGGCGTCCCAAGACAGGTAAGCTAAAACGACAAGCATATGAGACCGTTTTGAAAACACCGGGTTTTACAAAGAGGAACGAGGAAGCGGGGAGCTGAGGGAGGTTCCATCTGCCTATGACTGATTCACTGTAAAAAAACGGGGGTGAAAAAGAGGGAAGTGTGAAAAGCTCGGGTGGGGGGGAAAACATTGTATCTCCACTTTTGCCAAAAAACGGGCCCAAAGCTCAAAGGACAAGGGGGTGGGACCAGAAGCGGGGGAATTTGATGCCCATCTCGAAAAGCGGAACGTCCCTGGTAAAGGGAAAAACCAATTCGCAAACCAACATGTTGTGAAAGAACCGCGAGACAGATGGGGAGTATATGACACCCATGTAGTCTGCGGATTGAAGAGGAAAAACGAATGCTGAAAAACCAAACGGGGGGGAAGCCCCCGTATGGGATGTGCCCAATCAAAAGAGGTCAAAACGTTGAATGTAAGTCAATCCAGAGGAACATAGGCAACAGGTACGAGAGGGACCGGAAGAAACCACTTGCCCCTCCTGTTTGGGCTTTACCCACGGAGAAGCATGGGAAGCGGCCCCAACAGGAGAAAAAAATAAAAAGAGGGGGCGCAATCGCCCGCCTGCACTCGAGAAGTCCTGTCCACCACCGGCACTAGGAAGGGGAATGGAGCAGCCGCAAAAGAAGGGAATAAAAATTACGGACCACACCCGAACACACATATCCACATCAGGGGGCGAACAACGTCACAAATACCAAACTAAGAAAGGGTTGGTTAACGGAGGGAAAAAACGTTGCTTCCCGCTCAAGGAATCTGACATGTTACCGTCGCGGGAAAAACAAGCAAAAAAAATGAAGGAAAAAACAAAAAATAAAAGGGGAACATACACGACTCTTATACTTCGTTAAATCACGCCCAAGGGGAAAAGTGCTATCAACCATGGTCCAGATTTAAGGGTGCCAAAAAGGGGGACCGGGGGAGGGAAAAGGTAGGTGCGAAAAAAAGCAATCGAAAAAGATGACCCATTCCGTAAACGTTAAGTTCACAACTTGGTTCTCAACAGACGTTAAGCCGGAAGGAAACGTACGGAGCCATATGAAAGGGAAGTGAACGAAGGACTAAAACAGGGGGGAGTAAGAGCCGTATTGTGCCGATGAAAAACCAAGCACGGAGGGTAAAATATTTGCCCTAAAATACCAAAAAACTGGATAAGATTTCAAAGAACCGAAAGGTGCTGTCAAAGGGAAGGGGAAGGGACACAGTAGCCTTAAGTCGCAATTCATCCAGTCACGATCACATTGACGGCCAGGGCAAGTCAGAGGTTTTCGACACAAAAGTAGGGGGGACCGGAGCGGTAGGACCCACAGAAAGGGGAAAAAACCACGGCACTCGACCTTTGCATAGCCACTTGGGGGGGAAAAAGAAGTAACTTGTCCGACCAAGAAAAAGGGGGAAGTTGGGAGGGGAAAAGCACGGACTGACAGGATTTATGGTTTCCCTGTTCTCTACAAAACGCAGCAAGGAGAAGGGGAAAAAAAGGGGGGCAAGGGAAGGAAAAGGAAACACAGGGGGACAAAGTTCAACGTAGCGGGAGATCCGTTGACAAAAAAGAACCCACCTGTCGACGATCTTAGAGAAAAGTCGACGGAGGAGTGGGGAGTTGACAGAAGTTACGCTAAGAAGGGAAGGCATAAAAAAGCCCATAAAACGAGCGGGGCCAGAAATTGTGCAAATAAAAAGTTAGGGAGAAAGAAGGTGTTTGTCCTCACAAACGTGAAGGCCTAAATCAAGTGGGGAAAGAAAATACGGGGGTCGCGACAGAGCCATGTGAGGCAGGTTGGCCACCTTTTTCAACGTTTTTCGGGACAGACCTCTTTTGAACCAATTGCGCCAACTGAAGAAAGGGGGCCTCTCCACTGGCAAAGTGAGAAAGGAGGGGATTGTGGGGGGGGTCAAAACCAAAGGGGAGGCGATACAGCAATTTGTCCCCCCGGGAAAAACATATCCCTCGAAACAACACAAAAACGAGGAGAAAAGAGGGTGGGACAACTGTTCGTGCGAAAATCATTGTGAGAAAAAAGCCCGTCAAGCAATGGCGAAAGGGAGAGAAAAAAAATTCTATCCGTGGAACAAACCTGGGGGAGGGGGGGTAAAGGTATTGAAAAAAACACGAAAACGTTTTTGGGGGGAAAAAAATAATGTCAACGTGATATGCGACAGGGGGGGACTGAAACAGAGTGCAAACCGTAAGGGGAAATTTTAATGGGGGAGAAAGACAGAGAACTCCGCAGGGGACGGAAAACCAGAAAAGGACAATTTGGAAACCAGGGGGGCCCCGGGATAGGGGTGGTTAAGGGGGTAGTTCAGAAAGGAAAGCAAACCGACAAGCGTTCTTAGAACTCAACTCCACAGAAGTTCTCGGCCCCCAAGGAAGAACATTTGGGTGGAAACAAACAGGGAATGAACCGAGAAAAAGTTGGGCGGGGAACACCCTTAGCGTCTGGTAACTGGATGAACCAGCATAGGGGAGTTGGTGGGGAAGAACTAAGAAGAAAGGTTAAGAAGCGAAAAAACCGACCAGTTGGCGCTTACGAATCCAAATTAGGTTGAGGGGAAAATCTCGTCGAAGGGGGAAAAGGGGGAGTTGGGAAAGGATGCGAAAGGGCAAGGGCAAGGAATGAGGCAGGGGCAGGGGTGGGGAGACGGGTCACAAGGGTAAAATGTTGGTTGCCGACCTCGACAGAAAAAGAAAGAAGGTGGGAAGGGGGGGGGACGAAAGGAGAGAAGGAGGGGGGGGCCAGCCGGTTTCACGAATGGAAGAGAGCGCAATGAAAATTCTCGTACACTGTTTCCAATAAACTTGGGGAGGGGTCAAAAAACGGGGGGGGGGGGGAAAAGAAAAGGGGGGGAAGGGGAGGGGGAAAGTGTTATATGACACTGTTGAAAAAGGGAATCATGGGGAAAAAAAAAATAAGCAGCCCCGGACTGAGAAGCTGGGAAAAAGGAAGTATGAAAGCTTCGAAAACAAAGGACCAGGGGGAAAGGTCACATCCCTTAAGCTCAAACGAAGAGGCGGGAAAAACGAAAGAGGTTAGGGGGAGGGACCGTTTTATTCCCTACGTTTCCCTTCCCCCAGGGAAGGGAAAAAGGGAAAAAAATAAGAAGGGAAAAAGAAGGAAGGCTTGGGGGGGAAAAACGATCGAGACTTCGCAGTGGCCTTAAAGAGGTTACAAGCAATCAAAGGAAAAAAACTGTGGGGGGGGCAAGCAGGGGGGGAGGATCTGTGGACCACGGGATAGGTGTTACCAAACTTTGACAGCGACCAGGGACCGGGGTGGAGAAGGGCGGGGAAAAAATTGAGGAATGAGCAGTTTTTACGAAGACCGTTAAAAAGAGGAAGGGATGGGCGGAGGGGAGAAAGGGGGCGCAAAAAGCGCACTGCCTTGTCTTAGCTTCTGGTTGGCGTCCCGGTGGGGGCTATGGAAGCGACTTAATACCGGGTAGAGTTGGTCTTGGCAGGGAAATAAAATTAAAAAAAGGGAAGGGTTGGCCAGGCGGGGGGTAACGAGAAAATGGGGACCTAAGGGGAGAAAGGAGTAAGTTAAATGTGGGGAATGGGGGATTGGAAAAAAAAAAGCACAAAAACTGGGTAAGGGAGGGGGTCCTAAAAACAAACAAATCTGAAATTGGGGCCGGGACAACAAAACAACCTGACAAAAGGGGAAAAGGGGGGGGGAGGGGGTCGACTCTTCAGACGTCGCCTGAACTAATGGGATGCCTTGGGGGAGGAAAAAAGGTGTCATTTCAATGGGCCATCTAAAAATACTGCGGGGAAAAAGGGAAAATGATTTGGGAAAGCCATGGCCCCGCCTAAACCCCTATCGAAAGGAAAATGGGCAAATCGGTTTCCCCTTGGGGGGGGTGTTGGGGGGGGAAGGCGCAAAAAGATCTGGAAAAATAAGGAGGAAGACTGGTGATTCCCAAAACCTGACTATTTAATGGTGATTCCAGGACGGTGTTGGGGCTACAAAAAGACAGAGGGCAGAAGAAGTCCGGGGATGTGTGCAAAGTTCAAAAACTACAGTACTTTGGGTGGTTCAAAAAAAAAATCGGGGAAAGAATGGGGAAATGCGCTAAACCTGGGGGTTGTACAAGGGATCCTGCTCCACAGGAAAAAAAGGGATGGCCGGCCCCCAACAAAAAACTAATGGGAAAACAGGACAGTCTCCCTCTCCTAACCGAACTACATGCAGCCAATGCAAGGACAGGTGGGGGTGTGGAAATGGGTTTGTTAAAACAGGGATGAGTTACTTGGATGAAGGTGGATGAGATACGAAAAACACTTGCCTTGAGGGGAAAAAAATAGTTTTGGGCGATTGTCCGGTAAAATGGAGTTTTCAAAAAAAGGGGGGGAAATTGGGGGGAAACATGGGTCACAGTGAGGTGAAATGAAGTGCAAATACTGGACCCGTTGGGGTAAACCAAAGAAAAAGTTAGCAAATCCACAAAGCAAACACTGAGGGACCTAAGATGGATGGGGAAACAACCTGCAAACGTCTAAAAGGAACCTGGGAGGGGAGGGGACATCAAACATTGGAACTTATGCATGGGGGGGGGAAGAAAACAAAAACAATTTATATTGCCATTGCGAAAGGGGCAAAATAAACAAAGGAATTGATCGGTTCTTTTCTCTGAAAGGTCCCGAATTGAAAAAAAGGCGGCACAAAAGGGGGTTGAATCCTCAAAAGAAAAATTGAGGACAAGATCCATCAACCGGGATTGGGGGGCAGGGGTGGTCCGCAAATGGAGGTTTGATTGGCCCTCCTCTAACCTATGGTGTGTGAAAATGGGGGGGGAAAAAGAAAAAAAAATAAACTGAATTAAAAATAACGGCGTTAGGGCAAAAAAAAAAATGAAAAAGAAGGGGGGGGGGAAAATTGGCAACCGGCAACTTGAAAGAAGGGGGGGTTGGAATTTAAAAAGTCAACTTGAACGTCCTTGTTTGTTTGGGGGGGGGGGGGGGGATGGGGAAAAATAGACAGGGGGGGGGTGTTTTTGCGGGGAAGAGCCAAAAATTATGGAGGGAGAAAACCCGTAACCATTTGGGGGGACGCGAAGGAAAAGGTAGAACCTATCCAAAGAGGATGATTTGACACGCGTCTGGAAGGAAGAGAAAATACTTGGGGAGGAAAAGCGTTTGCAAGAGGGGTATAGTATTGAGGGCCTGCGAAGTGTTTTTGACGCAGATCACATTGGCAGGTAGGACAGATCTAACTTGAAAGGAAGGAGTGGTTCTTGGGGGTTGGTGGAAAAAAAGAAAAAAAAAAGGGGGGGGTAAACATTGGCAAGCTGCAACGAGGGTGGTGGGCTGCCCTATGTGTTCAAAATAAGGGCGAGGGATAAAAAATTAAAAGGGATTTAAAAAACCCAGGGAGGGGCATAGAGAACCAAAAAAACTTTAGGGAGTTGATGAAAGGGGGTCAAGTGTTCAAGACTTTTGGGGGGACAGTAAAATGAATTTTCCACCTTTTTCAACAACTCGGGACGGTTCGGAGGCCAAAAATGGGAAATAGGCACAAATGCCGTTTGTTGGAAAAGGGGGAGGAGAAGTAGTTAGAATTACAACCAACAACTTTGTTTTTTAGGGGCTCCGAAAACGAAAGAGGAGGGGGGGGAAGGGGCGGAGGAGTACATTACCAGGGAATTTCAGGGTCAAATAACAGTGGGGGCCAAGAGACCTTTCAAACTCGGACACTGCAAAAAAAAAACACTTGTGGATAGATCTATTTGCTGCGGGAAAAATGGGGGATGGAAAAGGGGGGGAACGAAACTACGGCATGGTGTCCGAGGGGATGGTGGGGGAAAAAAGCTTGTTGAGCGGTTCCCACAATCATTCTAGGAAAAATAATCGAAAAAAAAAAAAAAACAACAACGGGGGGAAAAGGCTTAGGAAGATCCTTTTCGGGAGGTTTGATCAAATGCAGGGTCAATGCGCCGAAAAAGGGGGGAAGGTCACCAAAAAAAAAAGCCAAGGGAAACAGAAATGCGGGAAAAAGAGGCTACCAAACCTTTGGAAGCCTTGGGGGTTCCTGATGGCGTCACTGTGCTGCCCCCAGGAGGGAGGGGGAAAAACAAAGAACTTAAAGGTCTGGAGGAAAGCTCCGAAACAATGGACTAAGCCTTGGGCCCACACCAACCCGGAAAACAAAAGTGGTCTGGTGGGTCTCAAAACAAATCGACAAACCAACTCTAAATGTTCTACGGCATAAAAGCGGTTGGGGCCCCTATTGAAAGGAGCAGAGAGGGGGGAAAATTTGAATGCGGGGGGTCCCTCGGTAAAAATCAGAACCGTCAAGTGAAAAACAATCAACGAAAGAAAAGGGTTTCAAGGGTGACGTTGGGGGGAGACGATGCAGGGAAGCCTTTATTGGCAAACTAGAAAAAGAAAACAAAACGGTAAGGGGTCACTAAACCAAATCTCATACCTCCAACAATCCGTGTGTTGCTGGGGATCCCAAAAAAATGAGAAAGTGAGGAAAGCCTGACTATACCCGGACGGTCAAACCAAGTTCGTGGGGAGGCGATTCACGCAGACTGGCACACTGCGATTGGAAATGTAAAAAAACCGACGGCGTGGGAAAGAC
>Ga0179591_1378247_pt1 | contig 14485 bp, 17 predicted proteins | sample CZOMad2_1_08_16f_FD_182891 | JGI IMG/M metagenome (GOLD analysis project Ga0179591, IMG submission 182891) | Vadose zone soil fungal communities from Angelo Coast Range Reserve, California, USA - CZOMad2_1_08_16fungal (PacBio error correction) | ecosystem: Environmental > Terrestrial > Soil >...
AGGAAGGTTTATGAGGAGAAGGACTATGAAGTGGCAGAAAAGGAAGCATGGTGGGGGAGGGAATCCGGTAGAGCACGGTTTCAGGACGGGTCATCCCCGCTGGTCCAAAACTTGTTGAAGAAAAGGAGAAAAAGACAACAAGTCATGAAAAAGCAAGGGGGCGAAGAGAGGTATCTTGGGGAAGAAGACTAACTTGGGAAAAGAGAAAGGCATTTCAAAGAGAGGGGGATCCAAACTGATCGAGAACAGCACAAATCCCCGACCAAGAGGAGGAATAGGGGAAAGGGAGGGGAAGGGGGGGCCGAAAAAAGTTTAAATCCGAGGATCAGTTCCGACCGTATCTGGGAAAGAGGGTTGGACAATGAGAGGGACACTAAGGCGTAAGAGAAAGGAAACTACTGGTAAGGGAAAGAGGAAAGAGAGGTTAAACAAGGAAAGGAAAGTTCAGATAAGGGACAAAGGGAAAGGCACATTCAGTAAGATCGTAGAGGTTAGGGAACAAAATCCAAGTTCTGGCACGAAAGAAAAAAGGCGTTTTGTGGTTCAAGGAAAAGAAAAAAAGTGGTCCGCAACAAGACCAGTTGGTGACCAGAGAAGGAACAGAAGCATTTGCAACGGTCGGATGACCGACACGTTGAACCGAAAAGAGAGACTCCAAAGGAAGAGGCTCTCCGGATGGAAAAAGAGGACACTTTTGAGTCGGGGAGGGGGTCCTGGAAGCGCCGGGAGGGGAATGGGGACGGCGGAAAGTCCGGTGGTTGGGCCGGCTTGCAACCAGCCCTAGGCATCAAGGCGAGAGAAAGAGCGAATAAAAAAAAGGACCGTCATCTGGGGGGGGGGAGGGACCCTCAAATGGTAGAGGCGTGACGTTTCAAAGTTGTTAAAGGGGAACGTTTGCCGATAGATAGCTTCCAACTGCTGGTACAGAATATCGAGTAAGACAGAAGGATGGACGGGGTACGGGGAACGTCTCTAGATGAAAAGTTGGGGTTCGTAAATGCGAGGGTATCACATCCCCCATTTTCAGCCAAAGGGAGGGGACCGAGGCCTTCTTACGAGTTGCGGGAAAAAGGGGGAATGGAAGGAACTGATCTAAATAAAATTTTTCAGACAAGGGGAAAATTTGCGGGATAAAAAAGCCATTCCCAGGTATGCACTTGGAAGTTCTTCCGGGAAGTAGTCTTTTTAATTCGCACCAGGAGCCGAGGATAAAAATTCAAAAAAAGACAAGATGGGGGTCGAATACGCTGGGAGAGTTTGGGGAAGTAGATGGACTCAAGCAGACCAAACCTTCGGGAAGGGGAGTCAGGGGTGATAGGCGTCGAAGAGGACTTCCACGGTCCTGAAGCGGTAGGACCGCTTGAACCGCTGAAGTTCGAAGGGAAAGAAAACTACAGAGTTGGAAAAGTAATTTCCGCAAACGACGGCCAACGAAGGATCTTCTTGCCGGCACAGACTTCGAAAACTCACGAGGTGGTGGAAAGGACAGCTTTCTCCTGGAGGTCTCCACGAAGTTCGACATGTAGAACGAAGATAGGAATGGTTAGACACGTAATTATTCGAGAACACGACCACGGGACTTTTTTCATTGTAACTTGGTCACGAGATGTAGTCGTCCATGGCAGAAAGCAGGCGTTGTAAACGAGAAGAAACAGCGAATCTCTTGGAGCACAGGACAGGCCCTGATAGTCGTCGACAACGCTGACTGTTATTCAAGCTTGCATGGTCATTGTCTGGAAGGAGCGACTGAAGGGGGGGAATGCGGTTTCAGGAAAGAAAATGAGTCCTGAGTCTGAGAGAGGAAGCCAATAAGAAATTCAGAAAAACCACGCTTCAGGACAAGAGAAGAGAAAAAAAAAAACAAAGGAGAGGATAGCGGAATGGCGGGAAAGGAAACGAATGGGTTGTCTGTGCTTTCGGAATGGCTTCCATGATAAGTCCTATCATAACATGGAGGGGCGTAACAAACGCATCAAATCAGAAACGGAAAAGCGATCGGAAGAAGGAAGAGGGGGAAACGGATTCGGCAAGAAGGAAAATCAAGAGGAAGGAAATCATCGTGCTCTCAGTAAACGCCGGCTAGGTCCAGGGACGACTGAAGCGGCAGGACTTTATCTTACCCGGTGGCGACCGAACAAACAGGGAAAGGGTCGACCTCAGTCGGAACAGGCGTTCTTAAAATCAGAGCAAGAGGTGGAAAACCACCCTAGGGGCTAGAGAAGGCTTGAATACCGCCTTATAAAGAGTTTGGCCGTAGTTTAGGGGGGGGCAATCGGAGTGGTCGGTTTGATCAGCGGTGAACGAGACCCGAATCCCTTATAGTCAAGGGAGTGACCCGGTCCTTCTACGAGAAAAAAAAAAGGAATAAGGCAAAGGGAAGGGAGAGGACAGAACTACTTACAAGCTAAAAATCGACAAAGAAGCTTTTCGATGGCAAGGCGCAAATGGGGAAGGCATCCTGGGGTGGGGGGGGAGGAAACCAGAAAGAAAACTTCGCCAACAACGCAACATGGGATCAGGCAAATCCAAGGGACAACGGCCACGTAGAACTATATCATCGGCCTTCAGAGTCCACAAAGAAGAAGCATCAAATACCGCTCAGGGGGTGGCTCGGAAATCAATCGACAGGGTCTCGCAAGGGGGGTCAAGAGCCGTTCCCGTACAAAGAAGGAGGGGGGACGGACACACAACCACAACAAGCACAAATCACCGAGCGCATTCCATAAATCAAAAAAGAAACCGTTTATACCACGTGGAACCCATGTCAAAAAAGAAAGGGGCCTTCGACAAGTGAGACACGGCAACAAATAAAAAAAATTAATAGGTAAAAGGATTCGTTCGCCTAATTGGAGGGGGGCTGGGGAATAACGAAAACTTAGGGGCACAGGACACCACCATCCTCAGGCGGGGCGGAACAGCAATACTCCAGGCCTGAAAGGTCAAAAAGACAAGAGACAGGATGTGGTCATTCTTCTTCGCTGACTGAGTAAAACGTGTCGTAATCTTCAAACGCATAGAGCGGTTGAGACTCGTTCACCACTGACCTCTAAAAAGGGGGTCAGGACTGAAACTACAAATTCTTGGGCTGAACAATTACGTCATGGGGAACGTAATGCGTGATCGGTCAGGAAAGAAAATGACGGGGCTTTATTAAATACGCGAAAGCGACACTGTTATTACCCTTTGCTCATGAAAGGGAGAGGACGCGAAGTGAAAGAGAGGCGAGGTGTCAAGGAAGGGAAAAAAAGGATACCGATAACTAGACCGGGTCTCTGAAAAAAAAGGTCGGCAAGTCCGAGCTGAAATCAAAGAGGGGGCATGGTGGGGAGTTGTGGAGGGAGTTTTTCTCCAAACCATGAGGATTGTACAGGAGCGGCAAAAAGGAAGAGGACGGGCCCTTACTCCAGGGCGGTCTCGAAAGCAGGTTCGTCCCACCCAGTCAGTAAAAGAGGGTAGGGGTATTCTCGTAGGTTGGAAGCGGTCAAAAAAATCTAACTAAAAAAAAAGACCGTCGGGAAGGGAAGAACGCCTTGCAAGTAAGCCGTGATCAGAGCCGGTATGCCAAGATCTAGTTGATGATCAACATAAAGAGAAAACTAAACAAAACAACAACGTAGGGATATTAAAGGATGAGGATCAACTCGATTCCGATGGCAACTAGACACGGCAAAAGGAGGAAGAAAGTCAAAACCTGGAAAAAAAAGAAAAAGGACAGGTCGTCATATGAATAAGCTGGGGGTAATGAGGGAAGAATTAATTACCAAACAACCAGGAAATGAGGGGGGCCTAATCGACTTAGATAAAGTAAGTGGCGTAATGTCGGGCAAAAAAGTAGAGAAGGGATGAAACATTAGGGGCCGTGTCCACCGGACGATGGAAACTGAGAAAAAATCACAATCCATGACAGAAGGTCAGCTAAGTCAACCGGGGGGGCCGAGTGACGAAGTATTGAGGTTAGGACAGGGGAATGTGGAAAGGGCAGGGGGACTCAATCGGAGCTCACTTAGCAAACATTTAAGGTAATAACAGGGATAACAGTGAAGCGGGGTAGTTCGAAAAAAGGGGGACGTTATTTACAAAGGGGGAAGCAAGATCAGCGTCCAGTAGAGGGAAAACAGGAAACTAAAAGGTTGGTGAGTTGGGGGTTCCGACAAGAAACTGAGACCAAACCTTACCAGGTGGGCTATGAGGACAACTCTCATTAAACCGGTCCGATGATGAACGAGAAAGGTTAAGCGCATCAACATGGAAAGGGCAATCAGGCGGAACCGCCTTCGCCTCCAGGTGATGTGAAAGGCAGCCTGCGGCTGGTGAAAAGAGACGCCGGTGCCGGGGGTCTGTCCTTACCAGCCCCGGCTTCAAAAAGGGAAAGAGGTCAAAGAGACGCAGGAAGTCACGTGGTGTGGAGAAAAGGGGAAACGGCGTTACATTAAGCTTGGGGGGGGAAAAAGAAGGTCCACGTGTCAACGGGGAGATTCCACGACTAGGGTACAGGAGCAGAGGAAAAAAAACCGCAATTTCGTGGAAGTCCGAAGCTCAGGGGTACGGGGATTTTGACAGGAAGAAAGGGAGTGTAATAGAAGGGGGACAGAAGCCACCGTTCATCAGAAATGTCACGAAAAGGCGCGGAATCGCTTGTTGGCGTATATTGGACGGACGGAGACATCATACTGTCCGGAGCAAAATGAGAATTGCGTATGAAGCAAGTACCAGGTGCGGTCGGGAAAGGGCAGAAGGGGGGTCTGGTATCCCAAAACAGGGAGAAGAGAGGTCCATGGCCGGCCTCAGAGCGTGGTTGTCGATTCTAGAGGAACGTGGGTGGGGGGGGTTAGAGGGGACCGCTCCGGGAAACCCTGGAAAGGTAAGATTGAAGTTCAGAAGCTACTTTAGCCAAAGATCAGTTCCCTTAGGCCTTCGACGGGATTGACCGCGAAGAAGAGAGGGTGTCACGAAAAACAACTCCGGGGCGGAAGAGTAAAAAAAAAAAAAAACGGAAGGATCTTCGGGGCGATGAGGCTTGACGAACCTATAGCGGGGGGTGTTTGGAACTGAACCCTCGGCGAAGGGGACGTAAACGGTAGAGAAAATAACTGAGGAGAAAATTCCGGTATTCTTCCGGAACCAAACGACCAAAAGAGGGGTGGGTTGTACGGTCGCGATGGGTAGGGGGAAGAAAGCGAAGGGGTTGTAGTCACGAAGAGCTCGGGAGGGAGAGGAAGGAACATTGCCTGCCGCGATCGAGATAAGTCGGGACGGGGGGGGAGACGAGCTGGGACATTCTATAAGGGTAATAGCGTCAATATTTTTAGGGAAAAAGTGAATGAGGGAGCTGCTGGGAAGCCATTCCCAGAAAAGCGTCACACCGAACACGGTGGGCTAATTTATTTCCCCCAGATTCCAAGGAGAGAGTGGGACGAAAGGCGCCAAAAGGGGGCTGGGACGTCGTTGGTGTGAATTGTTGAAGAAGAAAAATACTTCAGACCCATTTCGAGACTTACACGCATCAAACAACGAAAAACCCGATCGACTCCAGAAGGTCGAAGGGAGGAGCCATGGCCGGCATATGAATAGGAAGATGGACTCGGGGGCGAAAAGACCTAAAGTTGGAAAAGAAATAAATCGAGGAAGTAGAAACAAAAAAAAAAAAAAACGGGGGAACAAAAATCAAAATGATCCCGTGGTCGTTGACAAGAGAAAAGGGTGCCGAGCTCGTAGACATGGCCTATCAGGAAATTCAGAACATCTGAATTAAAAAGGAAGTACCGTCTTGGCCGACCGGCAAAGGGAGAAGGGGAATGGGGCGTAGGGTGGGAAACTGCAGCCACTTATTTCATAGGAGGCAGAAGCTCGGAAAAGAAGACTTCAGAAGAGAAAGGGGAGTGCAGGGAAATTCACTGAAGGAACGAAGAAGGCCAACGGTTTGAGTGAGGGGAGTCGCAGAACACTGTCAAGAACACCCCAAAAAACGCCGCAAGCAAAGAGTTCTATTGTCAGTCGGGCCAAGAAGGGGGCAAGGCTAATGTTGGCTAATACCAGAAATACGAAGGCCAGAACAAACGGGAAGTTGCAGGGCAGAAATCAATGTCTCCAACTAGGATCAGGAACTCGTCAACAGGAGAGAAGAAAAGGGGCGAAGAGGGCTTGCGAACTTGGAGAACCTAAGGCTCAGGAGGATCCCTGCAGGAGGCGTTCAATGAAGGAAGTCAAACGTGCGGAAAAACAGGCTGCTACCCCGGCTCAGGTAAAGAAGGGAAAGGAGGAACGATCGGGTTAACCACTAAAGGAGGGAAAAAAAAAGAACCTACGTGTGAAAACCGATCACGGGGAACACTTCAATCTAACTCATGGAAGGGGGATGGAGGCGACTTCTCCTCGAGAAGCAGTGCTGTACCGGAAAGAAAGTAACTGCATGCAACCGAGAAACCAGAAAGCACGCTTATTCGTCACAACTCCCAGGGGGGAGAAAAGGGGGGAAGAAAAGGATGATTGAATGCAGGCTTGCCTAGGGGGAAAAGGCAGCGTCCCTCGACCCAGCAGCGGAGAGGGGGGACTACTCGTACGCCATTCAACCAACCACCACCTGGGCGAAAAAGTGGTGCAACGAAAAAATGACAAGACTCCTTCACTTTCTGACTGAGATAGGACGGGATGTGCCATGGCAGGGGGGAAAGGTTCAGCGATGCCGCGAAAAGAAGGTGGTCAGGGAACTGTTGGGTCATTCATGTTAGACCTGAAGATTCGATGACAAAACCAACTTTCCCAAATACGATAGGGGGAAAAACTACCTCAGGGGACAAAGGGAGAGGGGAAACACATTACATCAAGAAAGAATAAGGGAAGGGGGGAAAATGGTGGATTTTCGGTAGGGTTCTCAGCCATCCAGTAAACAAGAAAAGAAGGAAAGAATCCTAGACGGCTTACCAGGAAGGGAAGTACGAGACCCGACGGCAACCACAAGAGGATGGAAGCATTCCTCGTCTTCTACACAAAGAGGGAAAAGCGGGGATCGACGCCAGCGAAAAGCACCGGCAACGCCTTCAGCAGAGGGAAGGAAGGACTATCAGCGGCATCAGAAGGAAGCTGGAATAGAGAGAAAAAACAAAACGGGGGAAGAGAAAAAAGAGAGGAGCTGATCATCGAGGATAATTCCGATGTGCCGAAGGAATTTGAGGGCTTCCGGTATAGCACGGGTGCTCAGTCGGAGAAAAATTGTCCGCCTTTGGTTAAATAGGTCAAAGGAGGAAAGAAACAAGAAAGGAGGAAAAGCTGGCCGAATCGGAGGTAGAGTATGAAAAAGTAAGAAGGGGGGATGGAACCGTCTAATAATGATCGCGAGGGGGGACCAACGAGCATTGCTAAAAAAAATACAGAAAATCACACAAAAGGAAAAATGTCCTAGACGTGAATCGTGGGGGGTGACGAGACTCCGAGGGGAAGGATGACCGGAATTTTGCAAGAATTTAAAAAGAAGAGGAGGAACTACTGTCGCGATGAAGGAAAGGGGATCAAAAGGGGAACTTAAGAACGTATCTGAAACCAGTAGAATCTCTGAAATGGCCAAAGGGCCAGCATTAATATCATCTTCAAGAGGAAAGTGAGGGCTGGGACATACAGAAGCGTTTTGGGGGGGAGGGGGGCAGTACGAAAAATTGGCGGAAAAAGAAAAAGGGGGGAACTTAAAAGACCGGGGGGGAGTATTACGATATTAACAGAAAAAGCAGGAAGGAATGAATTCCCATGCACTTCGCCTCAGTCCGGAAACGAAGGGGAGACGTCTTTTGCCCCAGATCCTGACGGGAGGGGGGAAGAGGGAGACGACGGTAATTTTTCAGGTTGCTGTGAAGGGAGGTCACCATGCTTCATTCCGAAAGAGGGCAAGCAAGTCCTTCCATGTATGCAAAGTTGGGAGAAAATGGTAGAATGCTTGGAAATGGACGACTGGGTGGGGCAGAAGGGTTAACGATCTTCCAGGCAGAAAAAAAAAATGGTAAAGGCTATTATATCTCACGGACTCCAGGGCGTATTCCTACTCTCTCAAAAAGGGAAGGGGAAGGTCATATGGAGGGAAGGAAAAGGCTATCAAAGTCGCCAGACAAAAGGTTGGAACAGCTCTCTCTGCTGCTGTCGAAGGATCGAGAAGGTTCTTTCCTCCTTATACGAAGAATTTGCAAAAGAGTGGAGGTGATGAGACCATTGCGTCTCCGTGATTGACGAGGGGGAGGGGATGCTAACCACCAGGAGGGTAAATGGCTCCTTGCACGCGCAAAGATTGAGCAGCACGTTTGTTCAGGGTCGGGGGAAAGAAAAAAACCTTCTGGAGTGCAGTGAGGGGGAGGATTGCAGACGAAAAGGAAAGGGTCTGTATCTGTCCAGGAGCTTCAGACGGAAGGGCGACTGCGAACTGTTGACAGAAGGGGTACAAAGCCCGACGTTGCGTGCCATTCCGCACAAAAGGGCAAACGGAATGATCCTTTCCGGAACTGGAGAACAAGAATGCTTAGATCCAGGGTTTGAAAAATAGTCTCAAGGACTTGTAAGAAACAGGAGAGTAAATTCTTCACTGGGGAAGTGAGCGTAGGAACACTACCACGTTAAAAAGCTGGGGAAAGGGAGGAGCGATGGAGGGTAGGGAAATGCAGCATCTAATGAGTCAGGAGAAAACTTTTGCGAAAGTCGGAAGTCTGCCTTGACGATCTGACTTCAAAGACGGAAAGTCGTCCGGCTTGAAGTCGGCTGAGGAGAGTGGGAAAAAAAAAAAAATGAGGCAACATGAAGAAAAGGGGAAAAAGCCTGCTCAAAAACGTATCCAAGAAGGACACAAAAACCTAAAAGGTTCGGAAGGGAAAAGCCATAGAGAAAAAAAGAAGGATGGGGGGGAAAAAAGATTGCAAATGCCACGAGCGGGGGAGCCTTGTAGGGGAAAGGAGAACATACGAAAAGACGGATACACATGTACCATGGGAAGAGAAGCATCAATCGCAAACGAAATGCCAAAGAAAAAGCATATCGACTCAATACACGGGGAAACGGTCGATAGGGAAGAAAGGGCCATGGGGAAAGCATGAAAAACAAAATGCTCGACTAAAGAAGGAGGTTATGCCATTGAAGACATATCTAAGTACACCTGAACAAAACGGATAACGAAAGGGGGAAAGAAAAGAAACAGAAGGAAAGAGAGAGGGATAGACAAAAGGGGCTGTTCTACATTGTATAAGCCAAGAAGGGAACGAAGTAAAAAAAAACACAAGCGGGTGGGGTTGGGGGGGGGGACGGAACAGGATGGTGAGAAAAGGCCAGGAAGAAGATCATGCCGTGGAAGGGGGCGGCGACTTGGACACGCCAAGGAACGTGTACAAATAGCTCCCTTCATCTGTCAGAAAAGAAACGAAGACAGGCAGTGAATATCACTTTGAGGCCCTGTAAAAAAAAGGAATAAAGAGAAAAAAAACAACGACTACTTCCATAATTATTTTACCGGCGGGAAATGAAAAAGAAGTCACAAAATATCGAAAATCGAACCCTGCGAGTGTCAAGGGCGTAAGGATAACAGCCCTGTGGTGTTGCAAGACAAAAAGAGGAAGAAAGAAAGGCCAAAACGCACCTGGACTGTCACATCCCCGCAGTCGACAAAGCCCCGCCACTTCAAAATCTACTAAGTCGGCCATACGGCGAGATCGCGAGCGAATCATCCCGAAGTCTCAGCCGCTGAGAAGGGGGATGGAGGACCAAGTCTCGGCGAAGGTCCAAGGCGTCAGAAGGAAGCCGTATATAAAGTCGGAATCCCCCGAAACAGGCCGGCAGACAACGAGATACGAAAAGAAAGCAAAAGCTGGAACGCAAGACGATCTGATACTTGGCCAAAAAACAATCGGCACCTGACAAGGAAGGAGGAAAAGTGATCAAGTTCATAAAAAAAGCATACAAGGGGATGGAATGATGAGATCTTCTCCCGAGGGAATGGAGCACAGGGATGGGAAAAAAAATCCTTCACAGGGGGGAAAAAAAAAAAGGTCAACGCGTCGCCAAAGGAAAAAAAACACATCAGACGCTCTTATTCTTCACATCAATAGAAGAAATGAAGTAAAGAGGCGCGCAGGGAGGCAATGCGGAAGAGCGGAGGTCAACGGGAGCGGAATGCGGCGATTAGCAAAAGTAAAGAAATTCACCACTGTTTTTGGCGCCGTCAGGTGGGTCTTACAGGAAAACTACACCAGCTTATGTCGACACCAACTTAAAAAGAAGTAGACTAAGGAAAAGAAATAAGTGGAAATGGCCATTTGGGGACATGGCTATCTAAGGCAAGAATGGCGAGAAGAGCCATTTCAGTCCCCTGGGAACGCATTGGGAGAGACAGAGTTAGCTCTTCGCTGAGGGACAAGAGGCAACAGGACGGGACGGAAGCTCCTAGACAAAATGCGAGGCAAAACCACGGAGACCAAGCGTCCGGCACTCAATATCTGGGCATGGGGTTGGGCTTTTTTTTTCTCCCTGCCCAGGGAACAAAATAGAAGGCGGCTCGTCTAGAACGGGAAAAAAAATAAGGTGGGCTAGACTAACCCGAGATTCGGCCACAACTACATAAGGGGAAGCAAGAAGGGGGGGAAACAAGACTTCATTCAAAAAAAAAGAGAGAGGACAGAGGCTGATCAACCGAGAAAAAGAAAGGCAGAATAGAGCGGGTAATTCGCTGCCAGTCGCAAGAAAGGATAACAGCACGATCACACACCAAAAGAGGGTAAAAGAAGAGGAAGCAAAAAGAAAAGGAGAAGATGGAAGCTCATACCGCCTCTATGGGGAGACGGAAATCGGGTCATCCCGCCCAGGGGGGGGGAGATTATTGTATTCACAGACAAAATGAAAAAAAAAAAAGAAACATGAAACGAAGGTGGCCCGAATCGCTTTAAGAGGAATAGAAAGTACTGGTGAAGGGGAGGGTAAGCGATTCCTTCATATAGGGTCGGAAACTGCAGCTGCTTAACCAACAAATACCACCATTACCTGGGATGTGAGAAAAGGGGGGGCGGGAACCAGTTGGTTTCCCAGGGTGGAATCCAGAGAGTGGGACGGATCTGGGAAAGCGTTTTTAAAAGAGCGAAAAAAGACTGTGAGAACGTGTGAATTAATAACAGAACCTGAACAGTGGAAAGGAAGGGGCCTCTGACAGCGGGAAAAAAAAAAGGGGAAGGGCATACAGGGTGGAAGAAGAGAAAGACGGAAAGGGGGATGGACACACCCTTTCCGACAGTAACTGGAGAAAACAAGAAGATGTTAGTTTTTCAGATGACGGCCCCTTTGGGGGGCGAAAAAAAAAAAAGCAGGGGGTGAAAACAGTAGTAGCAACTCTCAAGAATCCGGGGAAGAAGGAGGAAGAAACGGGGAACGAGTCAGGAATGCCCAGAAATTCAGTTCTCAGGGACCCGCCGCGGAACACTGTGCCTCAACGGCGGCGGGGAGAAAGACGATGTCAGGCTTGTTGTCGGGCGGCAATGGCGGCCCAGCACCGGAGGCAGAAGATGCGAGGAGACCAAAAAAGTCCACGTCTGGGCCTTTGGTTTAGCATCCCGTTATCAAGGAAAGAGGGGGGGGGAAAAGAGGGTCCGACTGTGTGTAAAGAGAGCCGATCGCTTGGGATGAAACTGCGGGGTATTCTCTCGGACGCAAAAAGGAAGTGGTTGGGACTTCCTACTAGCATCAGTTTCTTTAACGGCAAAAGGGAAAAACGGCCAGGTCCGGATTGTATCAGGACAGAACCACCAGTTTAAGCACTTACGCTCGCGTGGGGGGGCGATGGGAGAGGTCTGGCCGCATAGATCTGAGGGGGCCCGAAAAAAAAAGGGGGAGAAGTTCTTTATAAAACCCAGGAAAAAAATTAGGGGGGAAAGCCGGGCTCTTGCAGAATAGTGGCGGGTGTACCCACCAATAAGACCAAAAAAGAAAGGGGAACCACTCTAAAGTGGCGAGAGGAAAAATCAGATGTGTTCACTTAGGTCTAAAAAAAAAAAAGAACCAGCAACGTCTGAATCGTTAGCGGGTGAGGAGAGGAAGAGACGGGGAAGAAAAACTGGAATCTTGACATGGTGCGTAGACCCTTAGACGGAATTCGAAATGGCACGAACCACTCGTGAAGTTCCAGTCGGAAAAAAAAAAAACGGGCCAACGGCACTCTTCCTGCGAGGAGTTAAAAGAAAGAAAGAAAATCGGGGGGGGACCGGTCACATCTTTTCTCCTGGACGGGTCTCGACCGACTGAGAACAAGGGGAAAGGGTAGACGAGAGCTTAAAAAAGAGGAAAAGGGAAAAAGGAACGGTCCTCTCCGATGAGGGGGTTCAGTTAATCCGCTATGTCTTAGTCACCAGGCAAGAAAAAGGGTGGGAAGGTAACGCGAACCGCCAGCGAGGGCCGTATTAATGATGTCCGGACCAAACCGCGATCGGAGTTCAAAAAAGGGGGGAATCGAGCGGCTTAGGGGGGGGCAGGTAGCTAAAGGGGTATTCAGGGGGGTAGCGTCATGAATGGGGCGGAAGTAGTCATGGAAGGAGGGTATCCGGGAAGCCATTAAAAGAACGACATCACCCCCAAACTCCCTTTTTTCCTGAAAAAAAAGAAAACTCCCCCAAACAACGTAGGAAAGGGAGGAGAAAAAAGTGTTGGGACGTCGTCTGGGGACCAGGAAACTCGGGAAACTGGAGACCAAATTGACCTTACAAAGGATCAACTAAAGCCAGGAGATGAATGTATCATCCCTCAGTCAAGAAACGAAAGAGAGGCCTTCCATTGCCGTACATCATCAGGGAAGGCAAAAATCAGAAATAAACGCTTAACTACGAATTGTGAGGTCCCTTAACGACTACAAGAAGGTGGGAAAAAAACAAGCTTATCCGTGGTGAGACATAAAGAAAAGGGTCTCCTCAGTTCCTCGATCGAAAAAAAAAAAAAGGGGACGCGGGTTCTAAGGACCATCACAAAGTCAAAGAGAACACTGTACTCCACCGCGATGAGGGGGGGGGAGGAAGTCTTTGAAAAACGCCATAAAGAAGATCCATGAAAACAAGGTGCCGTTCTGTTCTTCCTGACTACACGCAAAGAAGGTGGTTCTGGACACTGAACGCCTTCAGCAGTCCAAAAAGGCTAAGAACCCTTCGGAATCAAGTGGAGTCGGTCCTAGCGAACTTCACCTCTCAAAAGGAGAAGAGGCTTTGCGTCGGAGCGTCAACGGAACCGGACAGAGCTCCTCTCCTAAAAAAAAGGCAGGGAAAGCGGAAAATGCCCAGAAGAGGCCTTTTTGAAGGAAATACCAGCCAACTAAAAAGTCGTTCATAATAAAGAAAGAAAAAGTTGGCTTTGCGGAAATCAAAAGGAGAATGGGTGCGCCGTCCAACGTATTCGATCTGAAAGGAAAAAAATTAGGACACAAGCGAGCGTAAGCAATAAACCGACGGCACAATCCGCAACTGTGGCGGGGAGGGAAAGGCCGGGGAGATCCCTCCGGCGGCGGTAAAGAGCCTGTCCATAAACTTAGCGCGTCAGACGTACCCCACCGACGGGGACGGAGACCCGCTCATAAAAGCAGAGGGGAAAAAACAAGAATCGGTAGACAAGACTTGGGCCCAAAAGAAAACCGATGGAACCCCTCCTTCGAAGGGTGAGAACAAAAGAAAAAAGATGACGGGATCATCTCGCCTTAATTACACAAGGGGAAAGGTGGGAACGGCCAAGCAAGACTGAAGCCAAAGGCGTCGCAGGGGGGCTCAAACGCACTGCATGCACGGAACAGCAAGTAAAACAGGATTTCCGACTTCGACTCAAGTTGAATGAAAATGCGTCAGAGGACAGGGTAAAACGTATTCGATCCTCCCCAGGATGAACGGGACCTATTGCACACAATTCAGGTTTGGGAAAAAAGAGTGGGTAGGAGGCGCCTACAAACCTTCTGGATGACCGCTTCCTGAAACGGGATGGGTAAAAACATAAAAGAACGCGGAGAGGCCGGGATTGACACTGGCAAGGGGCCTTTCAGGAGCATACCTGGAAAAGCAGGAGAGGAAAAGGGAACCACTTTCTTCTCTTACATCGGAAGGGGGAGGACCGTTTATCTCGGGTGGGCGGAGGTCCAAACTGATTGGTAGGATACCTTAAAGAGCAAGGGATGGAGAAAAAAGCAAAACAGGGGTCGCCCTCACGTATCAATGCAGCGGAAAGGCGGGGGGGAATGTGCTTTTTTATTGGGCCTCAAAAAAGAAGTGGGGACACGACTAAGAAGGAAAAAAAAGAGAAAGTACGCCAGTACTTTCATATTACTCTGCGCAGCGGAAAAAAAGAAGGTTCAAGGGCAGGACTGGTAGGTTTCATAAAATGGAAGACATCTCATCTAACCAAAGTCGACCAGAGTGGCGAAAACGAAGCCAAGTGAGAGAGGACGCCTTCAGCATAAAGGGAAGGAGTTATGGACAGCCGGCAAAGAGAAAAAAAAAAAAATTGCTCAGAA
>Ga0179591_1355505_pt1 | contig 14482 bp, 20 predicted proteins | sample CZOMad2_1_08_16f_FD_182891 | JGI IMG/M metagenome (GOLD analysis project Ga0179591, IMG submission 182891) | Vadose zone soil fungal communities from Angelo Coast Range Reserve, California, USA - CZOMad2_1_08_16fungal (PacBio error correction) | ecosystem: Environmental > Terrestrial > Soil >...
GGGGGGGGCTCAGCCGGAAACAGTTGCGATGGGGAAAAGGGGAGAGGAAAGATACCTTACCTCGGTTTCTGGGGGGCAAATGGCTACATCGCGAGGGGAGCTGCCGATTCGATCCTTAGATGTAAAACTGATTTCTCAACTCTTGGGGAGAGAACCATCGAGAAGTGTCGGAGGGAGGGAAAGTCTCTGCAAGCTCTCCAAACTTTACTTAGAACACATCCTTGCCGTCAAAAAAAGAAGAAGGGGGGGAAGGACCGTGTCTAAAAGGAAGTAATCCTCACTAAAAACGGCCTTTGCATAAACACATTTTCAAAACCGGGAAAAGAAGGGAAGAGGCTTCCGGATCGCTTTTGAGGGCGGCTATTTACATTATTAGATGAAGAAAACGCAAAAGGTGCTGCTTCTCTTGGAGAAACAAGCCAATGAGACCCAACCTATTAAATCTGTCAAGAAGGGACTGTTTGCGAATCAGGGAAAAATTGTACAAGACAACAGGTCGGGGAGAGGTATTCAAGGGGGGGGGGAGGAAAAGGGAGAGGAAAATGTGTACTAACTCTCTGCTTTGACGGACCTGGCGCCACTATCAGAAGTTCGTCGAGTGGGGTAGGGAAGGTAATGTGGTCGTGGTACAGGAAAGAGGAGGATAGGGGGAGGGGGGGAGTTCCAGAAAGAAGAAAGGGAAAAATGCGCGTTATCGTAATCTGACCCTAGGACTACAGAAACGTAATCTTAGGACAGACATGACTCCTCGATACAGAGAAGGAAAGGAGCAACAGGCTTCGTAAGCGAGGGTAGGGATGTGGGGAAAATACTGGAAATCTTTGGGTAAAGGTGCTCGAACACGCTGGCCAGTGGCAAAAGGGAAGCCGTGGCCACAAGGGAACGATACCGGAAGACAGGAGGATCATGAATAGGGGGAATATCGAAAAGGAGGGGGAAAAGAACTTCTGCTTAGCTTTCGTCCGCCTACGCGGAGAAAAAGAAGCCGCACCAGGGGAATTGCTTTCCTTTTGGGGTCCGGAGGACCTGGCCGGAGGGGAAGATCGTACTATCTGTGAAAGAGAAGCCAATCCTAAACATCCCTCAAAGAAAGGGGGTTCTGGGATGGCCGAAAAAGACTGAGCCTCTTCTTCGTAGCACAAACCCCGGTTTCCTTGAAGAGGGAGAAAAAGTTTCTTCACGCGCTGTGAGAGGGACACGGGGGGGGGGAACGGAAAGGGTGTAACCAACAAGAAAATAGTGGTCGCCGCGCAAGGGGAGTTTTTTGTTTTGGGAAAGCGGAAAGCTGACGACCGGAGCGACCAGCGAACGAACCGAAAGAGAAAGGAGAAAGGGGAAGGGAGAGCCGGGTGCGTGGAGAAGTCTTCTGACTTGGGAGGGGGTGATCATGGAGGAGATCATGAGAAAGTCTCAAAGGCCGGCGACTTCTCATCGCTGAAGTGGGGGGGTAGTGGGAGGCCATTTTCCAAAGAAGGTTCACCAGGGGGAAAGAAAAGTTCGTCTGCCCAACAACTACATAAAAAAAAAACTCCTTCGCGGAGTTTTGGGAGGGGGAAAAGGGAATTTCTTACTTCAATTGGGAACAAATCGCTATAAGGAGGGGCAAACGGCAACTACTTGGAAGGGGTCTTAGGAAATGGATTGTCTGCTCTTTTCGCCATTTGAAGAAACTTCTCCAAAAGAAAAAACATTCCTTTGCGCAGACTAGCCTATTTGGAGGAACGGTTCGGGAAAAATTATGAAAGGTTTCGAATTAAACCTAAAACGTCCATCGGGAAAAGCACACAGTCATCAGCTAAGAATACGCATCACACAACATCACGATTGGAATCAAAACAATACGTCACATGTAAGGGGGAGAAAGGATCTGCCTCGGCAAAAGAACAAGCTCGCAATGGTAGGCAGTAAAGAAGAACACTAAGGGGAAAAAGACCAACAAACCAGAGGGGGCGCGCCTGATGGTTTCCCTTCCTGAAGGCGAATCAGCGGGAAAAAAGACCTGTGCGAAGGGCATCACGGACGGAAAGGCGAAGAGAGAACTAGATGACAAAAAAGCAATGAAAAAGTACACGAATATCCCAAGAAAAAGAAGTGGGGTTCTGATTAGGAGTAGTCCCAGGATAATGAAGGAAAAAGGGGGGAAAGGTTGTTTTAGAGGGGGGGCTGTGTTTTGTCGATTCAGAAGGGGTAAAAAGGAACGTCGCACAAGGACCGCCGGCCGAACCCCCTGAGGAAAACGAGTCGGGGGGCGCAGGAAGCGAAAAGAAAGGAACCAAGTGGGCCGGCGAGAGCCCTGAAGTTTTCGTATTAGGAGAGGCAAATCAGTACTCAGAAGGGGGGGCAACAGAAAAAAGGAAAAAGAAAAAGGGGGGAAATGAACTCTGCCGGTTGATAATAGCCAAGGGGTAACCCTTGGGATGTTTGAAGGGGAAAAATTTCGGTTCAGGTAGGACGCGCAGCATTACCACCAAAAAAAAAAGCGGAGGGGAAACATATCCTGGGGGAAGAAAGATGGAAACCCGCTCGTACTTCTCCCCCACTCGATCTCGGAGGGGGCCTCTGAGGTTTCCCGGAAAACCTAACGTACATCCGGAGGTTGATCGGACTGTGGTGTCAAACCAGTTCACCAAGGGGGGGGGGTCATACGAAAAAGGCAGCTGGTAATCTATCAGCAATTTGGGAGTTCCTCAGTCCAAGGAAAAAGAAAAGGGGAACGTTCTACAAACTCTCGCCCAGATATGAATTGTCGCTAGCAATTGGAAAGGAAGCTTTAATGATAGATACTTCGATCGTTGGGGAGGCCAAAGCAGGAAAAAAAAAATAAAATAATCTTAGCGGCAAAAAATATCTGTCCCAGTGGGGGTCGACTTTTGACATCGCCTCAACAAAACAACTTATTAGGGAAAGATACTACAGAAAGAGAACGTCAAATGCCGCTCTTGGATCGCTCGACAGTCTTTTTAGTTGAAGCGGGGTAAGGGAGGGGTGCGGCCGCGAAACGATCGAGAGTCCTGAAAAGGGGGGGAGTTCTAAAAGAAAGATACCAAGAGTAGGGAGCGATTTTGTAGAACAAATGGAGTCCAGGAAAGGAAGTCTGAGGAACCGGAAAGAACTTGAGGGAGGAAAGTATGGACGAATTGAAAAAGGGAACTCTGAGATCACCACCATCACACGGAAAAGACAATTTGGATACGTCGGAAGAATCCAAAAAATGCGAGATAACGTTTGGGAACCAGCGAGCTGTGCCGGGGGACGGACCAACAAGGGGGCTTTTAACACGGTCTCGGAGAGTTCGGGCCGTGTCGTAAAAGGGGACATAGCGAAGAATCGCCCATTAAATATCAGTTTAAAATGGCGATCAAAGAAACAGGTTCATGGAACATGTTGGTGCTCTTGTGGAGAACGAGCAGATCAGAGTTGCGCGGAAAACGGATCAAAAAGAACTTTGCTCGACGTCACTTGGTGAAAGAAAAAAGGGCTGAGAAGGCAAAAAAGGGAAGGGGCTGAAAAGGTTGACGGAGAAAAAAATTGTGAGAGTAAATTGCTTTCAGGGTTTGGGAATTCGACAAACAAAGAAGGGGAAAACAGAGGCTAAAACCGTGTTGATAAACATTATCAGACTATACCTTTCTAGGCACTGTCAGTTCCATGAATTAACAGAAGTCCTTGAGAAGGAAGGGGGGTCTGAGATTTAAATTGAGGGGGGGGGGGAATACTTGGTGTAGGAGCGAGGGAGGGGTCCTTTCCGACTTGGAGTAGAGAAGTATTCTTGCGTATTCTTGATTCCCAAAAGACTTTCAACGCAGGAACGCTGAAGAGGGGGCATGCTGAAGGAAGAGGTGGTAAGGAATCTACGAGAATTGGCGCCTGGCGATTGCCGGGGAAAAAAAAAATGGTACATGTTACGTACTTTGTTTCAAAAGAGGGGGATTTTGGAAGAAGGGAGGACGGGAGAAGGCGATGGCGGTGCCGCTGGCGCTGGGGTGGTCATGAAGAAGATCATTCCTCATCGGGCGAATTTCCAGGGGAGACGATCCAGGCCTTTCACCTTGAACTTCTGGGGAAGGCGTTTGGCGCCATAGGAAAAAATGCGCGACCCGAAACAGGAAAGAACAAAAATAGATGGAAAGCATCAAGTACACGTGAACGCACACTATCCCCAGAAGATTTCAGCCAGAATTGACTTAAACTGAGGCGGGAAGGAATATTTTATGTCTTTTTTCGGAAATTGTCGGCGAAAAAAGGAGAGTCATGCTCCAATTCGTTGGGGGGGGGGGACATTGACTCCACTGGGAAAAGAGAGTTAGTGAAAGAGCTCTATAAGTCGAACGGGCTCTTAATCGAAGAAAAACTGAAACATTATGTCTGAGGGAGGAAAGGAGAAAACGCCTGATCCTCAAAAACCTGCTCTAGGAAATGGCGTATTCAAGGGTTTGCAGGTTAGGGCTGTGTCTCCCATATGGCTTCATCTTTCAAAGAAAGAACCCCTTTTTGGGAGCAAAAAACCGACCTGTCTTGGGGGAGAAAAGATTAAAAAATCGTTCCAACAAAGGGGGAAGGGAAATCCCAGCTCGATAAAATGGAGCCCGTGGGATCGTCAGAAACGTTGTGGGCACTACCGTATGCTCATGAAAGAGGGTGTCAGAAAAAACAACGTAAAGCACCAGGGAGGGGGGGGGAAGTAGGGCTTTTTCATTGACTTTCTCGCCTTGAACAAGGAGCGGCTTCAAGGTCTAGACGAGCGAAGGCCCGTCCAAAGAGTTTACTTGAGGGATTTTCGAGAGGGGGGGGGGGGAGGAATTCTCACAGACGGTTGGAAATTGCTTTGGGTCTGATACGGGAAAAAAAAAACGCTCTTATCTAAATGCAGGTCGGGGGGGGAACCGGGAAGAGAAGGTTTGCCACTGGTCCGGGGACTCCGCGCACACCTTGGAAAAAGAATCCAACACAAACACGAACTGGGGGCCATTCTCCAAGAAAGAGAGAGCGCCGAGAAAAAACTCCTGTATGGATAAAGGCTTCATTGTTGGAGGATGTCTCCTATGAAGAGAAACGATCTTCTACTCTGAAGAGCCATCGTTCGCCAGGGAGGACTCTCCGCATGGGAGAAAAATCCAGGAAGGGGAGAAAGACATACAGTCCCAGAAGAACCACTCTACGACCGGGAGGGAGGGGTGAGTCACATCATCGGTCGACAAGGTAGTAAAAAGAGAATAGAGAGGGGAATCTCTCCGGAAAAATGAAGAAAAAAAAGCGTCGTAAACACTGGGCAACTTATCTCAACAGCACGAAGTCAGTCAGTTTGACCTCAGGGGGGGGGAACCTTGGCGGACTGGGAGCCAAGAAAGGTGGCGATAGCACAATCGACTATATGGCAAGACATAAAGAAAATCCAGCTCAAAAAGAGAAGAAGGGATGCCCCTTCTGCAGCTCTGGAGGGTTTTGCCCCTTTCTATTCCCCACGAGCGGGGGAGAAAGAAAGATCCGAGAAAAAAAAAGCATTGATTTTGAGAAGCGGAGCAGATTCCATTTTTTCCGGCGCCGACAAGCCAGTGTACCTTAAAAGAGAAAAAGAGAACGCAGTTGCAGCCGCTGCAAAAAAGCTGTAGCAAATCTTCTGAACGAAGAGGAAAGAGGGACATAAAGAAAAATCTTCTAGGACGCCTTGGGAAAAACAGAGTTCATTTATACTATCTGATGAACCACAGGAAAAAGGCTTTCTCATCGCCGGCAAAGGAGGAAAGAAGAAAAAACAACACCGAGGAGGAGGAAAAGGGAGAATCCGGCTCGGAGAGGGAACAGGGGGGGAAGGTTCGGAAGGGGCGCTGTTGAGGCGGACTTCTAATGGCAGATCGCTAAGATTGTGTTCACGCAGAGGGGGGAGAGTAGTCCTCGCGCTGTTCAGCCGGGGGACGATTTTGGCGCGCCCAGAAGAAAGGGGAAAAGGGGGGGAGGAGGGAAGAGGGGTTCTTCAAGCTAGAAAAAGATAGGGGAAAGAAAGCCTGGCCTTAAAAAACCTCATTCCTTCGTTCATGGAAGGGAGCATCGTATCGCCACGCGACACGGAGCATCGCATTTTCAAAAAAAAAGGGAGGAGGAACGGATTGAAAAGGTTTTACTGAGAAGATTTACAGGGAGGCCATCTCTATCGTGGGCTCAAAGGATGCTCTTTGATGCACGCCGCCAAGAACACCCGAGTTCAGGGGAAAACGGCTGAAGAAAGGAAAACGTGGAAGGGGGGAAAAAACGTGTCGAGCCGGGACTTGATCTTGGCCTAGCGAGAAGGAACGATTCTTCTGTGGACTACGCTAGGGGAAACCGCTGCCTGTTATCGCCAAGAGAGGGGATGGTTCACTGGGCTGGAGGAACATCACTGGATGGAGAAAGGATAGGTCTTTATCTACATTAAAAACTGAGACCGAGGTAAAATTGCGAACTTGAGAAGGGGAGGACACCGATCGACGAACGATAGGGAGCATCGCGAAAAAAAGAACAGAGAGAAAGGGAGCAACGAGGGAAAGAAAAAAGCGTTTGTTCGTTTCGTCATTGGAGACTGCAAATGCCAGGGGCGGGTGAAGGTTGCGTCGGAGCAAGGAAGACCAGTGGCACACGCGCGGCAGGGGGACAAAAACAGACCTGCATATATAACGGTGCCTTAAATCGGTGTTTCCTATCGAGAAGTGACATACCGTCAAGGGTTAGAAGGGACGGAAAAAAGCCTACGCTTGCGACCATAAAGAAAAGAACGTAAATTTTTTTTCGGGAAAAGGGAAGGACTACTAAAAGGGACCTGCCGTAAAGAGAGGAGGGGTCATCACTTCTATCAAAAAGCTAAAAATCCTCCTTCTAGAAAAAAGAGGGATGGGGGGCGTGAATGGCCTCTAAAAAGGGGCCTGAGCCTCGGCGTCGAGGGGAGGTGAACTAGGGGACCAGGAGGTCACGGTCGCTGTTGGACATTATAAAACCTCGTGTTTGGGAACGAACGGAGGGAAAGAAGGGACACCAAAAGACAGGTCTTTTCTCGGACTAAGAAAAGAACCCGGAAATCTGAAGAGGCGGAAAAGCAGAACTAACCGAAAGAGGGGAAGCAGACTCCATTGGAAAAGGAAAAGGGTTTCGATTTAGCTCTGCGGAGCCAAGGAATCGTCTAAATACGGTTAAGGAGGAGGAAAAAGAAAATCTTCACCAGGGGGGAAGGAGGGAAAGACTAACATCTGCTGACTCCATCCGACTTGTCTTCATTGTCAAAAAAAGAAAGGAAACGATTGGAACCAGGGGGGAAAATTCGTCGGCCAGATTCGCGGGCTCTGGGGTCCGAGGAGGTTCTTCCGTCACTGAGGTGCATCGAGGGGAGTCTTTTGCGTTCCACGAGAAGGGGTGCTTTCCGTAAATAGGGGTCTTTGGCGGGAGGGGGGGGCGCCAAAAGAGGAAAGGACTTGCAGCTTGAGCGAAAGATGAAAATATCGGGGGAGGGGAGAAAAGATTGAGGATGATACAATGGTTTCGGAATGAAAGAAAGATTCACACAAACATTCATAAAAGACGAGGACAAGAACGCATACCAACTACTGGAAGGAACAATTACTTCAAATAGTATAAGACGAGCTCTCGGCAGCGCGCTATTCTCAATCGATCAGTAGATTGAGATCGGGCTTCTAAAAAGGGGAAAACCAAACACGCTGGCGGCCACTGGGGGGGACGGGTCCAGGGGCTAAACCACAGAAGAAAAGAGACAACCCGGTGTATCATCCAGGAGGCTTAAAGGAAGAGAGAACACCGACATTAGGGAACTCGTTACACGAGGGAAAGAAGGAATGCGACCAGGAGAAATTGGATTAGGTGGGAACTAACGTGAGGGGAAGTCCCTATAATAATTAGGTTTTCGGACGTTGAGGGGGCCGAATGTTCAATTCGGGGAATGTCACTCACTGATCGAGTGGTTTGTCTTCCCTGAGGGATGGACAGCAGAATGCTAAGAGGAACAAAAGTGGGAAGCTGCGACAAAGTCCTGAAGGGAAAGGAGTCTCAACTGGTGGAAGGAAGGGGAAGTGACTCCTGCTCGAGTAGGGGGGAGCCAAAGCGAATCCCACATGAAGAAAGCTCGCCTTTTGAAGGGATACACTGATAGTTTGAAGGGGGAGGTTTCGGTCGCCAAAATACGAACGTCGAAAGAAAACCTCGGGGAAAAAGATCCATGGTGGGAGGAGGGCTGTGAACCCTTCGGACTTTCCTTCCAAAAAAGGTAAGGCTTTTGGCCGAGGAGGGGGAATCCCTGTCAAGAAAACATTGAGAAAAAGAGGTGATAGGAAAGGGGGGAAAAGAGGCACCATTGTCTACATCCTGCATGCCATCGGGGAAGCGAGCGTTTTCGGCGGCCGGTTTCAAACGGCCAAAGGTCCACTGAAGGAGACTAAATCTCGATGTCAAGCGAAAAGGGGAACTGTATACGACCACGCTGGAGATGAAGGAAACTTCGATCGTTGTAGGAACAACTTGAAAACCGACCGCAAAGAAGCTGCGATCGTGCGGCAGGTTGAGACTTACTAGCTCGATAACAAAAAAGAGTAAAATAGATATATAGTCATAAGGTAAGACAAGAAACCTTCCGGCTCGGGTGAGAAAAAGAACTTCTTTTCTTTGAGCGTCGTGGAGGGGATTGGCGGCCGCGAAACGGAAAAGAAGGAATCTCGAAGAGGGGAAAATGAGCGCAAAAAAGAGAGGGCGCGATTTTGTAGAACTGTCAAGTGGCCCTTTGGGAGGGGAGGGGAAGGGAAAACGCCTAAACCGTGGGGCGTCGGTGAGATGCCTGAGTAGAGGGAAAGAAATGGGGTGAGGAGTAGCAAAAAAGGATCACCTCCTAGTGAAGTGGGGTACTTATAGGCTTTAAAGGAAGGACCAAAGCCATTCTATATCGACGGGGGGGAAGTCAATAAAATCAGGGGGGGGAAGAAGGGCAAACAGGAGGAAGCCTCGGCTGTTAGGAGGGGGAGTTCGGTTCATTCGCTATAAAAGAAAACTGCCCATTTAAAAGAAAAGGGACCATCTGGAGAGAAATAAACCGGCGATATTCATGGAAAAAAATGGGGGAGGTGGCGAAAGAAAGAGGTCCATATTTTGTCCGGGGAGGAAAAAAAAGGTCTAACTCCGAAAAAAGGAGGCTTGTGCAAAGAAAACGTGAAGTCGCTCATGGCACAATAGGGGACTTCTTCCAAAGGGGTCTGGGCCTACCCACAAGGGGCGATTACGGAAAGTTGGGACGCAAAAAACAAGGGAAAAGGAAAAGCACGTCCTCAACAGGTGGGGTCTTCAGTAAAAAAAAAAATCAGGACTATACTTAATCAGCACTTCGTTCGGAAAAGAAAGGTGTCTAGGGGGGGAAAAAATTCGTGTACGTTAGGGCGGGGTTGTCATCACGTTGGGGGAGTATCTAGGGGATTCGTCAGGAAAAATCCTTCGCTATAAAACACCGGTGGTTAGTCGGTCTTTTGAGGGAAAAGGGGGGAAAAACATGGAAAGGGGGGGCGCGCAGACGGGGGGGGGGGAGAAGTTTCCCCTATGTTTCGCTAAGCTAAAGACTCCTGATCGAAAACAGAAGGGCGGGCTCTTTGCGCTTGCCAGGAGAGCGGCGATAACATTTACAGTGGGGGAGAGAACTAATCAGGGAGGGGGGGGGGAGTGTAGTCGTGCAAAATACGATGAAAGGGGGCTCTGTTCTTCGAACGAGACCTCATTGTTTTGGAAAGGGGGAAAAAACATGGATCATTCCTCATCTCGAGAATTCAGCATCTAAAGGGAAAGCTGAAAAGAAAAGTGCGCCAGTTGGGCAGGAAAAAAAATGAAAACGCGCCTCCAAGACCAAAGAGTGACAAGAAATCTCCTCAGGTCTCCGTGGAAAAACGAAGGAGAAGGGGGGGGGCATGCAATTGAAGGGAAGAAAAAAGAGAAACAAAAGCCGCTAAGATGTCAGGGGGGGGGCAGGAAAGGGTCGGCAGAAAAGAACGTAAGCGGGAAAAAGCGGTTTTTTCCATGTGCCTCCACTGCGTAAGGAGGGGGGGAATGGTAATTCTTCAAGCGCGATAGGTCGCAACTTTGGACAAAAAAAAAAAAAGAGAATAACGGGGTCTATGGGGAACAGGCTCCTCCTAAGCCAAATCAACCTGCTCAGGATAAAAAAGGGGATTCTGTCCGTGACGCCGAGTCTTTCTCTTGTCTGAAGGGAGAGGCCGTTAATATTCCCTTGGGGTAACAACGAAGACCGGCCTTTAGCGGTCTACAATAGCTCGTTAAAGGCCGGGGGGGAAGGCCACCACCCGCGTGTGTGCCTATCGGGAGAAAGCGAGGGGGGGAAGGAAAGGTTAATAGGGAAATGTTGGGGATCGAAGAAGATGAAGGCAAGAGTTTTCGAGCCATTCTCCCAACAGGCGGTCTCGAATTCGTCGGGGTGGGGGAAGGGGAGGGTCGCCTGTTTAAACAGATCGTCGAGCTGAAAAGGTCGAGGTCGCTAGCAAAAAAAAAAGAAAGGAAGAAAATTGAAAGGGGGGGATCCCGCGTAGACGACGAACAGAAGACGTCAAAAAGTGTCTCTCTTAACAAACAACTAGACTTATCTCTCAGGGAATAAAAGGCAGGTCTCGTTTGATGTTTGCCACCGGCGAGCACAGAAGGGGTGCCACAGTTGCGAAGGAGCACAAAAAGAATCTCCACACAAACCTTTCTGGAAGATCCAAGAACAAAAAAAGAAAAAAAAGCGACGCCTCTTTGCTCAACGGCTCTGTATCTAAGGGGGAGAGACTGCATGAAAAGTCGTCTATCGAAAGCTGCGATGGCAAGACGTTTCGCCATTTTCCTTGGAGCGAAATGTATATCACTCCTAGAAAGGTGGTTGATCACGACCAAGACCGAAAACTCTAAAAAAACATGCATCGGAGACAGTGAAGAAGCAAACAAGACGAATCTCTTTCTGTGGTGGGGGGGGGAGGGGGGGGGGGGGGGGGGGGGTGGGGGGGGGCCCCTTTGATCCGAGCCAAGAGCCGACCATGGCGTCGAACAAGGGAAAGGAAAATTAAGAGGAAAAAAGGTCATCTGGGGTGGGGGGTTTCACTCTTTGGTCAGATGTTCTGCTTGCAAAAGGGAGAAAGAAAAAGGGTTCTCTATCACATACACGCGAGGAAGTCATGTAAATCTCCGGGGGGGAGAAAAACCCAAACTCCATTCAGCCCAGTGGGAAGAGGAGGGTGAAGGTTTTTGGCCCCTTGGGCCCAGGAAGTTTCTTTTGCTGATTCCTATGAAGGGGGGGGGGAAACCCAATGCCTTTATGTTGAAGGCCGAGGGGAAGATCCATTTTGCCGGCTTGCCGGAAAAAATGGGGGAAAAGGGACTTAAAAAGAGTTTCGAAACCGCTGGGCAAAAACGGAATCAATCTTCGAAAGGATCTAATTCTGCATCCCGCTAGAGGAGGGTGGCGCCTTTCAGCAGAAACGCGGGGACAGCGCCTTGAACCAAACAGAGGGGGGAGGAGGAGAATGCGCAAGGGGAAGAAAAACAACAACAAACGGGAGGAAAGAGATTTTCTCCATTGAACCGGGGGTGGAGCGACCTCCTTTTCGATTGTTGTGAAAAAGAGGGAGCAGGAAGAGGTTCTCTGCGCAATTCGAGAAGAGTTGTGGCACGCTGGAAAAGGAGGTCCTAGAGGGAGGCTACGCTTTGGGGGGGGGGAAGGAAAGAGAGGCGCAACTGCTTTGCTACTGGGGGACGTTTACGGTCATATTCTCTCGCAGGGGAAAAAAACACTGTTCTTGCCGCACCAGCCAGTCAACCTAAAAGACTTTCAAGAAAACCACGACAAAACGGATGGGGAATCAAAACGCCATATCTGTGCACGGCTTCAAGGAAGCTCTTTTGGCTCTTGTCGGAAGGGAAGGGGGGTTTCCATCTCGGGCGAGATGTGCTAGCCCGCCCAGTGAGAGGCATCCTCAAGAAAAAAAGAGAAATTAGTTCAAAGACTTGAATATCTTTCTGTGCTAGACAGTGGAAGGAGGGTGACGCCCTTGTAGGGAAGACAAGGGGGGAATAAAGGGGAGTGGGACTCAGGGGGGAAAGAGGAGAGCATTGTAAGAGAGAACGCAGGGCGTCGAGTGGTTCGGGCTTGTGTGGAAGTGTCGGATTCACCAAGAACCTGACTGGATAGGGGATCTACATGCTGCGATTCCGCCAAGTGACGAACGAATCGCCGTTATCGGGGCAAGGGGGGGATACTAAAAGGGAAGAGCGAACACTGAAAAGGAGGGCGCTTAGCACGGACTGAGGGGGAATCTTTGTGGTCTATTTACGGGGAGGTGGGGAAGAAGTTCTTTTTTTTGGAAGGTAACGGGAGCGGATCACGGGGAGGGGACACAAGCTAGAAGGGGGGGGAAAAAAAAACGATACCTGCAAAACAACAGGCCCTTCTATAGCATTAATCGTTGGGGAGGGGGGTCCGATCTACAAGCAATTAAAAGACCGTCTTCTACAAAGGAAGACGCTCAAAGACCGCCGAAAGTAATGCTTGCCTTTTCCGTTTCCCCGCTAGAGCTTCTAAAACGAGGGGGGGAAAGGTCCGCCTGCAGCAAAATCTGTGTCACTTCGATCAATCCAAGACACGGAGCCGCCCGTAAGGATCGTTTTGGGACGGCGAATAGAAAACTCTGGCCTGACTTTCGGCCCAACCCTCTGTGGAATGGGGAGAAGGGAAATCTCGGGGGAACAGCGCTGGTGATAAGAAAAGGGTGACCGTAAACGGGGATGGAGGGGGGTAACGCAAACCCTCAAACCTTCGTGGAAGGGAGCACCAAATGGGATAGGAGCGATCGACACAAGAAAGGGTCTTGGAGAAAAAAAACCGACTAAAACAACCGCCAGTTTCTCAGCGCCGGGTCTATTTAGGGCTCTGCGGGCGCAGGCCATCGCTAAAGCCTTAGGAAGGTTGCGAGACCGCTCTTTGGGTTACTTCCATCCAGGAATCCAGCTCTGGATTCTTCAATGGGTGGAGTTGAAGGGGGGGGGGGGCCCATTTTTCAACATGAGTCTTCAACAACACAGAGAAGAAAACGGCTTTTTTGTCACCGAAAGTTCTTCCGAAGGGAAATAGAAAAGTTTCCACGGCCCAGACTTGCAGGCTTTCTTACATATATTGGGGGGAAGGGCGTCTAGTTTCGCGCAAGGGGGGAGAAAAACTGTCGCCAACAAAAGATTGCCAGTCTTGAGGGAGGGAGAATATTGAGGAGAATTTGCAATGGGAGGGAATGATCCATTTGGTCTGGAAATTCTGCCACAAGCCGCGCCACAAAGAAAGAAGGCGAAGGCAAAGAAAAACTAACGGTCGAAAAGAAGGGAAGTACTGGCCTCGCCGGACTCGGCATACAAAAAAAAAAACCCCCCCCCCCGCGAACAAGCGAAAGGGGTTTGAGGGAAGGAGTCTGCAAAAACATGGGGAAAGCAGCATTCCAACACGCTGCGACGCGACTCCTGGGGGGAAATTGTGAGAATAATCTCCAACACGAGCACTAATGGAGGAAAAACTTTTGTAGGAAAATTATAAAGAAGGAGAAGGACGAATCTAGAAGAAAAAATAAAGGGTGAAAAAAGCAATGAAGTACCACTACTTAGCACATGGCCTTCTAATTCGGAAATTTTACTGTAATGGAAAGAAACGGGGATGATTAGGAAAGCCTTATAATGAGGAAAAAAGGACTTGTTGGGGCCGCTGTTTTTTTGCAGTTAGACAAATTTCACCGCTCGCCAATGGGGGGGGGGGACCCTAAACGGGGGGAGCAGTCGAGGTTCCATGGAGGGCACGAAAGGGGGGGGAAAAATTTTTCCGAGAGCAAATAATTCCAGGGGACTTAGGAGGCATTTCGGAAGGTCTGAAACTTCTCTATTCTTTCTTGGGGACTTCTCCAAGCGAATGCCCATTTGGAGCCAGGGAGCCTTGTGAATCGGCCAGCTGGGTACACTGAGATGGGGGGGAAATTTTCTATGTTTAGGTAGAAGGCAGCATTACTTTCGAGGTCTAACGCCCTAAACCTCCTGAGAAGGGGAGCCGTTGGGGGGGGGGGCGGTCCTCTTAATCGGAGACTTTCTTCCCACACGTAGGGAAGAGATTCCTGTCTTTGGCAAGAGGTTTCTAAAAAGGAGAAGAATTACAAAAAATCTTCGGTGATCGAATGGGGAGAATTCACGCATTTTCTGGAATCAAGGAACTACTCAGCATCTGTAAGAAGAAGCCCAAAGGAGGGAGGCCTGGGGGGAATTCAAAGGCCAAACTTACAACCACTTTTCAAAAAAAGGAAAACACGAGACGGCTGAGCACCTTTTACTTGCAAGTAAAAACCTGACAGGGGAGAAGACTAGCGATAGAGGGGGACGGCCGGTGAAACGCAGCGAAGAAAAAGAAGCTTCTATCTTTCGCAAAAGAGCTTCGTTTGAAAAGATCTACTTTTCTTGT
>Ga0179591_1334649_pt1 | contig 14481 bp, 7 predicted proteins | sample CZOMad2_1_08_16f_FD_182891 | JGI IMG/M metagenome (GOLD analysis project Ga0179591, IMG submission 182891) | Vadose zone soil fungal communities from Angelo Coast Range Reserve, California, USA - CZOMad2_1_08_16fungal (PacBio error correction) | ecosystem: Environmental > Terrestrial > Soil >...
ATGGAAGGGAGCGAGACTCGCCGCCGACTCGCAATGGGCCTAACGGTCTGGGACACCCGCTGTCAAGAAAATGTCAGCGGGCCAAACAAGACAGGGGCCGGTTTATTTGATGGGACACGAAGACAACGGTTTCCTCCCCATCATGGAGAGTCTCTGAGCTGACCGGCGCGCTCGGGTTCTAAGAAAAAAAACGTGGGAAGGAGGGGGAGCGGGTTCTCCGGGAGAGAAGGAAAAAGCTCCTTCCACTGAAGGGGAGCGCACCATTGGACGAAGCGCAAAAAGGCAAATGGAAATGAACACGAGTAAGTGAGAACCGCTATAAAAGGCTCGGGTTGGCGGACTTCAAGTCCTTTGTAAAATACGACTGAAGCGTCCCGAACCTTGAATAAGTCTACCACTCTCTACCCTCAGAAAGCGGGCTCAAAAAAAGCTGACCCGTTTCCGACCAGGGAAAAAAGGGGAGGAATGACTTCGATGGAAAAAAAGAATCTTACGAGCGAAAAGGAGAAAGGGAGGTTGCCCCAGGGAGACGGTTTGGGGGGGGGGAGCGGAAGGACCGGCGCAACACTGACTTTCTCCGAAAGTCCAGCTGTCCAAAGGCTAGGATCAAAACCCCGGCTTTTATTGGCCCCTTTTCACACCTCTGCAAGGGGAGAGCAAGTCCTGAGGGCAGAAGAAAGAATCCGCCTCCTCCCTCGAAGGGGTCAGACGCTTCGAACTACCGGGAAGCGGGAAAAAAAAAATGCGTGGGGGAAAACCAAAATCCGGCACAGATGCAGCAAAAAAACATCCAGGACGCCATTAGGAAAGAAGGGACCCCAAACCAAAAGGGCGCTGCGGACTTGTCATGGGCAAGAATCACGAAAAAACTCAACACCCTACCGCCTAAGACTAGTAAACGAACACCCCCACTGGTTGGACCAGAGAGAAGAACCCACTGACCTCTATCGGAGGCCCCCTCTCTTCTGGGGAAGGGGGAGTAACGTCAAAAGTGCTTGTCAAGTAGGTCTGGGAGACAACTTTTGCAAAACCGTAAGGGAAGGGAAAGAAAGTAAAGTCTTTTCCGAAAAAGGGACACGCCACTCTCCTTAGGGGAATAACTGCTTTTTCAGGAATCGCCTAAAAAAATAGTCGCCCACAAGCCGCATGCAAACTCCTGCGGGGGACCTTGCAATAACGTTTTGTGGGGGAGGAAAGCTTCCCCGGGAAAACCCGGGAAGAATCGTTTGAATTTTACAACCCGAAAAAACCCTTCCCTTACGAAACTCCAGTGCCAATACCCCCAAACCAGCCGATGTTTTTGTGGTATCTCCCAGTCCCTAAAATCCTTTTCTTTGAAAAAGCCGCCCTCACAAGGGTCACTTTTCAAGTTGCGCCCCCCTTATTTTCGGCCCCCCCCCCGTTCCCTGGGGGTGCACGTGTCGCGATCTCGGAAGGATACGTTGGAGAAGGACGTTCAAACTCAAGGAGCAAGGTCAAGCAACAAGAAGAGAAGATCGTGGACCTAGGCGCCCAAACGCAAAGGGCCTAGCGGACGAGGGGTTGCAGCTCAGGGATCGTAGTGATGCTCAAGGCCCCAGAGATTTTCAAAACAAGCGCCTGGGGGGACACCGCCGGGCTAAAAAACCGACTCAAAACTGCGAAACCTTCCGGTGGGCTTCGTCGGGGCCCGTTGGGGCCGCCCGCGGCTCTCACAAACCTTCAATCGGCCGTAAGGGGCCTGGAAAAGGGGTGCCTGGTGCATGCTGGGGAGTCAACTATCACGGGGGGGCTCAAGAGATCCTGAGGGGTAAAATAAAGACCGGAAAAATTAAAACCGACTCTTTCTCTAGAAAGGAATAACGGGATGACAGGGAGCCGCTTGAGAGGTGTCCAAGACAAGGACTATTTCAACATCTGTCCGACTCCCTATAAAAGGAGACTCAACTCCCCGTTTCCTTCACTTACTGGCAAAGAAAAAAGAACAACGGAGGGAAGAAATGAAAATCGCAAGAAGAGGAAGAAATGGGGAAGGTTCCACTTAATTCTAAGGTAACCCTTGGATCGGCCGCGAGCACCGGTCTTGCCCAGGGGGAATCCGAAGCCCGAGAAAGATATAGTAAACACGGGGCCCTAGTGAATTTAGGAAAGTCAGGCAACGGTCTAATAGAGGGGGGACGATGCTCATCTCGGAGAAAAACTCCCTTACCCCCTAGAGAGCTGAAAAACCGAAAGACTCCAATCCACACAAAGACGACCTGACAAGCCCCAGGTAGGACGACTAAAAGGAAATTGGTCGAGAAGAGGAAGCAAAACCCGAACAGAGAGAAAGACGGCGGGCGATGGGGCTGTTTTACAATCCCTTCCTAACGAGCGGTGGAAACGCGGTTCCCGGCTACATCAAATAATAAAGAATAAAACAAAAGTAACCGCGAAAGCGCAAAAACTAACTTTGCGGTTGGCGCGCTTCAACGGGGTAGGAGTCAGGGAAGGAATTTCGCTAGGACGGGAACGCTCAGGCATAAAACGTGAATTGATCCACTTCAGAAGACGAGAAGAGGGAATGCGCACCTACTATGGGCAACAGGAGCAGGAAAAAGGTAGTCGGCTAAGACGGCCAGAACTGAAGCCACGCGGAGAGACTAAGTTCAAAAGGCACCGGTTGTTCCATCGGAAACTTAGAGTGCAGCCATTAACGCTCGTAGGTAGCGCGCAAAAAGAAAACCTTCGCTCAGGTGCAGCTAATCGGGTGTGTTCTTCCACACTCAGAAGGCTCACGAAAGGAAAGAAATCGAATCGGAAAGACGTTCACGTGAAGAAACCTAGGCTTATCGAGCTCTTCGCACCAGTACCCAAATAAAAGTCACGGACACCTCTCAGTCAGTCCTTAGCAGGAATCCAGGTCTCAATAGAAGATACGTGTTCGGTCACGGGGGATGGAAAAAAATTGGTTTTTATCGGGTGACGCAGCGTGTTCGGGAATGGCATGGTACTTGCATTTCCAATGGTTCGTGGAAGAAATGAATCTTAAAGAGAGCCGCACGGCATCCTGGGTCAGCCGTCGGTGCCTAGAGGATGTTGCGGGCTAGGCGACCCGGGCATGGCAACATTCCTGTTGAAAGGACAACCATGGAGGCCAAACTAGCACCTGGGGGGACTCCAGAGAGGTATAGCAATGAATTGGGGGCGTCTGCAGTTCAACAGGGGCAGCGCTACGTGTCTAGAGCCGAAGCCAGCGATGGAGGGCCCCTTCCCTCAAGAAGGTATTGTGAGGATCAAGGAGAGTCTGTCGGTGACGCTGCCTTCGGGGCGAGAGGCAACTGCTGTACCGTCAGTTCACTAAAGAATCGGCACCCGGCCGAATATCCTCAAACCGGGGCGACCTTATCAACATTTTGGGCGGGGTAAAGAAAAGGGGGAGGGAGAAGTAACAAAAGCCCGTCCGGGGCTTTGGACGCCACGGTCCTTTGGTCTTTAATTACCCTCCTGAAGGAGGGGGATCGCGTTGTAGAAAGCTTAAATGGGAGTAAAAAGAGAAAGTAAGGTAAGAAATGGTCGCCTTGGGCATGGATAACCTCTTGAGTACTCGGGGAGGCAGGATAGAAGGATACTCTTGAGGACAAATGTGTGGACAGGTAACCCACCCTGTAAGTTCAAGGAGCAGTCCTTCAGGTGGAGGAAGAAATGGTAGTATACCCGGGTTTCTCGTCCCATAAACCAAGAAAAAAAAAGAACCACAAGAAGAAGTTGACCCGGGAAAGAGACGCCGCTAAATAGGCTTCTTAAGAAACTTTGGTCTCTATCAGGAGAATTCGCCACACCGTCCCCTTTATTTTCCCTCCCCCTCACAAGAAAACGTTTTAAGGATCCACCACGTTCCCTTCAAAGGAGGAAGGGGAACTATCTTAGCACGTCAAAGGGGTTGATCCTGGGTATAAAAGTTCAAACATGAAACCGTTTCCCCCAGCGATTTTTTTCTCGACGGAATCTCAGGGAGCCCCCACCCAAACGGGGGGAGGAAGTCTATACGATTAGAAACGTCGAGGGCAGGCCGTACCCCTCCGAAGGTCGGAAAGGCATCACTGGTTTACTTCTCGCAAAAATCGACCCGCTAACGCGTCCTTTCCCAAGGGGGGGACCTAAGAACTGAGGGTCCGTGCAGAGGGCCAACCAGCCATTCACGTTTGGCAAGCGCTGAAAGACTTATATCTCTCTACACTTTTTCATGAAAGACAACTTCGTGAAGGAAAACTTGTGGCAGAGGAAAGTCCTTCATCCACGCTTTCTGCTTTGTGGCGCGAACCGGCAGAGAACCGGGAATAAACAAAAAAGAAAATGGACTTTGCGATTTGAACTAAGCCACCCCGCCGTCCTTCAACGACGGCAACATTTTTTCGGATGAACTATGAGCTCCCAGAACAATAACCGCTTACGTCACGAAGCTAATTTCGCCCGTGAAGAACTTGGGCCCACCACAGGCCTTTAACGCTTTACACCTTTAAATCGACAAAGAGAGAAAAAAGAACGTACGTTATGCAAAAGAAAAAATCGCAAAGCTACGCAAAAGTGTAAACATAAAAAAAAGAAACGCCCCTCAACAAGGCGTATAAAAGAGAAAAAGAATGAAGAAGTCGTCTTGTCCTGGACCCACCAGCAAAAAAAGATACGATCTTAAGCGCTCCACCTCAGGGTCGATATTGTTTGGACGGGAAAAGACCGGGCGGACGCGACGGGCCCCGCGAAAGGCCCTGTGACCTGGCAACCGGCGGAAAACAACTTTCGCGATACCTCCAAGTCGCGCCCAGGTCTCTAAAAGAAGGCCTGCGGGAACCGATCGCACGTCCCGGAAACGCGGCCCTCAAGCAGAAAAAAGCCACTCTTGAAGCCTTAAACGGTGTCCGTGGACGCGAAAGCTCCGGGATAAGAAAGAGCTGAGGTGAAAAAAATCAGCAGGCCCCACCTCTGGGCAGAAAAAACAGTTTGGCATAAAAAAAGCTTCGATCCCAAACTAATCCCTATAAACTAAAAAAGTTGCTCAAGTGAGAAGAAGCAGGGGCGCGTTCGGGTCAAAGAACCATACCGGGGCGAGGAAAAAAGTTTCAGACTCAACCGAAAAAAGAGACGACGACAACACAAGTTTTTGGTCAGGAACATGAAAAGGAGAAAACTCTTAAAATCGGGGCAAGCTCGGTTCAGGAAAAGAGAAAGGCCCAGGGGTGCGTGCGGTTACGTGGACGTTAATGGGAAAATATCCTCTTAAAGAGAGAGTGCTTTATATATAGAAAAACGGACTTCCAAATCGTTCTGGATCCCAGGGTATGGGCCCGTCAGAAATACCGGCCTCTGGGAATACCACAGACACCCGCTGGCTCTTGGAACTGATCGCAAAAAGGGTGGAACTTAAGAGGGCCTGTGCCGCAAGCGGAACGGAACGGAACCATTGATATTCCTCTTGTAACCCGGAAAATTCTGACCGGAGTTTGAGAGACCCACTCTAGGGGCTCTCTAGGAGATGGCGTCAAGGCTCCGCACATGGGAGGAAATAGCCCTTCTTACCGAAGTGTCGTTCTGGAAATGACTCTAGGCGGCGTTGCTCATGACCGTTTGTGAGGTTCACCCTGTACACTAAAGTAGGAGAGAGGCACAACAATGACCCAGATTACTATCTTTGCCTAAGGGCCGAACAGAAAAAGAAGCTCGGGGCCGAACGGTGGTTGTCGAAGAATAGTACTGAGTCTTGGATTTGAGTCACTCGGCAGAGAGGGAAACCAACTCGTGGTCACTTCCTTGCACCTTCCACAGAGGCAATAGGCCGACCTTCCTTTGTGGGCTTGGAGAATTCTGAGGGGGGGCGAGCCGGGGAGCGAAACACTTCTCCGTCAAGTGGGATGGGCCGTCCCCTGATTTTAAGGATGTCCGAAGGGTTGCTCATAGAAGGGAGTTTTCTCAGAGAAATCGAGGGCGAGGATAAAAAAAACGACCTGCGTGTCGTTTTTCGAAATGCAAATAAGGGGAAAAGAAAGGGCCAATCTTTCAGGGCGGCATCCATCATGCTTTGAGCGGCGCCTCACCAGACCCGCACTCGCCTACGTGGGGAAGACTGAAACTCGCTCTAAAAAAACAACAAAGGCGGATCACCTCTCCGAAGAATAAGACGACACCACCCCGGCGCGAAGTGGACGAAACTAAGGCAGGCCCACGGCTTCAGTTTCATGAGGAATACCGCCCCGCATTACACCGGAAGGCAAAGGCTTCCCATGTCTCACGCCGCCATAAGGTTACATCCGTGAGAAAACAGCAGAAAAACTTGGGGCCAGGAGCACTCGCGCAAAAAAGGCCCAACAGAAGCAAGCAGGAATGCCCAACGTACGACTATTAGTTTTCCAGGCAGGCAAAGAGAGGCAACCCCCTACTGAGTTGCACAAAAAAAGCAAAACGGAGGTCTTTGTGCTAGCCTAAAATCTATTTTAAAACACCGGAGGGGAGAACTGACCTAAAAAGATGGTCAAACAATCTGGGGGAAAACCAATCACTGGAACCGGGAGGTGGGGCTCGCCAAGATCTCAACCTTCTTCCCTTTTAAGGAACGGGACTAACCTCGGTGGCAAGGAACTAAAGTAATGACAATCACCAATATATTAATTGAATAAAACGAACCTTTAAAAGGCTGGGAGGGTTCATCCTTTCACCAGAAGGGGGATCCGGACCAGGGCGCTCACAGAAAGGGTCCCCCACCGTTCAATTTCCCAACAAGGCACGAGGTTTCCGTACGGAAGAGAGACCCGGGGCGATCAAACCGCCCGTAAGGTGGGAATCAAAAGCGGAAAGGTGGTCGGGACAAACGGTCCTCGTCCTACTTCCAAAAAACCACGACCAAGGAAAAAGATTCGTTTTAGAAGGTTTCGAAAAGAGCGTCTAAGAGTATCCGTTGGGGGAAAAGTCAGACAAACGGCCACGCCACGGCTACGCATTCCAGATCCTACATTCATCGGGATAAGGCGTCAGGGGGCGAGGACCAGGGTTGCTTTTCGAACGCTCTTTTCGGCCGAGGGAAAGAAGGCAAAGTGTGGGAAGTGCCTAAAGCTCCGTGAGTCAGCGCAGGCTACGCTTCCTTTCAACAAGGGGCGAGCCTTCCTGTGAAATGGGAAAGCATGAGGGGTCTGGCCTGGTACCAACTCCTTCCTGGGGGGGGTTAAAATAAAAGGGGGATGTTTTCCCGGTAAGCAAGCTGGGAATCCAGAACATTCCATTAAGAGAGGTCAAATAATTTTTAGGCTAGGAGGTCTTGACTTGCAAAATCCGCCTGATGGCGGGAGACGAACTGCCATATTACATTTGCGAACCGTCAGCAAGAACTATCCAGTCTTTCTAGAAGACTGAGCACGCTTCCCTGCTGAGAAGAAAAGACTGCGAAAAAGGCGCGGTCCGCCGAAGAAAGAGGAAAAACTTTCCTACGCCGATTTCCTCTCCCGTAATATCGTGTTTTGCAGAAAAAGAAGGAATACTCCCCACCGGCGTCTTTTCGATGTGTCCAAAACTTTTGGGAACTTGAGGAGAGGAGCCCCTGGAAAGGCCAGGTTTCTTTTTGACTATGACAAAGGCAAGTCAGCGGGAAAATCCTTCAACGGGAGCAATTCCTCGGGCACAAGGCACCCTCTGGATAACAGAAGTGTGGGAGCAAGAAGAACTAAAGAGGGGGACTTATTTTTTTTTTAAAGACGAGAAATGCACGACCTCGAATGAGGGAGTAGCCCCTTTAATACGCAACGGGGAGCCCGCCAAACCCAGGAAAAGACTTTAGAGTAATTGGAGGAGAGCTCCATCATCAAATAAGAAAAAGAGGGGGGCTATATCCTCTCTCCTTCGGGACGGGGAAGGGAAAAGAACTGCTGTTGCCCTCTTCAAAAAGGAGACGTGTGACACAAGAAGGTTCGCTCGGGTCGCGCTAGTCACGGGATAGGAAGAACCTCCCGGAGGAAACGCAGCAAAAAGGCCACAAAAAATCGCGCCCTACAGGCAAAACACCGAACAGAAGGTGAAAAAGAGAGCCGAAGGCTCGTAAAACCCCATCCCGCGTTGCCAAAAAATACCTTCCGAAAACCAACCGGGAAACACCGGGACGCCGCAGAGAACCTCCGACGGCCGTCCCCCCAAGGGTGGACAACGGGGCGAACGTTCTGCGAAAACCATAAAATGCGCTGGCTTAACACATCTCCTTCCCCCCTTTTTAGAAAACCAACTCAAGAAAGGACTCGGCATTATCCGCTATCCGAGTTCCCTCAACGGAAAAATGGTGTGTCTTCGGGGCTTTCAAACTCACTTCTTAAAGGGCTGAACCAGGTCCTGTTACTCAACTTCAGGAGGTTGCCGTCGCTACACCACTCGAAGGGGACACACCCCCCGAGAGCGAAGAAAATACAAAAGAGGGAAGGAACTAGCCTAGCCAGAAAGAACCTCAAAATTGACAAAGGACGCCTCTTTTGAGAAAAGGTCTAAACGCCCGAACTTACCTGCCTCGCCGAGTCAACACTGAACCTTTGCCGACCCTAAACGACTTCGGGTTTTCAGAAAGACACCCCCCAAAGGCGGGGGAAACCCCCCTCCCCCACCGAAGATCGACGAAGCTGAGTAAATCTAAAAACGAGAGAGAGGGCTTTCCCTGAAGAGTTTCGTAGGACCTCACTGCGCAACTGCCAAACCAAAGGGACTGGCGCACCCACGGAATGCTCCGGGTCTCCCACCGGCCAGGCTCCCCCCTCCATTTCCTATCGTGCCACTTGCTTACGGCTACCAAAGAACTGCTGGGCGGAGACCTATCCAAAGATACCGCTGAAATTGCAGCAATATCAAGCATAAGCAAACTTACACGGTTCTCGGGGACTAGAGGATCTCGGGATAGGATAGAATAAAGAAACTTAGGGGAGTATACAATCTTTCTTCTAACGTCACACCGGCCGACAGCCTCATTCGCTGAAAAAAAGGATGAACGGCGCAATCAATCGGTAAGCCGGAGAAAAAAGTGACCTTCTTTAAAAACGAAAAACTGCGCGAACAAAAACCCTACCACACAAATAACTCCCGGGGGGGGGAATTGTCCAAGAAACCAAAATTGGGGGGGGGGGGAAGATAAACTTACATCAGATGATTATATTCTCTACTCTCTTAATGTTCGCTAAGGGTCGTTCTTTTATTGAAGGTACCTTGACTACTTCAGAATAGCCCCGAGGATCTTTAAAACGGACCCGTCGCTTTCAACCTGCCGTCCGTACAAACCCGTCGATCCACTCCAATCTGCCATCCAAACCATCTTGTCGAAATTAAAGAAACTCTCCTGGGAGGGGACTGACTACTGGTGCACTATCATAGGAAAAGAAGAGAGTGTTTTTCCCGGATTTTTAATTTCACTTCGGGGACCACAAGGAGTTCTTCGCGATCGGGACCCTCCGTCGACGACAGTCGTTCTAACAATGCTGGGTTAACCGCGAAGTTAAATAAAGTACAAGGTGATCGTCTGAGTCGGAGAATATGTCTACTTATCAGAAAAAAAAGTGGCTGCCAGTCACTATACGTACACGATGGTCGGAAACAACGGGACCAAGAAAACGGATCGAGTCCTTCGACAACCGAAGGAGCTCGGGAAAAGGGGGGGTTTCAGAGAGTGCCTCCGGCTGTGTAAAAGGGAGCGAAACTCTAAGTAAACGAAGGCTGTCAGTGCCGGCGCTTCCAGCCTCAACGTAAAAGTACCGCCAGGAGGTTTTTGCTATAGGACTGGGCTTGGTGTCGACAACCAGGGGCCGAGAACCAACCCAATTCGTAAGCTTTGCTGGAGGCAGCGGGTCTTGTCCCTGCGGGACTTATAGTAACGGGGGGCATTTCTCTGATCGATTTCAAGGACTACACTCCGTCATGAAGAAGGAATCGGGAGGAAAAAAGTCATCCCACTGGAGGCGCAATACAAGCTCTCAGGGAATCTTTTTTAAACTGACGCCGAAGCCCTTTTCACGAGTCCAAAAAAGTCACGGTTATACTTTCTCTACACCAAAAAAGTAATTAGATAAAAAAGGAAGAGATTGACAAGGAGTCATCTGGCAGGGGGGGCCCTTTCCAGGAGGCTCGGTCTCTGTGATTTGAAAATGAAGTTGAAAGAAAAGAGCTACCCGAGCGACCCTTTAACAAGTCGCCAAGAAAGTCGCACGCATCAGTATCGGTTATCGTCTAAGATAAGCCACAATTTAACAGAGTCTCAAAAATCGCACAAACCCTCAACTACCGTGACCCCAACCCTAAAAAGAGTGTAATTTTCTTCCGCGGACGTCCCCACCCCAGAAAAAAAATCTCCCACACCAGTTCATGTATTGGAACTAGCCCCCCCTTTCCGTGCAGAGGTGAACTCTATTAAGTACTAAAGGAGACACCTACTATAATAGAGGGAACCGAGTCCACTCTTTCCCCTAAAAAGGGACGTGGTGTCTGGCCAGGCACGATAGTCCTTCTTTGCATGGAGACTTCGGAGAAACAGGACGGGTTAACTCACGTTCATGAAAAAACAGGAGTGGTATAAAAAGAAGAAGCAAGACGAGAATAACAAGGGGAGCTCTTCGGCCTGAGTTCGTAAGGTTATCTTCCCTGGGACCCTGTGGGTAAGACTTAAGGTCCACTCCAAGTGGATCCATCTGGCTAAAAAGGAAGGGGGGAGTCCTGGCCCCGATGGGAGTCGCCGGCCCAAATGCTCCAGGGGGAAGACGAAAGGCGGGCTAGGCTCGGACAGGCGAGAGAAGGCAAACCTTTCCCTACCCCACCATGAAGGGTCAAAGACTTTTGAAAATGTTTGTCAAAGCAACACCCCACCCTTTTTCCTCAGGAAAATTCTTTCGCGTCTTTTGGGGCTGTTTTTCCGCTAAAACCCCTCCACCCTTACCACCCCACTGCAAAAAGAACACCACCCACTCCGTGAAAAGGAGACGTGGCCTTTTACAGAAGAAACGAAGGAAAGTCTTGCCGCCAAAATCGAAGGAAAAGGGCTTTGTTGTCAACTTTTCCTCTTGTTTAAAAAAAAAAAACCAAAACCTTGGGTGTTTGTGGTTCCCTTTTCCAATCACTAATTGGTGGTAGGTTGGCCAGGTTCCATCTTTTTTGTCCAGGTTCTTTTGAGGGGGGTACCGAGAAACCCCGTCCCTGTGTAAAAAAGGGAGCCTAATAATGGAGCACTTCACCCCGCCGGCGGCTCCCCCCTTTTCAAAAAAGTTTCAGGGAGGAAAGAAAACAAAAAAGGGAATTGTCTGTTCGGTGGAAGTAACTTGATTTCTGCCAAATGTTTTCCGTAAAGTTTTTTTTGTGGGTTTCCTTGTGTTGTGTCACCGAATTTGAATTGCACCCGAGCCTCCCTGGGTCGCCCGGGGAGGGAAGCCCGGACGGTTGTGTTAAAAGGGGAGGAGGCCAAATCCCTTTTTTTAAATGGAAAAGGAAACCACCCCAACCCCCCCGAAGTAAAAGAGTTCCGAGACGCCTCCCCCACCAATCCCAGGGTGGAGGGGGGTCACGACCGCCCCACCGAAAGAAGGGAACAGGCATCCCCCCCTGGGCGGCCCCGAGGCACCCTGTTCCCCTTTTGAATCCAATTTGACACCTTTTCCCCCCATTTGGGAAGAGATGCAATCCCCAACCAAAGGGGGCTTTTCGGGACCCACCCGGTCGAGTACTAAAGAAGATTGAAACCTGAGGCGAAAGGTCCCCCGAAGATGGCTTGGGCGGGGGCATACCCGAAACGGAGATAACAACGGATTAGGGGAAAGTGGGTTAACAGGAAGTGTCTTGCCGCCGAGCCCTAGAGTGGACCGAATCGGAGTTCTCCAGACGCTAGAAAGGAGGGAAGGTGGAGGACTGGGAGGAGAAACCCAAGTATAATCCCATGGAGGCCCTGCTTTACCAGAAGAGGGGCTCCCCCCCCCCAAAAGCCGACAAAAAAGAAACCCCCCACCCCCACATAACCAACCCCCCCCCACCCCCAGCAAAAAAAGGAGCGCCCCCCCCCCCCCAAAAAACCCCCGCCCCAAAAAAACCCCCCCCCCCACCACAAAAAAGAACAAGCCCCCCCCCCCAAAAGACCACCACTCCCCAACAAGCGCTCAAGAAAACCCCAAAAGAAAAAAAAAAAAAAAGAAAGGGCCACCCCCAACCACCTACCCCACCCACCCCCCTCGCCCCCCCAAAACCCCCCCCCCCCCCCCCACCCCCCAAAAGAAACCCAATCAAAAAAAAAAAGCCCCCCCTAAAACACCCCCCCACCACCACCCCCAAAAATCAACCCAGCCCGCCCCCCACCCCACAAACACCCCGGTTTCTTACCTGCGGAAAAATTGAGGCTAATCTCATTAGGGGTGTAGTCGGACTACTCTTCGCTTCCCCCACCCAAGGGAAAGGAAGGGAACTCAAGCCTCCTCATCCTAGACAGAGAGCGGGTGTTCAAAACTTGGGGTCAAGCTCAAGAGGAAAAAAGAAAAAAAAACGGTCCCCCCCGGGGGAACTATGAAACTGAACAGCGGAGGTGCCGGCAACCACTTACTTCTCCTCGGGTTCAAGAGAAATTCCTGTTCTTACCTGTCACAGGGAAAGTCGAAACACTCGAGAGCTATTTTTGCGCCGACTCTTCTCAAAAAACCAAAATAAAGAAAATGGGTAAGAAGAGAGCCATTCTATTTCAGTCTCTTAGAAAAGGGGTCCGGATCAGCACCGTACTCGCCTTCTTTCGAAAAAGCAAAGGCTCCCAGGACTTTGGGGTAATAAGAGGAGATCCTCCCTCCTTTCCATCTTAAAAGAAGGAAGGTGTCGAGCGCTTACCTACTAGCACCAAAGTGGAATTTTCGGGCCTCTCTTCTAAGGCGTGCGGAGAGAGAATATTCCATTCCATCAGGAAGTGCGGAGGGGGGCTCGAAACCCAGGGAAAAAAGACAAGTGCCATAGCATCGCTCCTAGGAAAAGCAAAGCTCAGCGGGCAACATTGTAGAAAGAGAATCATCAGAGAGGAAATCAGCTACACAAGAGTACCTTTCAGAGGTCTGATTAAACCCTGAAGAAAACGAGTTCCGAGCTTCTACCCTGTCACGGAGGGGAAGAGAACTACCCTACTCTGGGAGGGGAGTTCGATAAGCAATCGTACCTGTGGGAACCCTCCACGTGGGGCGTTGGTAGGAGGGATCTTTTTTGTGCTGACAAAACAGCCCCGAATCTACGGGGAGCTAACCTCCGCCTCGCTCGGTAAGACCGGCGGCGCCGAGAACGGCGCCCACGGAGTCTGAAAAAAGAAATGAGGCCCCGACACGAACGCCTCTGCGCGCCCAAAAAAAAGCAAATCCGCGGCAAGATTGCCAGGGGAGATCCGTCCTTGCTGAGAGAAATCCTCTCGGCCGGGGTGCCACTAAAAGCGGAAAATGCCCGCCTTCAAAAAGGGGCGGAGCAGAACTACGCGCTCTTTTATATCGATAGGCCCAAAAAAGAACAATAAAAAACACCGCGGCGCAGAAGAAAGAAAGACATAACCCTTAAGCCTCTGGGGGGACAGGACGAAGAGACCCCCCAGCTTGGGTTCGCGGAACGAGGCAGCTTTCAAGCCTTCATCAAAAAAACCGACCCTTACCAGAGAAAAACGGGCGCGCCACGTGTGGTCATACGCAGGTTACCGCGAAGGAGATATTCCTTGATTCGTCAAAGGCTGGGCTTCCGCCACCTATGGGCGGCTTATACGGGGAAGGTTTACAACGAACTTGAGAAAGGAACATCTTATAACCCCGGTGCTAAAAAACGTGAAAAGTCCCTCTCTATGGGAGGACCGTTCCGTCGGGCTATCTCCTACCGGGCGAGACCAACCTCCCTGTGCGACGATCCTCCACGTGCCCTGGGATCCCATCAGACCGTGAAACCGGACAACCCTAGACACCCTTTTTAAACCTGCAAACTTCTACTTCGGTTCTCAGCACGACTTTTTTGAGAGACAGAATTTGCTTCCTTAAAAATAAGCGAGTAATCACATTCGGTCTTAAGGAATTTCTCAGGCCTGAAGTGCTCAGGACCGTTTGTTTTTGAAGGACTATCGCAGACGTCCCACTAAGAATCAGGTGGAGACAAACCCGCACTTCGCACGCCGGGGGGAGAAAGAGGTGGTAAGCTCTTTCTCGTCTTTGGGGAAGCATGAGCCGTTACCGGGGAGGGATGGTTCAAAGACGTCCAACCGCACGAGAGCCCGTCTTTTCTCAAAAGGAGGCGGTGTGGCTCCGCCTGAAGACCAGTCCCAAAGCTTGTATGTACAGGGGCGATTTTTTCCCTGCTGTGGGGGAAAGTCGTTTAACGCCACGTTGAGATCTGAGAAAAAAAGGGGGGGGACGCGTGGTAGCTTTCTTGTTCGACGGGGAAAGGGCTATCCTCCTGGGCAAAAAAAGAAACTCAGCCTTTTGTGAAGAAAAAAAAGAAATCCGTAACGTTGAAAGGCCTTAAACCTGTCAAAGCGAA
>Ga0179591_1271488_pt1 | contig 14480 bp, 12 predicted proteins | sample CZOMad2_1_08_16f_FD_182891 | JGI IMG/M metagenome (GOLD analysis project Ga0179591, IMG submission 182891) | Vadose zone soil fungal communities from Angelo Coast Range Reserve, California, USA - CZOMad2_1_08_16fungal (PacBio error correction) | ecosystem: Environmental > Terrestrial > Soil >...
GGGGGAGAGGGAGGGGAAGAAAACCAAAGACATCAATGGGATCCCGGGCAGCCCGATGGCGTACCAAGATCAGCGGGGTTGTCATAAAATGTGGGGAGTAGGACGGAAACTGGGGAAGTGGAAGAACCGACCCGAACGGGCAAAAACAGCTTGGGGGTGAGGCCGAGCAAAAATCCCAGGAAATCATCCAGGGAAACTGACACCACGATGGGACTGGGTACCTACCACCGCCAAAACAGGCCCCAAGATGGGAATCAGCCTACGGAGAAGAAAACCAACACTTACATACCGAATTCGGAAGAATCTTGGAAACACCAAAGGGAAAGCAAACGGCCCCGACGAAAAAAAAGGCGGGTCGCCGTACTTCGTCAACCACAAAGGGGGGAAGCGACCAAGAGGGCGGGTAAACACGAAAAAAGAGGACCGACGGAATAACCCTTCGTCCTTAACAAAAAAAATGTGAAAGGTAATGAGGGTACCAGACTCCAAGCGGAACATCCCGGTTAAGAAAGCAAAATTTTGGCCCACCGGAGGGGAAAGAGTCCAAGGAAAAAGGAGGTCAGTTGGAGGTGGTCCAAGCCGGGACCTTGCACTCGACTACAAGGGAAACTGTGACAATCGAAAAATGGAGGGCCCCCCAAAAGATTGGGAAAAAAAAAACACGGTCGCTCCCCAGAGGAACAAACACCCCCCGAGATAGAGAGAGGGAGGTGTGCAAAACAAAACCCAGTTAACCCAGATAGGGAAAGAAACTTTACCAACTGGGGAGAAAGATCTTACCACGACTCAGTTGGCCTCACCTCAAAAGGTGACTCGAATGGTTCAACCATAACTCCCCGGAAAAGGAGGGACAAACCCTGCAACTGTTCACCGAACTTCCACGAATGTCGGGGGAGTCATGGGCCTTACTAAAAAACATCAAGCCAGGGGAAATCACCACTAAAAACAACTAATTCCCATAAAGCCCGTCTTACACTTTGGCAGGGAAGTGGTGGGAAAAGCCGTGGGAAAGATATCGTGGATTACCAGATGCAGGGGGGAAAAGGTTTATCATGAAACGGTTTAAAACGCAAGGGAAGAAAGGGAGGAAGGACAACAGGGGGAACGGGAGGAATTACTTGGTTCCTGGCTTCAAAGAGCTAACGACCACGCACTAATGCTCTGCTCAGTGGAAAACAGAAATCCACTAACCGTCGAAAAAGGAGCCGGGAACGCAAGTAGTGGGCAGCGGGGGAAAAACATGAAAGCACCATCACGCTGTGATTTTCGAGCGGGGGGGGGAAGGACCGGAAACGCAAAAAAAAAGGGTGCCGGGAAATGGGGTAACCGGGCAACGGTGACCGCGAGGGAACATCAAAAGGGAGAGGCTGACAAGAAACGGTTCTCACGGGGGGCGGGAAAAAAAGGCTGGGGGATGTCCCTACAACTCACTAAGCGAAAACGGAGTGTGCCTCTCCCCATCAAGAAACAACCATGAAAGCATCCTTCTTATTCAAAACAGACAGGGGGAGGGAAAGCACTCACCGGTGATAAGGGGACGTTTGAGGGCATCAGAAGAAAAAACAGTTTAAGACCGGGTTCCGACGGTGAAGGCTCGCCTAAAAGGCGGGAAAATGGAGCAATTACAAAGGAGGGGGGGGGGAGTCCAACCAGGAGTTTCGACTGAGTCGCACAGTGTCAGCTGGATTAGACCTGGTAAGGGCAGACGAAGGGGAGGGGGGGGACAGGAAAACCTGAGAGAACGCTCAACAGACCTACCGGTGGCGAAGGAATTGATTTTAACATCGGAGACATCAGAAGAGGGGGAAAAAGCAGCCAAAAAAAAGGGTTGTCCCAAAAGACCAATTCAGGGTTGCCCCCCTAAGGTCAAAACCAAGACAGACCAAAAAAAACTCTTACCGCAGTAAAAAACCCGGACCATACTAAAGAAAGAAAAGGGTACCCAGACACGCCTGACAAAGCCTTGCTGCAAGGACCGAAGGGTTCAAAAAAAGCTATAATAAACGGACAGGGGCCGTTGCAACAGGTTACCCAAGGCAAGAGAAAGCAAAAAACGAGAACCTTTCGATACGCTCAAGGAACTCAAGGGGGCTATGGAAAAATATAACAAGTGTTACATAGGGAAGGGGGGTGGGCCTAGGGGTTGGGGGTCCGAACAATTCTGCAAACCAAGAACAAACATAATGACTTTGTTGGGACGGGTTCTCGGGACCGGCGGGTGACACCAGACAGGCCTTTCCAAAAGGAAAAAAAAAAACTATAAACCATCACCCTAGAGTGGGGGAACCACCATGCATTCAACTGTTTTAAATATGGTCCGGCGCTGCGGTCCTTCTGGGGCGGAAAGTTCACGAGGAACAAGACGCGAAAGGCCAGAAAAATGAGCCAGTACCCCCAAAACGTAGGGCAAGAGGAATGTAAGAACCGATAGGGACGCCGACGCAGATCAGGGAAGCAGGAAGGGCCTTCATAAAAACGACATTGGCTGTCCTGGGTCCTGCGACTATTCAAGCCTCGATAAGTGAGGCCAGCAGACACCGAAGATGTCCCTTACGTCGGGAAACCCGGGGCAACACAGCACCAATCTCAACCAGCTCCTCCAGCTCGGCAGAAGCGGGGGAACTCCCCCCTCTACGAAACTCTGGGCAGACTAAAAAGCAAGAAAGAAGGAAAGCAAGTGAAAAAAAAAACCCAAAAACCCAACCCGGAACTCCGACCGCGGAAAGTTAGAAAGTCCACCCGAAACGGGCGAACGGCAATGGTCTCAGCCTTTGGGAAAGAAGCGTATGAGGCACCTATCTTGGGAATAATGAGTGGCAGGTAGGAAAACGTTGAACTCCGCTAATAGGGTCATTTAATCTGTGGGTCAACTGCGAGGGTAGTACCACCAATGCTGAACCTTGTCGGGAAGCATCCCGTAATCAGGTAGCAGAGCCCCAACATCAGGGATGGGGAGGAGTTGACTCTTTCCCCAAGGTAACAATTGAACTACCGACAACTAACGAGACCCTCCTGTCACTACGGCCGGCCCTGGTAATGGCATAATTTCAGAGGTGCGGCATTCTGAATTGACGCCAGGCCAACAAGCTCGAAAAAAAAAACAGAGAAGGAGGAAAAAGAAGAGGGGCACCTTTACCGGACGGCTGGAAGGTCCATAAAACAGGGGATGCCCGCTTTAAGTAACATGGGAAGGGGGGGAAAGGTACGTGGGAACTTCTTCGACCTGCTTTGGAAAAAAAGACGGGTAGCCTTCAAGGGGGGGGCTACCTCCGTGACCTAAAAACGAACACAGGCAAAGCAAAGAAAGTTAGCGAAAGAAATGGCCCGCCCCCCAAACAGGGGGAGGGGGGGGCACCAGCATTGTAAGTGCTCCACCACTAGACGGGTCGACAAGAGTGGGCAGCCCGAGCAATAACAGCCAAAATTCCGCAATCATTTAAGCCGCTGACCAAACGGCAAAGCGCTCAAAAAGAGATGCAGTGCGCCGGCCCAATACCAGTTTCCTGGGGGGGGGGGGGGGGGGGGGGGGTGAACGATCAAAGGGTTCCTCTGTCGGGGGGGATGGAGGGTTGTTTGGATTGGTTAAAGGGGGGCACATGAAAGGAGAGTGGAGGAGGTTTCCCAAAGGCTTATGTCGGAAAGGGATCAAGAGACGGCAGATGGAAAGTTGGAGGTCGGGGGTGGGCCCACCGGGGGGGGGACGGGCACGTTAAAAAAAACAGGCGCGTTGAAGGGGGCGAAGACAGCCAGTAAAAGATCCATGTGGGAGGTCAGGAAACTACAAAAGAAAAACATGAGATTGGGGAGAAAATTCTGACTCCCAGTGTCCAGGGGACAAACGGGAAAAGGTCAACTGGCTAAGGACCCCAGCAAGGGTAAACGGGTGTCCTGAGACAGTCAGAGAGGCGCGGATCCCCGGATAAAGGGCCAGAACACATCAAAAAGTCCCGCCCTCGGTTGGAAAATGAGTGAAGAGGGTGTAAAAAAACTGGAACGCAGATTACTATCTTAAAGGAGGAAGGGACAAAATAGCGAATAAAGGGGGTCATTCGGAATGGGGGGGAACGAACCAAGATAAAAAGTAACTTGAACATAGGGAAGGGATTTGAAGTTAGCGTCGCTACAAGGGGTCTGCCCCCTCTAATAAGGTAAGAGGGGCAAATCTGTTACATGGGGGCAAAGCGGGGAAAAAAAGGAAGGGTAATTAGGGTGCCGGAGCAGAACGCAGGGCTGAAAAAGATCTCACTGCCATCCGGTGAGGGGGGGGTCATTCCGTTCTTGAGGGGATGTCCTATTCGAAGACAATCTATCGCGAAAACATTGTGGGGGTTTGCGAGGAAGAACTCTTCCCTGCGGTCCAACGAGAGGCATGACAGGGGGAACAAACTCCCTCAGCAAGTGGTAGCGTATGTCGGGATATTGTAGATAAGGGGTGGAGGCAACCGTCGGTAAACCCGAGGACAGAAGGAAAGGGCACCTCGGTCGGGGCCGAAATATCGGAAACGCCTTAGGGCAGCGAGATCAAATGGCGCCGTGATCCAGAATGTACGGGGTCGGCCAGGGGGGGAACCCTGACAAATGGTCATGATCGCCATTCTCCACTGATAGCCCGTGAATATCCTCAAAATATCGGAATCACGAAGGAGATGGCACCCAAAGGGCAGCGAGGTAAGACCTGGCGCGGTCCTGACACCGTGAAGAGTTGTCGGCCCTCCACTGGTATACAAACAGTGCAAGAAAAAGGGGGGGACGCTGGGTGGTTCAGGAATAACAACAGGTAAAGAGAGGGACGGGGTAAAGGGTGAAAAAAAAACCAAGCCAGGACAAGAGCCAGAACAAAGGACGGCCTCCCGGCCATTACCAAAAAAGCGGGAGAAATAAAAAACCGGATTCTAGTGACGGGAAGGGTGGAAACTCATAGGGACCAACGGGGCCAACAGATGTCGCTGAGGGGAGATAATTGAACTTACCCAGAAGGATCTTCGTGGGGGGAGGGGCCGCAAACAAAAAGAAGGAAGTAACCCTTCACCCGGGGGCATGAACTCCGGCTACGACTAAACACTGGCTTTAGTCAAAATACGGTGAGAAAAATGCAACTGGGGTCCCTCCTCCACGATCTGGGGGACAGGAAGAAAAACAAAGGAACAAAAGAAAACATGGTCGCCTTGGGTGGGGCCGGTTCACTAGGAAAGGGATGAAAAGAGTTGCGTCCAGGGAAATGGAAACGCTAACGGCATTCCAGAAAGGGTGCGCAAAGGTGGAACATCGGCCGTGAACAGGAAAGATTTGTGTTGTGAAAATGCTAGCATTACTGGTAAGTCCTTTAAAGATGAAAGGGGGGGGATCCGCGGGGGGGGGGGGCATGTAAAACCTTCGGCTGGTCCCTGGGTTTTACTAACCTCTGTAAGATGTTGGGTTAAAGGACATCCGGAGGAACCAGTTGACAATCGGGGTTCCCAGGGGGGGTGGTGCCCAGGTGCAGATTCAAGCGCTTTCAAGAAAAAAGGGTCCTTTGCCACCCGGTAAACAAAGGAGGAATGTCCTTACCAGGTGGTCACACATAGAAATCACGATGGGATCCGCACAGGGGGAACGCCAAAACCGCGGCGACCCAAACCAGAGAAACTGGTCCTGGGGCAGAAAGAAAAAAAGTTTTATACGAGTAATCGTAAGTGAAGCTCCCAAGAGTTGGTCAGGTAAAGGAACGGCCCTTTACGAACACCACCTGCCGGAGTGGAACCAGATCAGTGGGGCACTTGAGACAGGGTGTGCAAAACAGATTCGGCCTTGTTCTGGTGGAAACCCGCTCGGCCTATGAAACGGGGACGTTCAAGGTCGGCGGGTGGATGGACTGGGAGGCACTCCCCGGGGTGGCAAAAGGGGGCTTGAAGTTTTTACGGGAGACAGTGGCCGGGTTCGGGATGGGGGGACGGGGAGAAAAGGACCGGGCCGGGCGCCCCAAGGTCGGAGGGGTCGTTCGGTTGGCTACTCCGAGGAGGACGACAAACGAAACGACCACCCCGTTGCTGAAAAAAAAGGAAAGGACAGACGCAAAAGCCCCCGGCTTCGACCATTGCCAGCAAAAACTGGGGTGGTTCGACCCCTAGACAGTGAATCCTCAAAGAACAAAAAAACAGGAGGAGAGAGGGAGGCCTGAAGGAAAAGAAGAAGAAAAACTAACCAAAATGGGAGGAAGCACCCCTTGCCGGAAGAAGGGCCGTAACAAGTCAGGTCGCTGGGTTCAAACGGGGGTTCGTAACTTAAGGGCACGGAAAGCGGAATGGGTTACTCAAATAACCCAGAACGAAGGTGGTGGTACGGCACCAAAAAAAAACGGCAATCTCAGTTCCTCGGCAGGACACCTTCAACTTTCGCGAAGAAACCGGGGGGGCCAAAGGGAAAAGGAGGGTACTCAGCCACGGGCAGAAGAATCAACCACAGGAAGACTTACTAACAAGGAATGCAGGCATACTGGAATAAGCCACTGGCCAAAAAAAAAAAGAAAAACGTCCAAAAAGATGTGGGGGAAAAAGGGGTTAAAACTTTTCGTCAAAAACAACCTGCACAGAGAAATTCAGGCGGGGGGGACGAAAACTCAGAGAAAAAAAACGAGACGCAATTCACAGTCGGGCAAAGAAAAACCGGCCAGGTGTAAAAATGTTCGACGGGTGGGCAAAAGCCGAAAAAAGACGTGAAATATATCAGGATCATTGGGGACAACACGGACCGAATCGACTTGAAGACAGGTCGTGGGGGGAGCAAAAAGCTGGGGGGCCAAGGCCCGGGTGAAAGATGGAAAACCAAGGCAAGATGGGCAACTAAACTACGGGCAACCCAACAAATATCCGGGCACAAAGCAAAAGGGTGAGCTCCTGGTCCCCTGGGTGGACACCACCAAACGAAACTATAGGGCTCCCCAAGAAACCATCTCGGTCACGAAAAAAAAATGCACAGCTTCTAGTCTTCAACACCTCGGACAGCCCGGACCAAAAGAACCAGGCACGAGAAAAATGTAACAGAAAGGGGGTCCTGCTGCACAAAAAAAAAAAAAAACACAAAAGAAACCAAAAAACCGGCCACAGACTTGTCACCCGGAAAAAGACATAGGGGAAGTCGATGCTGAGCAAAGGCAAGTGGAAAACCCACTAAAGGGCTAAGGCAGAGCCCTGGGGGAAACCCTTGAGAAACGGAACAAAAACACAAACTGGAGGGCAAAAAAAAGTTTAAAGTGACAAGTCGTGGGACCAGGAGAATGTAAGGAAGGGGAGCAAAAGCGGGTAAGTGAGGTAAAGACGTTGGACGCTACAATAATGAAACATTATCTACACTAACCTTGGGAAGGAAGGCACGTCACGTAGTCAATACCCAGCAGGGTGGGGGGGGAAAAAAAAGCCACCACGCCTGAGGAGTCTGGGAAGTAAGAAAAACGCCTAAAAACTACCCCGCACCCCGAAGGCTATCAGGGGGGGAACGGGCCAAAACCCTAATGGAGTGTTCGCCACAAAACGAAGAAGAAGCAGACAATTAGTTTGAGAGGGAGGGAAGAGTGACGGAGCCCAGGCCAGGGTCGGAAGGAGGGTTGTCAGAAAACGAAACCCGAAGACGATGAAACGCCGGCAAAAAAGGATGACCACGCACGCCCCTGAAGGCTTCAAAGGAGAACGAAACGTAACTGTATATACGACAAGGTTGAATGTGGTCCGAAGAATAAAAGAATTAAGCGGTGAAACGAATTCCTGGGCTGCCACATACATCCTCTACAACCAGGAAGCTAACCCACTCCTTCCCAAGCGAGGGCAAAAGGTTACTAAGGATACAAGGGTAGAGTATTGAAAAAAAAGGCAGCGAGACTCAGGGGGTAAACGGGTTAATACCGGAAAAACATTTGGGGCGGGGAGTCTAACGGGGGGAGGCCAGGGAAAGAGGGAGAAAAAAGGGGGAAGAGGTGCACGGTCAAACGAGAGATTTACTAAACGCTGTGTTCCAGGTGACTCAGTTACCCTAAGAGAGGGGTGCTTCTAACGTAGTTTTTGCCTCAAAACGCTACATCGTAAAAAAATTCAATCCCCAAACTCAAGGGAAGATTGAAGAAGAAGCGAGGGTTGATCATGAAACCATAGATCTTCTAAAGAGAAAAGAGGGGGGAAAGTTTTCCTCGCCGCCGTGCCGTGACACCGAGAGGTCCCGGACCACCAAGCGCGACGGTTGGGTTACTAGACCCTAAAGGCGTACGACAAGCCCCGGACATGTCCGAAACTCCTTCATTTAACGAGCGCAGGGGAGCGGTTCCCCTAAAACTGAGACAGGGGGGGGGGACCAGGGGGAAGTCCAACGCAAGGAAGAAGCTCGATGACCACAACAGGTCTAGACGCTCCAAAAAATTACAAAAAAGGGGGAAGCCGTTTCAAACGGCATGTTCGTTGCAAAAAACAGATGTGACCGATCTTTGACCGACCACAACATACAGCGCTAAATGGGTCAAGGAATCAATTTGGGCAATATAATGTTAAGAAAAATAACTGACTCGATCACAAGTAACGACGAGTACCCTCACCTATTGAGAAAAGAGAGTCCTTGGGTTCGGCCGTCAAGCATTTGCGAGCTTCTAGCGTTGGTAGCAGAGGGCCTGGGACATAACTGGAAGGAAAAAAGAACGAGTGGGTAAAAATTAGACAGCCTGCAATCACTGCCAAGCTGAAAAGAGTATACACTCCTGAAACCCCCACCAAACAAACAAAAAAAAGGCATATCAGACCAAATACCTCGCCAACGTTCGAGGAGGGGGTATCAAAGGGAGGTATGTCATAAAAAAAATCTGTCACCACGTCAGAATCAATTCAACAACTCGTGCCCTTTTTCTGAAAACTATACGTCGGAAAAGTACCAAAAGTGCCCCCCATTGGAACCAGCAGCCAAAAAGCGACAATCAAAGAAATCATAATCGTTGCACGCTGACAAATGACGACCTCTAAACTAGTTCAAACATTACTCCTCCCTCCCGGGAAGCACGGGTAAAAAATAAAACAAAAAAAGAACAATCGAAAAAGGAAGTAGCTGCAGAAGGGGGAAAACAAGTCTACACCGAAACAAAGGGTCTGACTGCGGCAAATGAGCCACGGGTCCTTTGGGTGTGAAAGGGACATGCCCCGTAGTCGAGAGGGGGGTTATTCATGATGGCGGAGAGTTACTATGTTCAATCAGGGAAAGAAGCGTGTCAGGGGCATAAGCTGGTAGGCAGTAAGGTGGAAACGTAAAAAGAGTGGAACGTGGGGGGAGGAGGTCCGAAAACGGGGTGCAAAGAAAAATTGTGCTTACTGAAAAACGAACGCGGGTCGGTTGGACCGTGTAAAGAGTGCAGTCACCTAGGAGTGTCAACTCTTAAGCCTAACAAGCAGGGGAGCAGAAGCCAGTCCCGGGGGGGCTTTTATCACAAAAACAGAGTGCCATGAAAAATAAAACGGCCTATAACCAGTCAAAAAAGCTTCAAATCAACAAACAACAACGATGCGAGAGAAGGATGGGTGGCCCGGCGCCGAAAGGGGGGGGGGGCCAATTCACACAGCAGATGCCACTGTGAAGACGCCCACTGTGCACTGGACCGTTGGAAAAAAAAAAAAAACGGACTGCTGGATCGGAGCGGCCGAAAAGGTCGACCCCGGGGGGGGGGAACGGACGAACAAGAAAAACCAAGAAAGCCCCACGTTAGGGGACAGCAAAAGGGGAGAAACAAGTTTCGAAATCCGAAAGGGACCTGGCTGGGTGGGGGGGAGCTAACCCTCGCGGAAAGATAAAACGAAAGGTTACCCTCTTGTCGGAAGGGAACTCGGGGAAAAATTGACAAGGGAAATGCCATAACCCAAGAAAAAGCATAAAGGGCAAAAGAAACTACACCAAAAAGGCACAAAGGTAAAAAAAAAATGCGAACCCTGGTTAGGGGAGACTGGGAAAAAAAAATTGTGAACGACGTAGGAATTTGATGGGAGGTGGGGGTTTCTGGGGGTAACCGTGCAGAACCTAGCGTGGGGGTTCCCGGCGCTGGGGAAGAGTAGGGGAGAGTCTGCAGGGGAGCTGAAAACCAAAGAAAGGTTGCGATGCTGGGAAGGGGTGGGCCGGGGGTCAGGGCGGACGAGCTTGTTCCCGAAAGGCCGGGGGGAACACACCCCTGAGCGTGTAAATCGTGGGTCTACACCCAGGGGATCAAGGCCCAGAAGCCAGGGAAAAGCGCTCATGAAGGGTCGCGAAATACCTGAAAAAGGGACACAACTCATGGCCTCCGGTGGACAACGAAACTCAAGGGGTCCTTAAAAGGCTGAAAAGGCGGCAAAAAAAAAAGTCTGTTCCTAAGACGCGGAACAGGAACAAAAAAAACGAAAAAAAAACCCCAGATGACTTCTTCGCAAAGCAGTCGCAGATAGTGACTTAGCCTCAAAAAAAAAAGAAAAAAATGGTCACGCGGACAGGAAGATGAAAGGATGGAAACGGAAAAAAAGAGACTCCCTCAAACGATGGGGAGGGCGATTCTTGATAAGGAAACAGACATGGCCCGTAGAAATCTTGGGAAAACAAGGGACGGCTTGGATCCAAACAGGGACGACAGTGGGGGGGTTCTACCAAAAAAAAAAAAATTCTCCATCGGAGTCACCGCTTGGGGAGACGGGTGACAGGAACCTGGGGGAAAAAAAAGGGTTATTAGTTGCCATTCTAAACCGCGCACGGGAGAGAAGGCCAGGAAAACCGGGGGAGGAGGCCAGGCAAAAAGCGTTTAGGGCCGTAGTCCCTCAGCGGACCCTCTAAAGGGAAACCGCAGGGGGGGGCGGAAGAACTCGGGCCAAAATGGGCTCAAAATTAAGACTGGAGCAACGCCTAAGGATTTCCGGCACTGGAGTGGGGAAAAAAATTTCGATCAGGTTGGATGAAGCTCCCTATAACGAGCCCTAGCCGCGGCCCGAGTTCTCAAAACGTCCGCAATCTCGGGGGGAAACGGCGGGCGCAATCTAAAAAACATCTGAAAAAAAAAAGTTGGGGAGTCATCCGAGAGTCAAGGGGGGAAAAACTGTACAAAAGGTGGGTGCAGAGTGGTCATGAAAAGAGCCTAACAAAAACGCTTAGGACCCACCGACTCCAGAAGATAATGCAGAGAGCGCTGCTCAGATTGAATGCGTTCAGGTCATCTATGGGCAAGCTACAGTTCCTCGAAGAGAAAGTGAGGGAGGCATCACAAATCAAGGTAGGCTCAAAAAAAAAAACCAAAGAACCTTGTAGGCATGAAAAGGAAAAAATTGATTGGTCAAATGAAACTCTTCCGGACAGTGACAGCCAGACGGGCCAACAAAAAAGATACGGCGAAAGGACACCTTTCCCGAAAAAGAAAAATCAAAAGGAATGATTGGTGCTGTTCCGGTGGGCGAAACGGAAGAGGCCAAGTGCAGTAAAGCAATTAGGAGGTTAAGACTTTCGGCCATAGGAGGACATAAGTTAGTTTAGAACCGTGCATAAAAGGACGCGGATAAGAAACGCCCTCCAAAAAAAGGTGGTCCCATAGAGGAGAGCAGAGAAAAGGAACTAGTACGTCATACAGGGTGATCAAAACAAAGGAAGCATTTCCAATACCAATAAAATGGTGGAAGGCTACACAAAGGGCGGCCCGGATCCTTGTTGCTTTGATGCAAGGGCGTGGGAAGGTGAAGCAAAAAGTAGTTTTTTGCGTCAGGAAATTAAAAAAAAGCAGGCGAAATTCAAAACCAGGATGGCGCATGGAACCCAGAGGTGGCATGGGGAAGCAGATGGGGGGTGTGACTGTCGGACGGGTGACGTTGCTGCAAAGAAAACCCTAACAGGGTGGGATAAGGGGCGAAGTCTTTGGCAGGTCGAAGAAGCGGGTCGTGTTACAGAAGACAGCTTAGTTGGGGGGCCACGAAGCGGAAAAAAAAAAAAAGCGTGTGTGCCCTGTGGGGTAAGTTCGAGGAGCCACGTTCCAAAGGGGCACGAAAGTATACGCTTGGCCACAAGAGTAGGAAGACAAGACGGGTTAGCCCCAGCGGCCTGGGGGGAACAATTCGGCCGATAGCAATAGGGAGGCCGCTGGAACGAAGCAAAAACCCGCACTAGGTGACGAAAAATTAGCAAGAAAGGTCAGGAGTAAGGAGGCGTAGGGTCACCGCGGGACACCCCCTCGGGACGATAACGTCGACTTGGGGGGCAATCCAAAGTCGAACGCAGGGGGAGAAAAAAAAATCAAAAAGGGTTTGGCAACTTCGGCGTGCTAAAGGCGGGGAAAAATTTGGAGGGAGGAAGACGCATCAGGCCTGCAAGAAAAGGGAGCAAAAGGGGACAAGGTGGCCGTATTTCTTGGAAAAAAAGGGGCATGTGGGAAACATGACGGGGCAGAGACAGCGACCGGACCGGGGTCCAAAGGGGGGGAGTGGGAAGGCTCCTCCCAGGCAGGCAAACAAAGGAAGGACAGGGAGGTTCTGGGAAAAAAATCCCGTATGCCAGAAAAAAAAGAAAAAAGGTCAGGACCCGTATGGGGGTAGGGGCCATCGGCAGACGGAGAAGCTTTTCATTAGGGGGGGGGTTCCACCGAGCCATAGATCACAACACAAAAAAAGAGGAAAAAAAAAAGAAACTATAGATAAGAATGGCCTCGAGGAAGGACAAACCCAACTGAACATCAGGGAGGAGAACACGTCAACGGGAAGAGGCCAGACAACGTATGCGAAGGGGACAGTTGTGGGTTCCCGGGAAAGGGAAGCATGTCTATGGGTTTAGCACAGACCGAAAGGCTACTTTGTGGCAGGCCGGAGGGACCGCAACATCAAGATGCAGCACCCTAAATGGCTACGAAAGCGGGAAACACGGCAAGGAGGGCTAGCAGCCTGGAATCACTGGACCTGAAAAAGAAAGGACAGTTCCGAAATTGGCATCCAGAACTGGGCCCTCCGGATCCGGAACTGGAAAGCAAGAAAAAACTGCGCACCGAGGCCGGGGCGGAGGTTTTGGCGACCAAAGAGTGTGGACAACTCGACCCACGGTGAGCGGAAAACATACTACTAAGAACGGAACGACGAAAAAAAGGAAAAAATTAAGGGGGAAAGGGTCACAGAAAGTTGGTAAAACGCGTTATGGACAGAAGGGGCGGGTCCACGAGTTACGGGATCACAATGTAAGGATCGGCAGAAAGGCCCACGCAGGGACGGGGGAAGGAACCCAGTAGGACGAAAAGGACTGTCACGTTTCCGGGAAGGGGCAAAACGCTCGGGGAAAAACTGACTTTCCCTCCAACAAAACGATGCCCGAAAAACCAAGATACCAGGTAACCGACTAGTGACGCGGTTCCTAACGAGCCGTCCTTAAGACAAACACCTGTCCTACGAGGGAAGGGGTAGTTAACCACCCGGAAGAAATCGGAAAAAAAGAACTACATCATCCGAGGGGTTTTCACAAACCAAACGACGGGGCCGAACCGACCGGACAAACCTTCACGGACGAAAATGGGGTCAACACAATTCAAATAAATAAATTAATTATGATGTCAGGGGGGAGAAATACCGAAAAAACTGGGTAAAGGGAGAATCTTGAATTTTGAAGGACGTAAAAGTCAAGTCCCTCCAAAGAGTCGAAAAGTCACAACCGTGGCAAAAACCGGCTCCCAGACAACCGGAGGACTAGGGGAGGGCTTGGTTCTAGTGAAAATCGTTGTGGAGGGAAAAAAAAGGATACAGTGAAAACGGAGGAACGTGAGAGGGGGTTGGTTTGTTTCAAGCAACGGAAAGACATGGTGGGGGAAAAAACAGGGGAAAAAGGCTTTGGGTCATCTACCTCAAAAAGCCCAGTTGGGTCACGGAACAAAAACGCGACTGGTGATTCCTTCGAAACTGGGGAGAAACACGACCTCTAACAAAAACAGAAGGAGATCCAGGGGGGCCCACGGACCGTAGAAGTCCACCCCCGGGAAAACAAACCCCCAGCAAGACTAGATACCCACGGGGGATTTCGAGTTGGGGGGAAGGCCCAGCCAGTCAGGGGCGAAAATTGGACAGGTTTTCAAACACTCCTGACCAGGCAAGGAAAAAGAAACAATGCGATCTGAACACAAGGGCCTTTCCGAGAACACTGGGATATAGAAAAGTGGGGAACGAGACACCTATTAAGCAGGGAGAAGGTCTGTAAGCCAGACCCCAGGAGTGGGCCCCAACGGACACCCTCCCAGGAGGATTTCGTAGGTTCATGGGGAACCACTTGGGGAGAAGCATTTGCATATATTGGGGATACATGACAAAAAAAGTTGGTAAAAAAAAACGGTCCGTGTTAACATTAGAGGGGAGAGCAAAAAATAGCTGAAGTTGGAACAAAGAACTCCTTTTCCCGAAAGAGGGGCTTACCCGGAAAGGAAAAGAAGTGGGACCAGCACGCGGTTCAGCCGACTGAGTAAAAACAGTAACAAAAAAGGAAGAACAAGTCTGTCCCGCCTGTGGGTGGTT
>Ga0179591_1307246_pt1 | contig 14480 bp, 13 predicted proteins | sample CZOMad2_1_08_16f_FD_182891 | JGI IMG/M metagenome (GOLD analysis project Ga0179591, IMG submission 182891) | Vadose zone soil fungal communities from Angelo Coast Range Reserve, California, USA - CZOMad2_1_08_16fungal (PacBio error correction) | ecosystem: Environmental > Terrestrial > Soil >...
TTCTGTTCTATGGCGGAGGTGGCAAAAAACAGGAACACGCTTTGAGAAAGCATGAAAAAATAAAGATAAGAAGGAAATGAAAAGCGGGGACGAGAGCCATCTATCAGCTCGGAGCTATGGGGAGACAGCAGAGGGGGGCCACCCAGACTATCGCGGAAGAACTAATGGGTAGGGGCGACTGCGCCGACGATCGCAGAGAACGATCAGAGAAGGGAGTTTACCGCGCCGCCCCAGGCGGGCGACAGGAAAAACCAAAGGAAAGGAAAGACGAACTGAACGCGAAAAAAGGTCTGGTCTGGAAAAAAAACCAGTGGCTCTTTCCGACACGGTGGGGGAGATAAATTCCTTTACACCGAAGAACTCAATGCCACCAAAACAAGAAGAACTTCTGCACTCAGAGGAGAGCATCCTGCAGGGGAGACGCGTACTGTGTGAAGGATTGGTGGGGTCAAGCGCCAAAGGAGGGGGTCGTAGGCTCTGCCCTACCATGCTCAAAAGGGAGGGGGAGGCCCGGAAACGCGGGCATGTCGCTGCTGGTCAGTGGGAAAAGTCCTGAAAAGGGCTACTGTTTTCTCGAAAGGAAACTCCAAGAAGAAGGGGAAACGAGTTAGGCTTCGCAATAGACGGACATGACCAAGCTCGGTAGGGGGGAGAAGCTGCTTGCATCATTAGACATTTCGCAAGCAAAGCCGACCATGTTTAGCAGCTACGCTCTAAGGAGGGAAGATGGCTCTCCTGCAGTCAAAAAGCTGTATTCTCAGCTGATCGGAAGCAGTCGCCACTTGCTCATAACATTACCAAGGTTGGCAAAGGAAGGGAGGGGAGAGCGAGGGTAGGGAGAACTGAAATCCGTGCTGGGCAGGGAAACGCGAAGGCCTGACAGTAAGCCACAGACACCAGGGAGCAGGCGGAATACTCATCGTCGGAAGAAAGGAGAACGCCCGATCAGGTCACACACAGCCACACAGTGGGGGGGGGGACTAACTAAACCATTAAGATCGATGAGAAAAGCTTCCGATCTACGATTCCAACTGCAGGTGAACCGTACGAAGAAAGAGAGGGAGGCCCGGACGAAGGGAGGCGCCTCCACTCGCCTCAAAAACGCGACCTAGGGGGGATGAAAAGCCCGAGGGAGCAAAATCGCGGCCGCTGCAAAGTCTAGATGCATTGGAGAAAGGGGTTTAGGCTGCGGGGTGATAAAATCCGAATGGGAGGGAACACAATTGCTCCCAGGACTACGGTGTTTATCAGGCTTAACGCAAATCCGGTTCCAGCAAAGACGTAACAACAGGGAGTTCCGCGGTGCGGGTCGGGGGGGCAACACCACCAAAAAGCTCCGTTCTCCCCGAAGGAATTACAGTTCAACATGGCCTGGGGAGGAGGGGAAAACCGGGAAAACCACTACCGTGGGAACTACGTTTGGTCAAAGAAGGAAATCGAGATAAAAAAAAACACAACGGATTAAAAGAGGAAAAAGGGGATAGGGAAGGGAGGACGCCAACCCCCCTCTAGTGGGGCAAACCACTGTAGTGTGTTGAAGGTGACTTAAGGAAGCAAGAAGTGCCGGAAACCAGGCGCGAGTTCCCGGTCGGGTTGACATCCGTCAAAAGATACTACTAAGACCAGCGCGGGCAGCGGGGGGAGTGGACTGTCGGGAAACCAGCTGACTGAGAACTGATCCATGGGAAGGCCGGTCAAAAAGGTCGGCGATCATCAGTTGGGAATGAAAAAGGAGGCCTTGTCAGATGCCCAATACTCAATGCCGGCTGGCAATGCGACCTGCAGATCCCGTTCTACCAAACAAGACCGAGAGGGGACAGAAGGAACCACAACGGGGAGCCGAAATGGGTGGAGGAAGTGCCTCACTCGTCCAGGGAGGCTCCGCCTCTCTATTTTCAGCTCTAGGGAGGGGGGAGGAGCTCTTACTCTGTTGGGGTGAAGGTGGGGGGAGAAGTCCGAGCGTCATCGGGGTTTCGAGTCTTATCCACTTGATGGGAAAAGTATCCTACATGAGGGGGAAGCAGGAAGTCAAGGTAACTGTTGTAGGAAGATTGATACAAGCTCCTCGACCTTAATACCATCACAAAATGGGGGGCGTGAAACATTGTCGTACAGAGAAAGCGCTGTACAACCTTAAGTGGTTACTAACTCGCTTATTTAGGGAGGGGTTTACAAGTAGGACTGGAAGCAGCTGAGGATCACATCGGGATGCCGTCAGCGTACGTCACGACCTGAGTTGGGAAGAAAGAAGGGTCAGGAGGTACGGACACTGCTACTGGGAAGCAGCGTTCGACAGACCGAGCAGAAGGTCACGGAGGTAAGGAAACGCAATCCTCCACGACTCATGTTACTCTTCTAAAGGCAAGGAAGATGACCAACACTCAAAAAAAATCGGGAGAGAATCTACAGCCTGTACAGCGTTAGTGACCAGGGAGGGGGGCCTCAAACTCGATTCCGGCATGTTTGTAGGGAAGAGGAGACGAGAAGCAAAAAAACGCCGGGACAGGGGCGAAAACACAACTCTCTCTCATCAAACTGAAGCTTACGTTCGGCGAAACATTATGCGCGCGAGAGTCGGGGAGAACGATTGAGGAAAGGGGGCGGGCGGAAGGTACTTCGAGCGACTTAAGTTGTGGGGAGGACGACTAAGCGGGCTAACTCCTCTGAGAAAAGCAGAAAAAGGGGACCCGAAAAAAGAAGCATCGAGTTACAGCGCTTTGTGGCTCGTACGCAAGGGTGGACCGTTGAGATTTTCCTGCTAGGGCACCTTCAGAGTTAGAGGGACCTGCTAGCTTGAAGCTCGAGCCGGGTAGGGAGCAGAGGGCGAAAAGTCGGGGAAGAACACTATCTTCGTGGCAGAAATCTGAGTAAAGACTGCGCGGAGCCTGCTCGAAAGTGGCGGCCTTCCTTGTCAACCGCGGGCTGTGGCAGCGGAGAGAAGAGGGGAAGGGATCACAGCATGTGCAAAAAAAGTCGTCGGGACCGACTTCCACAGAAAACATCTCTTAAAAACAAAAGGAGGGGGGAGTGAGAGGGGGAGTGGTATAATGTTCAGCAGGGGGGAAAACGGTGCGTCTACACGAGCACCGAAGGGTGCTGACGCGAATATGGGTGGCCAAGGAGTCCCTGTCGCTAGACTAGAGAGGTCTAGTAGGATGCCCCAGACGAGGACGCGCCTACTACTAAAACTAGGTAGCGCTGCTCCTGTCTTCTAGTCTCCGAATAGTTCCCTAGAAAGAGTAAAAGCAGGTGGACTTACCTTTCCCGGCCCACAAATAAAAAAAACGCAAATAAAAAAGTTCCTAATGGTCCGGCCCTTTTTCGGCTCGAGTATAGAAGATTTGTATCGACTAAAGAGGGGTCAGGTCCAAAAAGAGGAAGACTGAACAAGTTCTCACATACAGGCTCTAGTGTGGTCAAAGGCCGACGACTCATCCAGGAATCAAACCTAAGGACGTACGGCTTTGGATCGCTATTGGTTGTTTTTCGCCGCGCGGTTCCGTCGGTGAGGGCCGCAACCGGAAATACAACCTTCTCATCAAAGAGAAGCGTTGGAAAGTCCGCGGGTGGGCGGGGGCCGAAGAGTCAAACGGCTGTAGTGTCAGGGTGGGGAGAAGCGCGGAACCGGGGGGGGGACTATGCTGGGGGGAAAGATAAACTGGCCCTTCGGCCGTTAAGGACATCGTTGTTGGAGGTTCTCTACTGAAAAGTGAGCCTGCAGTCGGACGAGGCAGTTTCGGTAAAATGCTGGCCACGTCATTGGATCCGGAAAAACACAAGAAGCCTAAGGGAGACGATCCTTATCGCTTGACTATTCCGAAACTCAGACACAGCGTGATCTCTCAAGCGAGGGAGGAAAGCCAGAAGGTCAAAAGGGAAATATACATAAGCTATTAACACGGGGCCGAAGGGAAGGTTGGTCGAGTCTGCTGACCGAAACAGAAGCGGTAAAGACCGTCCCTGGTGTGCTTACTGTTAAGGACCGGCGGCGGACAACCGCTTTGGAAAAGGAGAAGACGCCACCACTTGGACAGGCTTCTACAAAGAATCTCTGAATCACGTGCGCCGCAAAAACGAGACTGGTTCAGATCTACAACAACGGGAGGGAAACCTTGTGTGAGAACGAGGAGACCCATTCAGTTAAACTGCGTCCTATCTACGAATGTAAAACCATCCAATGTCAAAGGAAACAGAGCGCGGCGGAGACCAAACAGGTACCGCCTTCTTTTAGCCGCCTAAAGCACAAGGAGAGAACGTAGGTAGGAACGAGAGCCAAGAAAGGGCGGGGAAACTGAGAAGAGCCAGGTCTAATGGCCTCAGATGGGGTTGGGGGGAGGATATTCGTTGCGATCTCGAAAAATGGGGGGGGAGCAATTTGGGTACCCTCTGAAGAGGAGAAAAGGAAAGGGAAAAAAGTGGTGTTACTCGAAAACGTAGTGCCAGCAAAAGGAACCAATCCTAGGATCGCTCTAGAGAGGTATTGAAAGAGCTGTAAAAAAAGACCGGACGTTCTTCTCTCCCGGAAGGGGAGAAAGGCCCCCTGGGAGGGATTCGTACGTAAGGAAAAAAAGAAGTGTGAAAAAGACGCGGGGGGGGGCGACGACGAAAAAACGGAGGAAGGAGAAAAAAGAGAGAAGGACGCGACAACACCCTCTCTATTTCCCACGGGTGGTTTTGGCGGTTACATGAGAGGGAGACGAAACCAAAGAGGGGGGACTTTCATTCCAGGAAAAGAGAATTCAGGTCGGGTGAGATCGGGAGCAAAATCTCTAGAGAAGAAGCTCTGGCAATCTAGGGGTGGGGACGTCATTGGTCTGCCAACTAGGGAGGAAACTGATCAATGGTGTGGGGAAACGTTCAGACCAGGAGGGCGAGACATCGGTGTCCCACTGAGTCGAGGAGGATAGCCACCTGCCGAGAAAAGAACAAAGGAGCGGCCAATTGCTTCTGAGAAAATGAGGAGCACACAAGTGGACCACCTCCGGCTGTATAAAAATCCTCGGGTAGCGGGGGAGAGGTGAAATGCAACTCCACCCAGGATACCAGGAGAATGATAAGCGCCTCTCTATGCTCTGCGCTTAGGTGGGCGAGTTTACATAGGAGATGGAAGGGCTCCCTCAGTAGGAGGAATTTCGACTTCGTCGTCCCACATGGGGGTAATTTCCGGTCTATCTCCATAATGGAACATAACGTGACTTGGGGTAGAGGACGAGCTCAATTTGGGAGGGTTTCTCTTGGCAACGACAAGCTGGAGACCTCGCGGGAAAGTAAAAAACGCAGCAAAATCATGAAAACGGCGGGACTACCTTCGATCGGTCTGGATGCGAAGGAAAGGAGTCTCTTGGCCTCGAGCTGCGTTTGAAAGTCTGGGCAGGAAGAAGTCCTCTGAGAAGGCGGTGATGACGACTAAAGCGCGTCGGACACGCCGTATCTAGAATAAACTCATTGTCCTTGATTTCTGAGATGAAAAAAAGAAACTTAGAAAACTAAGAAAATCGGTCTAAACCCTTTTCAGGGGGCAAACGAAGTCGAGCGGGGGAAGTCCACCATGAGTAAATGATGTAACGGATAATTTAAGCCTGAAGATTGCCATCCCCAGCATCTCCACGCTGGAAAGACGTAGAAGGAAGCACGACCCGTTTACTTATGAAAACAGACGGGGAAAGAAACCGCGATGAGAGGATGGGGCGGAGAGGGGAGCCTCATACGGCCCTCCCCCCGTGAACAGAGGGCTAAAACCCCCCACCGGAAACGATAGACAAATCCGTACGCCGGCCCCGCTGCAGAAGAGCGCTACGTAGGAAAAGACGAGAAGTGTTGTTCTGGGGGGCCTTGACGTCTTCGGTGGTGGAGAAAAGGTAGCGACAAAGAGGAACTCCTCGCGGTTTACCGCCCACTCGTCAGCAGAGGGTAGGCGTCGTTAAAACGCTTGGTGGGCACGGGAGGAAGGAAATAGGGGCCGGCGCGTGTCATGCTACCGCGTCGAGGAAGGAAGAGTGAGGGCCGAAAGAGGCTCCTACCTTCGTGCCGGGGGAGGGGAGAAATCGTCTGGCCAATAAGGAGAGAAGAAAATGAGCTTCTTCTTGACGAAGCGCGGCCAGCAGGGCCACCTCTGAATATGGCCGACTCGGTGGCGTTTGCCGGGGTCTCCCAAACGGGGAAAAAAAGTCGCGGACCGCCGGCCTCTAACATACATGACAAAACAAAAAGGAGAGAGGGAAGAGATATGTCATTGAGGGGGCTCCAGGGAGGAGGGTGCTCTGGTCACTTACGCGAAAAGGGACTTAAAAAACCGCTACGATTGGGCCAAGGCGCAGGTCAACTCGCTGAGAGTGAGTCAGCAGCACATCTCAAGAATGCGTTCCCCTACGATCTTCGCGGAGAAGGGCACGATTCGCTCTTACCGGGTCTCGAGGAGGGAAGAAGAAGAAAAGGACAAAAAGCCCCGAACTCGTAGCAGTGGGAACCTCGCATGTCAATATTCATGTAGAAAGGCCAAATGGATCGAATCTGCCTCTTTTCCTAATGGGAAAACCGGTCAACCGTTGGTGCCGATATTTAAAAGGATCGAGAAAAATCCTGCCACACATCTTCTAAGAAGAAGCCACGCAAGACGGCGGACTCACGGAGGGGGAAGACGTCTAACAGCGGAAGAAGGCAAGTTTTCGCCGACTCTTCCTCTGATGAGCGAGAGGAAGGGGGGGGGGTGCCGCTGTAACGTCTTAGAGAAAGAGAAAGAAAATATCAGAACCGGGGGGCTCGGGGAGGGGGTTTTGCATCCGCGGGCAAGAAAGTAACGCTGGTCGCTGAGTGAGGTTTGGGGGGGAGAGTGGTGGATTTTCCCTATTCCGGCCCGCCTAGAAGGGAACTAATATGTTTAGGCGGAGATAGAAGAACGTGAATCCTGCCGGCTGGCGACTGGAGGGCGACCCATGGAGGGGAAAGAAAGAGGTGGGAAGGACAACACACCCATTGAGGTGATGCAGGAGTCGAAGGGAGGGTGAATTCCGCAGCTGAATCGTTTTCTCAGAGCGAAAGTGAGGGCCATTAGACCATGTTCATTAAAGGGTGTTGGTAAAGAAAAGAGTCGAGACACTTTGGCTGGATTGGTTACTCGCGACTCAGCGGGGTCAGCTGGCACACTGAAGATCCTTGAATGGGGTAGGGTGAGTGACTTTAACGGGTCTCTGCATCAGTTGTCGGCCCTCGCAATCAAACGAAAAAAAGGACCGCTCAGCAAAAGTCCCTCCCCGCAAAACGCGAAGGGGGAGTTCATCGAAAAAACTTGAGAAACAGGGGGGGAGGACGTACTTCTAACTGGCCATCGCCAAGAGAGAAGTCCTAGTCCAAGGCCCTATCGGCCCTTGAAAACCTGAGCGGAGGGGGGAAGGACGCAAAAGAACCTGCAGGGTAGCTATTACAACCGAAGACTCAAAAAAAACACACCAAAAAGAAGAAACAAACCACTCGCAGACATTTTTACCTACAGGAGGGTTGGGGGGTCAACTGCTTCTTCCTTCTCGCCATGTCTCAGAATTCAATTGGCAAGCAATGGTTAGGGGGGGAGCTAATCGTTGCGAGCGATCACTCCTTTCAATTGTCCCCCTGAGGAGAGGAAGACTGGAAAAAACCTAGTGGGGTGGGGGAAAATGGCGCAAAGCCACGCTGGCAATCAAATACTTACAACGCGATGACCTCCGCGGAGGGGAGAGGTTTGATCAAGAGCTACCTGTACGCTCAACGGCGAAAGGAAGCCTACTTGCCCACAAAAGAACGAGGGAGGAGGGCGTCAAGGAAAATGCAAAAAAATAAAGTTTGAGAGTCGCGTTTGCCGACTCAAGAGCTCACACAACAACAAAGTTAGGGGGAGGGATGAAAGGAACGTCTGCTAACCACCTCTCTATTTTTAAAAAAACGGGTGGGTTTTGAAGGGAAGTGGGGAACGCCGGACACCAAAAGCACCGAACTTTGGTAAGTCATGCAGGCGCGAGGAAGGATCGTTCCATTTCTTTTGGGGAATGATCAATACCGTCACTCGAAACCGAGGAGGAATCGGCTTCAGGGTTTACTGCTGGCCATCCATAGGGAAAAGCAGTCTAAACAAGGTGGGGGGGACCACCCTTCTTCTATCAAGGGACTTTCGCAAATCTAGTCAGAGAAAAAGCCACCGGAAAAGACCTCACCACTGGACAGGAGCTAAACTGTAAAAACCAGACCTAAGTTGCTCCCGACCGGAGGGACGGCGATGTCCAGAAACCTAAAAAAACGAAGGGGGGGGGAGGCGTGGGGTAGCCTAAACCGCATTTACCGGAAAGATCCCCGAAGTTTCTCTCTTCTGGTCGTGGAAAGAGGAAGAGTGAAAAAGGTGGTGGGAGGAAAAGGGAGTTAATGGGAGGCGTATTCTCCATCAGCCCGTGTTGTGGCCGAGGAAGACCAGGCTGGGAAAAGGATTATTTCCGAAATGGTGGAGAAAGAAGGCGGTAAGGGGGGCGGCATGGGACGAAGGGACTAGAGACGTATCCTTCCATAGGTAAGGACCATACCCAGCAAAAGAAGACTATAATTGGCAAGAGAATGGATAGCGATCAACAAAGATGCGACAACGTGTCAAAAAAAAATCTTAGTAGGAGGGAAAAGATGTTCTACGGGGGGCTTGTCCTCTCATCCGGAAATAAAAAGATTTCCGGAGCTAGCATAGGGAAATCAAGGAATCTATTACTGGCAGAAAAAGCCCTTTCGTTCTGTTGCGGTACGAATAAACTTGAAATAACCCTCAAAAGGGGGCGAACAGAGCCGAGCAAGAAGTAGGTGAAAGTCGCTTAGAAGGCCGACAAGATTAAAAGTATGTAGAGGCTTCGGTCCCGACTAGCCACCAAAGAAAGCCACCGGGTCAGAGGGATGAGAACCACCCGTTAAAAACAAGCACTACCGTCCTTGCTTTATGGGGTCAGGCTTAAGCAAAACTGCCGGTTTTATAGCATGTGTCGTGAGTTGGGGGGAACAAACGCAACAGCAACCTCCTTTTAAACTCGGAAAAACCCCCTTCCGCAGCGCGCCAGAAAGGTAGGTTTCATTAGTGGTCGCGGAGAAGTCAAAATCATCATGGTCGGGGGCGGGGGAACCTTGAAGGAAGGAGAGGCTTGGACATTTTAGAAGCATCAACAACTCGGCGAAAGCCGAGCGCAAAAAGTCACCCTGCCCAGATCGAAGGGCTCGGAGGGTGCTAGAGTTTTTGACTACCAGTTTGGCCGTCGGGACAGGGGGGGGAGTCCTCTCAATCAGGAGGCGCGGGGGAAGGCTCTATTCCGGAAAGCTGAGGAGGCTGCTAAAATTTAAAGATATCAGGGGAAACAGAAGAACTAGGAGTCTCAAAGATCAGGGATTTCCATAAACGGAAAGCTTCAAGAAAAATCTCTCTAGGGAGATATTCACGATGCAAAAAAAAAACGGAAAACCTCGGAGGAGGTAAAGAGGACTGTTAGCGTTGCGATGCAGCGCCCAGCGTGGGGGTGACAACAGGGGGGGAGCGGGACCTGAATCGACCACCTACCATCGAGAGAACAAAAACCATCCAGAATAAGTCGACTGTCCTGTGGCGATTGCGCAAATGATCGGGGAAAAGCTTGTTAAACGCTCTTCAACGTAGACGGGTCGCTGCAAAAAGGGCGACGAATAGGACGCAGGCCGGGGGAGAAGGAGCATCGATGAAAGGACATAGGGGGGGGAACTATGTGAGGGATGGCAAACATCTCTATCCAATAAAAGGAAAAGATGTGAAGAATCCTCCTACCGGCTAGGATGGCCTGGATGATCATTCCAGAATCTTTATCATTACCTCTCATTCCTATTGATGGGAAAGGGGGCCACCAGAAATTAAACTCAAACGAGCCAACGCGTACTGTTGGGAAGGTCAACAAGGGGATCTCTAAGGGTAGGCCAGAGTTGAAAAAGACATACCGCCCACCCGAAGAAAAAAGAAGAACGAACGCACATACCTTCTAACGTGGCGAAGTAGGATACGCATAACTGAGGTCTCTAAGAGAATGTTGGGGAGAGACTAGTTTCTTTGGTGTTGAGCCTAGAGGGTCCAATCGGTGGCCGGCTGCCGGCAATAAAACAAGTAGAAAAGAGCAATCACCTGCATCTATGGTAGGGCATCACGAAGGGAAAAAAGAAAGAGAAAGGGGGGGTCAATGCTGTCGACGGATGGCGGACGGGGGGGCGAGGAATCGTGTAGAACTTTGTCCAGGGAACTTGACCAAACGTAGCCGGTATACATGAGTTGAAGTCTCTACTTTAACTTACAAAGGTTCTCTCGTGTGAAAAAAAACAATAGGCTTTCCCCAGTCCTTGCATACGGACCACGAAAAAAAAAAAAAACCAAGGGTGCTCTCTACGGGAAAGGGAGCCGACGGCAATCAAAGAGGTCTCAGCGGAGGCACAAAAGGGGAAAGCGGGAGGAAAAAAAAGAGGGGTCAATGAGAAGAATATAGACACTTGAAAAAGGAGTTAATTTGGGCTCTCGTCTCTCCTGAATAGCAATAGCGTCCAAGGGTGGAGGGGTCGCTTTAGGAAGGGGAAAAAGACAGGGGGGACGGACCGAGAGAAGAAACCTACAACTCTCTCATGCGGCAAAAAGCATCTGCGGAAAAATTCAATAAACGCAAATACGCAGATCAAGATCGGGAAAAAGGGTTCTTGGGGGGGAAAAGTGGGAGGGACAAAAAAAAAAGAGACCATGAAGAGTCCTAAGACTCCTTCTCGATTCAAACAAAATCCCGAGTAACATCGGCAAAGGAGCGGGCGAATCCTTTATCCGGTTGGAGGGAATCACCCCTCAAACAAAAAATCCGAGGGGGGGAATGGAACGCAAGAAGGATGTTATCAAGCGTCAGGGATCAGGTCGCAGTGCGGTTCAAAAAGTTATGGCTCTTCTTGTTGGGCATTCGAGAAGAGAAGTTGATCAAGTGAGGGGAGACCGCTGAAGACGCCGCTGGCAAGGGAGTTCAACCAAAAAATAGTGCCATCTTCAAAAGGAGTTACAGAATAGTACCACAAAAGAATCCTAAAGGCCCTCTTTTACGGGAATATTATTGTCCCTATCTTCACCCTATAAATAAGTGCGATGAAAGCAAAGTGATGGGACACAAAATCTTTCCTTTACGCAAGAAAAAAAAAGCAAAAAAAGAACAGGGGGGGAAAACTAGAGTGGTGTCAAACTCCTTTCTAACCAAAAAAGAGAATGGGAAACGGAGAGACAACCCTCTCATTTTCCCGTTGGTTTTGAGGGAATGAACGAAAGCAAAAAGACACACTTGTGGAAGAGGAAGAGCGCGAAAAGGTATCAGGTCCGATTTCTGGTTGAATCCTGATCAATACCTCAGAAATGACACCTCTGGGAGGGGAGGGGCTGAGTACTTCTTCTGCTGCCCAAGGAGGCAGAGACTCCACATGGTGACCAACAGGGAACAGTCTTCTATCATCAGAACACTTGCTAAAAGATGCTTCGTCGGAGGGAAAAATGCCAAAAAAAGAAGCAACCTTTCACAGTGCTGGCGAATGGAGGGGCCCGGCAAGGGGATCGCCAAGGGAAAAGCGGGGAAGGTAACCATCTCTCTCGGGAATTTGGCGGGTATGCTCAGCAAATGGTTACCTTCGATGAAGAAGCAAGCTCAGGAGTAGACGGTATCAAAAGAAGAAGGAGAGAGGACTTGGGGAGATGAGGAATGTGATCTTTCACGGGACAGCCTACACTGTGGGGGGCACAACCTTTGGGAAGGGAGATCACTAGCTCTTTTCTCCAACGTGAATGGCAACGCTAAGTGGGGGACTCTATCGGGGTTGAAGCGGATGAGAGAGGGAAGAAAAGAATCTAAACTCCTTTAAGACAACCGCAAAAAGACTTCCTAGGGACTGATCATTAAAGAGAAGAGCCGTCAAAGAAGAAATGGAGGCATGTTAAGGGGATGTAGTCGTGAAAAAAAGGGGGGGAACAGGGGATGAAGCGGTCATCCGCGAAGAAGGATTTAAGAGGAAACTCTTCGCCGAGAGCATCACACCTCCAATGGGGAAACAGGCTTAACTGCTAGCTAAGACTGTAGAAACGACCGGCAGAAGGAGGGACACTCGATAACCAAAACAAACTCGGAGGAGGAGTTCTACTTGCAGGGCGCAGATGGGAAAAAGGAAAAACGCGGTAAGCGACTTCCGGGACAAAAAAACGAAATCACATCCGTTTGACTTCTACAAGAGTGCCTCCAAAGTCAAGGTGGGATAGGGAAGGATAGGAAGGATAAAAAAAAACAAAGGACGCGGAGGCATAAACCCCCCTAAGTCGCAGAAAGAAAAGGCTCGGAAAAAAAAAAAGGAATAAGGCGTACGTCTCCACTACGTGACATTAGGGGGGGAGGGGGCGGAACTGGTGTGAGGAACGGGGTTAAATGAATTTGGGGCGCTCAATCCAAAAACGGAAAGGAAGAAAACTTCCAACGGGGGGGGGAAAACTGCCAACATAGGAAAAGCTCTTGTCGTCTTCCGATGGCGCCTAGCTCAGGGGGCCTTTCTCACCAATAAGGGCCGTCGCGTGAGAAAAGTGTAAAAAGGGTCAGATGCTCTCTCTGCAATCTCTATCGTCGGCACGGCAGCGCGTTTCGGGAAGGTGTCTACGAGGTCTGGGCCAGACAATAAAAAAGCCAAATTAAAGATCTAGATCAGAAGGGACGAAGGGACGTATCTTTCCACCCCGGAAAAAAAAAAGCTTGGCAGTACTCAGGTATTTCCAGTTCGGGAAACAAGAGCTGTTACAAGCATCCGGGTACCACATAAGTCAAAACTCAAAAACAACGGGGGAGGACATAAATATATGGTAAGTTGGGGGGGTCAAGGGAGGAGACCTCGACTAAAAAGATTGAAAAACGATGGGGGCTCTCGAGAGGGGGAGATCACAGAAAGATCACAGATCTTTCCATTCTGCCGCATGCTAAATCTAAGCACGAAGTGCTCTATCATAGGGAAGGGCCAAACGATGACGCTCCAATAGACCGAGGAGAGGATTCAAGCCGAAAGGCGATGGTCTTTCAAAAAGAATTAAAAGAATTGAAAAATAACTCGGTGAATACAGGGAAAACTCCTGCCCAAGTGAAGGGAGCCGGCAAAAATAAGCGTCCAAAAAAGACAAGTGGAAAAAGAGAGTGTACTTCCGTTGTCAAACCTTGGTGGAGAAGGGCTCCTAAGTGGGATGCTACATTGAAGCGAGAGCATCAGGACGGGAAAGAAAAGGATCTCAGTCGTGGAAGACGGAGAAGAGGAGAAGCCTTCATTGTTGACCATGACTCTGAACTTGGGGACGCAGGGGGAACTGGGTTTTCTCCTGGAAGTCCCCTGCTGTATGGCGCGGAAACACCGACAGGGAAACATGCTAAATAAAGACATCGGGGGGGGGGAGGGGGGAGTCCCTTCGAAAGAAGTCAAACATTTGGAACTCAGGGTTACGGTTGGATAATGGACTGTACCTCGGGGGGGACTGGAGGGTACTCCTGGGAAGGTCGGAAGGGAGAAAACATAATAGGTGGAGGCAGGAGGAGTACGGTTAAAGGCAAAAGGAAATCAGGGGAGTTGAGAACAGCTGGCCGGGCCAAAGATATCATCAAAACTTACTAACAAAGCCGACCATGGAGGTAGCACGAGGGTAGGAAGGGAAAAAAAAGGCTACAAATGGAAGCCAGGAGGATGCGAGCCAGCGGTGAAAAAAGGGTCACGAAACATAAAGAGAGGAAAATGGAAGGAGTTGTAATCTCGATAGGGGCGAGGTACGCACTGAAATCCCCGGAATAGGGGAGGGTTTTCGTTCCGACTGAGGCAGAGCAGCCGGGGGCCGAGCAGAAAAAAAACTTCAAAGGCGGGAGAAAAAGCGAGACGAAATAAACTTCATGCAAAGATACTATATCCTATCGGAAACACGCTTTTTCAAACATGGGAGAAAAAATTCCGAACCATCCGAAAAAAGCAGAGGGACAACTTCCCGCGAGGTCAACGTGAATCGCGTAAAAATTCGACGGTATCAAAGCCTCGGTGAGGAGACTCACTCGCACCCAGCAAAAAAAAAGGTGGAGAAAAGGCGCATTGGTAAAACGGCGCGGAAAGGAGAAAAATTGGGACTCATGAAGGGTAAACAGCCGTGGCTCTTCTTTTGGCGGATAGACGAAGAAATACTGAGCAAAGTGGAGGAAAAGATATCACCGACTGAAAGGGGCGGGAAAAAACAGAGGTTGGAGCTGCGCAGCCTTCTTTCCACAAAGTAACAACCTGAAAAACCGAACGGGATAGGTATTGTCTTGAAAACAGCTGCAACCCTACCTGTACCGTCCTTGCGAGCAAGGACGAATGAGGGGGAACAAGACGGTGCTGCTGGGGGGGAAGGTCTTTCAACAAAAAAAAAAACACCGTGGAAAAACGCGGGAGGGGGGGGGGTTGGGAGACGC
>Ga0179591_1257496_pt1 | contig 14478 bp, 17 predicted proteins | sample CZOMad2_1_08_16f_FD_182891 | JGI IMG/M metagenome (GOLD analysis project Ga0179591, IMG submission 182891) | Vadose zone soil fungal communities from Angelo Coast Range Reserve, California, USA - CZOMad2_1_08_16fungal (PacBio error correction) | ecosystem: Environmental > Terrestrial > Soil >...
AGGGGCACGGACATTATGCACACCTGCTCATCGCGCCGAATATGGGAAGAAGGAGCCTGTAGGACAAAAAAGAAGAAGTAATCAGGAGCGGTCGTCCGAGGCGACGAGGAGGTAACATCGCATCCGGGTATCGCCATCCCCATTAACGGGGTTTGTCAAAACACCACTGATAGGCGCGGTGGCCACGAATGCTTGGCACGCATCAAGAAAATTGGGGAAAACAGATCCAAATTCCTTGGCAAGAAGCGGCGAGATCTTCGAATAGGCGAGAAAGTCTTCTTGTCGTTTTCTGAGAAGGGCAGTGGCGCACTGAAACTGGGTAGAGCGTTGAACTGTCGGGGATCCGAAAGGCCCGGGAGAAAAAAGAAAAGTGCATATGTCATCACCTGAAAGGGCAGGTGCGCTTGCATAGAAGACATAGGGGACCAAAACCAAGAAGAGCGGGACCTGGAACCTCGGGTACCTTTGGACCGAAGCCGCAGGGGGAGTGTGTGGCGTCGAAGATCGGCTAAAAAGTATCTATGCTTTCCTCTCTCGGGAGAAAAACAGTTCCTCTCGGGGAGGCTGCGCCCATCGGGAAGCGTCTGAATGAAGAAGATGAAAACTGACTGGGGAAGCCGAGACAAATCAACGCGGAGTCCTGCTCTAACCGTCATGGAGAATCATAATTCAGGGTTCCCAGATTAGACTAAGGGGATATAATCCTATGGACAAAACGACTGTACGGGAACCGATAAGGTATTGGAGAGTCAAAAAGAAGAGGAGGGGAAAACGCTAAAACTTACCTGGTCAAAGGGGAAGAGATTGCCAGTTGAAAGGTGGTTTTGCTCTGAATCAGAAGAACAGATTATAGTAACTGCCATCTTAATAGAAGTGGCGGATGTTGCGAAGGGAGAGTGGTAGGAAGACAAAGAAGACGGGCGGTGCGAAGGCTTTTCACTGGCATGTCATCGATAGCAAGGGATTCTCAAATATTTTCAAGGAGGGCGGTTCGAGACTTCAACAAAAAATCAAGCCAGGGTAGTAGCACGCTCTAACAATAGAGAGAGAACTCGAAATGGTCAAATCTCAAGAAGACTGGATCTAACTGGGAACACTTCCGATAGAGAGGGGGAGAATAAAATCCAAGGGGCTGTAATGTCGAACGGGTTGGAACGGTTGCAGCGAAAGAGAACAGATTTTTTTGGAAGCTGCGGAAGAAAAAAGAGCTGACTGGGGGGGGGGGACAGAAAAGAGAAGTCGCGCAATATAAGAAAAATGCAATAGAGGAAACGTTTCAGTTTAAGGGTTGAAAAATGGGAGATGTTTCACGGTACAAAGGACATGCATAGGAGGAATGAAATCAGTGGACGCACGGCACCAGGAAACAAACGTCATACATCAGAAGAAAGAGAGAAAAAATGGAAAAAAGTTTTGCGCCATATCGAACCAACTCAAACTAAAGAGTAGGTACACTACCCGAAAGTCATAGAGAACAAGCAAAACGACCCAGCTCTCAGGGAGGGGTAAGAGAGAAGAAGATCAGAATGAAACGTTCACTGATAAGAAAACGGCGAGAATTATCAGAGTTAATACAACAAAGGCTCGGGAACGCTATGATGACTGAAGTAATCTGCGGAGAAAATTTCGATAGAGGGGAAGGGGGGCAATTGTAATTTCTATCTCCAGGTCAGACAGAACACCTGTTGGAGAATGATTTGATGGTATGGTCTCGAGAGAATCAATCATTGCAACACATCTCTCCATAGTGGTTTGATTGGATTCCTGAATCCTCCCACCAGGAAGGAGGCAGGAGGGACATGGGAGCCATTTTGGTGGACTCTGGCAGATCTTCTCCACAGGGATTGCGACAGAAAGGACCTAGCCGATGCTTATTGGGTTAGGCCAGGCATATCTCTATCAAAAGAAAAAAAGAGGTAAAAGAGAATGGAGGAGAAGAAGCGCAGGAAGGCAAAAATGACTAGTTAGGGAAGAGGGCTAAATGACTGATTCCTCTTGCGGGGGCCAGGAGAGGGCACCAGGGAGCAATGCGCTTAGCTTCTGCGCCAGCGGAATGGGTGCTGTCGGATGAACATTAATCAATCCAACGAAATAGGGAGAGATAGTGATAACTAAGGGAGACCACGAATCCAAAAACTCAATGAGCAAGTTAGGGGAACTGATAACCTAAAACCAAAAAGACGGACGGCGTCTCTAACTTGGGAAAAGTGTAAATTCTCTGGAGAAGGAGGGGGGGAAAAGTGCGAGAAAGATGAACGCGTAGGAGCTGAGGTATTCAGAAATCTCCTCGTAGGAGAGGTGAATGGATCTTAGGGGGAAGGAGAGGCTAACTCCATTATAAGGCGGTGAAGTAGGACGTCCGGGTAGAGGAGCGACTATAACTGGAGTAAAGAAGGGAGGGTAGGGGACTAATGGTCAAATCATCTCTGATGATGACGTGAAGGGGTGAGGTTGCCTGCGCAACAGGATGGTACGGGGAAAAATGTGAGTAAGTGGCAGTACAAGCTGGTGAACATTCAATCAGGAAAACTTCATCTGACATTTGTTGGCGCAGTTTCCCGAATGTCTCGGGGGGGCCAATCTTCAGGTAGGAAAGAGGGCGAAACAATTGGAAAGGCTTCTGAAATCAACATCAACAGGTCCAAAGGAAAGACCGGAATTTATGAGTAGTCAAAGATCAAGGTACGTTACGACATGGCAAGAACACCAGTCTGATGACAAAGATGGAGAATATCTTCCTCTAAGGATTGTGGAGTAAAGGAGCTAAAAAAACCTCGAATTTTTGAGGGGGTGAAGACCTAGAAAGGGAAAAATCCCATAAGTGAGCGGAATAAACGGGAGATCTGACAATTAAGAAGACAGACGCAACTAGACGGGAGGCTGTTTAAAATTAAGAACGCAAGAGGAGAAATCCCATGCTTCCGACGAGGAGGTACCGAGAGATAGGACAAAAAGGAGAGAACGTTAAAAAAGTCACGGAGCATGTATCTTGGGAAATTTTGAGAGGGTCGGTCCGTTCGCGTTTTCTGGAAAGACGATTAATCGTCTCTCCATGAAGGGGGAAATGTAAATTACTGAATGATATAGGGGGGAAAAATTCCGGATGTAGAGAAGCTGAAAACGAGGGGAGGGATTGCGAAGGACGACTCGGACAAAAGCGGCAAAGTCATTGGCAGGGGAAAGCTTCGTATTTAAGGAACGTAAAAGGCCCGAAATCCCTTGAAGGGGGTCAGATCAGCGGATGGAAGGATTCGAGAGGTCGAACACAAAAAATCGAGCGGAGGGCGAAAACGAAGGTAAACTAAGGGGTCACTCCCTTCTTTTTAAAGAGAGGGATCATAAAGATCTGGTTGCACAGCAAGAGAACTTTTTTTAACTTACATATGCCCATACGTTAGGAACCGGGCGTGTGAGAACCGAGCGGAGAGAAAGAAAGTCCACTAACAGGATCCAGGGAAACTGTCAGAGAGTCAGGACAAACCAAGCCTCAGTCTCAAAGCCTATGCAGCCGCTCTCGCAGGGTTCAGTACAATCCACCAAGGGAGATCCTTCGAAGGCAAGGCAGATTGTACAGAGGGGCCAAAGGAAGGCCTTCCGTCACCAACCCGCAAAGCCGAGCAGGCGCAGGGTACCTACCAAAAAAGTCGATGAGAGACGCGGTGGAAAGCGAGGAGAGCGGAAGTACGCCCTTTTTAGAAAAGGGTATGGGGACTCACGATTCACGCCATCCAGGTTCCTCAGAGAGGGGGGGGGAACAGGTGGGGCAAGCAACCAAGGGCGAAGTATCTCACAAAAAACGACTTATGAGTATTGAAAAGAGATAGATGTGGGGAAAGTCAGTGTTGAAAAAAATGGGAGCCACAGAGGAGAGATGGCTACCACGGAAGCTCGTCCTGAGGGGGTGCCACTTTGGAGAATTCCTGTGGCGCCCAACACGGAACTGGAGCGGAACTTAAGCTCGAAGGAAAACCGAGAAAGAGTTATCCTCCATCAAAAATTTCGACTTGGGGACGCTGCCCCTGCAATAAATAAACGTTACGGGGAGGGGTTGCCACTACTGGGGGAACGAAATGGACAAACGCCGAAGAGAGAAACATGGCATATGGAGGAAAAGACGGGCGAGAAAAGAGGGATCTATTCTTGAGAACTGCGTCTGACGGGGTGCTGAACTCGCTCAATGAAGGGGGAGCCTTTTTTCTTGTGGTCAGCCGGTGGCCTTCATCATATAACGTACACCTTATTGACGGGGTCACATGAGCTTATTGTCGAAGACAGATCTTGGAAGCATCAAGAGCTTGGTGCAAAGGCCCAAGGCGGTAGGTTTTTTGGCCGCCCGCAGAGGGGGTTTGCGCTATCGAAGATCGCCGAGGGAGCTTGCAATTTCCGTTGTAGTGTGCGAGGCTCCTCGCTGCGGAGAAAAGCGGCAGCGCTTCACTACTTCCAGGAGGGGGTGGGGGCAAAGGGAAAAGGACCAAAGTTCGTCCGGCGACCCGGGTTCAGTAGAGCAGAAGAAATGGTCCCTCTATCCTCAGAGGATCAGAAGAACTGGGTCCCACTCGAAGAGCTAAACTATCGAGGTAAAAAGGGCACACACGCCGGAGTCATACAAGAGGAACCGGAAATAACTTGGATAAAGAAAGCAAAGTTGCGGAAAGGTTGTTCCAGTTCAAGATGAATTAGAGAACGTTCTCGGTAAAGCCAGGGAAAAAGATGCGGGGGGGGGTGCGACGCTGGGCTTTCTGTGAACAACAAAAAAAGCGACTTTCCGCTGGCATGGGCATCGATAAGAATTAGGGCATTGAAGAAAGGGGTGGGGGAAGACAGAATCAAGGAAAATGTAGGCGGTCGGGCTACATCTAAGGAAAAGATCGCGGAGAAGTAGCGTTTCATGAAGAATTGAGCCAATCATACGGAATTGGTTTCAATGAGTCAAAATGGCTCTACTGAAAAACAGGTCTGGGGAGGGCAAGCGGCTGTCCTCGGGGTATAGAAAAGAGAACGGAAGGTCCTCCTGAAAATGTCCAGATGAAAAAAAGTACATCCTGCAACTGAGAAAAAAATGCCTACTTGAGGTCGGCTGAGCCTCCGGTGCAAGAATCTGGGACGGGTGCATTACTAGAGAAAGTCTTTCAATCGGATAGAAAACCTCAGAAAGGAGAGCGGCATATAGCGACCACTCTAAAAGAACAAAAAAATCAAAACTCCAAAAAGTGACCGACGGCAAACTAGGAAGCACCGAACGCTCTCATGTATTGATCGACTTGGCCGAAAGCAGACTGAGTAGTCGGTATTGCGAGTGATGCAAAAGAAAAAAGCCGAATCGATGAATACGGAGGGGGACAGGCTCTTGCTAGGAGATGGGAAAGAAATCAAAGGTCAAGGATCGCCCGGCTCATTGCGGTCGCGTTCACCTCGGGTGAGAAGGTTGATTGGGGTTCTCTAGAGGATCAAGATCTACTCGAATTTTCGGGCGGGGGGGAAATGATGATGTATCCGACTTCCGGGAACCAGGACAGGAGTCTAATAAGCGGAATGCGAAAAAGGGGTTCAGCGCTTGGGGCCAAGCGTGCCAATAAAGTGATTGGGAGAAACTAACTCCGGCGGAAGCTGCCTTCAAAAAGGGAAGACTACTCAAAAAAGGAGAAAAGGATTATTCGAGAGGGGGGTAGAGGCACAAAACTCATTGATTAGAGTAGGAAAAAGGTATGGTCTTCGGGCCGAGAGATGGGAAAAAAGGGTGCTCCTTCGCGGACACTTAAGAGAAAGATACAGGAGAGGCATCACAAGAAAGTAGGAGAAGATCAAGAAGGAGGCCTAGTATATACAAAAAGCAAACCAAACCTCTCCACGAGTTTTTCAGGAACCAAGAAAAAAGGCATTCGATCTCCAATGGGACAATGTCGTTTTCATCGATAGAGGAAGAGCCAGGGTCGCGAACTCTATCGGGAAATAAAAAAAAAAGTTTATTTCATCAGAGCTTCCCAAAGCGTGGTTCAGGAAGGGGACCCTCATAGTGAGAAGAAAATGTAAGGGCGGTGGCTTGGCGCCTAGTGTACGTCCGTGTAAAAAAAAACTGTCGTATATTTCGTTCGAGTCTCAGCATTTAAATTATTAGACGTCAACTTGGAGGAGGGGGAACGGTCGAAAACTCTGGTTCAGCATATTGAGTGAGGGAAAAAGTAAAGCTGGTGCAACAAGGACTAGGAAGACGCTAGCAGTTTTGGGCGCATGCAAAAAGATAGAATTGGGGCAAACATCGCGGCAATTTCGCGAACAAACATGAGTCTTCGTAGCAAAAGGACTCAAAAATCGAAAACCCAGACCGGAGGGAGTAATCCGGGACGTGGGACTCTTACGCTCAGAAAAGAGACGGAAGAGGGGGATAACGCTAATGCTCAGGAACAGGGGGGGAACTTCTGCTCTCGACCCGCCCGGAAGGGGGGGGTTTGGAAGAAAAGAAGAGGCGAACGAACTAAATGACACCGGAGAGAATAAGGGAAAAAGATCTACAATCAAGCGACATATCTCACCGCATACACGACTGGTTAAAATAAAAACGAACGCCTCCCAAGCGCAGGCCGACGAGAGCGGCGAATGGGGCTAAGAAGGTCACGGAAAAAGGTAACTTATAGATTTGCTGGAGAAAATTTTTAAAAGGTCGTAAGGTTAGGTCCGCTTCGGGGCGGGGCAAAAGAAAACGATCATATCGTCCCGCTCCAGTAGGAAGAAAGGATTTCTTATCGATGTTTACCCAGCCTGAGAAAGAGGCTACTGACGAGTCGCGACGGGTTTATGGGTCTAGGCAAGAACATTCTTGTTCGCTCGGAAGACTTCACTCAAGCAGCCGAGCGAGGTCTGGGGGCACACGCCCTGAGGAATTGTGCAGAGATAGAATTCGATAGAGGGCTATAGAAACCGAGCGCTGCTGAGGCACAACACTGGGTTTTGGGCAAGAGAAGCTTCTGGTTTACGTGCTCTATAAAATCTACGGTGAACCTATCTGGCAGGTACGTCGAGGACCCTAGACGTTCTGAAACTGGCGGCGGAGAAGAGGCAACCTCACCAAGGAATAAGAAAAAGTTTGAAAAAGGTGCGCACTGGTCATCACGGGGGGGAGGACCTCAGACCGCCTATTATCACGCTACTCAATTTAATTAACAAGAGAGGACATGGCGGTAAAAGTTTCTGGGGACATCAGGCCAACCTGAAGAGTATAACCCCGCGGACTACCATGACGAAGGGGCCGAGCCAAGTCAGAATTGGTGATGCGAATAGAAACTTAATGGGAGAAAAAGCGTCGCAGCGGCGTCAACAGCACGGTTCAGGGAACGTTTTGCTAAAGAAACGCCAGCAAGTCCCAGCGTGTTCGGTGGTCAGAGCCATGGGCGAAACACTAAGGAAAACAACAACACTTATTATAGATGAAAAGAGAGAGAAGGTGCTTCCATTCATAACCATTCCCAAAGCGCGAGGATGGGTGGGGTCGTCGCAGAGTGTGACCGAAGATGGGTGCCTGTTCCCCTAAAACGTGGAGACGGCCACTAACGCGCGGGAAAAGAGGCGCAGGGATCCGCCTATCCCCCTTGAGATTGGGTTTGTAGAGTGCGCCTGAACAGCGGCCCTGGTGAGGAAAGGAAGGCCTTGTGGCACGCATGTGACCAGAAATGGCCGAGGAGCCAGAGACAGGTGCTTTGGGCGAAGAGCGAGCGGCGCTTCGTGCCGAAATGCGGCTTCGGTTGAGGCGAGCGCACTGGGGGTAAAGCAAAACGGCGGGTTGAACCCCTGGGAAAGCCCGAGCTGAAATGCAGAAAGGAAGTAAGAGGAAAGGGTTCACCGAGTTCTGTAATAGAGAATAGTCAAGCCTCGACTTGTGTGAAAAAAGGGGAGGGGTTAATCCAGCAGCTCGAGGGGGGGGGTGGGAAGAAAATATCTTTCAGAGGATAAATGACAAGGGCAACTAGGTTTCCGAGAAGAGAGGTAAGATCTTTTAGAACCAAGTAGCTTCCTCAGAAACACATCAATCATTGTTAGTGGCCTGCAAGCACTTTGAAAGGGCGCGAGCCATCTTAAGGATTAAATCATCCTTAATTTGGACCATTCGGGGGGGGACAACATCATTCACCTCGACTTTAGCGGGATCGATCGGGTGAGGGAAAAAAGAAAGGTAAGTTCAGGAGATACCTGTGGAAGAAAGGTTTCCCAGAAAGGGGCTAAAGTTTTCACTCTCTAAAGTCAGGGAAAAATATACTCTTGACGCCCGTGTAATGGGAGGGGAGTTATTGGTTGCAATGGGTTAGGAGTTCTTCCCTTAACAGCCGGCCCCGTGGAAAATTCCGCTGGCAATTGTCAGCGAAGTAGCAACAAGGGAGGTCAATTGGTCGAGGTGCTGGTCAAAACAAAATCATCACGAGGGGGAGAGAGAGCCTAGACAGGGCTCGCGGAAAAAAAAGACTCGTCAGAAGTGCGCCAATCACTGGAATGAGTGGGGGTCCACGAGCTAGGCCGTACAGAAATCCCGTTGGGTAGGAGTAAGCTTATTTCAGGAGGGAAATACCGGGAAGGGGTGTAAGGCTGCAAAGCGATAAAAAAAAAGTAGAAGTGCACTGCAAAATGCAGACTGGTCTTGGGAAAGAGGCCTGGTTTGCAGCACAATCTTGGAAGGTCTCCTTGTGCAAGTGCTAGCCTCGGAAGGATTCAAATAGGTACTTCAAAACCTCATCATGACAGACATTAAAGCAGAGGGAGTGACTAATCTCACCAGAGAACATCTCAAAAAGGGGAAAAAACTGACCCTTACGGGCCATATCTCAGCCACCGAACTCTCACTCAAGGGGAGAGAAGATCTAACAATAGGCTCACGTAAAACGTAGGCCGGCGGCGCATTAGTCCGAACGAAAGAGTTCAATACGCGAACAATGTCTCGTTGCACGAAGTTTCGGAAAAAACGTAGGGAAAAAAGGTGGTGGATTCTCCTTACGGGTCTTTGGGGCTCTGTTCTCGAAACATCAGGTATATTGGAGTATTATTTTCCAGCAGGGATAGTCAGGGGATACTCGCAGATGTGGTGGGGAGTTATGGGCCTGTAATCCGAAAAATGGGGGAAGATAAATAAGGGAGAATTTCATTGTGGGGGAGAAACTTGGTTCAAAGTAGCGAGAAGTGAAAAAAGGATTTACCTACTTCCCTTAGATAAGGACTGGTTTTTCTGCCTGCGACGATCGAATAGACAGAAGCAAAAACGAAGGGGACAATATAGACGATCGTCGGCGACTAAAAAAAAATGGAGTAAACTTGAGGAACTGTATTGTCGCCGCTGACGGGGGGAAAAGCTTTCATGCTCGTCTGGGGGAGAATAAGGGGAAAACCTTTCGGGCATATGGAGAAGGAATCGATAGAAACGAGAGATCATATAGGATACCTCTCCAATCATCCAAAGGGGGGGGTTCATTAGAGAAAAAGAAAGAAAAAAAGAAGAGGCTATCTCCGTAGTGACTGATTGCGGTTATCGTACATAGGGCGAAGGGGAGGATATTAACTCTAGGACAAGGGGTGGCAGGGGGTTATGGTCAGAGAGCCGCCATACTACGTGGCAGTGATCGCCTTCAAGAAAAATACTCCATGAGCGGGGAAGTGGATATTACTGCTAAATCGATTCAAGGGGCAGGGAATCTTGAAGTGTTGCGATATGTTAGGCAGATCTCTGGATGGAGCGTTTTAAGTGATATCCCGAAACAAAGCAGTATGTAGGATCTAGGATTATTGAACCTTAAAACAGGGGAAAACCCGGCCTGAAAGGACTTGAACTCAGATGCAGTGGGGAGGAAGGAGCTTAGGAGCTTGGGGGGGGGCCAATAAACGCATTGTAACGCATCGGAAACAGAAAAGGAGATTAGCAAATCGGAAAATCCATAAAAGCCCGGCGGGAACGGATTTAGAGACTCTCGCTAGATTACGGACGGCACCAAGCAATCTTATTTACGAAAGGAAAGGGGTGGTTGAATCAGTCTTTCTAAGAGTCGTGCTACAGCCGACGCTGGGAGTTGGTGAGAACCTCTCGAACTCCCATTGACCGCAGGGAGAACCTAAGGATATAGGAGGAAAAAATAGAGATCTCACAGCGAAACGGTTGTAAGTCAAGAAAGCGAATTAAGCACGCCAACAAGACTCGGCGGGTTTAGTAGTCTTATAGAGGAACGGAAAAAAAAAAAGAATTAAATTTGCTGTAGGGGACCTTTGCAGGTCGTCAGTGTCGGCGATGACGGTGTTCACGCAAAAAAAAAAGAGAGAGACACTCCATGACGAGGAAATAGTTGCATGAGATCCTCTTGCTATTACCCATGACGGATAATAGGTCGAAGAAGAACGGGGTGCTCTGCTGACCAACCAATGCTGGGGAGGCGTGAGAGCAACTGCAAAGGGAATGTGCAAGCAGCAAGAAGGACGACTTTGAACCCACCTGAGAAAATTGCGAGCTCGGGAGGGCTCTTAGGCGTATGCAAAACCGAGCAAGAGGAACCAAACAGGGCAACATCGAGCTGAGGAAATCGATTCTCGAAAGGAAAGAAATTAACCAATCCGCTGTACGTGCGGGAAAAAGAAAGGCAGTCAAAAGGGCTGTCCATATCAGAAAGAAAGAAAGGGTCTCAAAAGTTGCATTCGCACAGGAGGAGCAACCAACAGTCCTCACTCCTTGCGCCGGAATGATGCATTAATACACGTCGATGATGGGCGAGGCAGTTAGGGGAGGGGGACATGAAGATGCCAAAAGACCTGGACTCCTTGGCAACACGGAGAGAGAAGTCTCATGGGGAACCGACCAAAAACCGTAGAAATGGGGAGGGAGGGGGTTGCGACGGGGACGCAGGATCTCAGCGGGGAGTACCGACCCAGGTTCTCGGGTATTGGGAAGAACAGGAAACATTCAGCAAATCCAGTGGGCCCAGCTAGGAAGTGTGTGGCAATCAAAAGCCATGGGGCCGAACGCAAAACGATAGTAGGAGAAAATATATAGGGGTGGAGGGCCTGAAGTGCACAAAACTGCTCCCCACTCAAATGGCGGTGGGGGCACTGAGTCTATGTCAGGACCGCCCCATAAAAAACAGGGGAAAAAAGACAGTCTATACTCACTTCGCGGAGTCGCAGCGTTAGGAAAAGGAAAATACCCATTTACGGGTAATCAAGCGACTCTCTTCCTCGGGGAGGACGACGAAGTGGCACTCCTTTCCGAATGGCAAACCAGTCGCCCTTGCAGATGTAAGGCGAAAAGGGCGCCTAGGAAATGAGATCGCTGGGGTTGAGCGGGGAGAATGAGACCTGGGGAAAAAGAATGCTTGGGGGGGAGTGTAAATATTAAACGGACCGTTAAATCTAGGAGGGGCATAAACGTACATAAAAACGATGGGAATTCAAAGAGATTGAAAGGAATCTCAACCAGAGTCAGGCTCGAACTTGGTTGCCAATAGTACTGCGTTGGGGGCCGAACAGACCTCGGAGTTGGGGAAGAATATACGGAGAGATCGGACTACTCAAAACAATCATGTATTTCTGGGAAGAGGGGGTAAATCGCTGCTGCACCATACGGCGCGCAGGACTGGAAAGACAAATCATTGTTATGGCAAGAAGCGACAGACGCGGCTTGCGCGGCGCGACCTCCGGTCGCATCAGTCCTGCCGAGGGTTGACCAGATAGAAGGAAAAATCTGAACTTGAAGAAAAAGACGGCATACGATCAAGGAGGGGGAAGGGGGAAAACGAGAAACGTGACCAGCTAACAAATTGTAAAAAAGGCTCAAAGACAAATTGAAGACTGGGCTGGGTGTTACGTTCACGTCTTATTAAAGAAAAGGGGAGAACGGAAAAACTCAAAAGCGTAGAAAATGAGTGCTTGGGTGGGGGGGGTTGTCGGATTCTTGAGAACACCGTCAGCGGGTGAAAATGTCGCTGCATTGGGATAGAGAGAAGGGAGGGCTCACCGGAGGTATGAGGGTTTCGAGGATATTCAAACGAGAAATTCCATGTCGGCGGGTATCGAAACTCGCGGACCAGAGAAGGGGAACGAAAAATCGAAGACATCGGGCGCAAATGCGGAAAAAATGAGAAAGGATAGATTGAGAGGAAAGAAAAAAAGGTACTCAAGGCGTCGACTGTCCTGGATGAGAAGAGAGCGAGAATTGTTGTGAGCTGCGGATCGATGGGCCCACAAGGACAAGGAGGGAGAAAAGGCTAGCTAATTTCCATCAGGAAGGGGACTCCTGTTGCAATACGTCAATAAAGGGAAGAAATTGAATCAATTTGAGCGGGACAGGATCCAAGGAACGTCAGAAAGAGAAAGAGATGGACCCTCGGAGAACCAGAAATACAGGGCTAAAAGAGTCTCACTGAACCAGGAAGGCAAAATAATAAAAAGCAGATCTCATAAAAGCGAAGAATGAAAAATTCCGGGATGCGCTGATGCATAGCGGAAGCTGGACGAGTATTTTCACGTCCTGTGAGAGGGACCGGGGGACTATATATACTCATAGTTCGGGGCCAAATTGAGGAGGCGCCGCAGTTAGGGGCGGTCGAGGGCTTCCGACAGTTGGGATGAAGGGGGGGAGCTATCTTACTAGGATTTCTCGACGCATATGTTTCGTTGAGTAGTCCTGGAATTTCACGCACCAGAAAGTAGGGCGCAAGAAAGGAGAAAATGGGGCGCCATTTTTTCAGAACGACAATAAGGATTCTCCCTAACCTACCCCAGAGAGGGGGAATAGGCCAAAAAAAAAAAAAGGACTAAAACAAAAACAACTATGGGAGGAGGGGGGAAAGAGAGGAGATCGCAGGAAAGAAGAAAAATAGGAGGTATGGCGCAGAAGTATGAGCAGGGGCGTCAAAAGAGGGAAAGGTCATGAGCTTCTCTTTAGTTCACCTATTCAATGGGGGGGCGGGACAAGGGAGGACACAATCAACCAGAAAAGAATGACAGAGAATGGTAATAAAACTGAAAACAGCATCTCCATGTTCGAGAAAACCAATAGAAAATACAGGCAATCTCCAAATTTTACCTAAGAAATTGAGGGAGGACCGGAGCGCAAGATCCGGGTCTCTAATTAACTCGATAGTGCGACAACCTCAAGACTACGTTTTGGAGGTGAGAGCGGATGTATCTACAGAATATTGCGGGGCTTTGGAGAAAGAGGGGGGAAAGTCAGGGGAAAGCCCTATCACGGCGTAAGGTTGGGACTGGTTATGTCGCATCTGAGAGGAAGGACAGGAGAGGGAAGCTAAAAAATTCAGGGTTAAGGTTGTATAATGTGAAAAGGAAAAAAGGTCGCCCGGCAGAAAAATACTTCACGAAGGGAAGGGGTTTGCATCTCAATTTCGCATCCCCTAAGGCCTTTCGCAGAAAGGCACAAAAGACGTGATCTTGAGTAGCAAATCGGACATAACATCGGGCCAGAACAAGCTTATTTGTATTCCTGAACAAGAGAACTTTTATAATTGACAAGTTTGAGAGATGATGAACGCGAGTAAAAGTGACTCCGGAGATCTGGGCAAGAGGGACAATAAAGCTACATAGGATTTTGTGGAAGAAAACTCTCAGACGCCCTCATTTACATCACGTGATGGGGGCAGAGAGGGCTACACGTTACAAGCTACTATCTCAAAGGGGGGCGACGGGCTGTCAGAACAGAACGCCGAAGTCGAACAAGAGAAGAAACATTACCGCTCTTGATAATAGCAAGGATGATAAGCAAAGGAGTCATAGCGAGTTTTGCTGAGCCGTTTGGGAAACAGATTCAGGTTTGCTCAGGACGCTGCGGGTGCACTAAAGACTCGTATCCGGCAACTACCCATTCACTTTGTAAGACAAATGCTGAAGCTAGGGGAACAGGCCGGGGCTTTCAAATGACGAGGTCGCAGCCCGAGAGTGAGGGTAGGGGGAGGGGGCTGGAAAACAGGCGTTGCGAGTTCGGCAATCGCTGCGAGGAAGAGCCGGGGAAGCCTTTCGCCCAGCGCCCTTAAATTGGGATAGGACTGGAAGAGAGGTCGGGAGAGTCACAAACCTCGAGGGAGTCTGGGCATAAGCAAAGTGAGGTAACTAAAAGGGGACAAAGGGCGTTGTAAAGCGAGAAGAGGAGCGCGGTAACAGATCATTCAAGGTTCGTCATAGCAAAGAGGCTTCACCTAAGGTTTAAAGAGAAATACGACACCGGTTCAGGTGGGGACCTCGAGGAATTAAACGCATTCTCGAACGAAGAAGAATATCCGATAACTTGACTGCGTTACAAGCCAAGGATCTTGGTCACGGCACGCGAAGATCCACCGGCACGGGCAGTCTTCGCTGAACGACCGCGGGGCCGCGTAAACCAAACCAGGATGGCGATAGGGAGAGGGGGTGCCGTCGCAAGAGGTCCTTTATAGACCGGGCCCGTGGGTACACGGGCCGCCAACAATTGCCACGATGGGAGTCAGTTGGGGAATATCATGAGAAAACACC
>Ga0179591_1232645_pt1 | contig 14477 bp, 14 predicted proteins | sample CZOMad2_1_08_16f_FD_182891 | JGI IMG/M metagenome (GOLD analysis project Ga0179591, IMG submission 182891) | Vadose zone soil fungal communities from Angelo Coast Range Reserve, California, USA - CZOMad2_1_08_16fungal (PacBio error correction) | ecosystem: Environmental > Terrestrial > Soil >...
TTTGGTACTTTCTATTCTTGATTCAACTGGGATTGTGTACTGGCTTAAAGTGTTATACCTACTCCTAGGTGGATATTTGGGTTCAGGCCACAGCACTTATGTTTGACATGGCACCCCGGGAGAAGGGGAAACTGACTCATGGGGAAGCTAATTTTATCGTATCAAACTAGCTAGCAGCGCGCCTTCCAAGGGGGTAACGGCGGAGTGTACCTGGGCGATGGGAAGGATCATCTAGACGAACCCAAGTGCAGGGAAAGTTGGAGAAACCGAAGGAAGGGAAGGTCCCACTCTCGAAAAATTTCGACACCCTCCATCCAATCTTAGCTGGGCGAGTTCAATGAAGTTAAGCGCCAGGCAGTGATCAAGATATGGGGGGAAGAGGGCTGGCCCCAGGAAAAATTGAAGAATTCAGCAGCAGGGCACATAAGGGGCACGTTCAAAAGGTGGTTGCGGGGGGGGGGCAAACGGAAGATAACAAAGTTATAGGGAAAAAACCCGTCCGGGGGGGGAACGGGCGATGGACCAGAACTACGTGGACTAACAACAATTCACTGAGGGAAGTCGTGCCGACGAAAAGAAAATTCAATAAGCGCATGTAAAGCGAACTGTCGGGCATCCATTTAAACAAGGGAACATGGGGGGGGGCAAGCTGCTAAAAGGATTGACAGGGGATGGAGTTTGGTCACCCTTTGCGCTAAAAAACGGCCGAGAGTGGAGGGGCATAGGGTTGTTCTTCCTTTGGTCGGGGGTCTAGCTCTGGTGGACCTACAGCCGCCACCAAGCCTATATATTCATTAAGGAAGGACCTGGTGCGGACCCGTGACATGTTTATGGTTTTTGCGAAAGAAGAAAATTGGGAGGTCAGAAGGTTCTGCCTTCGATTGAACTTGCGGAGTCATTTGGGCTTTAAGAGCGCCATGAAAAGGGTGTCGGAGTGAATCACGAAAAAAGAGACCAATCAACGGAAGCAGGGTCGTGTTGTAGCAGGCAACTCGCTCTTCTATCCTTACGATTACCATGCAGCGCACTCAAACCCGAAGTAAGACCGATTACCGAGTGGGAGAGAGAAGGAAAAACGCCAGTTAGTGGAGGCTAGAAGGCAGGACAAATAGACTAAAGAAGCGATGAAGAGAAAAAACAATATTTTAGGGGAGTCGGGTTGAAGGAAAAGGGCCGCAATGCCAAAGGGGGAGTAGCCCAATCACTTGGTACATTTCTATGCAGGAAAGGTCACGGAGAAACCCATTGTGAGGAGGGGGGTAGACGCCGATGACTGACAGGGGTAGGCTCCGGTGCATGTAGGGGGGGGAAGGGGAAAAAAAAAATCAAAGGAGACCTGATCATCGCAACAAGCGAAGAAGGGAAGGACAAAAACAGCGACTGGGAAGGTCAATGCGGAGAGCAGGAGGTCAGAAAACTCCCAAAGCGAAGGGGCATACCGCAATGTTTTGGGTGATGGGGGGGAAGCCGGAGTGGTGAGGTAAGTCCAGTACCATCTGCGAAAAGGCAAAAGGGCAAAATTAAGTATAGCTGAAAATCAGGAAAAAGAAGGGAAAAGATCAGAAAAAAAAAAAAACGGAAGGGAAAAAGGAAAAAAAGCAGGATGAAGGAGCCTGAATTTTCAGCGTGGGATAGAAATTGAGGTTGAATTCGCAGAAAGGGGGGAAACGGGGACTTACGCACCACCGTAAGTGTGAAAGGACAGCACAAAAATCCTGTTATACTCAGAGAGTGGGGGGGAGGAACGGAGGACGTGCGCGAGGAACTTACAAAAGGCAGGGAGTTTGGGGGTGGGATCCGAGGGAGCAAGATGTTGCGATGAAGATTCATCTTTGTACTTGTGGGGCAATACACGCAAAGGGAAATGAGAACGTAGCAGATACAGAGTGAGAGTTCGTAGACAACAGAACATAGGTTTTGGAAGGAAAAGGGTTAAAGAGAAAGGGAACAAAAAAGAGTGGCGAAGAAAATGGGAATTGTCGGCACTTCTTGGAGCAAAAAAGAGGGAAAGAAACCAGATTGTTGGGTCCAAGAGGAGAAGGGATATTGGATAGCGCTAAAGCGCGTAGTATAAGGGGGAGGGGGGCATAGAGCAAAGCGGTAAGGGATGATGCGGAGGCGGAGCGCATAAATGACCTAATAAAATATCGAGTGAGGGGGAGGGAAAAAAATTACGGTGATGAAGGTGGATGTGGGGGGGTCTGTGGGCTTGGGAGGACCCTAAACATCAAGTTGGCGTTCTCTCGGGAAACCAGACATGGGGGAAGGACGAGTCAAATCGAGGCCGACTGAGACTATGCCAATGCTTGGCGGAAAGAAAATTTTCAAAATGTCATATTGTTGAAAGAACCCAGGGGCAATTAGGAATTTGGCGGGATCCTAGTGAGGATGATGCGGCGTAAGGACAACCGCTTATACACGAAAACAAAACGGGCAATGACGCAACCCATAGAAAAGAAACCATCGTGACCGAAAAACCGTACAGTTTGTGCGACGAAAAATTCGTTGAAAAAAAAAAAAGTTCACGCCTTGAGCGCATGGACAGACTCGGCATTGGATCGTGAGGGACCCGCCCCAGGGGAAGGGATCAAAAAATTGAACTGGAAAGTGCATGGATTCGGGGGGCAAACGACGGTCACACGTGTGGAAGGGGATGGGGTACACGTAGTTTATGGTCCCGAGAAAGGTTAAGATGGAACGGCTGGTGGGGTAACTCAGGGTAAAATTTTTTATTAAGGGGGGGCCAACCTAAACAACCAAAATACTATGAACGGAACCCCGTAGGGGGAATTTTCGCTGATGAAAGAGCTGGCCAACGGGTCTGGGGCCAAAGGCCGCGGACATCATCTTAGGGTATAAAAGGGTCCACGGGACTGAATCGGAAAAAATTTTTCGGCCTCAGGAAAGAAGAACGCCCTTAATCAAGAGGTGCTCACGATTTCTGAACATGGTTTAACTAAAGGAGTGACGGAAAGGGATTAAATCCAAGCATAGGGTGACTTACAGCAGTGGTCGAGCTGATCCATCAAGAAAATAGGAAAGCTGACCGACGGATAAAAGCAGGTGAGAAGGACTGATTCGCTCGGTTAGGACAGATGAAAATTCGCTGGACCTTCTGTATTCGTTGGGGCGCATTGGGAGAGGGTAAAGGGGAGAATCTGGGTGAATCCCAGCAATGCTGCGTCGTGATCCAGACGAATGGGGAAAAGAAGACCCTCACAGGCAAGACAGAGACACGAAGCAGAACAAAGTGAGAACGAACTAAGTTTTCCTGTCTGTTAACAGGGTGGAAGGAGGGCACCCGAAGCCGAAGTGATGTCGCTGGCGCACACGCAAAAATGGACAGAAGAGACAAAAAGGAAAAAGACGCCGCACAGCAGAAGGAGAGGTAAACGCGGGGATCGGTGAATGGAAAATCAAAAGGAAGACGTCAAAAACACAAGTGTGGGGAGGGGGAAAAGAAATAAACAGAGGACCAAGCAACGGCACAGCCCACCATAAATCTGAGGAGATACCGGGGGTTATGGTAATCAAAAAAGGCTCCCGGCCGGTTAACGAGGTGTTCAGATAGTCCAAGGTAGTCGAGGGGCAAAAAATTCCGGGATACACGAAGAGATGATGGGGGGAAAAAGGTCATGAACCAAAAGTCTGATAAATTAATAAGGACTATTTTACACTGGCGGTTAAGGGAAAATCTCTGGGAAGAGACAGGACAGAGCTCAAGACACTGAATCTTGTAAAGCCCTTTTCTTTTGAAGGATTGGTTGAAAACGGTACATAGAGGAGGGGAGCGATATATCAGGCACCATCTGGGGAGAGGTGCGGAAGGCGCGAATTACCCTGCATAACTGTACAAACAAAAGGGAAGGAGTGCATACCGCAGGATAAACTTCCAGTGAGGGTAAAAGTGGAAAGGAACTTTGGCTACAATCGTGGATCACGCACGAAAAAGACAAGACGATAAAAATGTACGGAGATTCAATCCTGTGGTTACCACCCTAAGACGTGGGGAACGGAAAGGGAAGAAGTAGGGGATAGAAAAAGACTGAATTGCCGACGAGTTTCTTTGGTCCTCTGAACGCGGAAGGGAAGACGAATATCCAATCGTTAGGATCGTCTGTTTTACAATACGGGGGGTAATAAAGTCCAAAATTAATTGCAAGCACATATCCTAAAATAATTGTTCCGCTCTGATACGAGAGGACTAAGGGCCCATTGCGGAGCCGCGTGGCCCCAATGAGGGAGGGGGGTTGCCTCTAAAACAAATGGGCCTAATAAGGGACCAGGGGAAGGGTCAGAGAAGAGGGAAAAAGAGGAGTTCCACCGTAATGGATGAAAGACAGGACACGGAGGGGTTCGCTGGGAGGTAAAAGGGTCTGACAGCGGAAATGCCCATTAGAAAATGAAAGAGTGTGTGTACTCCATCGAGCCCAAATTCAAGAATATCTAAAGAAAGAAAAGCGGGGGGTTGGTAGGAGGGGACTGCCGCGGAAACGCACAGAGGACAAAAACTGTATCAGGGGGGGAAGGAATCTTGGGACCGAGAACTAAAGGAAAATGTGCAAAGGCAGGCCCAAAGTGAATGAGGTCATAGTGGAAAATCATTACGTGGGAATCGAAGTCGAAGGAGGGCAAGGGGCCTGGAATTCAGGAGGAGCGTAAACAGGGGGGAAAAACTTTACTGAAGGAAGAAAAGTTTCGTAGATGGTTGAAGTACGGCATTGAAGGGACAGGAGGACATGGGACGACCGAATTGGGTGTTGAAGGAAGGGGCAAGCTCGCACAAGTCGAAGGGGGGGAAAGAGGATCTGGGAAAATCTTAAGTGGTAGTAGGTAAAATCCATCACACGCAAAGGGCCGAAAGAAAAAGTAGCGAGACCCTCATAGAGAGAAGGCATTGAAAACCAAAACATTAATGAGTGAACTACAAGGATTCAAGAGTCGTCGGAAAGCATGGCCGGGAGGGAAGTTTCGAGCAAAGACATGAAGGGAATCGACGATTGCTGCTAAAAAAAGAGAGGATGCAATGGTAAGGACGGAGGGCTGGCCATGACAAGAACCTACCACATCCAGGTTGAGCAAAAAGAAGAAGGACTGATTAAGAGAAAAAGGGCCGTTGGATGGACCTCACAAAGAAAGGAGGAGTCACCAATGGTTCCCTTGAAAAAAAAAAATTTTAACACGGGTGCGCATGGGGCCGGAAATTAATAAAATCACTAACGTGGTGGTTTTCTGCTGTGGTGCTGGAGTGAAGGAAATGCCATGGAAGCCTCTTTTAAAAAATCATTGGGAAGAAGGACAAAGCTGTACCTGGAGGATGGGGAGTTTGAGGTATGATATTATGTAGGCGAGGGGAAACGTCTCGACCGAAGAGTTGACTATTCGGCTTAACATTAAGGGGAAAAGAGGGGGCAGATACTCAGATCAAATAGAAAAAAGAAAAAAACGTATTAAAATAGAAGGATTGTAGAAGGGGAAACGTCAAAACTCTTTCCCTGACGACTGTCACCCATAGTCACGGCTGCTATCAAAGGGGAGAACTACACCAGGAGGAATAAAAAAAGAAAGAGGCGGCGGGTCCCAATAAATAGGGGGTAAAAAAAAAAGGAATCTCTAAAAAAACAATGACATGTTGAACTAATGGGCACCTACCAAAAAAGAGTGTTAACTTATCATGCAGCATAATCTCTATCTGTGGAGGTTGGTAATAAAAGGGGGACATGCGGGTGGTGTAAGGGGTACCGTATATTGAGGCTGGAGGGGAACACGGGTCATGGTTCATGACAAAAAGAGGGAGGGTGGTCGGGGCGTAGAGTTCCACTAAGGAGGTCAATGGCAAGGGGAGAGGGGAGGACGAAGATCGATTCCTGGGGGAAACTCTGGACTAATCGGACATTCTGTATCGGGGAGAGTGAAGGAATCCATAAGGGGTGGTATTAGATGCAAGAAAGAGGAAGAGAATGTCTTACTCGGGAATGGTGGGAAAAAAAGTTTTATGTTCGACCCAGGACACCTGTCAAGCTGCACAAAGGAAAACTCTAAAGAAAAAAAGCAAGAGGAAAAAGTGAATGACGTCGAGGGGTAGAGGAAAAACAGAAAAAATGAGGGCACTTTTCAACATTTGTCAGACTCAGTAGGCGGAAAGTCACGATGAAGAAGGGGGAACTCAAGGGACTCTGGAGGGGGAGGTTCGCAGGTCAACTAGCGGACACTTGCTAAAAAGGAAGAAGGGAACCAGCGATAAAACAAGAATGAGAGTATAGAACTGCGCGGAGGGGCCGGCGAATGGAGGGGAGGGACGTTCGGGGTGTCGAAAAGGGAAAAAAAAAAAAAAAAAGTGGGGTACACCAATGGTGTTTGCAGGGAATTTGAGGGGGGTACAACTGAAAAATGACTCTAGCACGGGGAAATTGGGAAAACAGTCCCGATAATGGGAAAGGAAGTTTTGTTTCCAGTCAAAAAACCAAAGGGTTCATCTTGAGGCAAGGGCTCCTGGAGGAACCAGGGGGGGACCCGGCCACCAAATATGAAAGGGTTGAAATTACGCCTACTTTTGGAGCAGAAAGGAATAAGGTTTGCAACAGGGCCCGAGTATAGGGGAATCCGGCAAAGAAAAGGTACGGGCAAAAAGGCAGAGGGGGAAAGAAAAGCTCTGGGCATTACCCATGAGGAAAATAAAGACACGAGGGGGAGAACACGTGGTTGGAGGCGAGGGCAACCCGACATGGGAAGCATGTGTGACTCCAACGAAAAAAAAACAGCAAAGAAAAGAATAGGGGAGTGGCTGAGGACGTAGAATCTGGTTAGTGGGCTTCTAAGCAACGTAGGAAGGAGACGACAAATACGGGGTGAACTCGTCGGGACAAATGGGATTCCCGCGCATGGGGGGGGAGACAATGGGAGGTCAAGCGGTTGAGAGGACACAAGGTGGACCATGCGGAACCGAACACGTTGAAAGATAAAAAAGTCCAGCGAGAGAAAAAGGTGTGGAAATAAATACAGTTTAAAGCGTAGCGCAGGAAAAGACTACGTTAGCCTCATAGACTCTGAGGTGTGGGAGAACACACAAGTCTGGAAGACAGAATTAGGGGGGGGGACCGTCGTCTGGCTGACAAAAGAAAAATGACCGGACAGGGAAACGTGGGAAAGTTTTGGTCTGGGTCAAATTTTTAATGCTTCAACACGCAAGAATGCTAGTTTAGGCGCCGGTGGCAGGGCGTTGGGGGCATCAGCAAGTCAGGGAAGGAAGAATGGGAAGCATAAAGTCTCCTGCTCCATTGATTTAGGGGGGGGGGGGGGATTGAGTGTTGCATTGAGACTGTGTAGACAGTTTTGAGGTGAACAAAAACTTGCACGTATTTTCCAAAGAAGGGTGGTTACCGAAGGGGACATCTGGGTTACTACTGTGCTGTGTCGTCCGTGATTGGGGAAGGACATCTAGGGACGGAAATGAAGTGCGGAAGACAGGAAATAAAGGATTCTGGTGTAATCCTTCCATAGGGGAGAAGACATCGGACAGGAAAAAGAAAAAATACAGGGGTGCGTGGCACGGGAGAGAAGGTCGTAGCTTGCAGGCTGCTGTTGGTGTACGAGGTTCAGGTCGTTATCTTGGAGAGCGCAAAAAAAATTCTCAGGGATTCACCCAAAAAAAGGCAGCAGTATACAAAAAAAGGCATCGTTGTTAAACGGCATTGGAGAACTGGATGGGGAGTCAAAAGGGAAGTCTAAAAAGAAGCGTAGGGGTATAGGCGGGGCAGGCTGGGGTAACTGGGTGAAAAGGAGGAATACAAGGCAAGGACGGAACCAAAAAGCGAAACAAAGATGGACAAAGGGGCACCACAAAATCAGGGAACCCTGTCTAAAAAAATAAAAATTTCGGACACCGAAGCCGTCCAAGGAGCGTCTAGCTTTCAGGATCGTAGAAAAAAATGCCCTGGACTTGAAGAAATCCAGCGAACGAATGGTCTTTCCCCAGAAATGGATTGGGAACGAAGCTTCAGTCGCAGAACATAGGTCAGTCGGAGAAGTGGTGGGAAGGCAACCAGGGAAAAAACCTTGAGAATGATAAAAAAAAAAAGGCACGTGGGAATAAGGTACAAAAAACTACGGGTAACGAAGGCACAAGTACATGGCGTACTTAAGAGGTCCAGTCCCTGAGAAATGGTCAGAAAAAAAAAAAAGAACGTTTCTGGGGGGGGGGGACAAGGGAAACACACTTTGCAATACTGGTTGTTCGCAAGCGGGAACACGCGTAGGATTCGGGGAAGGTGGAATCGGGCCGCAATGGAAAGGAAGTGGCGAAAACGGGTTGTTCCGGGCCGGGGGGGTGGCGATAAAACCGCTGTTTTCCTACCAAGAAACAAATCCCTAAAAGATAAATGCGAAATTGAAAAGGGGGAAGTACATATTGAAAAGTTAAAAGGGGGTGTCTCAAGGCATAGGGATGGAAAAATCAAGAGTTGGGGACGGGAAAAAAAATGAAGGTTTCTTAAAGCGGCACGCCATAGAAAAAGGATCGGCCAACAAGAAACCCGTTAGAAGGGGGGATCGTGAGGGTGAGACCTCAACAACTCGGGCGACAATGAATTTCACATGATCTCAATGAGGGGGACCCGCATCAGAAAAGACGGGAGGGGAAAAGAAAACCTAGGACAACAGGCTCCACTGGGGGCGATAAGGAAAAAACATAAAAAAACGGGGGAAAAACAATCTGGTAGGTAAGATTCATTTGAAGGCATCCAGAATTCTTCCTCAAGAGCAAGGGTTGAACTTTCCGACACGGGAACTGCAAAAAAAAAATTAAATGGGGGTCAAGGGAGTACCTCCAGTGTGAGACGAGAAGAGGGAAGGCACTTGGTTAGGGAAAAAATGAAAGGGAAACGCTAATCAGAGCAAGAAAAACTATAAAGACAGCTTGGGGGTTCATGCTCAAAACAAAAAGCAGTTCCTAACTCCCAAACAGCAGAAGGCTAATGGGGGGGGGGGGATAACCTCCGCGGGGGGAGAGTATCAACGAAAAACAAAAAAAGGCCACAAAATCAGAACGAAAATAAGCTAATAAAACAAAAAAAAGGGAAGTCCTAAAAAGGAAGACCGATTATTAAACGTGCGGCCAGGGATTAAAAACTGAAGGGTGCAGGGCTTCGGGGAAGTATGGTTTCAAAAGGAAGTGAAGAATTACGGAGGGTAGAGACACAACTCGAAGTTGGATTTAGTAAAAACTGCGGAGAGAAGGAGGAACAAGTGAAAGGGGAGACGTTTGCAAGAAAAATGAGGGAAAGATCGGGTGGGAAGTGTCACGAACAAAGAAATTCTCCACGATCAGATCAAGGGGATGTCATGCGGCTATCAAAAGTGGGGGGGGTGTGAAGACGGTAGGAAGAGCAGAACAAATCTGGGTCGAGAGAAAAACTGGCGGGGCGGACCATTCTGATCTATTCAAAAGACAGATGTGGGAAAAAAACGCGGGGTGACGGGAAAATTGTTTAAGATTCTAAGCGGAGAAGGCGTTCATACGCAAAAGCGGTAGATATGGCGCGCGAAGCAAGAAAAAGATGGGAACAGCAAATCAAAAGTGAGGAAGGGGATGGGTTGCGGGGTCTTGGAGGATACGACATTGGCGATGGAAAAAGGTAACGGCAAAGCAAAAGGGGCCATCGGCGGGAAAATGCCTAGGCAGATTTGGCGGTAACCGTGCAAAATTTCACACTAGGAGAAACCTAAAAAAATCGATGCCAGGGGGGTCGGTGGGATTCGCGTATTGGAAAAACCCCAAGGTGGAAGACAACAACGAATAACAGAACTGCAGACAGATTCAGGGGGGGGGCGCGAAAGCAAATCAAAAAGATCCGGGAACACGGGGTAGACTCTTGCGAAAAAACGGTAAAGGTGGGGGCAAAAGAAGAGGCCCGGCAATGGAAAAAATGCAGGAATTTACTGGTTCAGGGGGAGACACGCGGAAAATTGGAAGGTCGGGAGGAAAAGGGAGGGTCCATCGCATCGGGGGGTTTCTCAATCAAGTTGGGGGGGGCCGGTTGAAAAAACCAAACTTCAGACGTTGGACCATTAGGGAAATGGGCTAATGAGCGAGGGGGGAAAACCGATTAAAGGAAGGAAGAACGAGTTAGGGGGTCACTAACATTAGCGCTTCAGTATAACGAGGGAAAGAGCGACAATAGGAGGGGAAGTTTTGCGGAGAGAGCAGGGGGGGGTACAATCAATCCGTAGGGAGGAAAAAAGGATTCAGGGGGGGGACTGCCTCAGAAGGGCTGGAGGGAAAGGTATCACTCCCCATCGTCAAAGGGGGGACTGAAAAAGGGAAAAATGATAGAAAAAGGTAAGTAGCTGGGTACTATAATTCAGATGCCATAAGGTCGCGGGAAAGGATCAGGGTTCAGGTAAAATCCAGAAGGGTCGGAGTAGGACCCGAGAAGAGGGCTGAAAGGGTGGGACCGCTCATCCGGTAAACAATAAAAATGAGCAACCAACCCAACACTATCAGACCAAAGTTCTTCAGAAAAAGAAAGGGTACGAATCAGAACTAAAGAACTCCCTTACGGAAGCAAACCGCAGGGAAGAGAGACGCAACGACGCAAAAAAAAAAAAAGATGCAAGAAACAAGAAAGACAAAAAAGGGGGGTAAAAAATAAGCGGATGACCGGGGGACAGACAAAAAAAACTGAAAACTGCAAATCCGTGGCAAAAAGGGTTGGGAATCAAAAAAAGGAAAACGAAAAAAAAAATCACAAACAAGAAGCACCCAAGAAACAAAAAGAAGGAGAGACTGGGAGGTAGTCAATGCTGAAACAAAAAAGGAAAATGTGAAAAATTATGGACCATGTCGGGGAGGGGGATGTGCCGAACTGTAGCGAAGAGAAAGACGGGGATGGAAAAGGGAACACAAAAAAAGCCATGAAATAAAGACAAGGGGGTAGGTGGATGGTCATGTCAGGGGAGGGGAAAAGCAGCCGCAAAAAGGGAAATCAAGAACAAATTGTTCGTGGGGCGGGTTCGGCCAAGAAAAAGGGGGAATGATGGCTACAGCGCTGGAAGCGGGAAACGGAAAGAACAAAATTGAAAACCCACACGTGGAGGAGGGAGAGACGGGGGTCCAGAGGATTGAAGTGGGGAACGGAAACAACAATTGGAGCATCGTGAGAGAACAAGGAAACAACCAGGGAAGATATCGGAGTGCCGAACCTCACTTTGTGGAAAAGGCGAGTGGTAAACATGTAGAGGTAATCGACACTTATTTCCTACCACGTGTTCAATGTCGCCGGGAAAGGGGGGGTCCAAGACGGGGTAAACGGACCAGGAATTCAAAAGGATCAAAGCCGGCGTCTGAACCGAGGTTGGAAGAAGCCAGGAGGGGGGGGGAAAGGACAAGGGAGAAAAAAATAGGGGGAAACAGACGGCATCAGAAAAAGGGTAAAAGCATTGGAAGGGGCCTTGGAGCGAACACAACGGGACTTTACGTCACGACATAACGGTAGAACCTCAGAAGAAGGCCGTTGTGATATTGGGTAAAACAAAACGAGATAGGCGCTAATTCCGGGGGACCACTTTTAGAGGGGGAAGCTTGAAAAAATTGAAAGGAGCCAGGTAAGACTTGATCACTGGAGTGAACGGATTGGGGGTGTTAACGGACCGAAGAAATAGGTAGACTATTGAACCGGTTTCTATGGGAGTAGATGAGCTGGGTGCACGTAAGTCATACATTCAACAAGAAAAAAAGTGTTGGGACACTAGTGTTTAATCACCTAGAAGGCTGCCATTGCCAAGAAAATCAGTCAGAGTTGTAATGGAAGAATCAAGTGGTTATGAAAATACGTGGAGGAGAGGGTTGAAAAGATTAGCAAGTGGAAAAGAAAGCACGTAAAGGGAAAAAAAAACGGAAAAGACCTTGAAGAGACGATCAAGGCATGCCAAGGAAAAAATGCTGTTAAATGCCTTGTCACTGGACCGTGAAAGGACGACCGCCTTGTTGGGGGGTTAGGGGAATGCAGGCAAAGATCCGCAAATCATTAACGAGAAGTTTTGAAAAATCTATAAAGCGGGAAGGTGATGGCTGTACTAACAAGGACCAGTCCGAGTAAGAACATGGAAAGCCTTATCTATCAGGCTGATGGGGGAAAAAGGGAATCTTGGTAAAAAAAGAAATATCATCAGCATTGCGAGAGGTAAAAGGGGAGGGGGAGACGAAAGGCTTAGAAAATCGACGTCATGAATCAGTCAAAAAAAGTGGGGCTGGGAGGAAATTAAAACAAACAGAAAGGTTAACCTGGGACAAAACATATCCTGTGGTGGAAAAAATCAGACGGATAACTAAGGAACAGAACGTGCTGGAAAAGGAAACGAAAAGAACTTCACAACTGGGACTTCAACACAACCGCAGGAGGGCATCTACTGGAAAAGCTAATCATTCAGGGGTAGGCCCTGATTGGGTGGCAATTTTTGGAGTAAAGGGCAGGGGATCAACCTGGTTCTTGAGGGGTACGCTAAAGTTAAAAAATTTCCTCTTATGGAGTTGGGAAGGATGAACCGAGGGTGTGCATGGGAAAAAATCAACAAAGTAAGATTAGTTACTTGAGTGGACAGGCGTTGAAGGAAAACAATCTGAATCAACAAACGGAGGAGGCTCATATGTCCTCGTAACAAATCAAAAACTGAAGAGGGGTGACGAACATAGGACACGCGGCGAGGGACATGTGAAGAGCGCCTAAGAAAGGGGGGGCGTAGCTGGAAAACTCAAGAAAAGGCGAAAGGCTGGGAAGGGACTAACCCGAAAATACACCCTTCACGTGTCCTCAAAAGGTCCCCAAAAAAAAAAAAACAACCACAAGGATGGTTTGGTCTAGGACGGGTTATAAGCAGAATAGAGGACTTGGGGTAAGTGCGGGTGTTGAGGAAACTGGTGGTAACCGCGGATGTTGGGTCACCGATAGGAAAGTCAACAGTTAAAAAGGATCTCCAGGGCATGGGGCTAAAAAAAAAAGTGTGTTTCGTAGGGGAGGAAACGGACGAACGGTAAAGGAAAGTCAAAATTCTCTAAGTTTAGAGGGGGCTAATGAGGGGGGGGGGGGCTTGACTGGGAGTTGACCGTTTAATGATTGATGAAGAAATTAGCCATAAATAAGGACTGAAGATTTCGATCCATAAATTGTGGGGTTGAGGTAGGGGAGGGATGTGCCAGAAAAGAGGGAAGAAATGGGATAATAGGTGGAACGTTGGGATGGAGTAAAGCCGAAAGGAATCTGTTAGAGAAAAAAGAGCAAAAGCAGGAAAAAACTTCTAATCGACCGAGCGAGGGAATGAAGACAACGACAGCATTAGGGAAAATGTCCGGTTGGACAATTCTTCTGAAAAAAAAGGGATAGGACTAAAAGTAGGGGAATGGAAAAATCGTCGAAGGGGGTGTCGGCGAGGGGGGACTCGTAAGGCGAGGGAGATACTTGACAAAAAGGGAAGACAAGGAATAGGCTCAAGAAAAAAAAGAAAAACCGAGCATTCAAGGTGGGAAGAAAGCCTGGTTAAAGGAGCTGCAGGGAGTTGCGAAAAAAAGAGTTAATCAGAGGAAAAGTGGGGCAGGAGGTGAAATGTTCGGAGAAAATCTCAGCCAGGCGGTGGACCATAGTAGATGGGGTGACTAGGTATTGAAAAACCAGGAGAAAAAAAACGATAGGCAAAAGTTCTTAACTTCTCCACGGGAAGCGTGACGCCACAATGGTCAATGATAAAAAAAGGTCGAAGAAAGATGGTTCAATGAAAAGGGGAGACTTGGGGTACAAATAGATGCATCAGGCTTAGGAGGAAGGGTGTGAGACGCACGAAAGGGGTAAATCGTAGGAAAGAACCAACGCTTTCTGAGACGAGGGAAAAGGTTTAGCTCTGGAGGGGTCAAAAACCCACTTTTACGCGGGATTAGGGTACTAAAACGAGGAAAAAAAAGCCCTTCAGACAGATATGAAAGGGACTTAAGCGGAAAGAAAGCACCTTGGAAGTGATAAAAAAAGAAAACTATCACTACAAGAAAGATTATTTGCACCCAAGGGAGGGGAAAGGCACTTAGAGTCACAGGTCGGGGTCCGGGTAGTAGAAGATGCAAAAAGTTGCGCAAAGATGTCAAACTTAACGGTTTCAGATACAGGTACCACGCGAAAAATAGAAACTTGTTGCAACGTATCAAAAGGGGTAACCGTCGCGCATCTCAAGAAAATAGCGACCATCGAGAAGGGAAGTGGTCCGATAAAGAGAGGAGAAGGGAAAAGGGACAATGGATTTAGCATCATTCAGGGGAGGGTCCATCCCGAGAAATTTAAAAGGCTAAGGGTAAAAGGAGGGTAGAGCTGGCGAAAAAAAGAGGGGGGGGGGAAGATTAAAGAAAGGTATTGAGTAGGCCGCTGGGAAATTTCTTGTCAGAGAGAGGGGGTATCGCTCAATAAAAAGAAAAAGAGGGAAAAACGGGTGTGCAGGTGTAC
>Ga0179591_1265437_pt1 | contig 14476 bp, 13 predicted proteins | sample CZOMad2_1_08_16f_FD_182891 | JGI IMG/M metagenome (GOLD analysis project Ga0179591, IMG submission 182891) | Vadose zone soil fungal communities from Angelo Coast Range Reserve, California, USA - CZOMad2_1_08_16fungal (PacBio error correction) | ecosystem: Environmental > Terrestrial > Soil >...
TTGAAAAAGAAAAAAAGTATGAGGGGAGGCGAGAAAAAAAGGGAATGCTTCTTCTGAGCTATGTTGGGGGGGTGGGTGGAGAGGACTTGCTATCCTATTAGGCTACTTCTTTAACGGGAAGAAAGGACTGATTCTTCGGAGCCCTCGGCAGGTCGCGCCTGCTGGCGAAAGAAAACCGAAAAATCAGCGGAGTCACTCACCAAAGGCTCTACAATACGCTGTCCGGGTTTAACCGGGGTGGTAAGGGATCTCTTCAATTCTCTCAGCCCCTGGAAGAAGGCGGAAATCGTCCACTAAAAACAGGGACGCAGGGGAGGAAAAACCTGTAATATAATAAGTGCTCACATAACGATGGGCTGTCGGGGAGAAGAAGTTGAACATGGGAATCTGGGAGATCTTCAAAATCATTTCAAGCGTAAAGGGGGCCGTTTGCTGGAAAAAAGGGGAGGATGGGGGGTCGAATGTGATTCTCTATCTCATGCAAGGTCTCCGACACCCTAGAATGGCAGGTAAAAAACGGCCCAACACATCCCCGGAGACCGGAGGACGAACTCAGTAACCTCTAGAGAATGGAGGGGAGAAAATTCGCCACAGAGACGCCAAGTCATCAGGTTTCTAAACTTGCAACCTATAGAGATCCGTAAGGAGCGTAGGGGTTGAGGGTAGCGTGAATAATAGCGTACGGGGGGGAAGGGGAGAAGAAGAACACCGGAATCTTCGTAGTGCAATTCCTAAACGCCGTTCCGAAGGAAAGAAACACTCGGGAAGGTTTACCAAACGTGATGGTCGTAAGGGGGGCTGGGAAGGGAAAGTGGACGGCCTCTACGCCGTGACGGAAATACACCGCTAACGCTCAGTGAGGTTAGGCGTAGGTAGAATGGCGGGGCCCTCTACGTGTCTCTCAAAAGAAAGGAGAAAGGCTAACTCAATCAACAAGACGTGCTCTGGGGGGGGGTCTAGGGGGGAAAGGGGCTGTCTGCGAAGACCAGCTAACTTAGAAGCCTTGACGGGGGTCGGGCCTTAAATTTTCAATCGGGGGCTGTAACTGGAGAAAGGAAAGACAGCGCTACTCCTCTTTCATAGCAAAAACGAGGAAAATGGAGAAAGTCCTTAAGGGAATCGAATGGGGGAAAATAAAAAAACGTACCAAAGCGGCCGCTACAATCTCAGAAAGTGAGGGGGGATTAAATGAGTCTTCTACCTCCAAAAAAAAGACCTCTCCCTCTGTGGAGCTGGTCAGTCATTCTGAACTGGCGGAGGGGGGAGGGATGTTACTTCGGAGGATGGACCTACCGTGAGGGGTAAGGGGGGCACTAGAATAAGTAGGGCCTCAAGACGGTAGGAATCGGAAGAAGTTTCAGCGCCGTAGAGAGAAAAAAAAAGTTATCGAAACTCCAATCAACTTAAAGAACAACGAGGAAATGGGAGAGAGCAAGCCAAAGTCACCGGAGGAAATCTCCTAAAAGAAAAAAAAAAAAATATGGAGGAAAAGAGAGAGATTCCCGCATAAACTCGCTCACGTTGCCGAGAAGCTCCAACGGCATAATTGGAAAGGGGGGAATGGGAGATAACTATGTTTTATCACCTTCCGATCGTCAGAAAAAAATTCAAAAGGGGGAGAAGGAAGCAGCAGGCACCATGATTTGGAAGGAGGAAGGAAGGCACAGAAGAAAAAGTCGGTCCAGCCTCCTAATGACTTCGAAATGAACTACAGTTGCTGCCAGCGCTGCAATGACACCTGTCAAAAGGCAGAGGGGTGAAGGGGCAGAGAAAAGTCGTGAATCCACCACAACTCAAGATCTGGAAGCTGCCGTGATCAGTGGTCCGCCTAACCGTAAGAAAAAAGTCGGCTTCAGCGTCATCGTAGGGTTTCTCTTAGAAAAAAAAGGGCAGATGAGAAAAGGCCAGTGAAAAAAAAGGGAAGCATTAACATCGGCGACTTAAACAATGCCCGTCACCTGGGGATCCGACCAGGACGGCAAGGCTTTGGGACTGTAAAGAAACAAGCGAGGAAGGAAGTTAAACTCCGTCTATACGTCGCGTAGTTGGGAGCGCCAACGTGCGAAGAAACGAAAGTGATCCCGAAGCTGCACTCAACGCAGGGCCGAGGTGATCAGGCATGCACTTCTGGTAGAGGTAAGGATCCCGGCCAGGAGAACACCGACGACCATCACGTGAAAAAAGAGAAACAGATGATAAAAAAAAGGGGCAAAAGAGGTGGGATCACCAGTGCAGCACGGCGGGGGGAGTAAGGAGAAGAGGGTCAACGAACAAAGAAGAAAGAGGGAATTGGGTCTCTGCAGTCGCTGCCCATCACCAGAGAGAAAGAAGTAATCGCTCGCTCGGGGGGGAAAAGAAGGACGGATGCCGTTAGCGCGAGACAAGAGGCCCGCCATTGCGCCCAGATGCGGATGGCCGGGAAAGTGAGAAGAAGGAAATCCTGGTCTGTCGGTTCACGTCTACATACCGAGAGCAGGGAAAGTCCTTATAACGCGCCCACTGATGTAAAAGTATAATACATAGGAACGCAGCCGTTAAGAACACCGCAACGACAAGACCAATGAGAGGTCTGGAGTCTCTGGTCAGTATGTACCGGAGTCACCGCCGCCATGACACCAAGAGGTAGGGGAGGGAAGGGACTGGACATGAAGAAAGGGAGGGAAATTCAGCCGCCGGGACAGGCGAGTGGGCCTATGTTAGCTACCACTATGCGGTGCTGAGCATTGCCGGATTAAGTGAAGAGGAAAAGTATAGGGTCTACGAACGGAAGGGACGCGTCTTTTAGATAACGAGCTTGTGCGGGAACGAGGGAGATATGGTCAGGGGGAGAAGATCCTGCGAAAATATGCCACGGATGAAATCCCGTCAAAAATCCGGAAAAGCATAGGTCACGAAAATATAGTGCGGCCTGCGCCAGCCTGGAGCAGAAGCATTCAGCATCGCCTTTGGAGCTGCTCGCCTTCAGCCGGCAGGGCCCGGGGGGGATCTCTCTCAAAAACTGGAAGAGAAGGAAGGAGAACCCAATTCTGGAGCAATTATTACTGGGGAGGCAACAGGAGTGCGGGATGCGACGTCGAGAGGCTGCTGGCTGACTGCGATCAACAGATCGGGGGGTCGTCGTCCATGACTTAAAAAGCAGGAAGGGGGAAGTCACTAGGAGATTGTAACGTGGTACCGCTGGAGAGAACTCAATGGAAGAAGGGAAGGGGGGAAAAACACCAAGCTCGGAATAACAGGAGACCTGACAGAGAGGTACCCTATTTGTTGGAAAAGGGAAGACAGACAGGACTCTCATCAGCGAACGTCCAAAGGGGTGGGGGACTTAAAATAGAAGACTCAATGCGTCCTCAAACGCTGTTCGCCGCAAGAGGAGATAATAAGCGTGTTGGGAGGAGGTTGGATCAGGGGGAAAAAGGATCTACCCAGACTTCAGCGGTCAAGCAACGCGGGGCGGGTGAGACTGAAGTTAAAGAAAAAGTGCAGCGTGTAGAAGAAAAATGGCTACTATCTCCCTGCATGTGGCCGCTGGAAAGAAAAAAGAAGCGACGGTGTTCAGGTAGACTACCAAAAGAACCGAAAGGATTTGTGATTCTTAAAAGCCGAAATAGAGAAAGGTGAGGGGGGCTGGGGAGGAAAGGACAAGATCTCGTCTTCCCCATCGCGATCTGTCAAAAGAAAAAAAAAGTCAACCGGGTCGACGAGAGAAGGAAATCGACAGGGGACGTTGCTGGCGGGCTGGGCTAGGAAGTACGTCACAGTCTCGTGCCTGGCTGCCCGAGACGTGATCACCTTAAGAGAAAAGTGACCTTCCACGACAGTTCGTGCGGGGGGATCACCAAAGGATGGTATGGGTCCTTCTGAAACGTGCTTAACGTGGTAGAACGAAATTGGAGGTTCCAGAGATCAAGATGACATGATCACCTCGGATCGAGCCTTTGCAGAGGGGAGAAACCATTGGCAAGATAGGCTAAGTGTGAAGATACAAACCAAGACTTCCTATAAGGAGTTCTCCGCGCGTGAGGCTGTTGTGAGAGGGAGGTTGGAATATTAGTAGAAAAAAAAGAACCTCTGTAATGCTTATAACCGACCTTAGGATGGTTGAGGAGAGGGGGGGTTACGCTGGAGGCTACTTGTCCCGCTGGCTCCAGGGAATCCCTTTTAGTCTCAAAGTCCGAGAAGGAAGAGGAACAGGGGAGGCGTTCCCGGGCTTAGAAAAGACACAATGATCCTCATGCGTAACGGTGGCGGAAGGCGAAAAAGAAACCCAAAAATAGGGGGAGGAGACAGGGTTTTCCTTCCTTGCGCAGGGAGGGCAGGGATTATTACTCAGCGGACTGGACCTACCGTTTCGTGGGCCGTCATCCCTAAAGAGGAGGGGACTGCCCTCTTAGGTTAGAGCCATTAATCATGAAGAGGAGCGGGCGATTTTGCATCGCGAAGAAAAGACCCCAGGTTCCAGTGGGGGAGAGGGAGAAAACAGGGCCAACTTGCGATAGAGCGGGCTCTAGAAAGAAAAAAAAAACGGAGTGGAGTAAAGATATATGTGACCAAAATCGCGGAAACGTTTGACTCTTCTCTCTCCACACGTCCAGAGGATGGATGAGGGCCGGGGCTATTCACAAAAGGTGGAAATCTCTGGTGCGAGCTCCAAGAAGGGGAAAAGGGCTATCAAGAAAAAGAAAGCCGGGAGAAGGAAAGAGTGTCCGTTAGAAAAGGAAGGAAATCTGTCCGAAGAAACGCCAGAAAGAAAGGAGAATCATAAGAAAGAGAAAGAACACCTGGGGGGGGGAGTTCTAATTCGTGTAGGAGAGAAGAGGAGAAAAACGAAAGACAGCTTAATGGAGGGGCAAGATATCCCGTGCCGGACAGAGAGAAGCTTATTCAATATTCATCTGGGGGCTTCGGTGCTTCTGTTAAACGGGTAGCGCAAAAAGAAGGGACCAGGAATTAGCCGAAACATGAATCAATAATCATCCCAGGTTCGCCCTTAAGGTAAGTTTCGCTGGAGAAGCGACATCGCGAACCAAAGAAAAAGGGAATCGAAAAGGACCTGAGAGAAGTAAGAATAAGAGTGGAAGCTCAAAACCCCATTGTGTTACCCTGCACCGGAGACGTAGGGCCCTCGGGAAGAAGGGGGATACAAAGGTCGTCGAGGAAGATCTCCGGAGTCGAACACCTGCTAAAGAAAACAATTTTTTCGACAAAGAGGGAAATGAAAAACAAAGGGGAGAACCTTCAGCACTTCTTTTGGACAAGAGAAGATCACTGTCTCTATACTAGACCTCTCAGTCCTCTCAGCGATGAAGTAGCTTCCCACACCGCCAGCAAAGGAAGAGGGAAGGCTAGAAGGGAGAGTGGCCCGGGAGATATTCGTCCATGAGAGGAGAAGGGGGAAGACTTCGCATTCGCCCCAGAACGTGAATTTGACGGGCAGCATGTCGACGGTACAAGAAAAGGGGAGGTAGGGTCATCAAAAAAACCGTCGAACAGCCTGAGGCGCCGACGAAAAATCTCTCTTAAATAGGACGCATCAGTTAATAACACCTTCAGAACACAAAGACCTTCGTGACCACAGGAGTCGAGCCAGTGCAACATTAAAAAAAAGTCCAGGGGGCAAAGGGAAAAAAATCGGTATTGCGGCAAAGGAAAAAAAAGTCTGAACAGCTGAGTAAGAAGGGCATTAGGGATAGGGGGGGAGATCGAACCACCTTCGTTCAGGTGCTGAATCGAGCAAAGATTTTCAGTAAAAGGAGGAAAGGACCACGAAGCAAGGAAGGTTTCTACGACTTGGTTGGGGCAACGGCGGGCAAAGAAAAAAACTGGAAAGGAAATAGCCTCAAGGATAGAAAGGCACGCATCCCGTCACATGAAGGTCAAAAGGGAAAAAGATAAGAGGGGAGGTGGAAGAAGATCCGGAGGGGAAAGGAAGCGTACAGCGCAAAATGAAAAACAACTCAACTTGCGCCTAGACTCGCTCACACCACCGGAGATTAAAGAGAGAAAAAAACGAGTCTCCCAAGAACCTTCTGAACGAAGCGAGACAGTCTATGCTTAAGGATGCTCAAAGAGGATGGAGAAAGGGTCGCTGAGCCAGAGATCTGGAAGAGGGTCAAGGTCGTGGGACCGTGAAAGAGCTTATCCCGGTCTAGAAGCTAGAAGGACTCCTGGGAAGGGAGCGTAAAAAGAGGAGATCACTCGCACAAGCCTCGTCCTCAAAAAGAGAAAGAAAGAGTCAAAATATGGGAGGACGGGTTGAAAAGGCCTTCAGGAAACGGCCGGTGGTGAGAAAGAAACACCTCCTGAAGGACCAGAGGAAAATCAAATTCCTCGATCCTGTCAGTTACTAGACTACCGAGTTTGGGAACTGGGGGGGGGGCACCACCCCCGGAGGGGAATCACCGTTTCTCTTACCATATCTCCCTCTTTTCGGGCAGACTGGGGGGCTTAAGGCGCAGGGCTGCTTCGCCTAGGTAATGAGAAAAAAGGAAAGGTCATGTTTCAATAAAGAGGAAAAAGCCTAGCACGAGGGGAGAGCAAAACATCACAACCGACGCGCCCTGCTGAAAGGAATCGCGAACTTTCTAGAAAAGGGGACCAATCTAGGAGGAAAGGATATAATTGCATCTTCTCGAAAAATGGGCACCGGTTCTCAGGCAGAGGAACTCTTCTAGCGGTGGCTGTAGAATGTACATCCTCAAATCGGGAGCAATCTGATATGAGAAGAAAATCACCGTCCATATGCCTTCCGCACGCGGGAAGGAAGGGGGGGAAAACCTTGAATGGGGGTTATCGGCTGGCCTGGGGCCAAGCATGGAGGGGGAGACTGACCCAGGTGCCCTACCCTGAATGCCCATGAAATCAGCGTACTACATCCAAGAGTGAGTCGGTCTAATTTAGGTCCTTGCTCTAACAAGCTTCCACAGGAGACTTCCTTAAGGGGGAGCAACTGGAATTAACGTGGTTAGCGAGGAAGAAAAAATGAGGAGAAAGGAAACTACGAGGGACGGATAGCGTTCTGCTCGGCCACATGTGGAAAGTTGGAAAGCTTTACGGGAGATGACCTGGCCTCTCTTGGCCCTACAGCCGTTGCAGAGAAACAGCAACTTGGAAAGAAGGGGAGGGTACGCTCAAAGGGTCAGGGGGGGGGCAGACCATCTCGAACGCGAACAGAATTCGGACGTCGTGCTGGTGGCTAAGCTAGAAGAAAAATGAAAATGGAAATCGAGTAGACTGAATAGTGCTGGTGGACCTTGGAAAGAGGGGGTACTTCATTGGGAAAGCTAGAAGGTCTGAACTGAGAGGGGGATCACGGGCGGAGAGGTGGGAAAATAACTAAATGGGATCCAGCGTCTCCCATGCAGAGTGGTCATCGCAAGGAAAATAGTTTTAATCAACATCGTGCAAATCCGAGGAAAATAACAAAGGAGCTCCAGTTTTTGAGAGGGCCCGAGCCAACTTCGACTCGGGGGGAGGGGATATCTCTCAACACAAAGGAGAAAAGAGAGAGAAACCGCTCTCTCTGAACAGGGGCCGCAGGCGCGAAAACTGAGAGTTTTAATTGATTGGGAGCACGAATGTTAGAAAACTTTCAAGAAGGCGGGACACGGAGCAAAGTGGATACACGACAGCGTAAGCCATGTAGTGAGGAACTCAAACTACCACAGGGGGGAGACCAAGACACAGAATTAGAAAATGCATACAAGACGAAAAAACAAATAAGGGAAACATTTCCACCGAGGCGAAGTCGTTGGAGGGTCAAAGGGAAGGCAACAGCACAAGGGAGGAGGAGGAGGAACGCCTTGATGCGAACGTGCGCCGGCCAGTCTCTTGGGATTCATAGTAATCGGACGTTGATCAGCAACTGGCTGTGGCGTCCAGCTGGGTCCGGAAAAGGATCCCATCCGGAAGGAAAGAAGCAAAAAGGGAAGAAGAGCCCGTCACCGGGTCTCTTCTGAGTCGGGGACATCAAACAACATCGCACCGCCGAACGCGCTTGAGGGGGGGGAAGAAGGGGTTCGAAAGGTGGGAATAAAATCCAACTTATTATGAGCAGCGAATCCCATCGTAGTCCGAGGTGATCACATTCAACTTCTTCTAAGGAACGTTCCAGAGAACAACGGAGTAGAAACTCAGCGCCCTTCAGTAAGTAAACCCATGACACAAAGCTTGGTGAAAACCTGAAAACTAGGGGTCTTAAAATATGATAAGAGGGTGCGAGAAAATCATCAGCTCAGAAACGGGCGTCCACAGCACCGATCACTGGGAAAAGACATTCTAGCTGCTCTGGCAAAATTGAATTCCCATCGATAATTTCCGTTCATGCGAGAGAAAAGTTCAAAAAGAACTGTTGAGAGGAGGAAGGAGTAGAAAGTAAGACGTATTACTTTTCTTCGAAAAAGAAGTCGAGGGAAACTAAAGGCTACTGTCAGACCAAAGGAGGGAGAGAGAGAATACATCGAAAAGCAGCCCGGGGAAGACACCGGCGACACGAAAACTCAGTTGACGCCAAAAGGGGGATGGGTCTGATCACGGTTTAAATGCTGACCTCCAAAAAAGACCACTAGATGCCAGGATCTAAAGGTAATCCTAGAAGACTTGAAAGTGCGATTTCGCTCCACATGGAAGGAGTAGAAGGTTAAGATAATTGCCTTTGAACCAGTGTGAATCTCTTACGAACGCGAAGGCAGGTTTCGTGACGAGCTTGTTGGGGGGACCTCGAAGTGTGACTAGGGGAGAAAAAAGGGGAAAACTGATAATAGCCTCCGTATCGCCCGGCAGATCAACGTCCAGCATAAGGTCGACTATGACAACCAAAGCTCAGGATATCCTTCTGAAGCAAAACGGACATCTAAAGTAAAGAGAGAAGACCTTCATAGGTGCTCCCCGAAGTGGCGGAGCCGAAAAAAATGTATGAGGGATGGGAACATATGAGGGAAGAAAAATTAGCGCACCTCCCGTAGGATACTGAGCAGAGAACAGAGTGACTGTCACTTAAGAGAAAAGAAAGCTCCAACCAGAAACAGGCAGCTTTCAGTGACCTTCATCTTTGCTTGCCAAGGCGAAGAGGTCGGGCAAATTGAATAGAAATAAAAGAGCGATCCTATTTCCGCACAGCTCGCCTAGAAGAGAAAGAAGGGGAGCAGAGAATTGGTAAAAGGTTAAGCACTCTCTCAGGCTCACAGCAGTCCATTCAAAAAAATACTCCACTCTAAGTTCGTCCCGAAGGAGAACTCACGCAAATGTTTCGCTCGAGCCGACGCCATAGAGACGAGTTGGGCACTGGCGGAAGCCAGGGGCACTGGAATACCGAGAAATGTCAACTAGGGGGAGGGGAGGGGGGAGGTAAAGACGGTGTTTAGGAAAAGGCTGTGTTCGCCTATGTCCTTCTACTAACGGAGAAGAGGGGAGCGTCGACCGACCGAAAAAGCAGGGTGGCCTTTCTCCGCAACCATCAAGGCTTTTAACCTGATGAATGAACTAGTTAAGGGGGCAAGCAAGAAGTTGAGGGAGCACCAGCTCGCGCTGCATTTCGATGGCGATAGTATCAATTGGAGAGATCGGGAGGGGAATGAATCTCAAATGAGGGCGTGCTGGTCGGGGGAGACTTAATACCTCACCGGGCTCGTGCGATCGTTATACGAAATCATCTGGAGCAGAGTTAAATCCGAAAAGGACAGCCATTTGATGAAAAACTGTGCATGGTGGAGAAGGAAAAAGGAGTGCACAACGCCTGTTTGCAGAAGGATCGGCAGAGAACAAGGGAGTGCCCTTCAACTCGTACTACTCGCGGGCCCGTAAGTGTAAAGAATGGCCAGACTATGAAACGACAAAAAAGAAAAGGGAGGAGACTACTCCTTTGGCTTCATGCATGTCGGGTAGCTATGTGCAATGCAACCAAAAAAGGAACTCCTTCCGGATACCGGGGTGGGCCAATGTTGGGGGGACCTGCGGAGAGAATCCTGGAAAAAGTCTGATAAAAAGAAAGAAAGAGCCGCCGTCGAGCCTTAATAGAGGGAGGGACGCAAGGGGTCTACCCGTACGCTCTTCCGCGTCACCGAAACTTGGCGACATTAAACGAAATTCAAAACTCCACGCCTCGGTGATACTGCCTGCGCCTGGAGGTCTTTGCGGCAGGAGTTTGCGGAGAAAACCGACATGTGGAAGAGGGAGGCATAAACTATCCTGGAGGAAAAAGGTCTTAAGAGACATGTCAGTGCGCTGGACAAGTGTTTAAACATCGTGAGAGGGCCAAAAAGAAAAATTCCCACCATCCCGTGTGGGCGGAAACGGGCAAAAAAAGGAAAGTCAGACTCAACAAAAACCAAGGGGAAAAAAGTATCTACCAAGAGAGGAACGTCGACGGCCACTGCGAGGAAGTTGGATGGGAATAAATCAGACAGATTTTGAAACTAGTTCCGAGCGCTCACAATCCCTGAGGGAAAGGAAAGAGGGCCGAGTAGTTCTTCTATACAGAAAAAACGGTCGTCCAGCCCGATATAAAAAGGCAAAGACATTTCACAAAAAAAATGAGGGAAAAAGCTTTCGACGGCGTGAGGTCGATCAAGCAAAAGTAAACAAAAACTGGGGAATGAAGATGATAGGAAGGGGAAGGAAGGTCCGGGTTTCAAAAAAAACCCATGCGGCCGACGCGGCACATCGTCGAGTTGACGAAGAGGAGTGCGCCGCAGGGCACATTAAGCAAAAGCAAAACCAGAAAAACTTCATAAGAACAGTCACTCCCGAGAGTAATGAAAAAACAGAAGACGGACAAAGTCTCTAAAAAAACGACGCCCGTATCGACCAGGCCGTGACTCGACAGGAGTGATCGAAAAAGCAACAAATGGGGGAGCACGAAAAAAAAAAGGAGGAACTATTTTTCATTTAAAGTAAAGGAGAGAGGAAAAAACCACACGTCTCGACCTCTTAAAAGGGGAAAGAACCAATTAAAACCTTGGGATCAAGTCATCAACGCTTTGCGGAAGGCATAGGAGAAAATTAGGGAGAGAGGGGGGGAAAAACTCTCGACACTGATGAAAAAGGGGACTTCTCATTGAAAAAAAAGCCAAAATGAAGTCTGCGCGATGGGGCAAGGAGAAAAAGCCGAGAGTAAAGAAAAAGGGGCAGGAATTGCTCAGTGTCCCCCAGCAAAGTTTTCGTCGGACGCAGGAAGTCGATCGGAAAAACGTTTGGAGGGGGCTGAACAAATATATCCGAGCCCGGAAACGCAGGGATAGAGACATAGGCGAACAGCACCCAGAAAGACTGAAAGACCGGACCTCTGGGGGGAAACCAAGTCGATGTTGTGACCTATCCTATGTTCCTTCCGCCAGACACACGGATTTAAGAGAAAGAAGGCCAGTAGCAAAAGAAAAACTGAGGAAACGAGCGGATTCGAGGCGATTTCGAAAAAGAAGTGGCTTAAGAGGGGGGGGGGAAGGGAATGATTGGCACCATTCTCCAATATAGGCGACACTGCTCGGCATCAGATGGTTAAAAAGGGAGGTTGGTGGGCCCACTCAAAGGAAGGAAAAAAAGAGAAAGGCACTAAATAGCCGCCGGAATAGCCCGAGTAAGCTGTCAGCAATGGAAAATAACTAAGTAAACCCGGGGGGGGAAAGAGGGGAATACCGTCGAACAGAAAGCGAGAGCATCAGTTCAGCCCCGTTTCTCGCTCCCCCGTCAAGAGCAAAAACTGAAAGGGAGTATCGAGAGGAAAAACAACAGGTATTAGTAATTAAAGAGGCAAGAAAACCTGCAAATAAGGGGGAGAGAAGGCGATAGGATCTCCAGGTGAGGGGGAGGGAATATCCCTAGCGTCACAGAGGGTCATCGTGACCCATACGCGGATGCTGCCAAGGTCTTAAAAAAGAATGGGCACAGGTCAGCCGTGCGTCGCCGGATGTCCTAACCAAGCTCGGGAGAAATAAAATAGAAAAACAAGGGAGTCGCCTATATTGTCGACCTGTTGCACGTTCGGCAATTCGCCAAAGAAGGGGCCAGCACTGGTGGTGAAAGGGAAATCTCCAAACTCAAAAAAAAGGGACTCGAGCTTAGCATGAAAAAAGGAAATAACGTCAGGGGGGGGGAAGCGGCATGGTGAAGCAGGCCTGGATGACCCTCGCATTGTACACACGATGTCAGAACTGGGGTTCGAAAAGGGGTCTCTTGGTAACAAGGTCTTCCCGTCATTGGGCGAAGGTAGGTCCAGGAACGGAAAGAAAGGGGGGGGGTGTCGCGCACCGATCACTCGGCTTTTAACTATAAGAAAAGGGGGAAAAGACATAGAAACATAGGGAAACACATGAGACCATCTCAGAGCGCGATGGCCCGAGCGTGCTATCGAGACTTTCAAAGGAGAATGAACATTACATCGCGGCTCGATGCAGGCGTGCTGGCAACTCCTCACAGGGGAGCAAGAGAGGGTCTCATCCTGATACAAAAAGGAAAAATATGAAAACGGAATCAAAGAGGGAAGAAACCACGATTGGGGCATGGGGGTCAGAAGGAGGGGGCTGCCAACTTCGGGGGGGGGGGAGACAGTTGTCTCCTGTCCCGCGTCCTGACTCCAGTTGAATGAAAAAAAAAAAACCTCGGAGACTGAAAAGGAAAGGGTCGTAAAAAAGGAAGGGGACTACGTGGGCGCTCAACCGAAGTCGCAGAACGTCAAGGGGTCTGGGAAGTCGGAGGTGCTGCTGGTTAGCACGATGTTGCTCTAAACCAAGACAAAGAAATAAGGTCTTAGAAAGAAGTGGGGGAGGCCCAATCGCGATGTCCAGAGTTCTTCGAGATCCAGTAAATTGGGGACGCTTTCTAAAATACAGATTGCAGAGCAAACGCGCGAGAAGAGAAAAAAGGTCGGACATAGGGTTCGAAAAAAAAATCTTCCTCTACATCTTCCCACACCCAACACTCCCTGCTGGGACTCTTCGACCTCAAAGCCTTCGCAAGAGGTTCCTGGACTGTGGGGCGCACGTCAGAAGAGGGAAGGGTACTGGGACTTAAAGGGGGGAACGGTCTTCTTGGAGAAAGAAAAACGAAATAAATGGCCTTCAACGCTGGTCTTGCTCGAAGAAAGAGGGGGCAGCGCTCTGCAACGAGGTGAGAACATCGTATCGCCGGCCACATCAAACTGAAAAAGGGAAAATGGGACTCGCGCAACTGAACGTGGAACCTCTGTTAAGGAGATAGAAAAACAAAGGAAAAAAATAGAGAGAAGAAATATTCAGAAAGGAAGGAGAGCAAAACACTTGCGGATTGGTAAGTTGAGGCCTGGGATCAGATGTTTGTAAAAGATTAAGAAAACGAGGACCCGTCTAAAAAACAAGGTACAGGAGTGATGAGAAGCACGACACGGGACGGTCCACGCCGATTATGACCGCCACGACAAAAAAAACAGGTTATGATCAAAGAGGAGAGGCTGTGTGTCGAGCGAGAAAAAAAAAAAAGCGGCGGGAGTGTGCAGTCAAGAAAACTTTCCCACTTTTCTAGGCAGACAGACGGCTTCATCGTCAATCGGCCGGCCTGGCGGTGAGGGAAAAACATCAAGGTCCAAACATTATCGGCGCACATGAACTCGCGGAAAAAGGACAAAGCCATCACCATCAACCTGGGGGGAACACAGATTCAAGGAGGGAGCAGCAAGAGACATGCTAACCCAGAGCCGCGAAACAGAGAAAGGACTCTAGGGGTAGCAAACGAAACTTAGAGTACCGCCATGAGCACGAAGGCGTCCGAGTGAATAAAAAAAAAGGTACCGATAAGACATGGAGAAAAAAAAAGGGAGGGGGACAGAAAGGGAGAAAGGAAGAAACACCATGCCTGATGTTCACGGAATGGATAAAGAGACGGTGAGAGGTATCGAACCCGCCGGTGTCGGGGGGAAAAAACACCGAAACATCATCGAAAGATTCAAGATCTCGCTGGGAAAGGGGAAATAAGGATAGGAGCAAAAAAGCGAGCTGGCAGGGCTAGGTAGAAGATTTCAGTGTCATTTATAGCAGTAAACTCCTGTGATTTCGGGTGGCGACAGACACGAAGGTCAGTGACCGACAAAACACTCAGGGGAGGTAGAGGAAAAAGAAGACCTTTGAATGGGAAAAACTACAAAAAGAAACGTGACCATTCGCAGTTGGGAGATCCAAGATCCATTAAAAATCTTTATGCGATCCGACGTGCCAGGATCAGACAGCGTGAAGTTCATCCGAGGGGCAAGAGAGGTCGAGTAAAAACAAAGGCTTTCAGGGAGGAAACGGGAGGGAAGTTGCGTGCACCAGAAAAGAGCGAAGAACTGCTCTGCAAAAAGTCAAAGGATAAAACTCTTGTGGGCGACCTCGCGATCGCCTGCGGCCGAAAAAATGACCGCTATAGAACTCCTCATCCTCGTAATAATGAATGAAAGGAACGGAAGGGGCGTAGCGCGAGAGAGAATCGCCTGTAGAAGCCCCCTTCCAGACAGTAGTTCAAAAAGAAGGGAGGA
>Ga0179591_1196102_pt1 | contig 14474 bp, 13 predicted proteins | sample CZOMad2_1_08_16f_FD_182891 | JGI IMG/M metagenome (GOLD analysis project Ga0179591, IMG submission 182891) | Vadose zone soil fungal communities from Angelo Coast Range Reserve, California, USA - CZOMad2_1_08_16fungal (PacBio error correction) | ecosystem: Environmental > Terrestrial > Soil >...
TCAAGAGCTCTGGGGACTGCTATTCCAAGGAAGCGATCTAACACGAACTCAAAGGGGGGACAGAAGTTGAGGACCGAGGAGAAAAAATTCCCGTTAACGAGCCGCTGGCGAGGAATAAAAGACACGCTAGAGGCAAAGACCCACGTTAACTAGGGGAGACTAAAATATTACCGACTGACGATCGCGGTAAGCGAAGGTAAAGAAATTCAAATCAGAAGGGAGGACGGGAGAGAGGTCCTGTGGGTCTAGGATTCAAAAGAGGGAAAAGAAGGAAAGCTCGTGACAGCTTCCGAGTGAAACATCTACCTCCCCATCCGGACCTTAGCCAGGCAAGGGAGACGCTGCGGTCCGTATTTCCGGAAGCTCTTCGACCAGCCAAGGAGGAAAATCTTTCATTCCTATCGAGTGAAGGTGCAAGAGAAAAAAGCAATGAAACATAGTAAAGCATGGGCGCGTGCTGACTGTCAAGCCGGTCCGTAACTCCGGCAGTGGACCCCTAAGTTAAAAGATCCAGGGGAGTAAAAGCTGCACAGTGAAAGGGGGAACGTTTTCGCCCGGAAAGGGTGACTAGAGGCGTGAACCCTTCAGGGTCAAAGAGAAAACAAAGGTGATCACAAAGCGTCAGGGATGCACTTGCGGGAACGAAGGAAGGAAAGACGCGGCAGTGCGCAATTGCACACTTTCAACACAGGCAAAGAAATGTTAGAGTCGATGGCCTCGTAGATCTGTAAAAAAACTTAGTAAGGGCGGCAGATGGAAGGGGGTCTCCTTCCAGGTTTATGGGAAAAATGCCGGTCAACGGGGCCAACAATTCTACTTTGGGGAGGAGAAGGTCTTCAAGGGGCTGGTCAGGTTTATGGGTGTATTTCCAGGGGTACGAAAACGGAGGCTTGAAGGATCCAGTTTCGCGCTGGGACGGGACGTACGACACGGGGTTGTCGGTCTACCGGTAGCATCGGGAGGGGAGTCTGAATGACTGCCGCGACGAATCTTGCCGTCGAGATCAAAGGGCTGGTGCGTAGGGGGTGTTCTCAAGGAATGAAAGGCGATGCGGTAACCTTCTTAAAGATGGTCGGGGGAGAAGAAAAAGGGCAACAACGCCTCGAGAGGGACCGAAAAAGACAAACTGCGTCGTAAAACCGGCCCGCGGGGGAGCCATGAAGTGTTTGGTCTCCGAAATCGAATCGGCTCCCCAAGGGAGGTGTCGAAAACAAACGGTGCCCATGCCTTTGGGCTAAGGGGGGGGGAAAATCCATATACCTTAGGAGTCCGGGACAAGAATGGGGCGTGACTCACACGGGGGCGACGGAGTGTGGGGGGGCAGGGTGGAGGTCTTATGACCGAAAAGAGCGAATGAAAATAGGATTTTGGACGTGTCTCGAACACCTAGCAAGGGAATAGTGAGGGGCCAGGGGGGGTACAGGTCGGCACTTCTTCTTGAAACACCAGGGGTACCAGAGCCTCCGTTGTAGGGGGAGACCAGTCAAGGGACAGGCGCGCGTTGAAGAGGTACATGGAAGGTTGAGGACAGGGGTGCTGTGGCGCCGTCAACTCTCTAGGACGGGGGGAACTAGCCCGATATTTGAATTGAGTCTTGGCAGCAAGGGGGGATCGGGAAGCTGGGCGAATGCAGGATCTAGAGCACCACAGAGGAAGAAAGAATACTCATTCCTACCTAAAAAAATCGAGACGCAGGGAAACTGCAAAAGAAGCAGAAGCCACTAGCGAGAAGTTGCGGCCAAGACAGGGAAGCAACGAACCGGGCTAGAGCAGAGACATGGCTGGGAGCGGCGAGAAAAATGCGACCACTACAAGACGGATTAATACACCCGGGGATGACAGACGCTCTAAGAAGCGGACCCCACAGGGACCACGAAAAGCCGATGAAGTTAGGAAGTGTCTTACCACTCAAGAAACAAACGTAGAGGCAGGCTCGTAGAATCCCCCCGCCTCGCCGGCCCACAAAAAAATCGGAGGGCTAGCGACACAAAAGAGGGGATACCGAAAAATAGTCGACGTAAATCGCGCCACCTTCGCAAAACCAGGCATGGAATAAATGGCGCGACAAAGGAACCTGAGTCGAAGTAGAGATCGCCAGGAACCGGACTGAGGGGGACAAAAGTGCGCCCCGAGTGCCAGGTATCTAAGAAATCCAGAATCCGAGGGGTGGTTGGAAAACTAGTCAATCGACAAAAAACGGGGGAAAGAATAGACTCAATTCATGGAAAGACCAGGGTCAGATGGCGAGATTGCCTGGGGCATAATGAAGAAAAGAAAAGATCCTCTACGGCATGAAGACTCCGCGAAGGGAGCCACTGACACATCGATCAGCTCGGCGACCACATCATCGATGGACAAGAAAACCCCGCGGAAGGAAATAAAGAAAAGACGAGAAAAACCACAAGGAGAAGACGCACCTCCATTTAGATTTGTTTTGGGAAACTGGGGCCGTCGGGACTGACAAGGAAGCGGCCGAACGAAAGGGTAACTCACTAGACTACTGGAGATGTCTTCAGGAGACGATGAGAAAGAAACGAGGTGTATCAAAAGGGTGTAGGTAAGGGGAGAATGGTTGGAGGAACGGTTTCAAGTGCTCCCTCAGGCGGTAGTTCACTATTCGGGAAGCCGAATCCACTGTTGGGTCAATCCAAAGCAATGTTCTACGGGTGGCGCACCATTGATCCACCGGTGTGGTAGGACTGGAAAAAAAAAAGGAATGTTGTGGCCAACGCGAGTACAATTCATTCCCAAAAATGAAAACATTTAACAACCCGCAGGGGAAAAAGCACCCAGGGAGGAGTAAACAAAGGATGGGTAAAAGAGGAAAGGGCAGGAACCGTGGCTGGACAATTCTCCATCGCCTGATTTGGCTGGAAAGGGAGGTGTCTTCAAGAGATGTTCTCGAAGAGTACCTCTCAGGCCCGAAGGCAACAAAGGGATTTTGACAGCGGATTCCGGCAGGGAGAAGAGAGCCGCGTCATCACAGGTTAAATTCAAAGGCTTATAAAAAGGGGTTCCATGAGGTAGAGTTCTATGTAAAATCCTAAGGGAGGTGCCCCATCGTTGCCATGCTTTGGGGGCGGAGGGTTAAGGAAACGACCCAAAGAAGGAGTCCTCCCAGCAGCGAAAAAAGGGCGGTGGGACCTTCGAGACATTAGCAGAATCTTAGCGGCATAAACAGCTGGCAAAAAAAAAAAAAAGCAAGAGAACATTGGGGGTGGGGGTTGCAGATCAGACGTGGTCGCCAAGGAGAGAAGCGGCTCGGGGGTGGTCACGGGGGGGTAAAAAAAAAGGGGAAAGCGAATTCCCTCACGGCATTACAGAAGCGTTCATTCGAGGACTTTCGATAGGAGGAAGCACACCGAACGGGGCTGGGGAAGGCCCATGAAAAGAGCGTGTCAGGTTAAGGGCAATCAATGAGACTTAATGTAGAAGGGGAGAATTGGGGCTGAATTCTGTCAAAAGAAAAGAACGCAACTTCTAAGGAGGTGGACGAAATAAAAAAATCACGCCGGGGACCGATCAAAGAGAGGGAAGCGTGCTACAGGGAGAACGTGAACTGAGAAATTCAGGTAAGCTACAAAAAATTGAGAGGCATTTCCATGAGACAGGCCGTAAAGGGTAACCGGTTCGACCCCAAGGGGTCGAGGGGGACCAAGGAACCCAGTTCAGGGGGGGACCCAAGTGTCTATAGTTCGGGAGAGAGAGCATTGAGGATAGGAAAACTGTAGGAAGAGGGGCACCACGGTCCGTAGAGGAAGTGGTCATCTGTGTTGGAAACCGGGTGCCGTGGCCGACCGGGTAAATTCAAAAAAGAAATCCTAAGTGACTAACGGAGGGGGAAAAAAATTGAAAGGGGTAGAATGAGGGAAATGCAAGCCTACATTCCTACTGTTATAACTCTCTAGGGGACTAATCTTAAACGTGTGGAATCTTTGGAAAAGGAAGAAAAGTTACCTGTGATGCTTCAAAAGGGGAGCACTATTTTTACTAGCCCTTGAACCGGGCCCGCAAGAATGAGACGAGCTCCTCCTTTATAACTGGGAGCTTCCAGTTCAGTTACGACGTCCTTCTTTTGCGTGGGGGGTAGAGCGGGGCAAGCCGGTTAGAAATCGAGGAAGTTTCTTCAAATAGCCACGACAGAAGTCTTCAATCTTTAGAAAAGGCCGCTCCTATCTATAAAAACGGAGAAGATTAAAGAGATAGAGACCAGAAGGGTGAAAAGTCCCGAATGAAGAGCGGGTGCCGGGGTTAGAACCGAGATGTCGATCTGGGGAAAGAAAACAACACGCAGAAATGGGGACTGGAACGCATGATGTACCTTGTCGTCTCTAGGTCGCGACCCGGGGGAGGGGGACTGTATATGTCAACAAAACCTCTGAGAAAAGGGAAAAAAGGCGTCCCCAATAAAGGGAGAAACCTTAAGAAAGGTCAAGGAGTAACGAATCAGTTCGGGGGTCACGAACTGAAGAGAGTAGAGTCAAAGCGGTGGGGGGGTATCGAAAAGATCCAGTGGTGACATTCCAGACTAGATTTTCAGTTTCAGGATGGGTGGGTCACTGGACCCATCACGGGTTGGGACAAACACCACTTACCGGGGAAACTGAAATACATGGATCCGTGGGCAGGCCCGGGGAAGCTGAAGCGTCTGCACGGGTGCACAGGAACAAGAACCACGACCAAGCGGAAAGCAAAGTTCCGGAAAAGCAGGACGGGCACGCGAAAGAGGCGAGGGAATGTTTGATCGAAAAAAAAAGTGAGAATCCTCCAGTAGATTCAATTTCACTTCAGCCAAGAGTGAGGCTCGGGGAGGGGGGAGGCAGGACAGAGTGCAAGTAAGGCAGCACGTGTCGTAACAATGGAGCCGCTGGGGAGTCCCGTGAAAGAGTGGGGTCCGGCTGAAGACTGAGAAGGACTGGAGAGTGAAAAGGCGTCGGGAAGGGGCAAAGGAAGGGGTCTCACAGGCTCTGGGGAGGCATAGTTCTCCCTGGAAGCGAACTAAGCCACAAGGACCTTCTGGAAAAAAAGGGAACTTAGCTGGCGAAATTAAACATGGAAACAACCTAAACGCTACGGGAAATGATAACGCTCAAGAGGGGGATAGCAAAGAATAGAACATGAAAGACATGGCCGCGCATTCTGTAATGCCGCTGAAATACTGAGGCAGGAGGGACGCCTTCCAAGAATGCCCCAAGATGACGCAACTCTCGATCCTGTGTGCAAGAAAATGATGAAAAAGAGTTGCCATCAAGGTAGAAAAAACTCAAGATTTCACCAGCGGAGGAAAGTAAACGAGAGAGAAACACATCAATTTAACAATACGCCGTGGAATGGAGGCCGATCAATGACTTTATTGCAAGGAAGCCCGAGACCAGAGATGGAAGAGTCGGGCGGAGAAGAGGAGTACTGAAAATTGGGCGAACTCGGATAGAAAAAGCATACCTAAAAAAGGAACATCGGCCTCAGAACTATCGGGAGGGGGGGAGCCCGGGGAAGACTGTTATCTTGTAACCCCGAAGGGTTAAGCCATAGCCCAGGGACTGAGTTCTCCGCGAAAAAGGAAAGTGGACAGTGTGAGGGAAAACTGGGAAAGGGGGAGATCGCGTGGGGAAACAGGAAGGTTAAGAAAAAAAAATAAAAAGGAGCCAAAGAGGAAGACACTTTTCTGGGTGTTAAAAATTCGGGGCTGAACAATCAAAATGAGAATCAAGGAGGTGTAGAAGGGAAAAAACATAGAAAAAGGCAGCATTCGCCAACTGTCACAGAGGGAGACAAAAGTACGATTTACCGGTATCAAAAACAAGGCTCAAATAACGGGGAAGGAGGAGGTGAGGAACCGGTCCAGGGGCCGGGTCTGGGCCAGGTGTACCTGGGGAATTTCCAGAACGGGTTCAACGGGGGGGACCAAAAGCAAGAGTTGGGGGATGTGGAGAAAAAAGGTGCATGAAGTGGTGCTGGTCAGGGATGGTTATTTCAAGGTTCGGGCGAGTGGAGGTCCTGGTGAATTCAAAACCTGAGGGGGGGGGAGGACTCTGGAGAGGAAAGAAGGTTCGCAAAAAATGAACGGCGCTTATGAATGGAAAGGAGGAGAGCTTGGAGTGAAGGTTCGGTGGCGATCACTAAAACAATAGGCTTCAGGAAGAAGGGTGGGAGGAGAGGGGGGGGAGGAGGGAAACAGCTTAACCGAGGTCATGGGAGAGGAAACCGTCGAACAACAGAGAGAGGAACAGGGGTTATTCAGGGGACTTCTGGGGAGGGTCGACCCGGCCACTCAAAAATGGTAGTCCCGAGGAGTCAGAGGGAGGAGAAAGTGTCGACGGGACCGTCCGCAGCCAAGGAGGAGGGTGAGACAAAGGAGGTGCAACCATCCTGGTGGGCATGGGGGAAAGAGCAGATACCGTAAAATGAGTTATAAGGGAAAAGAGGGGGGTGTTAGCGGAATAAAGGGAATACTTAACTCCTTGTTGTAAGGCGATGCGGGAATGGGCTGGGATGCCGGCGGACTGGAGATATACTTATGAAGGTGGAGGCACAAACTCAACAGGAACTGGGAAAGAGGGGATTGGTGGAGGGAAGGGGGGGTAACCAAGGACGAAAAGTCGCGTGGACAGGGTTGAGGAACGACTCAGGGTCCTTTTTCTTTTTCAGAAGAGGCCGATCAAAAAAGGAAGTTCACGGAGCGTCTTTGGGGTAGCGGTACAGGAGGGGAAGGGGAAAACCGTAGAAGAAGGAAAAAGTACAACAACGCAAATTCTGGGAGTTTCTTCCGCAGGGGTCCTGATGCGGTAGAAGAGAAGTAGGAAGCGAATCAAACAACAAATTAATAAATGGGCATGAGGGACGGCTATCATCTATACGGAGGGCCAAAGTCAACAAATCCCCGCGAGGGAGTTAAAAAGGGAAAGAGAGAAAAATCCTTTTTCTTGAGGAAACCGACGGTTAACCATGAACCACATACATAGTACTACGCAAAGAACGCGAACGGTCATTCAGGGGGGGAGAGAGAGCAACGGAGAGCCGGACACCTGGGGTATCACGCAAAGAGGCCGAATAGTAACACACCTCAGACCACTTCACGCACTATGGTTAAGGAAGTTCGTGTCGGGGAAAAGGGAAAGCCCGCAAAGGTTCTTGCTCCTAGTCGCGGAATCCGCAAAAAGAAGAGCGGAAGAGCCCAACAATGAAAATCAGAAAACCTGAGGGGGAGTGAAGGAAAAAAAAAAAAAAAAAATGGGAGAAAGCGTCCAAAGAGAACTGAGACGGTATATTCGGACCACAAAGTCGCACCCTGGGAAAATTTTCAACCGGAAGTCGAGACCAGAAAAAGGGAGGATCCGAAGATCTCAGTAGCAGACGAATGCCAAGTGCCACGCAAAAGCGGTCATGGTACGAGAAACAAAAAAAAAAAGGGAAAGAATCGGGGTGGTAAAAAGTGGCAATCAGAAAAACTACAGAGCAAAAACTGTTTACCTTAAGAAAGGTGACGTCGAAAAACCCTGAAAGCACATCTCGGGTGGGTGGGGTGGGGGGGGGGGGGTGGGAGGGGGGTGGTGGGGGTTGCATAGGGGAAGCGCCTACAACGAAAGAAGTCAGCAAGGGGAAAGACACTCAGACGGCGAAGGGGAGCCACAGACCACTCGACGAAGCAGCGAGGAAACCGGCAGGGGGCATAGGATAGAAAACGCAGATACGAAACTGGAAAAAAAACAACTACTCCTCCAGAAACAGGAAGGAACTCTAACACCCGATTGAGGGGGAAAAGGAAAAAGTCGGAATTCGCTAACCAGGACGACCCGGACCACCATGATGGGGAAACTCAGAAGGGTAGGGGGGGGTGGACTAAAAAAGTCGCTGGCTGCAGGATAAACTGAAACAGACATGGGGTAGGCGGACCGGGTATGGGGTCTAAGGGGGCTAATTGATGACACGGCGTTGAACGAGGGGGTTTGCAGTAGACAAGACCTCGTCGTGCCTAGCGGGGCAGTGGACCCACCCCCCCCAACAGAAGGGGGTTAAAGAAAATGCCCAAGGGGATGACATCTTCGGGAGAAAACCTCGCAACAAAAAAAAACTGTTTTGGGAGGACTGAATGAAGGGGGTGAAACATCATAAACTTTCAGGTTACAGAAAGTCAACCTTGACCCCGGGTGCGAGGGAAAGCAACCGCTACCCGGCTATTTAGTACCCTTAGGGAAGAAGGCAAGGGGCAGGAACCGGGATTTACAGAAGACAACCTTCAGGAGGGAAAGAGTTGAGGTCAGGGATAGGGTGATCGAGGGTAACCGCATTCAAAGAGAGCAGGAATTCCCGTAGGGGGGAAAGAAATTTGTGGAAATTACGGGGGAGGCAAAGAAGGACGCCTAACATTCAGGGTTTTCCAAAAACTTGCGGAGGGGGGTAACTGATGGTGGTCGATTCGGTGCAAGACCTGAGCGGGGACCCTGCGAGGAGGTTCCAAGGGAGGCGGGGGGAGGCTGACCCAACAGAGCGGGGCGGCAATTCATCTCAACGCGAGGGGGAACTCTGAGCGCGCCATGAACCACTTCGTCGAGGGGCATACCGAGAGAGCCCGCAGGCGGGTCCCGGAGGTGGGGGAGAGAATAGGGAGAGCTTCATTCCTCTCGCTCGAGGGGGGGGACACGGGGGGGGGGAATTTTCTCAGGAAGGAAAACATAAACAACCCAGTGGCGAGGTATATCGGGAGGGACGGAAGATAATCAGAATCAAGTGAGCTTGGACCCCGGTAAGGGTTCAGGTTGCATGGGGAAAACCCGACGGCAAAGCGACGGACGTCGGAGGCAACCGGGGGGCAAGGAAGGATGGAAAGTCCTTGACGAAAGCAGCGATACAGGTAAGGGGGGAAAACGCTAAAAAAGAACAAAAACAAGTGAAGTTCAAGAAAGAATACGAAATGGACGGGCATGGCAACTTGAACAGGGAAAAGTTGATGCGGACGCCCAGAAGGCCATTCAATCTAGACGCCTGAAGAACTGAACAGAAAGAGGAGGTCAAGCCCAAGGTCAAAGCCGGGGTCGCAGAGTCCTGCGGCTAGCGAGAACAAGGCGGAAATGAGTCAAGAGGGACAAAAGTATCGAAAGGGGCATCGGGGGGTGTGTGTGAACACCAAGGGGGGGAAAGGGGGGGGCCCTTCCCCGAAGCGCAAAAGCTCGAAAGAAAAGAAAAGCGGGAAAAAAAAAGGGGGGGTCGAGTAGAAGGGGGAGGGGAGTAGATCATCGGAGAAGAAGCTCGGTTTACGAGAACGGGGGGCCTGGGGGATTTCTCAGGACTCGGGGAATCTTCTGAAAGGGGGTCGCCGAGGGGGGGGGAATATCCGGTGCAAACGCCAGAAGGGGCTTCTGACTAGAATCAAATGAAACTTGTGCGCAGGGGACGTGGGTCGTTTCGGGGATGGTTCGGGAAGGAAAAGACAAGTAAAGCTGACGTTTACTCAACGAGGGAATGGGAGAAAGGAATTAAAGGGTGCATAGATCTCAAAAAACGGATTGAGGAGGAATGAAAGATGACAGGATTGCATACCTCTTGTAAGACGGGGCGGGGGAATGAAACGGCCGTCTGTCGAGGCTTGCAGAGTCAAGAAGGGTCTAAAACTTCCATGGGAAGGCGCAGTCTTACCCAGGGGTGAATGGGATGAGCGAGAGAATCGGGCTTTTCCCGGGAGAGTTCCCTATATCAGGACGCGGAAGAAGAGGAACAAGCGGACGTAGACAAAGGACAGTGGCCGGAAGAGCTTTGGAGTCTTCAAAAAATCCTGACCGAGGGACTTCGGTCCCTCCCTTGAGAAGACAAGGGTACGACAGTGCAGGTCCACGAGTTAAGGCAGATCTTTTTGACAAAACAACGGGTCCACACCGTGAGGAAAGCACGACAGAAGGAACCTGGGGCCCAGGACCTATGGAAGCGGCACCCTTTCTCCGCGGGGCCGAACGAAGCGAGGGGACCCAGCGGGAATAACTCGGGGCCGGTGGAACAGGGGGGGGATCGATTAAAGCTTTCTGGGGACCAGAAGTATTTGTCCTACAGAAAGGATGCAGTGTAAGGGGGGGAGACATTCAACAAGCGTCAGACTATGTCTCTTAGGAAAGGGACGGGGAAGGAGGACTTAGTGCGTAACCGAAATGGAGAGCAGGAGTTAGGGGTTCTCACGGGGGGAAATATTGTACTGCCAAGGCCCCCAGGAAGGCGAGGTTGTAAAAGAGTGGCTTGTAAAAAGTCAAAAACCTGAAACCGGGCTAAGGGTCGAAGATCAAAAAAAAGGATCGGGTAGATTACTGACTAAGGGTATCAAACGAAAACTCACGTGCGGAAGGGAACTTCGGGAAAAAAAACCCCCTTGACAACTCCCGAGTCTCTTAAAGAATAGCCTCCCACCGAGGAGGCAAAAAAGGGCTTAGAAGGGAGGCCGAGAGCCCTGACCTGGAGAATTCAGGCTGAAGGGGAGCGAATTGAACAATATTCTTTCGCCGCTCAGGGGATGCCCAGAAGGGGGGGCGCGTATGAAAAGCCCACCTGGACTCGTGAAAAAGAGGTCAGTATTTTAACATGACAAGGGAACCCATCTGGCTAAACGTTAACGAGTTCAGCTAGTCCGGGGTTGCCGGAAGCGCAGAAAAACAACAATGGAGGGACAAAAAAACTCTATGCGCAGATCGAGCGATGATTCGACCAGCGCGAGAAACAACGAAAGCATTCAACCATAGAGAGACTGGCCCGGTAAGGGAACTCCTGGGGGCCCGAAGGGGGGAAAGAAGCACATGATCCAGCGTGGGCTTAACCGCGCAAAATGGTCATGTGTGAAGGGGGGTTGGGGACTTGACAATTAAACTTTCTTAGGGGGAAACTTCATGGAAAGAATAAAAAAAACCGGTGGATCCCAGTGCGAAGAAGCGGCGACCGTCTATTTGGGGACCCAGGAGGTACAAGGAAGGAAGGAAACTCCTTCTTGGAGAAAATGAAAACCCTACACAAATGAGGAGACGGACCCGAATCAAGAGGACACCAGAATTCAAGAGGTGGATAACCAAAGAGAAAGATAGTATACAGAGGTCAAAGGGTACAGGGTACGCAGGGGACTGGTCCAGGGGGACAAAGTTGGGGAAAACATTACTGGTAGGATGTCCGGGGGGTCTGGCATTTTCGCCGAGAGGTTTAGGGACATCGGAGAAGGCTCTGAAGAAAAAAGAAACAGGAGGGGGTAGAACTGTCGTTCGAAAAAAAATGTCGTCCGTGGAGTACGTCAGACGGCGCTTCTTGCCTTCGGAGGAGGGATCGCTTCGCGTGTCGCCAGGGTACGAGATCAAACAGGGAAGAAGAGAGTGGGGGAGAGAAGGGGGAGACTGGGAAAGAGGGCGTAACCCTGGATGAGGGCTTTGGGAGGGATGAACTGAGGTAACTGCAACTCTCTATGGACCGTCTTAAGGGAAGGTAGAGGAAAAAAAAAGCCTGGAAATTCGGAGAAAGGCTGTCTCGGAGCTAGACGAGCGGCTCCAAAACCGGCCCAGGTTTCGTTTGTCGGCCAAAGATGTGCAAGCACGGTGGTCGGCAAGTGGGACGCTGAAAGAATGTCGAGGGAAGGAAAGAATCGCATAGTGTTATCGGGTCAAAAGAACGGAGACGGCCTTTTGAAACTTTTTGGGCTCGAGGAGGGGAAGTTGCTGCCGCAAAGAGGATATAAGGGAGGACCAATTCGGGAAAGACCTTGAACGCATCTCGTTAATTGGCTCCTTTGGGGGGTAAGCAGTCGAGCTCTTCTTGACAAAAGGGTAGTTAGCCGCCGTTTTGTGAGTGAAGACGGAACGATCACAGTCCAGGGAGGAGGTTCGGTGTCGGAAGGACAGCGTGGAGGGAAATCGGAAATCCAGGGGTGGCGTATTGACGTCCTCGAAAGGAGGAGTTGACGTTTTGACCGCAGGGAAAGATGCTGGAACTAATTCTTTATGATCGAAAACAACAACGGAGGGGATTAAAGCGACATCAAGGGCTAAACCCATCGGGAAAAGAGGCGAACGGGAAATCTCCGCAATTCAACGTCAGCGAATCAGTTGGGGACGGCGTGCCCCCTACCAAAAGAAAGAAGCACGACCAACGACGACATCCCGTGAACTGGGGAGTCAGTCTCGCCCACGACACTGCTCTTCCTGACAAAACCTGGTTGGGCAGAACTACTACTCTCGGAACGAGACCACACCGGGCACCACTAAAAGACGGGGATTCAAGTATGCGGGGTTTCACTCATCCAATAACTGCATTTCTGGGGCGAGGGATCGGGAATCGCGCAACCCTGCCAAACGCAGGAGAAGGCACAAGGAAAGAAGGAGGCCGGGTAGTGGCAGGGACCGCACCATTTGCTAACCTAGTCCCGGCCAGGAGAACTCGGGGAAAAGTAGGGAGCGTCCCACACCTCCAAATAATTTTCAAAGGGGGAGCGCGAAAACAAATAAACGTGTCGGTATAGGAAGTCTATAGTCTACATGGGGGACAACTAAGAATCTCCGGAAACCCAGGGGCGCCCTAGGCATGGTACGGAAAAAACACAAGTCAGCAGGGTCCGAAACAGGGGAGGGTTGGTTCCGCATCGGGACAAAGGCAAGGCAGGTTAAAAAGGAATCGTCCTTCCAGTCGCGGGCGAAAAAAAATCCGACAAAAGAGTCGTATTGCAGATGGAAGAGAAACCGGGCCGACGATCCTCGGACGGGGGAAGATTCAGGCCTCGATACGGAAACGACAATCAGAATCGGAACAGGAAGACTACCAAATCATGGGCTAGTCAATCCGAAATCGACGAACTTTACTCAAAAATAATCACACCAAACCTAAAAAAGACGTCGAATAAAAGTCGAGGTGGGCAAGTCCAACGGAGCGGGAAATCAAAGTAAACCCGGACGGTCCTCCGACCGACTCTGGGAAAGGACAATCTACTGTTAACGCGTGCTGTCAGTCCAGGCGAAATGAGGAATGCGGGAACGTTGGAAAAATGAAGTTGGGGTCTCATTTTTAAGTCTGTGTGATAACGGGGGAGGGTTGTCAGTTGAAAGGGAAGCTAGGGACTGACTTCGGTGGAATTCCCCCTCTTGGGAATCCATAAACAATTGTCAACTTCGGCGACCCTTGGAAGAAAAAGAGTTTGGAAGGGGAGGGGCCTAGGGGGGTTTCCAATATTACGTTAAGGGGTTCGACGAACCAATAAAAAGTGGCCATTGCGCGTAAGCCCGCGAACGGGGAGAGTTCGTAAACCCGTCGGGTAAAGGCAATTTGAACGGAAACTCTGCTGCTAGACAAAGGACGGAGAGGGGAGGCATGTCTGAGGGGGGAGAGGGAATTTAATAATAAGAGAGGAAGATCTCTGGCCAGAAATTGGAGGTTCGCGAGCAGGGGACCGGCAATAGGCCGACTGTTCAACGGGGCATAGGGAAGGAATGGGGTTGAGAGTCGAGTGTCAAAACATCCTGACGTGGCACTTCGGTTCCAGGGGCTGGCCCGAGGGATCAAGCGAGACCAACACAGCGGAAGCAAAACTCAGGCGGAACGGGGGTAGGAAATAACTTCCTGCCGAGAAAGGACAGAGACTACAAGCGGAGGCGGGAAACCCGTCGAAGTCAATTTATTCAGATGAAGGTGGGGGGCGTCTTCATTGTCGGGGGTAAGCAACGAGGGATACTATGGTGTTTTCAGTTTGGATTGTCAACTAACGAGTGCATAAGGACCGTGAGTGCGGCGGATCGTCTGACGGTCGATAGAAGAAATATCGACGTGAGCTGGTGAAACAGAGGCGGTAAAGGGTTTCGTGACAAGTCGACAGAGGAAGAAGGGAGATAGGGGCCTGGAAGGACAGTAGAAACTGAGAAAGCAAGCAGCACATAAGGTATTTTGCGAACGCCGCATAAACGGGACTGCATTTGAAGAATCCTCAAAGCTGGCTGGAATTCGAAAGGGAAAAAGCAATTAAATGCGTCGAACTCAGTTCGACTACCCTCAAAACTGCGACTCCTTTCCGTGACGAAACTCGGAGGGACCAGGCCACAACGAAAAGGTCTTCACTGGGTCTAGTGACTTCTTCTCTTCTCGCGGATCCTAGGGAGGTATTCACTTAGAAAGGGGGTCAAACGGATGTTAAAATGGAAGACGGTTAAACCCTTAGGAGATGCCGTTAAAAACAAGATACCTACCCAATCCTTACTAACGGAGGAAAAAACGATTCCGGAAGGAGATACGAAGCCATCAAGAAACGTCAGGTCTCTCCGCGGACCAATGTTATGGGGGTCACCGGACGCGGAAAACTTCTGAGAAAGGGGGGAGGCAACTATGTTTAAACGAGAATGGAACGCCCCGAAGCTAGAAGAAAAAAGGGGGGGAGACTTGGATTCAAAGGTTCCTTGTCGTCGTTTCGTGTGAGCGTTCCCCGCCGATCGAAGAATGGAAAGGGGTGACACGGAAAGCCGCATTGAGCAATTCAGCGG
>Ga0179591_1346232_pt1 | contig 14473 bp, 17 predicted proteins | sample CZOMad2_1_08_16f_FD_182891 | JGI IMG/M metagenome (GOLD analysis project Ga0179591, IMG submission 182891) | Vadose zone soil fungal communities from Angelo Coast Range Reserve, California, USA - CZOMad2_1_08_16fungal (PacBio error correction) | ecosystem: Environmental > Terrestrial > Soil >...
AAAGCTATCTGGAAAGATCGCTTTAAGAAACAAAGGCTCAGTGCAATAGTCTGCCGATGCCTGAGGAGGATTCGGCCGCCGACAGCCTCGTAGGGCTTTTTCCGTCAAGGGCGGCCAAGAGCCAGATGCTTCGGTAACCTTCTCAATAAAGAAAAAAAAGAAGGGGCCAGGGCTCGTGAGGAACGTCCCTAGTAGAGCCGTTCTAATACGCGTCAACTGCGTAGTATATGCTGACCAGTGGGGAAATACTTCCTAGTCAAACTCGGAGAGGGGGATCCCGGTCTAAGAGGTAATTGGAAGGAGAGGGTCGTTTTATCGGGCATTTCGTATCCTTCTAAGTCGGTGGGTGGGGTTAAAAAAGAGAAAAAAAATGAGCGTTCCTAGAGGGCATAGAACTTCTGGCCCATGTCACTAACGAGCCCGTATTCAAGAAATTGCAAGGATCGGAAAACCACACGACTAAGAAAGGACCAATTAGCGCTCAAAGTAATTCCTGGTAGCAAGAAAGGCGGTGGTTCAAATCACGGAGATGAAAGGGGAGAAACAAGAAGGACACACCAGGCGCTTTCAGGCAAAAAAAGGAGAAGAGCTGCACTGCGAGCACCACCAGGCTTTTTTTGGTACAGAAACCGGTAGGGGGAACAGCCGCCACCTTTCACCACGGGCGCGGCAAAACAAGGCCCTCAGCGACGCACCGTCAAGAAAAAGGGAGCCACCCCCACAACCTCCCCTGACAAGAGAAGCATAATAGAAGAGAAAATCGTCCTTTGTCTCGCCCTAATCACATTAAAGGAGCCTTAGGGAGACGTGGTTGCCCTACGAAGGAAAGAGGGGCTTGAGGGGAAACAAATATCCCTGCCGAATCGGTCCTAGTAAAAGGCCAACGAGCAAAAGGCACACTTGAGGAAAAAAGGCCTCCAAGAAAAAAACATAGAACTCCCCAGATTCCCTAAAACCCAAAGCATCGGCATTATCAGCTTTTTCGCAGCTGGAACGCAGAACTCTCCAGGAGTGAAGAAAACTCCTGGAGAGTCACAGGAGCACCTTAAAAAGCGCAGACATCGAGACCTTACAGGGCCTAGTAGTTACATCCGAACGGATCGGGCAGACGTAAAAAAATCATAAATCTTCGGGTATAATATAGCGACCGCTTTATGTCAAATGTCAGCTCGGCAAACGCCACTCTGCGATACGTAAGCAAAAGCCCTTCCACAAGCATATAAACGCAAACAAATGGGTCACACGGCCATAAAAAAGCCGCGGGAAGGCTTGTACGGACTTCTCAGTGCACAGGAGGCTGACGAGTCCATAGGGCTTACTGTCCTCCATAAGTGAAAGAGGAGGTACCAATGTCGTGTCGCGAGGATAGGGGGAGGACGGAAGGGGAGACTGGAATAGAAAGGGAGAAGATCTATCAAAAAAAACATGAAGGAATCAAAAGACCCACCCGCCAAAGACGAGTAAGAAAAGGGGAATTGAAAGAACCAGGAAAGAAAGACAAAGGTCAACTTCTCAGAACGTCGTTTTTCGCGCTAGAGGAGTCGCGAAAGGGAAAGACCCGGGTTTTCGGTCAGAGCTTATCCGGTGGGAAAAACCTCGTTGGAGGAATAGAAACTAGCGCGCCAAAAAGCTCCAAAAACGTAGGAAAACAAAAAGACATCCAATTTCGGAAATTTATCCCTACCCCCGCAAACCAAGCCCGCAGCATCGGGACAAAAAAAACGGCCGACTACATCGGAAAAACCTGGGCCTCGAGAACTGCAGTTTCTACACTCGGAAGAAATCAGAGTTATTCTGTAGTCAACTCCAGGAAAGCACAGGACGGGGCAAACACGAACCCTAACCCCGACTTCCAAAATTTTGGAAAAGTGCTCGTTGAAGAAAAGAAAAGGGATCTCACCTTTCAGAACCCCAAAAGCGGACTACCTACATCTTCAAGGCTGATCGGGGAAAAGAAAGCGAAGGAAAGGGCCCGGGATCACCCCAAGGACGATCCCCGAGCTCGAACTATGCTCCTTCGGGAAGCTGGGCGGCAGGTGTCGTAAAAAGCCTAGACCGCTAGCTCAAAAACCGCGAGGATCAAAAGGGGAAGCAACCGAAATGCCCGAAAAGAAAAAGAACAGAAATCGAAAAAACCCGTCTCACAAAACAAAGTCCAACTGGGGAAAAGAAAAACAGCAGACCAAATCCGAAGAAATACAGAACTTAAAGCTACTCCTAGAAGAAGGGGCGAAGAGGTCTCCAAGCTAGTCATAAGGACCCCTATATTCAAAGAGGAAAAAAAGCCCAAGCAAACCCGACATGGGCTTCGCCAGCAGAGCACCTCGAAAACCATCTGAACATCGGGGCCAAAAGGAAGGAAGTCGACCTCGTCCAAGGAAAACGTAAAACTCAACCCCGCGACCACTAACTACCTTCCGTACCAAGAATCAACAAAAGAAACAGATCTCTAGAAACAGACACTTGATTATTAAAAGAAGAAGAGAGAATATTTCGTCAGTCAAAGAAAGCCGGAGTGCAAAGTGTCTTGGGGGAAGGTTTTTACCTTTTTAGCGGGGCGGGCGCGCTCTGGTATGACGAGGTGCTGCTGGAGCGTCCTGGAGGGAGGGAGGGTGCGAGAGGCGGGGGATATAGTTCTGTCTGCGGGGCGGAAGAAAAAAGAAAAAAAAGCTGATCAATGAAGGGGGTCTGGTGTAGGGGGAACCAGCGTTTAGGTCCTTGACTGTGGGGGGGGTGTGTCTCTTCCTTGGGCGCTGCGGACCTATGGGAAGCTGCGTGAGGGCCGATCCTAGAAGGTGCCTCTTGTAGCGCGGGGTCAGACGCCCAAAAAAAAAGAAAAAAAGATCCTCTAGAAAGAGGAAAAACAGGTTGTTTTTTTGGGGGGGGAGAGCTCGGCTTCGCTAGGGGGGAGGGAAGAGGGAAGGTTATCTCGTCTAACTGTACTCTGTCGGTCGACGCGGGAGTGCGGACCGGTCTATTTCTTTGGGGCGAAGAGGGAGAAACACAAAAGGTGCGGTGAGGGTCTGGCACTCCGTCTTAATATTTGCTCTCTAGATAGAAATGTCGGCGGGTCTCACCTTTGTCAGGGGGGGCAGCAAGTGAGGACTGGTTCAGGGGGAGGAGCGACTGTTAGACCAAGGGGCGTCGGGATACGCGACTCCTGGCTTCCTTCCTTTAGGGCATATAAAGAGGGTGGTCGGTGAGAGCGTACTTATCAACTAAAACGTCAGAGGCTCTGACTGAACCTTCGGCACGGGAAGGACGAACGCCGCTCGTACGAAAAAAGGAGAGGCGCTCATTATGCGATGGGAAGAACGGCGCGGGGAAACGGCGAATGAGTGCTTGTTTCGGGTGGGGGGGGGGGGAAAAATAGAATCTCTGGTCAGGGATCTGCGGCTCTTCACCGGAAAACGGCCATGCGGGAGAGGATCACACCTCGAGAACAGGGGCGCGGTAAAAACACACTGACATGAAGGAACCAGAGGACGTCAGTCAGAGCTTTTCTCCTTTCAGGTCGCGGAGAGGGGGGGAGGCAGGGAGAACCGTAAAAGGCCCTCTTCCGAGGGTTGTACGGGGAGACGCTCTCTCAGGGGTCTGGGGTGGGTGCCGTTAAAGGCGGGTGGTTGTGGCGAGACAAGGCGCAGACTTTGATCCATAGGCCTGGATGATGGGGGGGCCGGGGGTGGGTGGGGGGGGGGGGGGTGCCTGATCTCGGGGGGGGGTGAGTGGGGAATGTAAAAAAAGTTCCTTTTACTCTCGTGGGGGCGGCGTGCGGGGCGGTGGAATGGCTGTGCTGGCTTGGGGCTTAAACAGTTCTCACTGGGGAACCGTCGAGGCTTCGGGGTTCAAGCGGAACCCCTGGAAACTGAAATGGACAGTGTTCTTGGTAAAAAAGGAGGGGTCTTGCTGGTGTAGGCCTCTTTGAGGGGGACGGGGGGTTCTTTCGTCTCCCGGGATGTGCAGGGAAGGGGCCATTGGAGAGAAAAGGGGAATATGTGGCTTCGGTCACTTCCTCAAACGGATTCACTTCCTTGAAGAGAGGTCGGTGATCAGAAATGAGCTTTTGGCTGATATACAAAGGACTGCAGGGATGCGCCCGAGACTTGGTGGAGGAGGGGAACGAAAATGCGGTGGTGTGCACTCGCCGCGCTTCAGGGGAACTGGTGACGGCCGGAGGGGTGACCGGGGTCCAGTTGGGACATGGAGTTTTCTTTTGAAAAGGAATACCTGGCTGGGGGACAGCGGATCTCTCTTCTTTTCGGAAACGGCAGGGGGAAGAAGGAAAGTTCGGGCTAGATTCCAGAAATTATCCTGAGTCAAAAGCCTGGTTCCCGAAAGGGAGGGAAACAAGGAACATGGGGGACTCTTTCCTTTGCTTTCTAGTGCATGGGGGGAAGGGGGTACGACCCTCGCCATCAGTTGGCTGCGGGCCCTAAGGTTGGCGTTACGGCAGATAGGAGGAAAATGTAGGGAAAAAGGCGCAAAATGTTTTGGGGAGATAGGAATAAAGCACAAAAAGCTACTCTCTCAGGAGGACGGTTAGAGAAACACCGAACCGCCCTACATCAGACCGCTTAGCGAAATCCTTACTAGGTCTCTTCAAAGGGGGCTGGAACGGAGAAAAAGCAAATGGTTCGCCCCGAGAAGCAAACTTATAAAAGAAAAAGAGACTCTACTGAAGGGCAGGGAGATTTACCAGTCCTTATTGCTTTCAGTTGAAGAAGCCATATTCTCTCCGAAAGGCGGCAGGCCTTAGGGCAAGAAAAAGGGAGATTCGGCCGAACGCGATCTCCGGCACTAAGGTAAAGCCATCTTGATAAGAACTAATCCCTAGGAGAGTTCCGCGAATCAACAACAGCACAAAGGAAAAGAAGAGAGGGGGTTCAGAAGGATCGATGAAGGGATAGGATTTACCTGTCTCATTGTATTCGCCTAAAGAGAAAAAGTGTCGTAACCCTAGAGCTGGAAAGAACTTTTCCGGGGACATCGCTGTAGGGAAGTATCCATCTGGCGAGAACAGATCAATCCCTCCCGTCACAGGAGGCCCGCCAAAGGAGTCAGGCTCACGACGAATCTCTTCTACGGCGGATGGGATCCATGGTCGAAAGGAGTAATCTCTTTGCAAGGACTCGCGGAATATCGGCGTAGCCTGACTTGGGTCGTTTTCGGGGGGTTGAGTGGGATCGACATTTAGCTCCTGCGAGGGGCGGAGGGTGTTGGTTTTCAACCGACGACGATACCCGACAAAAATTAGCCTGCCTACGTGAACGACTGGCAAGTCATAGCAACAGGCAGGAGACGAGCTCGAAACTTATGCTCTTTATAGCCGAGAGGGCAAAAAAAAAAAGAAAGGAGACCGTCAAAAAGAGCAGGCGGCTTTTCTAAACAGGGGGCGAGAGACAAAGGGGCGGTGAAGGCATTCTCCTCGCGAGGAAGGGACCGTAAAAGGAAAAAGAAAAAAAGCCTTGGGACCAACAGGGTATCACCGCCTCTATCAAAATAAAGGGGACGGGGGGGGTGTTCAAAAAAACGGCGACATGGGCGAAAAAGAGCCCGTTAACAGAAGGCAAAAGCCAGACATCTCTATTTCCGAGCGGCAACGGAACGCAGACGCTAAAAAACCGGCCTCCACACCTGCCGACCGCGAGAGCAGTCAGCCAAGGCTCCATGTCGGCGGCAAGGATCTCATGAAAGAAAACGGGGGAGTAAGAGACTGGGGTGACCCGGACGTGTCAGAGGCTGGGTGATTGGTCACAGTCTATCGGTTCCATAAGTTTCCGAAAACCATCACGAGCCAGTCCATAAAAGTTCCGCTCCTCCTGGAACTCACCCTTCCAAAGGAAGGAAGAAACTGACTCACGCAATGGCTAGAACCACATCGGTTCATTAAATATCATGGTAAGAATTTGACACTCCTCTGATCCCTATTATCAGCCCCTGGAAAAAAGAAACATGACGCAGAGTAAGGAGACGTTCCATCACGAGAGCCGCCGCTGGAAGAACATTCAAAGGCCTTGGGTTACATATCTACTCTATCGGGCGCGAAATAACATCAAAAACTCTTCGGGGGAAGGAAAGTCGAGCACGGGGTGGTCTTCCTCTCTATAAAAGCAAAGAAGAAAGATAACGTCAGAACGAGGCCACATCAGAATCAGAGGGTAAACCACCAAATTTCTAACTGAAGAGGAAGGGCAGAGAAATTTGACTAAACAGGGAAAAAAAGGGCAACTCACGATAGTGCAGAGAGGGAAAAGGGGAACCTGGGGGAAAATAAAAAAATGAGCCCAGAGGCTGAACGCCAGAGACGCCGCGCTGTATACGCCTCTATCAAGTTACCAGCGGCGAATCAAGACAGAAGTGACCGGGAGGGAGGAAATACAATCCCCACTCTACGGAAAGAGAAAGGTGGAAGTGAAATCCTGGAAGGTTCTTCATCTCAAACTCGAGGGAGGACGCATATCTGGGGGGAGGGGCGGGAGGGAAGAGGTACCTTGAAAACGTGGAAAAAAAAGGTTTCATCGAGTATACAGGCCGTCCCTTTTTTCGATGACCGCAAACGAAAACCATCCAATCAGAGATCTAGGCTAACCTGCCGGAAAAGGTCGCGTCGCGTGAGAACAGAAGCCACCAAGTCCCTCACCTAACCCAAAAAAGAAGAAACTTATCCGACCATTCTCCAACGAAAGCGACAAAAAATGGAAATATGGGGAGAAAAGCTGAACAAGGGAGGACGAGGAAGGCAACTCGGAAAGGAAGAGGCAAAATAACCATAAAGAGAAAAAAGACCCTTTGTACTGACGATTCCACAAACCTCCCCCGGGCCAACTAATAACCGCTCGGAAAAGGAAAGCACAAGCGGAGACCTCCAGCGTCGAGGTCCCTATTCACCCACCCAGATGGAACGAAGAGACTAGAACCCGCTGTTCTCCGAAAAGGGCGGAATAACTTAGCAGGAAACCAGCGCTAAAGCACCCCACCGCGATTTGAGCGCCCGCCAGAGCGACAGCACAGAATCCGGCCACAGCCCCCCACGAAAAAATCAGAAAAGAAAAATCCCGGCACCAGAACGGAAAGGACCCCCCCCGAAGAGAACCGGGAGTCAAAGGAACAGAAAAGGGAAAAGAAAAAGAATTGCCGAAACGAGGAAAAGAAGTCATCACCTCTATAGGAGGAAGCAACTCAACTACCTCAGTCTTCTCCCTACACCTCTAGACAAAAAAAAAAAAGAGAGCCGGCCAACGGACAATCAACTCCCTGGAACAACGGCCCAGAAGAACCGTCCGACGTACGAGAAATCTAGAGAGACGAACACTTATGTAGGATAAGTAGACCGATTATGGTGTCCTTTCTTGTTCTTTCGGAGGGCGGTGGGATTTTACAGGGACTTTCTCTTCTTCTCGACTGGGTATTTCTATTTCGCTTTGCTTAGTTCGAAGAAGAGGTCCGGGTGATTGTGTAGGGGGGAGAGCTTGAGAATCAAATTGTGCGTGGGGGCGGACGGAACTCATGGCGCCCCTTCCGTCAGCAGAACGGGATTCGAAGTTGAGTCGGCGGGAGAAAGTCGGGGCTTTTTATTTTGCTCTGGACGGTTGGGGGTGAATGCCTGGGTGCCGTGCTTAGGCGAGGAAGGTGAGACGCCTCGAAAGGGGCTTTCTCGGCGGGGAGAAGCCCTTTCTCTCGACAAGAGAGCGAATCGGAAAAAGAAAACGGGGGGAGATAGGATCGTAAGTATGTTTTATCTTTCCCTTTACTCGCTCTCTTGCTTGCAGAGATGGTCAACGCTCTGTCGTTCCGGGTGCGGGGTCCCGGGGCGAAATCTTTTGGGAGAGCGACAAACAAAAAAAAAGTGAGTTCGGTTCGGTTGGGAAGAGGGGAGGGTGAGTTTCTCAAAAAATCTAGAGAGGAGGTTACAGGGAGCCAGATGACATTGGGGAAAAAAGGCGGAGTCGGAGGTTAGCAGGCGCACGGCTTTTTTTCTTTCCTTGGTAGGCAAAAGAGGAAGCTACAGGTATGGTGCTGCCGTTCCTTATAAGCCTTCTTTTTGCTCAGTTGGGAGGCGCGCTTTTACTGAGCTAGAACGGGCCATCTCGGTCGAGGAAAAGGAACTAAAAGGAAAAGGGAAAGGGTCACAAGAGAAGATAGCGCGACGAAACAGCAGGGAGCCCAGTAAAATTATTCGCACAAGGCGGGAAGGGCAGGGGAGGGTCCAAGTCTACTTCTCGTTGCTGTTGAGGGGGGGGGGTGAGGGAAAAAGGGGTATTTGAGGAATCTTGTCACGGGGCGGGGTCTAGCTTCACCGTCCTTAGCCATCGCTCAACCGACTGTTTAAAAAGGGCGGTGAGAAGGGCTGGAGTCACATGGTTCACCGATATGAATGGAGTACGACATTACGCGCGTTTGGGTACGTACAAAGAATAGGGAGGAGGTTGTCTTAGCAAACAGTTGTCGGGGGGCGTCGAAATAAAGGGTGGAAACGGGGGACGACGCTCGAACTGGTTTGGTCTTGGGTATCTCGGCGGCAGTGCCAAAATCGTATCTCAGAGCTGTATGCTTTAGGGAGGGAGATAGCGAGGAGGCAAAATACGGGCAGTTCGGTCAGGGATCTGGCGGCGGGGGAAAAAAGTTCTGTTGGAAAGGAAAATAAAACTGGATAGAGAAAAGGAGGGAGCTGGCTCATCTTGTCAGGTCAAGATTACCAAAAAAAAAGATTGGTAACGATTATTGGTTGGGTTCAAAGGCGGAATCGTCTCATTTTCTGCCTGCGTTTCGTAGGGAGGCCGTGCGGGGGGAAATGCTCAAAAAAAAAGTCGGGACGATGCCAGATTAGGGGACCAGAAATTGGAACAGATCAAAAAAAGTTTACTAAAAGCCGTTGGGAAAAGTCTTTCTAAAGAGAAGAAAAATTACGCTAGGGGGAGGCCCGACCCGGCAGGTTTAGCTGAGGCTTCTAGCTGTCATGGGGGGGGGGGTGCGTCTGGGGCGTTCGTGGAAAAAAGGGCGAAAACGCTGACTTTCTGAAAGGACTTGTTACCGGAAACGGGTGGATTCAAGGGCAAAAAAACCTTTACCAGCAACAGACCTGGCGGGTTTCTTCGCTGCTCCCTGGCAGGAAACTGAGTACGAATCGTTTACGGGAATCGTTCCAGCCTTGATGAGGAGAGCCGGTCAAAAGACCCGGGGAGCAGGACCTGAGCAACGCAAACGAAACTTCTCATTAAAAAGAATAGAGGGAGTGGTGCAAGGCTTTCATCCAGCTAATCCTGGCGCGGGTCACTGAATGGAGACGTACAGGAACGAGGCAATCGTCCAGGTCCTCATTTGGTGGAGGAAAGGACAGAGGGCGGCAACCTAAAGAACTAGTGTCAAAGAAAAAACGAGTTGAGAAATAAACACCGAACAGATACTCGACCCTCTACCAGTCGACGAGGGGGACCGATTTGAAGAGGTAGGGAGATACGGGATCCCAATGGGGAAAGAACTCCTCTCCGCAAAGGTAAAAAGAGAAGGAGCGAGAGCTCGAACCGGAGAAGGAAAGGGCGGAAAGGGGAAGGGAGTCTGGTCAGGAGACAGCGAATGGGGGGAGAGGGCAGAGAGAATTCTACCGGTCGACTAGCTGGCGGCGGGACGGACGAGGAAGGACCTAGCCTAATACCGTCAAAAAGAACGGAGACGATCCCGTAACGTGCATAAGAATCTCAAAAAAAAAAGGAAAGGAAAGATAGAAGGAGCGGAGATCGGAGGGAAGAAAGCAAAAGTCTCATTGGAAAGAAACTCAGAGTTCAGGGCCGAACGTAGCTTCCGAAGAGGGCGAGGGCCAGAAAAATCGGAAGCGTCGAGAGAAAACCAAACCTTCCCTTCCGAAAGGGAGACTTCAACGGGAGGAAGAGATCTGCGCGAACTGAGGAAGTGCGTCGCGGAGGGACGCCCATTGGGGCCGTGAACTCCGATGCGAAAGGTAGGCACCTAGTAAGGGTCATGGGAGAGGTACAAAGGTTGACTGTGTTTATATCATGGTCGGGCGAATGCGAGTTCTACTTAGGGTGGGGGGAGGTTGCCCGCTCTAACCGAAAAGGTATAAACTGCCTGGGGACCGGGAAGAGGACTTTTCCGTCACCGCAGCGTACAAGAGCCACTTATCTAAGAAAGGAAACAATAGAAGGCGAAGCCCTGGCCAGGTCAGCGTGCGTTGACTCAGGAACGTCTTGCCCCAGGGCGGTGACCTGCGGGAGGCAGGCGGAGGGGAAAAAACAATAGAGAAAGAAGTCTACCCAGGCCAGAATCCCTCCGGGCCCTACCGGGGGGGGAAGCCGCGTCGAAGAGAGTGTTTTTGGGTTTTCCACGAGAGAAAAAGTTCAGGACATGACAAAGCCGGCAGCAAGAACACGAACTATAAGAAGAAGGAACAGAGGAGTTCTATTCAGACCTTCCCAGTCCAGCACAGAAAAGCCTCCACCACCCCTCAGAAAGGGGTCTCGAAGAATCGAAAAGCTAATGTTAAGGGCTTCTGACCCTATAGGGAAGAGGGAATAAGGAAAGGTTGGTCCGACAAACTAGTAAAGTAAAATGAGATACGTTCCAAATAGAAACGCAAGCCTAAATCTTTAGGAAAAGTTATCCTAGAAGGAACAGCCAATTGTCCTAAGCTCCCCGGCCGACAAGGATCAAGCCCCGCCTGCACCCTCTACCAAAAGGTCGTCATAAAGAAGACTTTTCAAGGGTAAAAGGTAAGACGCGATCAATATGATCACAAAGAAGTGAAAGTCAAAACCGGCTCGTATCAAGAGAGGAGCAACACTATCTCCTGGGATACACTTACATGACCCGATGGTACAATAGAGAAATGCCATCCATCAGCGCGTTGTAATATCGTCGCCCGTCGGGACCACTGGTCAAAGAAGAAAACCAGTGCGATAAGACTCCCCTTCCACATCAAGGTTAAGAGACGCCACCTACACCAACGTAAAGGCAAAGAACAACGCGGAAGGGCTATCGTAAACGCGCGTTCCCTCTTGACGAGGGGAAATAGATTGGGCTTAGAAAGAAGAGGACATAAACAGTTTACCTCTCAAGGTTAAAAGGAGTTCCTGTTGGGAAGAAGGACGAATTTTGGTAGCCTCATAGCCCCGTGGACATCTCTAGCAAGGAAATACGCCGGGGAGCCACGGGACCCCCCCGAACAGATACTAGGATAGACCGGGGCCGCGAACTTGTCCGGTGTAATTCAGGCCTCTTGCTCCTGCCGAGAAGGGGAACAGGAAGTCCTGATCCTTAAGAAAACCTTTAAAGCCCGAGCTAAAAGGGGCGTCATCTAGAAGACTGTTTCAGTGTGACCCAGAGCAAGGAAGAAAAAACGAAGCAAGAAGGATAGAGACCGATTCCTGCGTGCCCGTCAAACTCGGGAAGGATAACCCGCGCCCTCATCTCCACCCAAAAAGAGCCTTGATCCCTCCGAAATAATGGGGGGAAACACCGCGGTCGAAACACCATGCCATAGTTATACTCTGACACAGAAATAACGAGGAACTAAGTCGGCTCCTTCGGGAGGAACCTAAAAAGCAGATTAAAGAAATCCATCGGTTTTTTGAGGAGTATGTCGAACCAAAGCCCATCTAGCTCCCCCACTCAAGAGGAGGGACCGACAATCTACCGCGTCGTCCCAATTCGCCCGCGTCGTCCATGTCCCGATCATCCAAAAACAAGGGATAAGGAGGAAAAAGATAAAAATGTCGAAAACACCGAGGTGATAAGAGATCTTCGATTTTTCTAGAGACGTAAGGGCTTTACAAAGACTCAGCCGCTATATCCAACCACAAGCTCTATTATGAGAAAAACCCATCTGGAAAAAAAAAAAGGCCTAAGTAACACAGCGACACACGCCTGGGCCCGAGCCAAAAAAAAGAAAAAAAGCCCCACCAAGCGATACCCTCCCAAAGGAAAAAGTGCAACTACGCTACCTCAACGTTCCTCCAAGAGGAAAACCAAGTATCATCCAAAAGAAAAGCAGCTCAGCACCCGAACCCTTCTCGGGCGCTCCTCAAGAAAAACATAAGTCCATCGAACCTCTATCAAACCTGCGCCTCCAAGGCAGAGAAAAGAGGAACAAAACTCCCGCGCCGACCAAGAATCTCGAAAAAAATAGAGGGAGAAAAAGCCACAAAAAAAAAAGGAGGAGGAAAAATAATTTTCTTCGCTTCTTTTGAAGGGAAGAGGGGTGATGCGTCGGCTTGGCAGGCGTTCAGTACGGGCTCGCGCTCGGGAGAAAACTGGAGAGGGTGATGGACGGCGATCCGGGGACGGTGCGGGTGCATAGATCGCTAGAAAAGCTGATCGGGAGGGGGGAGGCCGAGTGGAGGTCGTTCTCTTTCTCATCCCGTGGGAGACGGAAAAAAAAGTCAGGAGTGGCGGATGGGCGCTTTTCGGCGTGGATGAGGTGCCGGATTCTGAGTTCAGGCTGCCGGGCGGTAGAAAGAGAGGTGTGGAGCTAGGGTCGCTTTTCCTAAGCCCGGAAGAAAAAAAAGGGCGGGAAAAGGGTCGAGAAAAGAAACTTTCGATCTGTGGGATGAGCAAGAGGGGACCTGGAGGGGCTCAGCTTGAGACGAGGGGGGGAGCTGACGTCGACGCGTGATTTCTTGCCGGTCGGGCGTGGGCCATGAGCACAACACCGTGGATTCGGGGGGTTAGGGGGAGGGGGGGTTGGGGCCAACAAGCCAACCCCTGGTAGAAAGATGGCGTGCGAAAGGATCTCTTGGCGCGGGAGAAGGATGGGAATCTTCATTGGAGGGGGAGATGGCGAACGGCGAATGAGGGCTTCCTTTGGAGGGAGCGCGACAGAAGAAACTTAATTAATTGAGGCGAAGTATCCTTCTGGGGGGAGAGGTGGCGCTCGACGTGTTACGTGAAAGAACTGCTTGGGGGGATAAGAGACTGAACGACCGTCCTTTAACTGCGTCAAAATCCTAGAGGAAAAGACGACTACAAAATGCCTCTAAGGGCCTCCTTATTCTGAAGAAAAGGCCGGGTAAAGAGAACTCGTGTCGAGGTTGGTTCTGGTGGATGCCTCTATGCTTATCTCGAGGGGGGGATACTGTGGGTCTTACACGTCCTTCCGAGAGGATCAACGACCCTTGAGAATGGCGCGTCAAATTAGGCACTTTTGGGGCACTCTAGAAAGGTCGTAGGCTGGTTCGGCGGGACAAGCCCCCGGTTTAGCCGGGTGTTTTGGGTCTTTCTAAAAAGGTTGGGGTCTTGGTCGGATGGAAAGGGTGATGTGGAATAAGGATCGCCGCCGGGGATCGTGATCGCAAAAAAGGAATGGCCAAGAAAGGAGAGTCTCTCCTCCCGCGATGAGGCAGGGGGAGAAGAAGCCAGGGGCGCTGCTTGGGCAAATAACGGCAAAAGTGTTAAAATAGCTGCTTCGGCTCTGCATGAAGGGATGTGCTGGTTCAGAAACCGCGGGCGCCTTGTGGACTAAAAAATCTCTGAGGGGAGGGGGGTAAAAGACCCTCTGTAGATTCCTGCCTGGAAATGCGGGGTTTGTCTAATAGGAGGAACTTTACTAAAAGGGTCGTTGGAGAAACGGGCAGTGCGGGGCGCCGTGCTGTACAGGGCGACTCTTTCTCGGAAAGAGGAGGGGAGTAGATTTTTGAAAAAAACACGTAACCTCCATCAGGTAAAGTAACGGTGTGTCCATTGTTTCTACTGGAGCGCTAATTAACTGGGAAAAGGACGACAGGAGCGTTCATTAGTTCTGGATGCAAGCGGGGAGGGGCGGTGTTGCGTGAGGCTGGAGGGAGGGGGCCACGCTAAAAAAAAGGTATGAGGGCGGACGGTGACGTTTTTCAGGGGGTTGGTCATGAGCCGGTGTCGTTCGAAAAACAGTATTTGCTCCGGAGGGATGCTTCCAAGGTAAACGGCCCGGGTGAAGCGTACGGATCTTGGATGAGAAAACTAACCGTGATAAGAATGAGGTAACGCCCTCCGCGGTCCTGAGCAAAACCCGCCTAAAAAAAAAGGGGGGGAGCCGGGGGCTTGCGCCTAAGTCCTCCCGTCGCCATCCTTACAAGAGCAAGGGAGATGACCAGGAGTTCGGCGGCGTCAAGGCTCATGTTGGGGGGCGGAGCTGATTGCAAAGAGGAAGAAAGAAACAAAAAACAAAAAGAAGGGTTCGACCCTCGCAGGATCCAATTTCGATCACCAAAGAAAGTCTTAAAGGAAGAAATAAAAAGGCTATCGGGGTCCGTGGCGGACTTCTGGAACGAAAAGTGAAAAAAAAGGGGGGGGTCCGACTCCTGACGCCGTAGACGCGCTGTCTCTCCTCTCTACTCCTGTCCTGGAGGAGAACCGGGAAAGGATGGGTCTGACAACATTATGCTGTGGAAAGACGATGAGGAAAAAAGGCGACCTGTTCAGTCGGGGAGGAAAGAGAGAGGACCTTCGCCGGAAGAACGGCGTAGCAAAAGAACAGCAGAGAGGA
>Ga0179591_1323085_pt1 | contig 14472 bp, 6 predicted proteins | sample CZOMad2_1_08_16f_FD_182891 | JGI IMG/M metagenome (GOLD analysis project Ga0179591, IMG submission 182891) | Vadose zone soil fungal communities from Angelo Coast Range Reserve, California, USA - CZOMad2_1_08_16fungal (PacBio error correction) | ecosystem: Environmental > Terrestrial > Soil >...
GGGGCGGGGGCCACCTCTAAAAATTACGCATGGAAAAAAAATTCAATACATCAGGAGACGGAATCTTTACAGTATGAAAGGTAAAAGGATGTTACATTGGAAAATTTCAACTACGCCTTTTATAAAACTAATTATCTACCTTTGGCCGCAATATCATTTCTTGTAAACGGGAATTAGCTGAGCCGGCGATATCAGGTTACTCGGAAGGAGAGGGCAGGGCGGGAGCGATGTTTACAATCTGAAGGGGGTAAGGGGGCAGCATTAGGGAAGGTGATCATTCCTTTACTTGATTGTAAGGAAAAACATAAAGGAAAAGAGTCCTTCAGGCATGCATACGGGCGCATGAACGTAGCAAGGGACAGAGGACGAGGCTCTTCCTCTTCCATTCAACCTATATTACCACATGCTAAGAATATCCGCTTTTCATAAAAACTAACTTGTATGCATTACAAAATCGGAACTATAGGAATAGACCATCGGACCTTTGAAAGCCGAGCCAACGGGTTATATCGTCGCATCGGTATGCTTGTGGGGTGTGTCTTTGGTTAAAGCAGGGGTTACACATTGGTGGCACATTCTCCATAATTAATTCGATCGGGGAGACTGGGGGAATAAAGGCAAAGAGGAATAACTCCGGCAAGAGGAGCTCGAGCTACCTCGACGGCGGAACCTCACTAGACTGGGAAGCGGGGTTTGCGGCCGGCTGCCAAGTACACTCGGAGGGGGGACACAGGTAAAGAGAGGGATGAGCCTCTCAAAAAAAAAAAAGGTGAAAATATGAGCCGCCACGAAGGTGAGGTCCATTTTTAGGGGCTAAAGAACGTCGTGCGTTACGAGGACGCCAAAAAAACGCCGCGTAATTCAACAAAGGAACCTATCTTGCCGGACGAGAATCAGACCTTCTTAGCGAGGAATTGGGATCTGGGTATGTATGGTATAACCAACCTGACAAGAAACCCTTCCCGGAAACAAAAAAGTCGGGAGAATAGTCGCTCTCACCATTGTGGAAAGGCACCCACCACAAACAACTATCCCACCCTAAACCGTGATCAGAAATCCGGCGGACGTTGGTGATCCACAGGAGGAGTTTGATGAGGATATTGGATGGGCGAGGCAAAAGTCTGTCTACGATAACACACATGGGCCCGCGCACGCACAAAAGCGCGCTTCGAGAGAAAAAAGGGGCAAAACACTACAGCAAAGGGGAAGGCAGAAGGAAAGTCACGACGCGGGTTCTGTGCAGAAATTCATAGCGCAGTCTATTCTGACCAAGTGATCCGCGGGCCATGTGTTTACTGAAAATATGGCAAGAACAGAGTACGGAAGGATTCCGAAAGGGCTGGGAAACAAGGGCCTACTTGAAGACGGTTAAACAGCCGGCGACACGAATCTAGTAATTGTGAAGCAGGGGGCCTCCTATCAAATCGCGTGAGCGTACGGCTGCGAATGTCAACATGAGAGAGGGCCGAGACGTACTTATTGGGCTTTAGGGGAATCAATCCCATAGAGGTGTTGAAGGTGGAAAAACGGACATCCTGGCGGAGACGAAGGCAGGAGAGATGCGGCTTGAGCGGCCAAGCGCGCATACTTCAAGGACCGGTTAATGAAACTTTAGGGACAAGAAACCGACCTAGAAAGGGCACATAGCAATGTTTGTAATTTTGGTTCGGGTGCGGCGGGGACGCCCGGATTTAGAAGATAACCTCCCCAGACGTAGTGTCTTAGGCACTAAGGGTGCGCGTCTCACTCTAGAGGGGCACCGATATACTGTTAAGTCCTCCATCGGGTAGTGCTGCGAGACACAGGAAAAAGCGGGTAATGATCGCTCCAATCTGGGCTGTTTGAGTCAAAGGCAAAAGGGATCCGGTAGGAAAGAGGAAGCGGGAAGGGGAACGGTCCTAACGCAGAAAGGGAGATGGCCAAGTTCGGGATGGCTAACCGTACCTTTGGCTAACAAGACTCGCTAGAGAAGACGATAGGTAGTTTACTTAATCTAAGGTCAAATATCCATCATATGACGCCTGTTTGGCCCGGGGGGGTACGACTTAACGTGTGATTCATTCCCCGTCGAGCGAGAAGAAAACTCCTATTGTGGTGTGCACTTATAACAGAGAAAAAACAAAAAACTGGCCCGAAAAGAAAGGGGGGCGCGGAATATGTAGAGCGTGCGCTAAATTAACATACGCTAAAAAGATCTCCTTGCGGGGGGAAAAAACTCAGAGAAGGAACGAAGGGGGCCTACCAAAAGAGCCTGAAAAGCTACGTCATTCCAGACTGGGTGCTTTTCGGAATACATCCTTATTAGGACAAAGCGCAAATCCGAAACTAGTGTGGGTGAAAAATGAAAAGGGCAGACTACAACAAGTAATTCAACACTCCGGAATCACAGAGAAGGTGTTCTTTAAATGTTAAGAACCCTTTGCTTTGCACTGTCAGCCATGGGCGGTGCTGTGCAGCAAGATGTACGAAATTTCATGTAAAGTACAGGCCCGGGCAAGTTGATGTAAATGGGAAAGAAAGAAGTCAGCAATGCCGCAGGCAGCCTCTTCACGCTGCCCTCCTTGACCCTGGAGTTGGACCCCGGACCGGCAAAACAAAAAACAAATCCAGCCACAACAGGAAAGACACGCAGAGTCGCTCTTTAAAGAGGAAACAAAAACGAAAAAACGTGAGGGCGCAAGAAATTTCGCCCCAACAACAGACGGGCTGTAACTCCCCTCTTGATGCTATAAAAAAACCACCAAGAATTACCAAAAAAGCGACGTCTTCGAAGCCATTTCCTCCACCGGGAGGTAAAGGGTTTTGAGTCAAAAATGTCGTTTTGGCTGCGGATCCTATATCCCCAAAACACCCCCCGACCGCAAAAATTAAAAAGCCAAAGAAGCACGACCCAACAGTATATTATCCGAAGGGATTCCCAACGAAAAACAAAAAATGTGGGGAATGCTTCCTCCTAGAATTTGGCGGGGGTCCTCAAAGCTCTCAAAGCGGACTCCAACAAAAATTGTGTGGGAATACCTCTAGATAACCTGGGAAAAAAATAGACTCAGCCACTTTAAGGGTCGGCGTTTTTTTACGATGAAAAGAAAGGGAATCTAGTGGAGGGGAGTGCCACGAGTTTATGAAGTCGGGCAGCAAGAATGCGGAAGATGAAGGGGAAGCGCGCGTGAGGGGGAGGCGGATAAAGACGGGGAGGAGGCATTGGGGAAGCACGTTTCTCGACTACAGGAGCTATCTTGCGACAATTAGAAAATAAAAATTGGGGAGAAAAAAATTTCCTCCATTACCCACCGCCGGGGAAGCTGGGGAGCCGGTCCGACTAATTATCTCTGAAAAGGAAGTAACCAGCTCCAACCTTCTCGCCCTAGCTTCGACTGAGTAGACGGGAAACAAGGTTCATCAGAAACAAATGTCCTAAATTAAGGGGTCCTGTAAGGTTGAGGCCGTTGTAGAAGCAAGCGGAGGACTGACATATGGTCTTTTGTGACGGAGGAGTTTATCCGCATGGACAGAATAGGATACTACATCACGGCAGAGGATCGAGCTTGAGGTAGGGGGAGAAGCCTAAAAACACCCATCAGGAGGAATGGCTGTATAGGGACGGAACGTCTAATCACAAGGATACAATGTCTCAATTCGTCACAGGAGGAGAGATCTGAATCTCGGGCCCTTCACGAGCGAAGTCTGGACTAAAAAGATAAGGTTCAATCAGGTTCTCAACTCGGAATGTCAATCCTGGGAATACGGCGCGGTATCTCGAACAGGATTTCCGACCTCAGAAAAAAATCCAAAGAGCTGTAAACTGAATATCGCACGAAAACAACTATAGATCAAATCTTGATGTCGGCGGGTGCCACAAAACATTCGCCGCAACTGGTAAAGAACGGAACGGGACTTCTTTCATAACGGGAGGACTCCCTGAAGAAGTACCATGCAACAAGAAAAATCACGGAAAATATAAAAAAAAGGTTCTAGGACACCCCCGGGAATCGGGACAATCCGGAACTTGCCGGAGTGCAAATAGTAGATGGATGCGCGCAATAAAAATATCTAGACAAAATCTATGTCCGAAGCGTCCACTATATTCAATGGAAAAGGGAAGATGAATGGAAAGACATCTCCTGGTGCTTCCCGCGGAATCGGAAGCATCCGATACACGAAAAAAGAGGGACAGATTGAGTTGTATCATCTCGTAGTCGGTTCCTCTCTTAAAGGAGGTCAGAAAAAAGAAAAAAAAAAAAAAAAAAAAAAAAAACCCAAGTCAGCTCTTATGACAGATTCCCAAGTTAAGAGGCATAAAAAACATCTGCTCTCCCGGGGGAATAAGAGGTTTAGAAGAAGTAATGGATTATATCCTCTCTTTCTCTGTAAGGCTGCCGCAGAGATACCTTACCAAGAAGGCCGACTGGAGAAGCGTTTATGCGGACCAACTTACTGTTGTCATCACGCACATCCTAGGCAAAGCGCAGTGGCGAAAGAACGGGAACATTCTAGATCCATAAAAATAGGAGTTTAAATGGGAAGAAGGGGTGGGAAAGACTGGCTAAACCAAGAATCCCGAAAAGGATATTGGGCATTGGGATTAAAGAAAATTATAGAACAAAAACGACTTCATATCTGAAAAAACAGGTCTGAAAACATTACCATGTCGAGCGGCGAAAGTGCGGGATCGTCTGGCGAGCAAAATTCTCGCGACGCCGCTAACTCGGCAAGGAAGGGGAGGAAACTTTAAACTCATTATGGGTGGACGATGATCTCGAGACAAACAGGAGGAGTATGAAAGAATATATCAAACGCCACTATCTTTAAAAAAGTGTCCGACAACTCAATCGGAGGCGAGTAGCTGCAACGCGCCACACAAAGACGCAGCAGAGCGTGACCCATCCGGAGACATCTGGTCCTCTGCTGGGAGATAGAAAGTCTGCTGCGATACTGCCAGAGGGGAAAAGACGGGCTATTTGGAGTGTATTAATCCCGAGCCAAACAACCTGCGGGAGCCTGAATCCCCCTGCAGAAAATATAGGGTCACATGCCTAAAAACATTCCACCCGCAATGCAAAGCGCGACGACAAAATCCTTGGTAATGGTACATCTCGGGAATTGCCCGGTTTGTCAAGGGCTGAGGGGGTGGGGAGAATAAGAAATCCTGTCTAACTTGCCAGCGAGAAACGTGGGGGGGTAATGCACTCAAGGGGAATTCCTAAGGATTCGATAGATATTGGACACAAAACATAGGACATCAAGCCAACACCAAAAACAACACAATGGAATATACTGGCGTCCAAGTTCGATGACGGGATGGGGGGGCGATAGAAGGTACAATCGGGGGATACTATGGGAGGGAAAAGAGCTCCTTAATAAAGTGGAAAAAAAAGAAGTGAACGCGAGGAGAATTTTCAGACACACGAACCTCTTCTCTGGAGAGATCGGAAAGTTCAAACGGAAAGGAGAAAGCTTCGGCACCTTGGAAAGTAGGGTAGGTAGCCAAGAGGTAGGTAAGTTGAAAGACATGCATCCGGTGGAATGACGGGGAGGGACGAAACATTGGGGGTGAGATATCGCCTGTGAAGGAGGCCCGCAGGAAAAGTGACGGGGGAACTGGATTTACGGGCTGGCAAAAAGGTCTTGAATCACCGTGCAACCCCAATCGCCGTGGTACTTCGTGTTGCAAGGGGAAGGCAGGGGTGGGGAAACCGAAGACCGTTGGCTTCGAAGGTTACGATATGGGGGAGGGGAAGGGGCCGGGCAACTACTCGCCCTACTCCTTCAGCAGTAATCTGTTTTTCGGTGAGAGAAACAGATTCCTGGAGAAGAATCCATCGTGGTCGTGTGTAGTAGTCTCTTCCCTCCTGTAGTAGAGGGCATCTTCCTATGGAACTATAACGGAAGGGTCTTGGGCAAGGTTACATTTGAGGACAGGCTCGTTACGTCACGCGGACATTACCAGCGAGAAGTAATCGAGAGTCGTTGGACTCTGGCCCGGGAGGGGTTCCTTACGTGCGAACCGTCAGGCGAGGCAGAAACAGAAATTATGTGGCGTTTCGATCAAGCGACAGAGAGAAAGGCGATTCCTTCGATTTCACCTAGGGAAAGTCACCGTGAATTTAAAAAAGAACGGCGCGGAAACAAAGAAAACTTCCAAAAATGGAACTCCTCGCGAACTTCAAGGAAGCAACCGCTAGGTTTAAGTGGGAGGCCTAACGCCCTGAATTCAGAAGAACCTGGAAAACATCTTCCGAGACGCTGTTGGGGGGGGGTGCACTTCAGCATTAAGGAGGCCGGGGAACAGTGGGGGGGGAAAAAATTCTCAAGGGTTATTCTTTTAAATTGTCCCAGGGGGGGGGCACGTAGAATATTGTGTGGAGGAATGGGCAAGATATCGAAATTCGGGATACTACTTATTCTGTCACCCTGGAGGCCCGCGGTTGGATTGGGCAACTCCATTAAATTCAGCAAGGTCATAAATCTCGTTCCTTGAATTCTCGTGTATTGGGAATACGAAGGGCCAAACTATTCAAAAGCAATAAAGCAGCGATTTCGATAATGGGGCTGTGAGGACTCCGGGGGGGTACTAGTGGAGGCTATCAGTTCCCCCGTACAACACGGTTTTTTAAGATCCATCGCTGACCTTATGATTACTCTTCTCCCATGAATACACTGATCCGCCTTGGAATCACAAGCCCGGAAACCGCCTGGATAACGCTAAAGGGGGGGAGGATGGCTCCAGCAGACGAAGGGAAGTGAGGGTAGAAGTGGGCGAGCAGGTTATTTTGCGAAAAGTGGCGTCAGCTTTTATTCCTGTTGATTGAGTTGTCAAATAGAACTATAGTGCAAACCCCCACAACGTTATTAGTATGACCTCTGACTCCATATCAAAAACTACTCAAAAAATACCTCATCCTGAGGTCACTGGAGCTAAATATCCTATTGCGGAACTTCACTGGGAACATCAAAGATTTGTAATCGAAGGAACCGGCAGGCGGAAAACGCTCTTCTCCAAGCGACCCTTGACACTTTACTCGGGTGGGGCAAAACACGGACAGACGAACCACGATCGAAGAGGGGTAGCGGTGAATCGTATGTGCTTCCGTCGGAAAGAAGGAGGGGGCAATTAGCGCTTCTTTGGAATGGGGGAGGAAAGCCGCAAATTGAACCAAGGGTGCCGAAAATGCGGAGAAAATTTCGGGAGCATGCGCAAGTCACAGAGAGAAAAATAAACATTTGAACCAAAAATCCAAATGTACGGGGAATTCGTCCAATTCCTGCTACCGGGGGGCGGCCAGGACGCGGAAGGGTAAAAAACCACCAACCAAATCGCTAGAACGGCCCTTTAGTTCGAGGGTATCGAACTAGAAGATTAGAGCCCCAACGTAACCATCCTCGCACTAGGGGTCCAAAATGAATTTAAAGCCCAAGTAAGTCAATAGTCGTGAGGAAGCTTATGGGGGGGGGGTGAAGGACCGGAGATTTGTAGGAAGGGAAGGGAGTCAGCCGATAGGAGAATGAGGGCGCGTCCGACTTGGTGAGCCAGGCCAGGGAAAACTCGCGCTTATGACGATAAATACTGTACTTCTAGGAAATTGCTACCAATACATGAAAAACAACCCCCAAGTTACTATAGGGTCGAAAGAAGGTCCTTCACAGGAGCTACGTCCATCTGAGAAAAACGGAGCGGAGACACATGTCTGGCTCCACGACCGCCTTTGAAAAAGCTAACGGATTTGACGGGGAAATAAGGTTCAACGAAAGGGCTTTCCTAAACCGCCACCCAGGCGGACGATAACGGAAACGCTGGATCCAAAATGCCACCTATAAGGCGAAAGGCGAGGGCTACCACAACATAGCGTTGGGAAACGGACAAAAACTCTCCAGCCTGCAAGAACAGGACGCTGGGGGTGCAGCGTCGTAAAACATCATGGCTAGTCAGAAAAAAGGGAAAATGATTGAAACGGTGAGCTACGCAGGGGAGGGCAAGCGTTATGGCAAAGACTGACGCTGACTCTTGAAAAGCGCCAAGATCAAGGGCTTCTCTAGTCAGCAATGGGATAGGAGCAGAGCACGGAAACACGGTGCATGTTTAAAAAGTTTCAACTACGCATGGGATATGACAACCCAAGCGAGAAACGTCGCATTCGTTGACGGGACCGATTCGGGGAAACGCGAAGAGTTGGGGAGGGGACTGAACAAGGAGAGAGGAGGGTCTGCGGGATGTTTCTCAGTGTTCACCCTTGAAAAGGGGGAATGGACAGAAAAGGCAGCATCAAGGAGAGACCTGGAAAGGATATGGGACACCAAAGAACCGAAATCTCCATAAGCGATCGGATAGGGGGACCAAACTCTCAAATGATCTCCATCCTTGAGAAATTTCCGAGGGAACTCCATAACTCTCCGGGTTAAGCGCACGCGTACCAATTGCAATATCCGGGAAAAGGACAATCTACGAAAGAAAAAAAGGAACCTTGTGAGACGACCTTCCCGACGGATTCGAGAGAATCTCAGGGGGAGGGTGGGGGAAAGCATGGTGCGCGAAGATACCGACAATCAGCTTGTGAGGGCGGGCGGGGAACAAACGGAAAAAGCCTCTAAAAATCCGGCATATCGGCGAAAAGAAGGGAAAGACTCGCATTCAGTACAGTTGTCGCCGTTCCAGCACTTGTGCCCCCTATTCTCGTTAAGAGCAGCAGTGCCGAGAAGGACGCCGTGATGCGGACACCACTAACTCTTCTTTTTGAAGAAATCACACAAAGTGAGGAGGATAAAACCAAATTGAAAACAGGCTAAAGCACGGAGTCGTACACAGCCGCGACGACAAGCCTCGCATCTCGACAAGGAAAAAGGGGAATAATAGTTTCTCCTTCTAGAGAAAAATCTATTTTGTAGGATGAGGGGTTCGTTCTACAAAGCAGATCGATCTGAAATCGGGAGCCTGTTCACAAAAGTCGGGGGGAAAAAGAGTCTCAACACGAACACTTCACAGAGAGCGCGAAAAAGATACGGCGTCATGCACAGCGGTTTGAATTGTCCGAGGCTGAGGGAGAAGCAAAGAGGGTCCATAGGACACCTCAAAAAAAAAGATTCAGGGGGGAGGGGGTATGTTTTGGGAAGCCGGGAAAGAGGAAGGTCACGGAGACGCTTGTCAAGAAGTTCAGGTGCATCGGCATGAAACAGGGGGCGAAAGGACCGGGGGGGGGGGAGTTTTCCTTAAAAGAGCCGTACAGGGCATCAGAAGAATACCGCGTGCCTGAACTTAAGTAAAGTGAAACCATCAAGGGGGGAATCCGACCGGGAAGTAGGGGACCCGGGGCACGGCGAATCTGGTAGGGGGCGCACGTCAACGACAGAAAATACGGACCTTTCAGGTATGGTCTTAAACTAACATGCAGGGAAGGGGGACCTTTTTAAACCTAAAAAATAAACGTGTGCCGATGAGGGATACTCCGCATCCGCTTTTTATCTAGCGAAAGGGGGCAGCGTCAGCGTCAGGAGCCGTGTAGAACGAACTCTGGCACGACTCGTGAGTAAGCTACCATTTCCCATGCCAAGGGGTTTCGGAATGAGGGGGTCTTCAAGAAGTAGTTGAATGAAAAGAACCGCCCCGAGGAAGTGTGAGGGGAGAAGTTTTTCTTGGAGGTGGCCGCGTCGGGCAAGGAAGAGTAGCAACCAGCGGGTCGAATGACCTAGGGGGGGGAACGAGGGGAAAATTCCGTATCTATCCCAGATGGGGGTTGGCGAGGCAAATTGAGTGAGTAAGGCTGAAAAGGAGCGGGGGGAGGGAAAAAGGGGGCCGGAACGTCTCCCTTATTACATTTAGGAAATGGATCTATTAACTATAGGACTTGGGTAGATCTCAGATGCTAGTCCGCTTTTACTACGGGTGCCGGGGATGTGGACTTGACACCGTAAAAGTGAATCTACGATGAAGGACTAGGGGGGCCAGCGAAACGTAGCAGAGGGGATATTTCAATGACGAGGTCGCTATCGGGACACGGATAACTAATTCAGCAATCTAAGGAGGAAAAAAAAAAAAACCAGACAGGTAAAAAACTCGACAGAAAAACCAGGAGAAATCAATTCAGACCACTGCTGGGTAGGTGGAAAGGGGAACCGAATACGGCAAGAAAAAAGCACCCACCTGGCGAGAACTAGTGGGTGTATTACAGAAGTATAAAGAACCGGAATTCAGCATTCCAAAGAGCAGGGGGGGATAGGGATTTTTCTACCCTGTGCTTTTCTGCGAGCGGGGGGTAGCCGGTCGGAGCGGGGTTGTAAAGCGCCGAGAAAAGGATCCGGGGGACGCCTTTCATCGTCGGTCTGGGCAGAAGGAAAGGACAGGCAGAGAAACGTCTCTGCAGGAACGAAAATCGATTATAGGGCCGACGGCAAATTCGAGACCGGAATCAGAACAGCGGGTATATAGAAGGGGGGGAGATTGAACCCACGCAGGAAACGGGCACGGAGGAGAGATCTCCAGCCTACGGATGCGGTGGAGCAATCTGAGGGAGCTGGAGGGTGAAAACCCCTTCTACAAGACAAAGGAGAAGTCTCAACCCGCGCTGTTTGGGGGGGGGCGAAGGGGTTCGGGGGATTCTCTATAGTCGTCTCACCACAACAAAGGAGTATGAAAATATAGTAAGGGGGCATTCCCAACGAAGGAGATCGAGGTTGTAATCGAGCCTGAGAAAGGGGGGGGGTCTTCGCTTACCTCATGCCTCTAGGGAGCCATCAAGTGTAGAGGGAGTGCAACCGGATCGTCGAGCAAGTTCCGGGAGGATATTTAACGAGGAAATGCCCACTTCTATAAATCGATGAGGGGGAAAATTTCTTCTGGCGTCGCAACGAATTAGATGGCAGTGAGATGATAGGTGGCATAAGGGCTTCTTGAACCGAAGAAGGACCATTTTCCTCACCAGAGGAAAGATGAAAAAGTTGGCAGATAGGCGATCAATCACTAAACAAGGGAAACATGGGCCGGCACTATAGGGGAAGGAGGGGGATTGCCATTTCGAGGGGAACTTCCTTACGCTGAAATTCAAAGCATTCGGTGGGGGATCGCTGTCCAAGCCAAAATAAATTTATTAAGGGGACAAGTCAACGCGAGGGGACGGTTAGGAATGTTTCATTCAAATCAGTGCTGGGAGTTAAAGACTTATTTGAAAAGGCATTCCGGAAAGATATTCGAAATCGCACATTAGATCGTGCTTCAGTTAATCAGATGGAAACAAACCAGTTTATTGGAGAAAACGAGTCGGGAGAAAAGGAGCGTAAGGGGGAACTACAAGAACAGGGCAGGCAATCTGATTTCTGAAGTCACACAAAAATCACAGCGCGAACGTGCCCTAAGAACAAACCCAAAAAGGCTACAGTCTCAACTCCCCCGTGCCTCAGGAGAACATATCAGGCTCAACTCTCCTTAATAAAGGACAGGATGGGGACCAGTCCACCGGAAACCGCAAAGCTTGAAACTCGAGGGTAATGGCATGGGATGATCACACTAAAATAATAAACCCAACGGGTGCGCTGAGTTATTTTCTACCTACGAGAAGAAACCAAAACTCAAACCACAGGGGGGTACTTCAGTGTTCTGGGGGGATCGTATGAAAATACCGGGATCTTCAACAAGAATGAGCGAAAAACAGCGTAGGGAAGGGTGCTCCCTATGCTTGTTGTGAACGAAGTGAACGGTCCCCTTACTAAAAGATGAATGGGAACGGAGGGGGACAAGAAAAGGACTCGCTCCGAGCAATCGCTCGATCGAAAATACTTTACACTTATTGGGGGGCTCAGCAAACAGGACATGGTTTTTAAACTAAAATAATAAAGCCGACCCCCCCAAGAGACGCTTGATGACGAAGGTCGAGATTTCAACGTAAGAAGATCGATCCCTCGAAGAAAGGTTTCTAAATGACGAAAAGAAAGGAAGCTAGCGGGGCGGAGGCGGGAGTTACTCTAGAAGTTGAAAGCGGGCGCCACAGGGCTTCATCTGGGTCGACTACCGGAGCTGCAATTTAAGTCTTATTCCGCCCGCGAGTCAAGATCTCTCAAAAGGGAACTAGACTCAGGTGCGCAATTAATTAATTTAAGGAATCCTCTACGTAGGCTCTTCCGGCGAAGGGAATCTATGCCCCTCTCAAGGAAAAGTATCTACCACTTTGTAATGGAACTGACAACGCGTGAGCTAAGTCCAACTCCCACTCGAAAATAAAGCCGATTAAGAACTACGCCCTAGGAGGGCAGCGGATAGTCAGGGGATAGTTGGGGGGAAAAGATGGGGTGCGGATTCTCCATATCTCTCGATAGGGGGTCAGAAAGAACACACTAGGGTAAGCGAGGGGAGACCAAGAAAGTTCAATATCCAATCTACGGGAAACCCAGAGGCGCCGGAAGAGTGGGGAAAGAGGATTCGCTCTTTTCGCTATCTTCGCACTGAAAGGGGCGTTCAAAATGGGGATGAGTCGTTATGAAAAAAATAAAAAAGGGGAGTAAGGTCATTATCTCAGAAGGGGTACCTTGGAAAGAAGTCGGGGGGCGGTGGAGAAGGACCAAGGCCGCAAAGAAAGGAAATCGAAACCTCTTAAAGTCCCGGATAACATGATTGTTGTCACGTCTAGTAACCCGCAGACACACGCGCATCACAGTTCTATAGGAGGGGCTTCGATATGTGGTCACGTGGGAGAATGACACATATCTGAACCTTCAGGGCCTGTTAGCCAGATGGGGGTCAAAACAAAAAAAGGGGAGGGAGAAAAACAAACCGGACAGAGAAGCTAGCCGGTTCAGTGAATGGTAAGGGGACCCAGTCTTTGGGGGTTCTATTTCTTGAGGAAGGGGGGGAGAAAGGTGTTAACAGACATGCGCGCAAAGGCAGGCTTCTGGGGAGAGGTTTAAGAGAAAATTGCCGGACGACAGGAACAAAGAATTTGACTATTGGAGGAACTCTAGCGCAAGATGCACTAGAAATATAAGGTCGTATCTGGGCTGGGGGGGAAAAGGAGTCACGGTCTCAATCAATATTCCGAAGGTCGGGGAAAAGGGAATAAAACATTAAGCGGGAAAAAGGGCCGGTCCTAACCCTATAATTGGGGGGAAAACGTTCACCCAAAATAAGCTATAAAATTCGAGAGTCGTTCTTTGCAACAGAAAGAGTCTAACACGGTATCAGTATGCTGGCGGGTCCGCGGAGAGGGGACCCGTTTTTAAAACGACAATCCGTGGCAAGGGGCGGGAGGTGAGCCGGCAACCGAGCATGCTTGTGAAGGCTGCGAAGGGGAAGTCATCCAAGAGAAGGGGAAGGAAAGTCAGAGAAAAAACCCACCTCCTCACGTGCCATCCAGGTTCAGGAATGGAGGGGAGGGTCCGCCTTATTGGGTGAAGGGAACTAAAATCCGACTTAAGGGGGTCGGCGTGGTTCGGGTTCGTCTCGGAAGGGCTCTCATACCACCCGCTTCTGCACGAAATCATATTTTCGGTCTAAAAAAGCAGGTGACGCAAGAACAAAGCAGTCACGACGTACTCAGTTTTACAAAGGCTGATAGTTTGGGTCTTCTTCGACAGAACCTTTAGTGGGAGTAGATACCGCAAGGGGCTTCAAAGCTTCTGTGGGGGAAAACGAATTACATTTCCCTCTGAGTACTCTGAGAGTGGGCTCGGAGATATGAATAGAACCGGAGGGGGTACTAAGGCAGTTTTTTCCCTGGGGAGAATTAAAATGAGTCAAATAGAGAGGAATGTTGGGGAAGCGGGTATCACAACTCTAAAGATGAGAAAACATAATCCTGAACAGAAGCAGGGGTATCCGAGCATAATTCACTTAATAGTTCTTTCTGGAAACTGCCGAGAGAACTGCGGAACATAAACTAAATGGCCTACAAAGCCCACCGTCCGATTCCTCGGGGCGACAATTCAGCTCAAAATCAGACCGGGTTTAGCTGACTTGAAACTTTTTCTTGGGCCAGAATCGTGACGCCCTGAGATGACAAAGGTTGGGGGGGGTTTCAGGTTGGCCTCTTCATTTCCTGCATTCAGACCCCCTGTCATAAACACCCACAACGTCAAGGATAGGTGTAGTAACATGGGGGTCACTTTTCCAGCGAGGAAAGTCCACGGGAGAATGGCTCAAGGGGAAAATTGCCTAGGGGCGGCCACTGACCGGAAGGTAGGAGCAAAGCCATTAGGAAAAAACTAGAGCCCTCTGTCATGCGACATTGGGGGGGCCGAGAAACAACCTCTAACCATCATCTCAATCTATTCTGGAGGGGCAGCAGTGGAAAAACGCTACAGGGGAATCCGAGAAGGTCGCCCATAGGGAACAAAAATTTGTTCGTTGGGGGGTGGGAACTCTCGAGAGGCTGGAGTCAGACAAAAGTTTTCGAAGGCCACTAAAAACAAAAAAAACACAAATCATAAGAGTGGAGTGTCGAAGGGGTGGGTTGTGATACGGGCGATCTAATCACAACAACGAGATTATTAAAGAGA
>Ga0179591_1270345_pt1 | contig 14471 bp, 15 predicted proteins | sample CZOMad2_1_08_16f_FD_182891 | JGI IMG/M metagenome (GOLD analysis project Ga0179591, IMG submission 182891) | Vadose zone soil fungal communities from Angelo Coast Range Reserve, California, USA - CZOMad2_1_08_16fungal (PacBio error correction) | ecosystem: Environmental > Terrestrial > Soil >...
AAAAACCGAAGAGGAGGGGAGCAGAAGGAATAGAAGAAACCCCCAGTCCAGCAGAGATTTGTCAGAAAGGCATGGGGAGATCGTATCTAAAGGTTTGAAATGCGAGGGGGGGAAAAACGAAAAGACGAAAAAATCTGAATTCCATAGAATCTTTCTGGCACGCGAGTAAGGCGGTCTGAAAGAGAGAAGTTAGAAAATGATCCAGAAAGGTGAGTTGGGGAAAAGTAAGAGAAAGCAATCACAATAAGGGGAGGGCAGGTGGTGAGAACCTGTCTGAGGAACAATCGGCAGGGAGAAAGGGAAGGTGAGATGGGGTGGAGGTAAAAAACAAGAGAGGGGGAGACGTGGGGGGGATTAGAAGGACAGTTGGGATGGAGTGTATTCCCCCCGAGTGAAAGGTGTATGAAGAATCAGACGAGGAGAAAAACTTGGGGGCTGTTGAAAAGGATTGTGGAGGCGGAAGGCCCCGACAGTAACGAAGGGAGTTCTTCGGCTTAAAGAGCGCCTTACATGGAAACCAGTTCTTGATAAAAGAGCAGGCAAGGCTCTGTAGAGGATAAAGGAGGGGAACTAAGTGTGCAGGAAGAAATCAAATTTGGGTGAGGGGAAATCACCAGCTTCAGAAAAAAAAAAAATTTTGATAAAAGTGAGAAAAAGAGGTTCGAGGAAAACGTCGGCCGTCAGGTAAAGGATTGGGAAAGCGAGGAACATTATGCCCTTCAGGGAAAACAGTAAGTGACAGAACAAAAGGGCCTCGGAAGAGGAAGCAATAAAGGCAAAAAGGATAACTGACCGGCTTGAGAGAAAAAATTTCCTTACTGTCCAGTGTGGACGCGAATGCGAGATGGCGGGGAGGGGAATAGCAGATCAAAAAAAAAAAAGAAAGGATAAATCAAGATAGATGAATATGGACCTCACGGAAAAGATACCGGAATTCTAATCGTCACATCTTGAAGTCCCAAAGGCAAAGACAAGATCTTAGCCGTTAGTCGGTCTGCGCATGATGCTAAAAAGACCTCTCGCGGTTTGGGGAAGGGGGAGGCTTCTGTCCGCGAAATGAAACACGATTAATGCCCTAAGCTGGGAAACCAGACGGCTATTGAAAAAAGTGAGATTCCACTCAAAGGAAAAAGAGAGAAAGGGTACTAACGGGAAAGCTGCAGGAGATGAGTTCTACATCAATGACACCGTGAAGGAATCGCCCGTAAATCGCTTCAACCCAGGGAGAGAGGGCGAAAAGCATAAGTGAAGGAGAAGTTGATACCGAACTGTATACCTGAGTCCTGAAAAAAATGAATCCCTCAAAGAGGAAAGTAGTCGCCAGCCTCGAGGGGGGGGACAAGGAGATAAAGGTGTCAGAAGCAGAACCGGCTCAGCAAATCGAGAAAGGATAATCGGGGACTTAGGGAAGACCCTTTCGGGGCTAGGGTTGAACAGCAAAGAGAACCTTTGACGAAGAAGACACAAAACAAGAATAAGGGCCATATGAAACACACACTCAAAAGGAAGGGATCCCTGAAATGGGATGAGCCTGAAAGGTTGGACAAAAATGACGCTTCCCATAATCGTGACTGGTGGATCAGCAAAAAGCGAGTTGGGGAGGAGCGACATCGGAAAAGGAAAGGAATTACTATCGCCGAAACAGGGGGAGGAATGGGCAAATTTGAGGAGGGGGGGGAAGCCATCTCTAAGGGGAAATTAACAAATCTCAAAAAGGATCGGAAAAAGCTCGAATCTTCCGGCGGCTCAGAGTACGACGCGAAAACGCACCCTTTGTCTCATCAAACCAAAAGAAATTCTGCGTCAAACTACTAAACGGGCAAGAAGCTGAAAGAGGAAAAGAGCCATCAACATTAAAAAACGGAATGGAGGGAACTTGTTAAAGATCCAAACTCAAAAACAGATCCATGCCGAAAGGAAAGAAAAAAGGGGAGAGAAGTCTGAAACAAATGGAAGAGGGAAAAAACTCGCCGACCATGCTCGATATGTAAAGACGGGTCCTTCAACGATGTCGAAAGAGACCCGACACGACGATGTCTAGGGAAACTCAGGGAGGGGGGCGAAACACCGGGAGGGGAAACTCCGTCACTACCAGCTTCGCGGGTTAAAAAGGATTTCCACTGATGGAATGAAAAAGGGACCAAGTGATCACCAAAATGTGGGTGGGGCGTGACCCGGAAAGATAGGGAAAAATAAAGCGGGTCCTCCAAACGGGGTCGACGGTAACACTAAGATCCCTTCGGAGCTGGGAAGCCGAAGGAAGGCAAGAGTTATGAGTGCTTGAAACGAGGGGAAAAAAGAAAGGAAAAAGAACAAGGATTAGACCCGAAACAATGACTTTCGCGAAACTTTGCATCGGCCAGCCAATAAAGAAAAAAAGGTTCGAGACGAAGAAAAACGGCGGTAAGACGGAGATAAAAGGGCAATATAGGGGAAGAACGCCGAAATCTGAATCCGGGTGCATGACACTCCAGCTTTCGGCCAAGGGGCACAAGATAGCCGCCTGGTTTTCGTGTGAGGAAGGGGCGAGAAAGGGGGGGGGGCGCTTAGGTCAAAAAAAAGAGGGAATGAGCGCTGGTTGGCGGATCGTCCCATTTCTTTGGAGGCTATGGAGGGAGGAGAAAACTGCCCTGTTGAAAACTGGGAGCCTAGAGGGACTACTAAAAAAAGTGACCGTGGGGGGAAAAAAAGAAACACCCTAACCACAGAAAAGATTCAATTCTAACCCTGGGGAAAAAAGGGAAAATTCCGGGGAAAGACCTATGCTTCGCTGCCGGGGTGTCCTTCTACGCGTCGAGAAAGAGAAAGCTAACTTCAGGAGGAAAAAAACAGGGGGAAAATAAAAACGCCAACTCGGGGGGGGACTGCAGCAATGTCTGGAATCTGCTCACAGGGGAAGGTCAGAGTCAAAATATAAGACAAAGAGAACGGTAAAAAATAAAAACTCCACCCAGAAAGGTCAGAGAAAAGCAACACGTTCCTGTCACGAGTCAGTCATAGCCATGGTCGGGACATCAAATGGGTGCCATGGGGGCTGGACAAAAAAGAAAATGCCATCCACCTGTAGGTGGGAAAATTTAAAACGGGTTTTATCGAAAGTTGGGGAAAGGACCGAAGTATGTTGGGTTCTTCAATTTGGAAGAGAGTGTCAGTAGGGACGGCGCCAAAAACAGAGGGATGCGAAACTTAAAAAGGGTCTCCTGAAAACGTGCTGGAAGAAAAGAGACAGACAACTTCACCCAACTCAAATTTCAAGGACTATTGGAAGGAGAAAAAAACCTGGAAGTCAATTAAAGGTATGCGATCATGAAAGGAGAGTCCCGGACTAAGCAAATCGAGACAGAGAATCTTCTTAAAACTAACTTCATGATATAAAAACATCCGGAAAATGCCCAAGGATAATTGGAAAATTATCTCGGGTCGTATTGCGGGGAGTCAATAAGGCTGATGCCCCAAGAAAACATCCGGCGAAGAACTTTTATTTACGACGGAGGCAAGAGCGTTGAGCTATGGGGAGAGGGGATGCGTCAAAATATCGGCAGGCGAGGTGGGTCTAGTTCAGTCAGATAGATCTCAAAACAAAGAGATCTACGGAAAAGGACGCACATGAGAAAAGATTTTTGTCCGACATCAATAAAAACAAATAAGTGAGCAGGGGCGGGGGAAAAAGTGAACAGCGAGCGAGAGGGGAAGGCAACACATCCAGTCCGGTTAAGACCCCTCAGGTTCCAGGGGGCGGAGTTGGAGTAAGGAAGGGCCGGAACGATATTTGCGTAAAGACGAAGGCAGGGAGGCGCAGTTGAAGCGTCGATAGGCGGCTCATCGAAAAATAATTCACGGTAAGGCCAGAGAGGGGAAGCGTAAAAGGGAGGAATTGTTGTTGGGGTGAAGTAGGGAGCGGGTCCTAACCAAACGAAGTGGACGGTTGGGCAGACGACTGTCAGCCCCCACAACAAAGACGTCCCGATCAAGAGACGGGGGAGATCCGAGGAAAAATCAATACGCCCTTCAGATCCCAAAACAGCACCCAGCCGGAAACATAAAAAAAAAGGGTGAAATCACCTTCTAACAATGGTTGAAATCGGACAAGGGGGGGGTCTGGGGCAAAAGAAGGAAAAACGCCGGGGGGAGGGAAGAAATTCTGCATATCAACTAGCCATGGAACGGAGACAGTGTGGGGGCGCGACAAAGGTGCGATGGTCCAGTGGTCGTCCGTGGTTCCAAAACAGTACCTTAGGTAGGAAAAACAAGAAATTTAGAGGAAAAAATTAATGTAGAAACGTAGGAGGAAGCAAAAGATTGGCTTGACGCACCTCCGATTCTAAGGGACTCTCGGCTATGGCGAGGGAAGGACACAGGGGGGACGGAAGGAGAAAAGAAAGGTAGGGAGGTGAGGCTTCTCTCATAGGGAACAAGGGGAGAACGACGCGAACTTGAAAGAGGATGAAAAAGGGGGAGTTTGTCTAAGACGCTGGTTCGCGTTATTACTAGAAAGATCAAAATGGTAAGGGGAGAAAAGCTTAAAAAGAGGAAGTAACAAAGAAAAATGAACCCCCAGCGCTCCGGCGCTTGGATGCGCGGTGCGTCTCCAAATCAACGAACCCATCTACAGGCTCTCGGCAAAGGCCGGGAAAGAAAGATGGGGGAGAATAAACCCGGTGAATATCGGGCTCGGGCCGCAACATGGGGCAGATAATCCAGGTGCCGATGTCCCACCCTTTCTGATAACCTGGGACTTATTTAGGATGATCGCAAGGAAAGGAGAGGAGAGAAGGGAGGAGAAGAGAGGTGAGTGGGCTAGCGTTCTTCAAGCAATCGCCGACACAGACATGGGGGGAGTAAGTCGTACCAGCGCCGACTGGAATCTGAATTTTAAGTAGAAACCAAGTGAGGGAGAGCTAAAAGAAAGTTATTAGGGGGGTACCAAACGAAACCACATGGGAGCCGGGGGGATTTCAAAGGAAGAGCCTTCTTCTCCCATGGAAATCACGCGATGAACTCTGGGTAAGCTTGAAGGAGGGAAAGAAAGAGGAAATAGCAAAAAAAGTCGTCGCGTCGTGTATTAGACCTCGAAGAAGGTCTTGGCAAACTCCGCGACATCGGGAGTTGGGGTAAGCTGCACAAGGGAGAAAAGGGGGTTGTCTAGATTATTCAAAGAGGAAGGGAGAAGGAGAGGGGAATTCAGAATACGTGGTATGGCGGGCGCTTCCACGCCCGCCTCGGCGAATTCAGGGAGAACCTCGTAGCTACGCCTAACCGCAAAGTGGTAGATTAAAAATGCGACAAGAGGCGTGGAGGGGGGAGGCGACTAGGAAAATGCCTACATCGATAGGGGAGATGCGATCCGCTAAGGCATGAGCGAGTGTTGAAAGGTGGAAAAGAGGGGGGGTAGGTCAAAATAAAGTGAGGGAATTCCCAAACGTTCGTGGGACAAGCGATCCTTCTTAGAAACATCATTAAAATCATAATGGGGTCAGATAGCCAGAAAGGGGGGGTTAGGGGAAGAGGGCAAACTATCCCAGCCGATCTGGGTAGGCATTGGCCAGCCAACCGGACTTGGGACGTACAGATCGCGTATGCAGTAGGGGGAATTGGGGAGGGAAGATTTCAAAGTGTGAGAGGGGGGTATTTTGCGAAAAGGGGAGTGCGACTGTGGGAAAGACCCCAATGAGCTTTTCAGAAAGGTGGAAGGAAATCAACCCCAGATCAGGACGTAGGGGACTGGGGAAAATGAGGAATTACACCGATTTTCTAGGTACTTGGGACAAATCCTATGGGCCGAAGAGGTCGGGATTTTCAGCTCGGGAAGACCAGTTAAGGGTAAGAACAAGGACAGAGAGGGAGGGCGGAAAGGAGGAAAACTACTTGAGACGCGCGGCTGGTAGGTTTCCTATAGGAATGGTGTTCATCAATGAGTTTGGAGGGAAGGGGCGAAAGGGAGATCTTCCCAAGGAAGCGCAGATTTTAGCTCCATTAATAACTGATGCCAGCTTCAAAAGGGGAAAGGTCTTCACCCGCTTTATGGTAAAAAACACAGGAACTAAAGGGAAAAAAACGAGGAGGGGGGGGGTAGTGGCGAGCATAAGGAAGAGCCGATCAGAAAGTCTTAGTCTTGGGATTCGGCTGATTTGGGACTGAAGAGGACAGAGAAACGGATAGAAGGGGGGGGAGGGGGGGACATGGAAAGCCCTCAAACTTAGGTGGAGGGGAAAAAGAAAGAAGGAATAGCCCGAGAAGCGCGGAGAATTGAGACGCGAGAAGTGGAAACTGAGAAATTCAAGCCGGAAAGAAAAGAAAGAAAAGAAAGGGAGGGGGGCTTAACCGTTGCATCGGACCGAACAAATCGGGGGCGCGCGTGTAGGGTCTGCTGCTGACGGGGAGGAATGGGGGGGAAAGGTCAGTATAAATAAGCTATTTAAAAGGACATACCGGAGAAATTCAAACCGGTATAAAAGTATGAAAAGAGAAAGATGGAGAGGATAAAGAAAAAGGAGATCCATCTCTGAAAACCTATGACCGCTTTCTTAAAAGGCTCACTCGAGGAAAGCTTCAAACCAGTCAACGAAGTGGAAATCAGAAGACTGGAAGAGAATGGGGGGAAAAAAGGAATGTTAAACTATGAAGCGCGCTTCAGAAGAAATAAGCCCCTGGCGTCTCCAATCCTCTTATGGGGCCAATTTCAAGACAGTGGGGCTAAAAACTGCAGAAATAAAGTACGAAGCTGAAGAAGAGGTCTATTATAAAAACCAAATTTCTGAAAGCGAATTGTTATAAAGTCAGCAAATCACACTGGGTCGGAGGCCCCCTATCAGAACTCCCTTTGCAAGGCAAATAAACCAAAACAAGCTCAAAAAAATTCAGGAAAAGGAAGAAGGTCATCGCCGAGTGGACCTGCCCTTAAAAAAAAGCGTGAGTGCTTGAGGGGAGAACTGACCACATAAGACTATCACAAAAGAAAAGACTAGTAACTAGAACAAGAGAAGTACGCTAAGACGACTATCTTGAAGGGTCCACGGGGGAGTGGGATTTGCCTATAAGGGAAAGGAAAAAAAAATCGCGGAAGGCCGTCGGCGATAGGAAGGAGCATCTAGTAGGGCGGCTTAAGGGAAGGGAGCCGAAGCGAAAAAAAAAGTTCTCCGAAATGCGACCCAATCGTCGACACGGGGGAAGAAGAGTTGTCAAGCGAAAGAGGGAAGAAAAAGCTGAAGAGGGGGGGGAGACGCTATAAAAAGGACACGTAACTTCGAAGGGGGGGTTTCAAGCAACGCACCATCGGGGAAGGAAGAATAAGAACATGAAAAAAAACTTAGCGCCCGCTAACTGTGAAAGGAACGCAAAGATGAAAAAGGGAGAGGAGTCTCCCTACTCCGAGGAAGGGTCCCGAAGACCATAAAGCGGCGTGGTCAAGGGACTGGTTGGGAAGAAGAGGAGGTAAGAAAGGAAACGACAATCTTCTAAGGGGGCCGGGATGTAAACGGGTCTAAAGAAAATTACCCTTGGAGAAATATAAGAGGGACAATAAGGGGTTGGGACTGAACAAATGAAGAGGGAAATCCATCTAAAACATAAAGGCGAAGTATGGTAAACACCGTAAATCTAAATCTCAAGAGGGCTGCTGGAAGAAGGCACATTTGGTAGGTCGTAGGGGGTGGCGGGGAAGAAAAACTCAGACGGAGAAACTATATTCAACTGCGCCGAAATTGGGTCGAAAATTTCATTCTATCGAAAAAGCCATATCAAAAGGGGGGCGCCCAAAAGTGTGGGGCCCCGGCACAGACGCTACGATACATGCGTCCGACTAACCATAGAACAAAAAGAGCCGAAAGGCAAGCCAAACAAAATTCCATAGGGTGCCCGATAGACTGCAAAAGTCTGGCGGGGTGGTGAGGGGTTAAGCCGAGATCCACCCGTCGCTGATTTCAATAAGATGTTGAGTCGGGGGGGGCGTTAAAGGAAGGGAGAAGGAGTCTGTGGAAAAAAAAATTTGTTTATTACAAACCTCCAAACCGGAAGAATTAACATATCTAGGAACTGAGGAGCCGAGGAAAGGACCTGTCAAACAAAAGAAAAAGGAATCCCAGTACAGGGACGAGGCGTTCGATAAATTTATCAAGAGAAAGAAAGGCCGGAAAATAACCATTCAGGCTAGCCGAAAAAAGTCAGACTTAGTCAGTTGAGGGGGGGGGAGGGAGGGGAAGGACCAGGAAGGAAGAGGACAGTTATAAACCCACTTTTGGGGACTGCAAGCAGAGGATGACTATGAACTCCAGAATGCCGTACCAGAATTGAACCTCAAAAAGGGAAAAAAAGAAACGACCACAGGTCGCGAAACCGAGTGGTAAAGCACGAGTCACGTGCGGAGAGACATAATGGCGATGTCAAAATTTGATCGGGGGGTGGGTGCCTTCGGCGACTACTGGCGCACAAAGTAGCGATTGCAAATTTTCGACTGGGGGTGGAAATTCACAAGTTGTGGGGAGAGGGGGGAAGGGGGGGGGGGGGGGGGGTGGGGGGTTGGGGTCGGAAAAATGGCTTGGTCAATGAGTGGTAGAAACGTGGAAAATGCTAACCAACGCGCAGGGGGGCGGAGGTCTGACTGAGTCTGCAGCCCGGACATTGGCGGGGAACACGAGACTCCCTTAAAAAAAAACGTGGCCAAGGGAAGTAGTGAGATGGCACTATAGGGCAAATGGAAGTAAAGGAGGAGGGATAGAGCCGAGCAAAAGACAGAGCATCTCAAGACGAAATAGGAAGCAGTAACTCAAGGATAGGAACGATGGAAACAAATAAAAAAAAACGGGAGATTGTAAAAACAATCTTGGAGTCTGCAGTGAGGAGACTTCCTGGGCATTATGCCCCGCCGGAACTCTCTGATGAAAAAAACTTAGCACTAGTGAAAGAGAGGGGAAAGCTAGTGGAGGGGGGGAAGGGAGTCAAAACTCATGGGGAGAATGTGCTAGGCCATCGAGACGAAAACAACAAAACAAGGGGAGATGTAAAAGAACGCATATCGGTGAGCAAATGCCAAAGAGGGGTGCCTAAATCAAGCTTCCAACGAGCGTACTCAAATATCTTTCCGAAGTAGGGTAAATCCCAGTTCACGGGGGCTAAACTCTGGTCAATCAAAAGATGAAAAAGGGAAGGGAAACCGCATGAAGTCAAAAAAAAAAAAAACTATAGGTTCCAATGAGCACGTATTGTTCACGTTAAGGGGAGATCCCGGCGTTCGCTCTCAATGAAGAATCTATTGGGGCGAGCATTGGTCGGCGAAGGAGGAAAGATCAAGACGGAAAAGTCAGGGGAAAAAAGGGAGGACAAGAACTATGTTGGCAGTTTTTTGTGAAGGGCGGGGGTAGCCACATACTGGAGTGAAACTGAAAAAAAAGGACCCGCAATCAATGCCGGGGAGCAGCAACACAACGATCTTAAATCCAGTGCAGATAAACAGACCAAAAAACAAAAGAGGACACTGGGAATCAAGAAGAAAAGTTTGGCATCTGCACGTGCGAAACGCGCCGAAGCCAACCGAGGCAATTAGTACATCGCAAGTCTGCATCACAACGAACGTGCAACAAGAGGAAAAAAGCCGGGGGGGGGGGAGAGACCGGTTATAGGGGGGGGGGGACGTTGGAGCGTGGAAAGGTGAAGCCTAAAAAAGGGCAATTTCAATGGAGATCACGCTGGAAGCATACAGCGCATGAAACGGTAACTCATGGGAATAACTGGCGGGGAAAAGGGCAGATAAAGTAAGGGCGGATCGTTAGTCGAAGTCCCCTTTTAAAACAGAAAGGGTGATGTGCCCATACGAGAGGATGGATGTGAAAGGGTGACAATCTCAACTTGGGGGGACCGTGAGAAAAATAGGGGGGGGGGTGTTTATGACTACTAGACTGGTGGAGCTAAAGACAGCATGTTAGCAGGTTGGGGGAGGGGGATAAGGAACTTCAAAGAGAGCAAACAACGAAATTATCCAAGCGATGCACACAGCCGTGGCTCCTTCAAAAGCTGCTGCGACAGAGTTGTCTTCTATCAAGAAAAAAGTAAAGGAAGGCGCATCTAGCTAATGGGCTGGCGAAGCTTTGGGGATGCCCACTCGATATCTTGGGCCGCCATGGGCGGAGGAAAAAGGGGATTACGTGGAATGGGAGGCCCACCCGGATCGTAGCGACCAAAAAGTTGGCTAACAAGGGCGGGAGAAGAGCATTCAACTCACGAAGTGGCGAGGAACGCTCGGTGCGTAAGGGCCGGCTCGTGCGAAAAAAACTCAGCAAAAAAAGACAATGGGCGTAAACCGGCTTGCAAGAGGATGAAAGCTTTAGTTGATGGGCGTGCACGTCCCTCGACAAAGGGCTTGAGCTAAGAGTTGCGGGAATGAAGGGGGCACGCTCGCCCGGGCAAAAGCATGGCGGCGTGGAGTGTAACAGGTCGCATGATTGAACCAGGACGAAGAGGAGAAAAAAGAGACGATGGTTATCTCGGGGACGCGTGACAGCCGATCAATGTCAGAGAGGACGAAGACAAGGGGGGGAAGTCTGACTGCGGGAAAAGGAGGGGAAGTCAGAAGAAGAATCCGGCGACCTTCGGGGGAATGGGGTAATCTTCAAGTAGGGAATCAGTGGTTTGCTATTACATGGAGGAGGACCGGATAAAAAAAGATAGCTGCTTGAACAATTTCAGGGGAAAGTAAGTGGGGAAGGGGGAGGAGAATCTGCCACTCCCGCATGGGATCCTTGAGAGGAAGAGATCGACATCTCCACCACCGCCGCGTAAATTGTGGTTGAGGGCGGAAAGACCCTGTTGGCGGCGAAAAAAAAAAACGGGTACAAAAAAAAAAAAAAAAAAAAAAAAAAAAAAATGCAGCAGAAATTGCGCACCTGCATTCTCCGCTCCAGGGTCATGAGACATTGAAACAAAGCTAAGAACTCAACGGAAAATACGGCCATCCGATATAGGATGAAAGAGTATATTCTTACTGAATTTTCGTCTCGGCAGAAGGTCGAGATCCAGCAGCGTGTTATCGTCTCTCCCGCAGTCAGAGATCTTGGGAAGGGCATTGTACTCAAAAAGGGAGCGTATGACATGAGAGGAAGGGGGAAGTATTTGTGAAGGTGTCTCTGCAAAAGTTCTTGGGGTCAGGGAGCTTTTCTGCTTACGACCAGTGATTTGCTGAAGGAATGGAAGAGTACAAAGGGGCCAGAAGAAAAGATGATAAGTACGGCTACCTTGGACTTATCAGGGATGACACCGATTTGTCGCGGGAAATGGCACTCCTGGCCGCCACCGTTCTGAGGGCGGATCAGCGGATAGGGGTGCCGTCATGGGAAAGAAAGGAGCAAGTCCATAAAGCGGATTTCGGGCAACTCTTACAGGCGGGTGAAGGTGAGACGGGGAGGGGGGGCGAAGAAACTATTGGATGTAAAAACGAAAAATTAAAGCAGGGGGGGGGAAAAAAAAAAAGAGATTGAGAAAGGGGAGGGAGGAGGAATAAGTCGGGATAGGGTAAGTTTGGGCAGTGGGGGAAAAATTAAGGGGTGGGTTGTCTGCTCTCTTGCCAACAATCGGAAACGGAAAGGTGAAGCTTCTACTAAAAGGTCGCGGTATACAAATCATTCTAAGTCGAGGACGCTAGGGCTCATCTTCACGGAGGGACGATGAAGGGGGGGAAACGTTTTTTAGAAGAGCATGCATCACAGTGGATTAAAGTTCATATGATAAAACACAAAGGATGGACAAATATAGGGGAAAAATATGCAAATAAGAAAAGGATCGACTTTCTCGCAATGGGACGAAAACAGCCTGAAGCCTAAGGATTATAAAATAGCAGGTAAGGATGAGACATTGACGATAAGATTGATCGCAGAAGAGGGAAAATCTGATCTTTCCTGGGGGGTGGTTTCGGAAGAGGGGAAAAGGGAAAGGAAAAGCTGAAATTGGTCAAGATTGCAATCTGGAAGTCACCACGCCGTGGAAAGAGCAATACCTGGATAATTCGCAAAACTGGATCAGATTGCTGATTTCTCATAATACAGCAATGCGCAACGGGAGGGGGGAGAAACTCTAACCCAACCTGCAGGAAAGAAGTTCGTCCAAAGCCTAAAGTGAACTGGCAGTAAAGAATGGATAAAAAGGCCTGGGAAAGATCAAAAAACGAACGCGAATTCGTTCCCAATTGAATACGGGAGGGAAGTAATCGAAAAAAAATTGCTCCATAATCTAAAGTCGAACGATGAGATTCGGAGGGGCCTACCTTTCAGAAAAAGGAAGTCAAGAAAAATGGTCGAAATCCCCATGGGAAGGAACTTTGGGCAAGAGGAGAAAAAAGGTCTCAAATTTCCTGAGAAACTCCTAAAGATGGTCATCGCAACGGTTTAGAAATTATTTCCCAATCGGAAGGGAGGGAAGGAGAGTAAAACCGAAAAAGGAAGGAAGAGAACCACTCATACAGGGAACTTTGGTCAGAAGAAGTGGGCTGCGGGGCAGCGAAAGATGGAGGAAGAGGGAAAAAGGCTTTCTTGGAAGCCCAACGGACATTCAATGATCAGGAAGGAGAGAAGAATCAGGCAAGTCGAAAGTAGGAAGCGCGATTACGGACAGAAGCCGGAGGGTCTAAGAAAGAGACCAACAAAGCTTACGTCGGGGGTCCTAGAGAGTGAAACGGAAGGAAAAAGAAAAAAGATCCTTAGTTTCTCCCTCAGCAACAGTAACCCCTTCTATTATTGGGGGGCCAAAGTCAGTAGAATGATCAAAATGCAAAAGAAAAAAAAAGCAAGAGAGGGAATTTCCCAAACCCCAACGTAAAGCGAGGTTCTGGGTCCGGGGAGACCTTCACTCCGATGGACGAAGACAGACCCGCGAAAAATGGGTCGTCTGTTGGCCGGGAGATGTGTCATTGAAGAGTATGGTCACGCCGTAAAAATAAAAATGGGAGAGAAGTGGCCACTGGGAAAAAGCGAATGCACCGGAAACAAGGGGACCTATTGCGGTGGGAGTGAAACAAAAGCTCAAATCGAAAAATCCGAATCAAAACTGTGGCGAGACTGAAGAAAAGGTCATAGCAGCCTCAAGGCCGTGGAAGACGGACTTACAGCAATTTTTAGGAGAAAGGTTCTTTGAAAGAAAGCAAAGTACCCGGGGAGGCAATGAAAAACAGGAGTGCAATCTTAAGTGTCATGCGATCGAAAACAATAAAGCCAAACTTTTGGGTCGAAGCATATCCCTTTGGGTGCCTCTAGGAAGTACACTAACGTAAGATCCTCACTTTCGGGAAGGGCGGCCCAACGCTATCATAAGTTTCAGTAGGGGGCCCAGAGGGATTTACGGAAGCATTGCCGGCCTGCGAATCGGGAGGTTGGTGAAGGGTTCCTTATAAAAGCGCTATGTCGAAAGAAAAATAGGGGGGGAGGAGAGAGAAAATGGGCATCTCTGTAAGGGGTTGAGGAGGATGTGGGGTTATGAGGAGGGGTCAACTTCAAAAAAAGAGCTCCTGAATTGACTGAGGCACGCAACGAAAAGCTAGGGGCAAAGAGATAGAAGCCCCGGAAAGGTCGAAGGGATAAAAACCTGGGAAAGAGTCTGGTAGGAAAAATTCTTTCAACATCAAAAGGGCTTCAGAAAAAGGTTTCATTAGAACTGGATCAAAATAGCAGGCGCCGAGGCAAAGAACGAGAACATGGCTGGGGAAAAAGCACAACTCGGGTGAATCCAGAATGTCGTCTCGGACAGGCTAAGAAAGAAACATTAGGGAGGGGGGTCAAGGAAGGGGGGAAAGGATAAAAATTGAAAAAACGCTTAGCCAGAGTACTGGTCGCGAAACAACCATAGACATTCCTCTTGCCTAGGGTAGTCTCTTTCATCATTGAGAGTCATATTGAGAAGGAAGTTGGGGCAATTCCGGCTACTAAAAGGAAACGCACGAAGGAGGGAAAAGGGTTAGTCTCAGAATGGAATTGCGCTGGACTGGTACGTGGGAGGGGGTGTGTTTGGGGGGGGTAATCGGAAGGGTCTGCAAAGAGAATTTGAGGGGTCGGGGGATGCGACCAAAGTACATTTCAGTGAGAATGTTCCGGCTGAGTATGGACCCTACAGGGCGTGTGGGGGAACAAGAGTAATCATTCAAACAAACGTGCAAAAAGGGGGCTGGAACGACTATTCCTTAGTTCATTAGCAAAGGATTCTCGGCGAGGAGCACAGCGATCGAAAGAAAAGCGCTACAATAGCTCGTCTTCCAGAAGAGAGAAAACATTATAACCACTAAAAGGAAGCTCAAAGCCAGTATCAGGGTTAAGCTAGGGAGGGGGGGCGTCGAATGAGGGCCTTAGTGCTGGGGACAAATGCCCCTCCAGATCTCGAGTGCCCGGATTGAACCTGAAAAAGGTTGGAGGGACAGATGGAGTAGGATCTTTGTGGGGGAAACTTGGAGCAGAATGTCACAAGGAAAAAATAGGTGCGCACTAAAGTTTCAAGGCAGGCAT